>ERZ778017.335-NODE-335-length-68844-cov-26.723415_pt1 | contig 68844 bp, 55 predicted proteins | sample MGYA00375747_ERZ778017 | MGnify/ENA primary metagenome ERZ778017 (study PRJEB29350, sample SAMN05509838) | bioreactor metagenome | biome: bioreactor; material: wastewater | place: South Africa: University of Cape Town | collected 2014-03-17 ...
GTTTTTGGTACCGCCATGCGCAGGTTCGAATCCTGCCGCCCCAGCCAGCCGGTGCTGTGCCTCAGCCAAGGGACAGAAAACCCCAGTTTTCTCCCTAAGCTGAGCAAGGCCGACCATCGCACTGGCATCAGTTGCTACCAGTGGGTGAAGCCAGTGCCTGATGCCAGCAATCGAAAATGTAAACCGCCGCGGGGCTACCTACTGGTGGCGTCGCCGGGTGACCGACGGAGGCGAATGGAGCGTGTGCGAACGCGCTTCGATCGGTTGTCAATAACGTCGAAGCGAGCTGCCACTTCATCTCACAATGACTGCAAGACCGCTTTTCGTATTCTGAGTCCGAGAACTGACAGTCCGCTAGCGGCCACATATTATCGTTGCGAGCGCCTTCCCGAATATTAGGCGCGACAGAAGGGAGGCAACTTTAGACCGCCGACAGATCGAATGCTCGGCGGTACCATCGACAAATGTCGATGCCCCGGCGGTGGGGCGCCGGGGCATCATTTTGGACTGCAAGGGACCAGCCATACAGCCCAAAAGCCGGATCGCGTCACGAGGCGAGTTCCGTCGGTCTGACCTAGGTGCCAGCACCGTCGAGCATCGTCAGCAGACGTTGCGCATTCCACCCCTCCCGCAAGGTCAACCCTTCTTCGACCAACCGTTGAAACTCTGAGGCTTCCATTGGCGCGGCAAAGAGATAGCCTTGGCCCACCGAACAGCCGAGGGCGCGCATGATGGCGCGTTCGGCCTCGGTCTCGATCCCTTCGGCGACAACGCGGATGTCCAGCGCCGCGCCGAGCTTGACGATGCTCTCGACGATGACCCGCTTCGCCGTGCTGTGCGCCAGGTCGTGTACGAAGCTGCGATCGACCTTGATCTCGCTGAGCGGAAAGCTCTCAAGATATCGCAGATTCGAATAGCCGGTGCCGAAATCGTCGATCGAAATCCCGACCCCCAGGCGTCGCAGGTTCGCAAAGGCGCGCCGAATCTCGCCCGGTTCGGGGACCATCAGATTCTCGGTCAATTCCAGCGTCAGCCATTCGGCCCGGCATCCGGTTTCGTCCAGCACCTGTTCGACAAAGGCCACCATGTCGCGCCGAGTGAATTCGACCACCGACACGTTGATCGAGAAGCGGACCGGCACACGGCGACCGCGGTTGACCGCCACCGCATGCGCCGCGAGCGCCCGCAAGCCCCAAGCTCCGATATCAAGAATAGCGCCGGTTTCCTCGGCCACCTCGATGAACCGTCCGGGCAGTTGGAGCCCGAACGCCCCATGGTTCCAGCGAAGCAGGGCCTCGGCGCCGACCAACTCGCCCGAGCCGAGATCGACCTGAGGCTGATAGTGGAACAGCAGTTCCTCGTTCGGAACGGCGCTCTGGAGGTCGCTCGCCAGCCGGATGCGGTTGCGGGCATCGCGCTCGTCCGCTTCGGCATAGGGGTGCGGCAGATGGGCGGGCATCGCCTTGGACCGTTGCAACGCGGCGCCGGCCTGCCGGATGAGCTGGAGCGGGTCCGCGCCCGTGAACCCGATGGAAAAACCGGCGGCGAACTGCGCCGCAATCGACGCGCCGGGCAACACGAAGCGCGCCCGCAGCAGCGCCATGACATCGTTGACGACGCTTGCGGCGCTACCGGCATCGTCGAGTTCGAACGCGAGCGCGAAGCTGTTCGTGCCTGTGCGCGATACGGCGACCGCCGGCAACGTCGCGAGACGCGCCGCCACCGAACGGAGCAGCGCGTCGCCGACATCATAGCCGAACCCGTTGTTGACATCATGAAAGCGCAAGATGTCGAGCTTGACCACCAGCACCGCGGCGCTTGAAGGGGTGCCGATCGCAGCCAGTCGGTCGAGCAGGCCATAGCGGTCGAGCAGGCCGGTCAGGCGATCGATGCCCGGCGCGTGGGTGACATCGCGAATGATACCGACAAAATGCGTCACCTGTCCGCTGCCATCGCGAAACGGCATGAGGCTTAGCGCGTTGCGGAACATCGTTCCGTCGCGCCGATAGTTGCGCAGCGTCACCGAACATTCGCGGCCTTCGGTCAGGGCGGCCCGCACTTCGGCGATTTCGGGCTGCAGGCGGTCGCTCCCTTGAAGATAACGGCAGTTTTTACCGATCGCCTCGCCCGCGGTGTAGCCGGTCACCGCCTCGAACGCCGCGTTCACTTGGACGATGGGGTGTCCCCGCAGCCGCATGTCGGCAACCAGCACTGCGTCGCTGATATGGTCGAGCGCCAACAGGGCCGCCGCGGTCGGTGCGGCGCGGTCGTCCACCCGCCTGGTCAGCCGCGGCCACCGTGTCGGCGTGAATGATGAAACACCCCGCTCCGGGTCACCGCTTCCAACTGTTTGAAGCGTCATGGCGCAGCGGAACCTCGGCTGTTGGCGAAGTTCGTGTGCTTTCCGGGTGGATAGTTCTTTGTGCTAAGCTCGGCGGGACGAAATCGCATGGGACGGCCTCCGGTGTTGACGATGCGGCGCTGGCGGCGGCGCTTCAACCTCGGGGGAGGGGCAATTCAGGACAAAGTGGCAGCACTTTCGTCTTCGGTCGTCTTTCCGGACCCTGCGGTCTGGAATCGTGATCGATACTGCAGCGGCGCGACGCCGATTCTGCGCAGGAAAGCGCGTCTCAGCGTCGTCGTAGATCCGAAGCCCGCAGCATAAGCAATTGCCTTGATCGGCGCGGCGCTGTCTTCGAGCAAGCGCCGCGCGATATCGACCCGCGTCAGTTCGACATAGGCTGCCGGGTTCATGCCCAGCTCGGCTCGGAACAGCCGGGAAAGGTGGCGCGGGCTTATGCCGGCAACCGCGGCAAGCGCCTCGAGTTCGAGATCGGCATTGGGATTCTCGAGAATATGAAGTCTGATCCGGTCGATCGGGCTGGTTGTCGAGGCCTGCGCCGTCAGGGCGGCGCTGAACTGTGACTGGCCACCGGGGCGCTTCAGAAAGACAACGAGACGACGTGCGACCCACAGGGCGAGCGCGCGCCCATGATCTTCTTCAATCAGCGCAAACGCAAGATCGATTGCGGCTGTCACCCCGGCGGAGCAGAACACCGGTCCATCGCGTACGAAAATGCGGTCGGACTCGATCCGGATGTCGGGAAACTCGGCGGCCAGCCGGTCGGCATATTCCCAATGGGTCGTGGCGCGGCGCCCGTCCAGCAGCCCGGCATGTGCCAGCAGGAAAGCGCCCGTGCAAGTTGAGCCGTAGCGCCGCGAGTTCTTAGCCCGTTCTTGCAGCCACTGGGTGACGGCCTTGCTGGGCGGCGCGGGGACGCCGTAAGGCCCGGCGACGATCAAAGTGTCGGAGGGTCGAGTCGCATCGCCGATGCCACTATCGGGCAGATATTTCACGCCCGAAGCGCTCTTTGCGGCGAGTCCGTCTTCGGTCACTAACTGCACGCAATAGGGATCGCCGGACGATATCTTGCAGTTCGCTTCGAACAGCGCGTCGCGAATGCCCGCGATTTCAAGCAGATGCACCTTGTCCGGGGCAAAGATTGTGATGAGCATTGCGGAACTCCGCTCGGCGGCAGCTCGGGCCGACGATCTAGGACAGAGTACGCGTCTATTGGCCGATTACCTAGAGCATTGGTCCGCATTCCGCCATTTTGCGCTCCCGCCGCGACCAATCCTGGTGCGACATTGATGGCGGGAGCGGCGGACCAGACACCATGTTTGAAGCTAGGGAATAATCCGCCGCGTCCGATGGCAGCTTATCGGTGTTAGCTGCTGCAAGCGGTCGGTCTCCTAACGGCCAGTTGCTGACCATCCTGTCGCTCGTCACAAGTTCCCTAACGCGTGATGACATCGCCAGACATCGGCGCGAGCTTGCTGAGAAAGCGGCTTTGCGCCGCAAAGGGTATTTTTTCCTCGCGCATCGCGGCCTGCAGATTTTCAACGAGCGCGTTCATGTCGCGCATCCGGATGCCGAGATCCTTGTGTGAAGTCGCCATGTCGCGGCCGCTGTAATAGCATCCAGCGTTCAGGATATAGCAGAATTGTTCGAACAGGGTGCGCTTTAGCCGGACCATGTCATGCGATACGAAAATCGCGGCGATGCGCAGGTCGGCTTCCGACAGTTCGACGGTCCGGTTGGCGATGCGCCTGATCCCGTCCTGCCCGCCAAAGGCTTCGGCCATGGCCGAGCCCGAAAAAGGCGTCGCGCCGGCGTGGCGATTGTCCCGGACATAGGGATCGACCGGAAACTCCCCGGTCACCGGATCGCGCACCTTTTCCTCGATTCCGAATTCCTTGTCCCAATCGGTTTGGGGCTCGATGGCGGGTTGGATGAGAAGGGCGGCAGCAAGCAGGAACATGGCGGACCCCTAAAAGGCGAATTGCGCGGACAGCATGCCGCCGCGTTGCTTGTGGAAAGTGGCGATCGAGCCGAGATCGACATAGGCGGCGGTGACGGTCAGGTTTTTCGTAAGCGCATAGGCCGCGAACAGGTCCAGCCAATCATCCTCGCGCGCGAACGCCAGATTGTCGGGCTTGGTGCGATATTCGGCGCCAATTACCGCGCGGCGCGACAGTTGATAGGCGATCGATCCTTCGAACTGCAGTGAGTGATCGTTCTTTCCCGCGGCGCCGAAGCCGAGCAGACCGGTCTGGTTCGCCTTGGTCAGCCGAGCGGTCGCATTGACCAGAACGCTGTGCGAAAGGAAAAGTTTGGTGGCGCTGATCGTCACGTCCGTACCCTTTCCATGGGCCGCCCCGACCGCGAGCGCCACGGGCGTGTCGCGGTTGCGCTTGTGCTCGATGCCAACGCTGATCTGCGGGAGGAGAGGATCGCCATAGACGACGTCGCCCAGCAAGCGGACCTTCGCCGCGAAGATGTCCTGGTTCAGCGTATAGCCTTCGCCAAGGCCAAGCGCGGCGCCGACGTCGCGGGTATCGAAATTCTGCCGCGCATAGCTCAGCTCGATGCGGTTCGCGATACCGACCGCAAAACCATGGCTCTGCCAGCCATAATCGGGAAGCTCGATCAACGTGACATGCCCTGACAAGCCGATACCGCGATCGGTCTCGCGCCCAGCGATCGTCGACCAGCTGGCGACGCCGCCGCCGCTCGTTCCCTCGATTGTTGCCACGCCATTGGTGAGCAGCAGCTTGCCCCCGTCGATCAACGGCGTGTCTTCGGCCTGTGCCGGAGCGGCAGTGGCGAGCACGAGCAGCAGCGCTGCAGAGAAGCGAAGAAGAGGCTGGTCCATAGTGGCGCAATCGCAGCAAAACGCAAAGATTGTGTTAACCATGCATCTGAAAACTTGAGAGAATATTAAGCTCTGTCCCGTAGCCGGACAAAATGCGGGGACCAATTCTCATTTCGACGGCGTTCGCGCTGGCCGTGCCGCTGGCCGCCTCCTGGGCGGCCGCGCCCGCGGTCGTGCAGGTGCAGGTCGTCGACGAACGCGGCATGCCGGTGCGTGATGCCGTCGTCGAACTGACGCCTAATGGCGGATGGCGCGGCGGCGCGATCCGGTTCGGCTGGAAGTCGGCGATGGCGCAAAAAAGCGTCGCCTTTGTCCCGGGAACACTGGTCGTCGCCAAGGGCACGGCGGTTGCCTTCCCCAATCTCGATAGCGTCCGGCACAGCGTCTACAGCTTCTCCAAGGCGGCGCGGTTCGAGATCGATCTCTATGGGCGCGACCAGACGCGCTCGCAGAATTTTCCGATCGCGGGCACGGTGGCGGTCGGCTGCAACATCCACGACCAGATGCGCGGCTATATCCGTGTCGTCGACACGCCATTCGCGGGCAAGACCGACCAGAACGGCATCGTCCGCCTGACCGGCATGGCGGCGGGCGGCTATCAATTGACCGTCTGGCATCCCCGGGCGCGAACGCCGGGTGGCGAACTCAAGCGTGCGCTCGCGGTGGGCGCCGGCCAAGGCAACCAGAAGATTGCGTTGAAACTGAAATGACGAGAATCCCGTCCTGGCCCGCACAACTTCGCTTCCGGTCGCTCAAGCTGCGGATCGCCGTGGTCTATGCCGCGCTGTTCGCCGCGATCCTCGCCGCCGTGCTTTTGCTTGCCGGCAACGGCATCGCGCGCTTCGGCGAGGACAGCGCCTCGCGCGACCTCGCCGCCAATGCGCGCGTCTTTGACGAAATCATCGAACTGCGCGCACAGCAGATGCGCGGATCGGCCGACGTGCTGTCGCGCGACTTCGGGTTTCGCGAAGCCGTTGCGACCGGTGACGAGCCGACGATCGAGAGCGCACTCGTCAGCCTGCGCGAACGGTCGCGCAGCGATGCGGCCTTCGTCGTCGGCCTCGACGGCGTAATGATCGGATCGGCGGAGGCGGCGCTGCCCCCCGTCGCCGAGCTATGGGACGCGCTCGAGGGTGGACAAGAGCATGGCATCATCCGGATTGGCGACAAGCTGGCGCTCGCAGCGGCCTCTCCGATCGAAGTTCCCGATACGATTGGCTGGCTCGTCCTCGCGCAGCCCCTCGACGCGGCCGAGATGCAGCGGCTGAGCAAGCTGGCCGCGGTCGATATCGATGCACGGGTCCTGCGCGCCCGACAACTCCCCTCCGGGCTGAAGAGCGCGTCGCTCGGGAAGGTGGTCGAAAGCGGCGACAGCGAACGCGTCCTCCATCATGTGACCGCGCTCCCGGCGCTTCAGCAGGGCCTTCGCCCGCGGCTCGTTCTCGATCACTCGCTCAGCAAGGCGCTTGGCGAATATTCGGGGCTGCAATGGCTGCTCGCGGCACTTGCCGCCGCCGGACTGACGCTCGTCATCATACTCAGCTGGCGTGTCGCGCGGACGATTACCCGCCCGCTGAGCGCGCTCGACACAGCAACCCGCCTGCTCGGCGAGGGCAAGGATGCCAAGGTCGAGGTGACCTCGGATGACGAACTCGGGCGTCTCGGCGCCAGCTTCAATGCGATGGTCGCCGCGATCGAGGAACGCGAGCGCCAGATTACGCATGTTGCGCTCCACGACGGTCTCACCAACCTGCCCAACCGCAAGCTGTTCGTCGAACAGCTCGATCAGGCGCTCGCGCGGCGGCGCGGCGATGCACAGCTGATGATCGTCTATGTCGATCTCGACGATTTCAAGGTCGTCAATGACACCCTCGGTCATCCCGCGGGCGACGCGTTGCTCCGCAATGTCGCGGCGCACCTGCAGAGCGTGCTGGGCGAGGCTATTGTCGCCCGGCTCGGCGGCGACGAATTCGCGATCCTGCTTGGCGATTTGCCCGCGAACGAAAATCTCGCGGCGCTTGCCGACAAGCTGCAGGGCTGTTTCGGCCGCCCGATCATGATCGACGGGCAACAAGCCGATGCCTCCGCCAGCATGGGTATCGCGGTCGCCCCGGGCGACGGGGTCGATGGCACGACGCTCATGAAGAATGCCGATCTTGCGCTCTACCGCGCGAAACGAGACGGCAAGGCGACCTATCATTTCTTCGAACAATCGCTCGACGAACAGGCGCGGCACCGCCGCCAGATGGAACTGGACCTGCGGCTGGCGATCCGCGATGGCGGGTTCGAGCTCTATTTCCAGCCGCTCTACAGCATGCACGAGGAACGGCTGAAGGCGTTCGAGGCGCTCATCCGCTGGCCCCATGCCGAGGCTGGCATGATCAGCCCGGTCGACTTCATCCCGCTCGCCGAGGAGACGGGCTTGATCGTCCAGATCGGCGAATGGGTGATCCGCGAAGCGTGCCGCCAGGCGGCGTCATGGCCCGACGATCTGTCGGTCGCCGTCAATATCTCGCCGAAACAATTCCAGTGCCCGAACCTCGCCACCATCGTGCTGTCGGCTCTGGCGTCGTCGGGACTGCCTGCCCATCGGCTCGAGCTCGAAATTACCGAGAGCATCTTCATCTCGAACCTCGAAAAGACGCTCGAGGCGCTGCACAGCCTGCGCGCGCTCGGCGTTCGCATCGCCCTCGACGATTTTGGGACCGGCTATTCGTCGCTCAGCTATTTGCGCTCCTTTCCCTTCGACAAGCTCAAGATCGACCAGAGCTTTGTCCGCGACCTGACGTTGGACGGCAACGCCAACGCCATGATCCGCGCCATTACGACGCTGGCGGATGCGCTGGGCATGGAGACGCTGGCCGAAGGCGTGGAAGACGAAGCGCAGGCTGCGATCTTGCGGCAGGAAGGGTGCCATCAGATCCAAGGCTATCTGCTGAGCAAGCCGATCGATGCCCGTGCGGTCCATGTTTTCATCGCCGCTATGGCGGACGAGGCGGACGGGCAGCGCCGGAGGGCGTAGGGTCACGCATTTTGCTTACGAGCGCCCGCCGATCCGCATCTCCGGCGATGGCGCCCCACCATCCGCTTGAGTAATCTAGCCTTTCCTATAGGCTGGCGGGGTGACGGCACCTATGCCCCCATCCCGGACCGGTGAAGCCCGCGAGGCGCTAGTTGCGGCGCTGGCGGCGGTGGCGCGGCAAGACCGCGCCGCGCTGCGGCAAGTCTATGATCTGACGTCGGCGAAACTATTTGGAATCTGCCTCCGTATCTGTGGTGACAGGGGGAGTGCGGAGGATGTGTTGCAAGCCGTTTACCTGAAAATATGGGACCGCGCGGGGCAGTTCGACGCGGCGCGGGCGAGCCCTATCACCTGGCTGGCGGCCATTGCGCGCAACAGCGCGATCGACTGGCGACGCTCGGCGGCGGTGCGCGGGTCGGGGGCGGTGGCGGGCGACGGCGGTGCGCTGGCCGTGGCCGACGAGACCCCGCTCGCCGATCAGCAACTGCTTGCGGACGAAGCGGACGCCCGGCTGCACCGCTGCCTCGGCGAACTCGACCCGCGGGCACAGGGCTGTATTCGGTCGGCGTTTTTCGACGGCCTGACCTATGCCGAGCTTGCGGCGCGCGAAAATGTGCCATTGGGGACGATGAAGAGCTGGATCCGGCGCGGACTGATGCGCCTCAAGAATTGTCTTGGCGATGGATGAGCCGCTGACCCCCGAACAGGATCGCGAGGCGCTCGCTGCCGAACTCGCGCTCGGCCTGCTCGACGGGCAGGCGCGCGCTGATGCGCTGCGTTTGCGGCTGGGCGATCCGGTTTTTGCCGCGCTGGTCGAAGCGTGGGAGGTGAAGCTGTCGCCGCTTTACAGCGAATGGCCGGCGGCCGATCCCGGCGGAGACGTCTGGAATCGGATCGATGCGTCGCTCGCCGATGCGCCCGTTAAAGACGTTGCGGTGATCGAGACGCGTCTACGCCGCTGGCGCGCCAGCGCATTGCTGTCGGGTGCCGTCGCCGCGGCGCTCGCGCTGGTATTGCTCGTCCAGCCCGTTCCCGCGCCGGTGCCCGCGGCGCCGCAGCTTGCCGTGGCACGGATCGAAAGCGCCGCGGAGGGGCCCGTGGTGCTCGCACGCTACGACCGGACGAGCGGCGTCATGCGGCTGCAGATCGCGGGGATCGATGCCGGTGCGCTGACGCCCGAATTATGGGTTATCCCGGCTGGCCGCGATCCGGTGTCGCTCGGGCAGATCGGACGCGCCGGTACGGCCGAGATCGCATTGCCGGCGTCGCACCGCCCGCTGTTGCAGGATGGCGCCACGCTGGCGATCACGATGGAGCCGATGTCGGCGACCCCCCACGCGGCGCCGAGCAGCGCGCCCGTCGCAGCCGGAAAAATCATCAGCATCTGACCCGCTGCCGCATCCGCGGCCGCCTTTGTTCCGTAGCTGGGACACATTCCGATTCCCCGGGATGCAAAAAAGAGGGAAAAGTTCGATGAAACTTTCCAGAAAATCCGTGTCGCTCGCCGCTGTCGTCCTGCTCGCCTCGGGCTGCATGATGTCGGGCGAAGAGCCCATGGCCGCCGATGCTGCTCCAATGAGCCGTACGAACCCGATGGTGGGCGGGGCAGCCATGTATCCGACGAAGAACATCGTCGAAAATGCCATAAATTCGAAGGATCACACGACGCTGGTCGCCGCGGTGAAGGCCGCCGGCCTGGTCGATACGCTGATGAGCCCCGGGCCCTTCACCGTCTTTGCGCCGACCAATGCCGCGTTCGACAAGTTGCCGGCGGGAACCGTCGATACGCTGTTGATACCGGCGAACAAGATGAAGCTGACCAGCGTGCTTACCTATCATGTGGTGCCCGGCACGATGACGTCGACCGACCTTGCCGCCATGGCGAGCGCGAACGGTGGCCGCGCGGTTCTGACCACGGTTCAGGGCGCGAAGCTGACCGTTTGGGCGAAGAACGGCGACTGGTATGTGACCGACGCCAACGGCGGATCGGCGAAGATCACGATTGCCGACGTGATGCAGTCGAACGGCGTCATCCATGTCGTCGATACGGTGCTGATGCCGGGCTGATCGCTCGGACCATGTCCACCGGGGGGCTCTCCGGTCTGTCTGAACGATTCCCGCAGGCAGGCCGGATGAGTGGCCCGCTCTTATTTTCCGTGACAGACGGGGTGGTCTAGCTGCGCGATATCCGAGCATGTTTATCTAGTGCGCTTGTCGAACTTCTCGCCAATTCTATCGACGAATAGAGAACGGAATGTCTGGTTCTCATCATTCGCCCCTGGAAGCGGACAGTCCGCAAACGGCCAGAAGTCGAGGTCGCACGTCGACCGAGTTAAGGATGCGGCCATCACTCAAGCGGGTCGCCGCTACTTATTGCACATCCGGCCCTTGCTCCATTCCACACCCCGGTTGGCGCGGACGACGCCGCGCATTGTCTCGCGCTCTTCCCCGGAGAGCAGAGGGATGGTTACCCCGGCCGCGACGGCATCGCCGAACAATTCGCCAAGCTTGCGATCCAGGTCGGCGTCGCTGACCGGCGGTCCCCAGCAAGCATAATGGCCCTGGCAAGCGACGTCGCACGTCCGGCTTACCGGCTTGCGGGCATATTCTTCACAAGTACAGGCGCATCCCGTGCCTGCCGAGGCTGCTTCGAATTCGGCTTCGCTGATGCAAGCGCGAGCGGGTGGAGGGCCAAGGACGGGGAGAGGTCCGGGCGTATCCGCACGAGGTGAAATCCCGTTACTGTCATCGGTGGCGGTGGCGGTGGGGCGTTCGCGCAACGGCGGCGGCGCGGGCAAGCGATGCAGTGTTACATTGCCGTCGTAATCCGGCTGTTGTCCGGCCAAGCCGCCCGCCACCGTCAGCGATATACTGGCGGCAGCTAGCGACAATACTGCGGCGATTTTGCGCTTCATTCCAGATTTTCCAATGCGAAAGTGGAAGGGCGACCGGCTCCAATCCATCGACAGACAGCCATGGCGAGCATGGCAGGTTCGAGTGCCCTCATGCTCTGGGCGATCTGCGCGGATAATTGTGGATCTCCTTCACCCGCTCCGGCAGCGGTAGCGCGGATGAAGGCATCAAGATCGGCTTCGCTGACCGTCGTTCCTTGACACTGGGCTACGGTTCCGGCTCCGCCCCCGGCCCGGCTGCCGACGAACCTGTTGCCTGCTGCCGGATCGATTTCGTCGTCGGCAGGTGTGTCTGATCGCTCCTCCAGCGGCATAGCCATCATGGCGGCCATGTCCTGGATGATCAGCTGTTGAAATTCGGACCGTGCGGGATCAACCTGATATCGTCCTCCCGGGCCGACGGGGAAGACGCCAGGTGTGGAGAAAGACACCTGAACCGTCCCGGCGGCGACGATCGGCTCGCGACAGGCGGCTTCATCGTCGGCATTCGGTTCGTAGAGCGTTGCCGAAACCGAACCCATCAACAAGCCAGGCTGATTCACGCTTATCTCGACCGTTGCGTTGGACTGATAGGTGAGCACGTCGACGCAGCCATTGCCGATCTGGCGCGTCCGACCGGTAGTCAGCGATGTCAACGGATCCGAATTCTCACCGGGACGCCGATCGAGGGGTTCGACTTCTACCCGCGCTGGAAAGCGGCCGACGACCCCTTCATCAGGTCGTTTCATGGCAATTGAGATAGTCGCGCCGTTCAAATTGCCGCCGATAGCCCTCGCCTGAAGCGCACCGGCCTTTGCCTCGATCTGCTGACCATCCTGATATAACTCGCCGAGCGTTTTGATGCCGTAAGGGCCCAGGCCGCCCTGAGGATATTGCATGACGATGCCGGCTGACAATATTTCGCCGGCGCGGGCAATCTCGCTTGCGTCACCCGAGACGATCGGCAGCGTCAAGATATCTCCGCAGGCGAAGATCGCCGCTTGATCGGCATCGCAGGTCGCATCGGGCGTCGGGTCGACAAGGAGCGGATCGGCCTGCTGAATCTCCGGCGTCCCCTTGAGTTTCGGCAAGGGCTTCTTGCGTTTCTTTTCTCCAGCGCCATCGACGCTACGGGTTCCGGCTAATGTGCTGGCGGCGACGGGCCGGACAAAATTGAGCAGCACGTCGTGGGTCTTTTGCCGATCCGGGTCCGACGGCGCATTGATCAGGAGCACCGTTTGCCAACCGCGCAGGCCATTCGGATCGTCGGGTCGCAGCGGTGCAAAACCGGCGTTCCAAACCAGCGCGCAATTCGTGCCGCTCGCTCCGGCTTTCGCCTTGAAGGATTTCGGCTGGGTGAGCAATTGTCCCCGTGTTCCAAGCTCGAGATCATCGCAAACACTCTGGCCGGATGCCGCCACGCTGAACGGTGTGGGGGGAGCTGCGGCATCGGTGCCGGTGGCGCTCTCGATCGGCATTTTGACGCGCATGCACTGTGCTGCGTAAGGGTGGACCGTCACCTTCAGCGACGCGGCCGTCGCCTGGGTGAGGTCGATCTTCTTGCACGAGCGTGTCCAGAGCAATGCGTCGAAATAGGGTGCAGCAAGCTTGTCGGTGCGGCTTTTGACGACGATGTCGGGTAGGTCGGCCAATTCGGTGACCATCTCCGAAAAGACCTGCCGCAAGCCGCCGCGCCAGATGGGAACCGTCGTCCCGCGCCTGGAGTAAGTTGCCGCCTTGAGCCCGGAATCGGTCCATTTCATCCAGGCGTGCGAATTTGTCGGATCGGACGGCCCAGGCCGATCGAGCATCTTTTTGTAAGCAAGAAGTCCCGCAGGTCGGCCGCGCATGACATGGCGCCAAAATGAACCCGTCTGATAGCCGGCATAATCGAGATATCCGTCCGAATGGAGATTTCCGTCCTCATCGCGGAGAAGCTCTCTGAAATATTCGGGATGATCGATCGGATACAGGCTTGTATCGCGATTGATATCCAGCGGGACATCATAACGGCGAAGTCCAAGAAAAAAGGAGAAATTGGCGTTTTTCAGCCCCTTGGTCTTCAGCGCGATGGCCTTGCGGCTTAAGCCCGGTTCGCGTTCCAGCAAGCCGTAGCCAATGCCGTTGGCCTGCCCTTCGACCAGCCAGAACGGCGCCCCGTCCGCTTTCGTGCCAGGTATCTTTTCATATTGCCGCAAATGTATGAGTTCGTGCGAGATCAGCAGTTCGGCATTCCAGGCTGATATGGCGTCGGCGAACATTCTGAAGCTGAACTGCCCGCTCTTGCACCAATTCTCCGCTCCCTTGGCTGCTCCGCCGTCGCACAGGTCATATTTTGCGGTCAGGGGAATCTGGAAAGGCCCCTTGTAGGGCAGGTTGTCGCCTGCGCTGGCGGCTGCGGGTGTGGACTTGGCGCGCTTGACATAGAATGCGTTGATCTTGCCGTTCTGGCGGGTGTCGATGTGCGGGGAGCTTCCGAACTTATCGCGATGGAGGCCGAAAATTCCGCGTGCCTTAGCCTTGACCTCGGGGGGAACGGCGATCTCCTTGTCGGTCGTAAGATCGACGCCGAAGATTTCAAGCTCGGCAGGCGGAGCTTGGCTGCCTTGCGCGGCGGCAAGGCCGCTCAACGCGGTCGAACCCGCCATGGCGATCCAAAAGGCGTGCATGGTTGATCGGCTCGAAACCATCAGGCGTCTCCTGCTGTGCTGCAAGGCAACCGCGATTGGGTGGCTGGTCGGCAAGGAAACCGCACCGGAAAGGGGAGGCCGAGCGCAATTTCGAAGTCCGCAGTCACGGGGTATCGGGCGCGTCGGAATAAGAAAAATCGAAACCGAAGTCGGCCTTGCTGTTCATCGCCTGGCCATGCCGTACCCCCGGGCCGGAGCCTTGGCGGAGGATGACGATCAGCGGATCTTCGGCGTCGGCCGACAGCGGTAGCGCAAAGACAAGATCCTTTTGCAGCACACGGCCCGATACCGTACCGCCAGCCCCGATCCATTCGCACGGCTCGGCCGCCGGATCCTCGCAAATGCCGCGCCCCGCAACCCAGCTGATCGTTGCGACCGGCGTGCCCATCGAGTGGATCACCTGGATTCGCAGCATGTCCGCCCCGCCGCGGGTATGAATGCGCGGGTCGTCGCGATCGAGCTGGAAATTGCCATGCCACGCGCCGACCGCTTCGCGGCCGACCTCTTCCTGCGCGACGGCGGCCAGCGGCGTGAAAAGGAGCGCGAGCCCTGCCGCAAGCGACACAGCGCCTTTCGCGCGGCGCCCCGGAACGGTCGCCGCCTCAGGTGAGCGGAACGACATAATTCATCTGCACGGTTGCTTCCGCAGGGGATTGTTCGATCACCACGACCGTAAGCGACCGGCCGTCGGCGGCCGTCCCTTCAATCACCGTCTCGTTACGGTCACGAACGACGCGCTTCTTTGGCCCGGCGACTTCGAAGCCAAGCCTCTTCATCGACGCCATATGAAAGCCGACGACGTCTGCGGGCGCAGCCGCCACTGTATAAAGCAGCGTTCCCGACTTGCGCTTCTCGTTGCTGCCGAAGAAGGAGGTGCCGTATCGCCCGCCTTCATAGGTTTCGACGAAATCGGGCAGATTGTCTCGGGGGATCGGGTTGCCCTTGGCGGCAGATTTGACGATTTCGGTGATGCCCGATGCTGCCACCTCCGTCGGGCCGCCGCCCGTCTTCGCTGCCGGCGCTTCGCCGCCGCATCCGCCGAGCAACAAGGGCAGAGCGGCAATAGCAAGATGAGGTTTCATCATTCTGTCCTCTCGATCAATCAGGATATCACGCGTGAATGGACGAGGTTCAGCGTCGCGGCGCCCGCGTCATCGGTCAGAACCGTGACCATAAGCGTCCGCGCCTTGTCTTCGCTTTCGCCCATCAGCTGCACCATCTTGTCCGCTGTGTTTTCCAGACCGATCTTCAGGCCGTGCCGGGCCATCGAGGCGCGGTAGAAGGCGATCAGGGCAGCCGGCGTCTCCGCGGTTTCCAGGGTCAGCGTCCCGCCGGCCTTGTCGCCATCGTTCATCCGCATATTCGTGGTCACTCGCGCGCTCTTTGGCAGCTCGACGAAATCGGGCAGATCGTCGGTAGCGATGCCGAGGGCGCCCGGACCGTTGGCGACCGGTACCGAATTGTCGGCGGCCGCATCGGCGGGTGCCGCGGAGCCGTTCTCGCTCCCCTTTTGCGCTTCGCTGCACCCCGCGAGGGCGATCGCTGCGATCAGGATCACAAGGTCTTTTCTCATTTCGGGTCTCCTGCCAGTCCGCTGGGGCCTACCATCCGAACGTCATGCCGATACGGCCCCCGGTCGATCCCTTGACGGTGGACCCGGCGACCCCGCCCGAGACCCACACCCGCTCGCTGATCCGGCCAACCGCGACGCCCGAAAAGCCCTGCTCGCCGCGGAAGGTGGACAGGTTGAACGACAGGGCGACCGTCATGTCGGACGGGATGACGGTGCCGCCCATCGCCATCGCCGCAGCAATCCCGCCGTTGGCGCTGCGTTCAATCCGTTCCAGGCCGGCACCGAATTGCGCCAGCCGCGCGTCGAAAGCGCTGACCTGGCTGGAGAGAGCGCTGACCTGTCCGGGCAGCGCATTGAGCCGGTCAAGGTCGAAACTCGTCGTGCCCAGATTGCCTGCGCCGTCGGCGGTCACGAGGCGCAGCGCGCCCTGCTGCGCCGCGCGGCTGGCGTCCGAATTGATCCCGGCGAGCGTATAGCTGCTGGCAGCGGAGCCGATCGCCACCTGATCGTCACGGACCGATTGTGCACCGTTGCCGATCGCGACGCCGTTGGCGCCCAGCGCACTCGCGCTATTGCCCAGCGCAATCGCATTGTCCGCGGCTGCGTTGGCACGCAGCCCCGCGGCGATCGCCGACACGCCATTGGCCGTGCTGGTGTCGCCGAACGCGATCGCGGCATTGCCCGTCGCAACATTGTCCTTGCCGATCGCTATTGCGCCTTGCCCGGTCGCGATATTCGGATCGCCGATCGCGACCGCCCCGTCGCCGCTCGCCTGATTGCCAAGGCCGATAGCGACCGCGGCGCCATCTCTTGCCGTCGCACCGGTGCCGATCGCCACGGCGTCATCGCTCGTTGCCATTGCGCCGCTCCCGAGCGCGAGGGCATTGTCGCCTTGGGCCTGCGATGGAATGGCGCCGAACAATTGGGTTACGCTGGCCTCGACCCCGTCGAGGCGGGTGGCATTCGACGCCGCGAGGGCCTCCACGCCGGTCAGGCGGCCGTCCTGCTCCTCATTGCGTGCGATCGCCTGATCGGCGCGATTAAGGGCGGTGGCCGCGTCGCCGGCAGCGGAGGCGGTTTGCGTTTCGAGCGCCTGTATGCGGCCGTCCTGAACGAGATTGACCTCCTCGACGGCATCGATCCGCTCACCCTGAGCGGCAACGGACGCTACCGCAGTTGCCGAAGCGGCGAGCGCGGCGTCGGCCTTGCCATCGGCTGCCGCTGCCGCTGTCATTGCGGCACTGGCATCGCCCTGCGCGCCCGAAGCGGCGGCAAGCGCCGCGCTGGCATCGCTTGCCGCCTCGCTCGCCGCCGTCAGCGCCGAATCGGCCACCGCGCCTACGGCGTCGAGCTGCCCGAGATTGACGGCGTCGGTCGCGGCGGTGCCGGCGGCGACTTGAGCGATCTGGCGCATATTGCCTGCAGTGCCAACCGATACCGTATTGTCGCGGTCCGCGATCGATCCATTGCCGAGGGCGACGCTATTGGCACCGCTCGCCACGGCATTGCCGCCCAGCGCGGTGGAATTGAGCCCCGCCGCATTGCTGCGCCCACCGAATGCTACCGAGAAATCGCCAAGCGCCAGGCTTTGGGAGCCGGCCGCCGTCGAGAAATTGCCGCCCGCATAGCTGCCGGCGCCGGTCGCGGTGGAATCGTCGCCGAAGGCTTGTGCATAGCCGCCGGTCGCGGTGGCATTGCTGCCTTGGGCAGACGCATTTGCGCCGACGGCAACGCTGGTGGCGCCGCTCGCGCTCGCGCTGATTCCCAGCGCGCTTGAGCTTTCGCCATCGGCCTGCGCCCCGCTCCCGACGGCGGTTGCCGTCGCGACCGCCCGGCTGGCTTGACCCAGCGCGGTCGCGAAATCGCCTTCGGCCAGTGCCATATTGCCGAAAGCACTGCTTTTAAGGCCGGCGGCGCGGGCGCCGGCACCGGTCGCGGTGGCGCCATCCTGCTCTGCCGCGGCATAGCCTCCCAATGCAATCGCTCCGTCGCCGCGGGCCGTGCCGCCGAGGGTGATAGCAAGCTCCCCATCGGCGATCGCCTCGGCGCCGATCGCAATCGCCCCGAAGTCGGTGGCGCCTGCCTGGAAGCCGATCGCCACGCTGCTTTCGCCTTCGGCGCGTGTCTGGGCGCCATTGGCGACCGCGCGCTCGCCGCTCGCGTTCGCGAAGGCGCCGGTCGCGGTCGCATTCGTGTTCGTCGCCTTGGAGAGTACGCCGATGCTGGTCGCGTTCATGCCGGAGCCGGTCGCATAAGAACCGATGGCGCTGCTGTTGTCGCCGCTGGCCAGTGCGCCGGTGCCATTCGCCGTGGCAAAATCGCCCGCCTGCGCATCCGCCCCGATCGCAACCCCATATTCGCCAGCAACATAGGCGCCATAGCCATCGATCAGCCCGTCGAAGTCGAGGTCGCGCTGCGGTCCAAAGCCATTCGCATCGGGGCCGTCGCCGCCAATGGCAATGCTGCCCACGCCGGATGCGAAAGCCGCGTCGCCAACCGCGATCGACCGGTTGCCGGAGGCATCGCTGTAGAAGCCGTTTGCGACCGATCGCGTGCCGGTGGCGCGGGCCTGCGAACCCGCTGCGAAACTGCCGAACTGCGATGCTTCGGACGCATTGCCTACCGCCGTGCTGCCAGTTCCGGTTGCCGCGGCATCGGATCCCAGCGCAACCGCATCTTCTCCTGCCAAGCTGTCCGATCCCACCGCGAGTGCCGAGGTGCCCGCCGCCGAACTGAAGGCGCCGACCGCGGTTGCGCGATTTCCGTTGGCGTCCGCGTCGGTACCGATCGCGATGGCGTCGTCGCCGGCGGTCGTTGCGCCGCGCTCGCCCAGATTGTCGGTGACGCTGCTCCCCATCGCAATGCTGCGGGCCCCGCTTGCATAGGCATAGGTGCCGACGGCGATCGCCTTATCTTGGACGGCGATGCTGCCCGAACCCACGGCGGTGGAGGAGACGCCGGCGGCGCGCGATGTCGCACCGACTGCGACGGCATAGTCGCTCGCTGCATCCGCGCCAAAACCGACCGCGAGCGAATTGAAGCCCGACGCCGCAGCGACATGCCCGATTGCCGACGATTGAACGCCGGTTGCGCTGGAGCGGGTTCCCAATGCCGTCGTGTTTCCGGCCGTTGCCGTGGCGCCAACGCCGCAGGCCAGCCTGTCGTCGCCGTTGCCGTCGTCGGCGGTGGCGCCGCCGTCATTATCGACCGCTGGCTCGACGGTCCCATTTTCATTCCGGTCGAGCAGGCATGTTTCCGCATGGGCTATCTGCGGCGCCGCGAACAGCGAGCCGCAAAGCAGCGCGGCGGCAACCGCGCGGAGGCTGCTGCCGCCCATCCCGCGGGAAAGCGTGCCGGCGGGGCAGGGAAACACTGCAAGGCTCTTGGTCATAACATTCTCCTGGCGCACGGCCTCCCGCACGTGGCGGCGCGTTGCGGCGATCGATCGGCTGGAAATAATGGGAATTGTCAGCTGTCCGACGGCCACGAAGGGTCGGGCTCGCTCGTCGGGGGCGGGACCGTGTCGATGCAGGTCTGCACGGCGGCTGCGCGCTCGGGATCGACGGTCAGCGAATAGATGCGGACATCGCCTTTTGCCTTGTCCTTCATTTCATTGAAGGCCTTGAACCCCATGCCCTTGTTGAACGACAGGATCGCCAGCTTCTTGGCCCAACCGGTGTAGATCGCCTCGTCGGGTTTGGGCAGGTTGCCGGTCTCGCCAGCCATCGCCATGTGCTGGAAATAGGCGCTGCTGGTCAAAGCCCAGCAGCGCAGCGCGGTGTCGAGTTCGCTGCCGTTACCCGCCAGCGCTTTGGCATCGCCGTCGCCCGGCGTTTCTCCATCCTTTTGGCCACAGGCGGACAGGAGCAGCAAAGCGCTCGCCAGGCTCGCAATATGTTTCGGTGCAAATTTCATGATCGTCTCCGCGAGAATATTGTCTTGATTGCGTCGAGATCAGAAAAGCCGGTCGAGAATGCCGCGCGCGGCCTTGCGGGCCGCCTCTTTGGCTTTGGCGTCGGCCTCGTCTTCTGCTGCGCGGGCGGCACCGTCGATGATGCGGCCGACCGGGTTGGCGCCCGGCTTTGCGGGTGAGCCGGGCCGGGCAGCATCGGCCTTCGCCTGTGCGGACGCCGCGTTGGGGGCGGCGGCTATCGCCTGGCGGCGAAGGAACGTGCCCGTCCAGGTGTCGTAGCTATGCTCATAGGCGTCGGGGACGATCTCGCACCCGGTCCGCAACCCGGTAAAGGATTTGCGATCGGCGCTGAACGTCAGGACGAAGCGGCCATAGACGCGGGTGCCGTTGCGTTCGGTATCGCAATAAACCTGAAGCCCCGCGTTATAGGCGGTTTCATACCAATAGCCGGTCAGCGTGTTCCCCGAAAATTCCCCCTCCAGAGTGCCGCTGGTGATTCCATAGGTGCCCGTGCGGTAAATGGCGTCGAGTTCTTCTTCGCTCTGCGTCGCGGTGTAGGTGCCGGTGACGGTGCCCTCCAAAGTGTCCAGCACCAGTTCGGGCTTTATCTTGTCGAAGCCGACGGTCGCATAGACATGCGCCTCGGGCGCGGCCGTCTGGGCAGAGCCGGAGGCAGCGCCGAGTCCGGCTCCCACCACCAGCATCGAAGCCGTCGTCGCGATTTTCGTAACCAGTCGCATCCGTAAATCTCCTCATCCTGCGCCGGCCAAGCCTTGCGAGCCGGTGCCTTTCGGAGGTGAAAACAGGATCGGTGCCGCGAACCGGACATCGGAATGCGAAAAAATGCGCTTGCGTCGCTCGGTTAGTCTGGGATGCTAATGCAGGATCGGGCGGCGGGGGCATCGTGTGACAATTGAATGGAGCAGGCTGTCGGCATTGATCGACCGCACGCAGGACTTGTCAGAACAGGAGCGCGAAGCCGAACTGGCCGCTGCCGACCCGATACTCGCGGCCGAAGCCCGGAAATTCCTGGCCCGCATGGAGGCCGCTGCGGATTTTCTGGAGCCGTCCAGCGCACCTTTTGCCGCGGACCATCCGATCGACCCGGGTCCGCAGGTCGGCGACCGCTACGGCGCATGGCGTATCGAGGGGCTGATCGGCAGCGGCGGTATGGGCTCGGTCTATGCGGTCGGCCGCGCCGATGGCGGTTTCGAGCAGGCCGGAGCGTTGAAGCTGATCCGGCGCGGCCCCGGGGTTGACGCCGAACGGCTGGCGGCCGAGCGGCAAGTGCTCGCGTCGCTCGACCATCCGCATATTGCGCGCATTCTCGACGGCGGCGTGGACGATGCAGGCAATCCCTGGATGGTGATGGAGCGCATCGATGGTCCGCCCTGCAACATCTGGTGCGACACCAGTCAGGCGGACGTCGCGCGCCGGATCGCGCTCGTAATCGATGCGATCGGCGCGGTGGCGCGCGCGCACCAGGCGTTGATCCTGCACCGTGACCTCAAGCCCTCGAACGTGCTGGTCGACCGCGGCGGACGCGCCCGTGTGATCGACTTCGGGGTCGCCAAGCAGATGGCGCTGCCGACCCAGACGCAAAATCCGCTGCCGGTTTCGGCGCCCTATGCAGCGCCCGAACTGCTGACGGGCGCCCCGGTCGGTCCGCCGTGCGACGTCTATGGCGCGGCGGCGCTGCTCTATGAGCTGGTGACGCGCAAGCCACCCATCGAACTTGATGGCTTGCCCTTCGTGCTCGGCGTCGGGCGCATCCTCGATACCGCACCCAAGGCGCTGACGGCGCACCGCGACGTCGACATCCTTGCGGCTGCCCCGGACACTTTGGTTGCCGATCTGAACGCCGTGCTGGCGAAAGCGCTGCGCAAGGAACCGGCGGATCGTTACCCGACGCTCGAAGCCTTCGCGGCCGATCTTCAGCGCGTGATAGACCGCGCGCCCGTGACCGCGCGGCGCGGCGAGCGCGGCTATGCCGTGCGCCGCCGCCTGTGGCAGTGGCGCTGGCCGATCGCCGCGGGCGTCGCCATCGCGCTGAGCCTGGTCGGCGGATTGGCGGCGACCCTGTGGCAAGCGCGCGAAGCCTATGCCGCCCGCGACGCGGCGCTGGCCGAGGAAGAGCGATCGCAGGCGGTTCGCGAATCGCTCTATGTCATGTTGTCCGAAAGCGCCGACGTCGCTGGCGACGATGCAGACCGCCGCGATATACTCGAACAGTCGACCCGCCGGATCGTCGAGCGCTTCGCCCGCTCGCCCGCCGATCAGGCGCCGGTGCTGCACGCGCTGGGCGAGCTTTATTTCTACCTCGGCGATTACCGCGGGGCGATCACGGCGTTGCGGCCGGTGGTGACCGCCGGCGGTACGAACGGAATCGATCCCGAGACGCTTGCGCTTTCGCGATACGATCTGGCGCAGTCGCTTGTCCGCACCGGCGAAATCGAAGAGGCGCGGCCCCTGTTGGCGCAAGCGCAGCAATATTGGTCCAGCGCTCCCGACAAATGGCGCCACCGGCTCATCGACAGCCGGCTGCTCGAGGCGCAAATCATGCGCGGCGCCGATCCCTCGGCGGCGGCGGCGCTTCTCCAGAAAGCTACGGATGATCATGTCGCGATGCTGGGAACCGGCAATCGTCTGGCGGGCGTGTTCCAGAACAATCTGGGCGTCGCCTTGCAGGCGAGCGGTGACCTGCCGGGCGCACGGAAGGCGCTGCAACAAGCGCGGCTCATCTGGGCGCAGACGGGTCTGACAGATACGCCCGATGCCTTGAACACCGCGAACAATCTTGCGGCCATCGAGGTTTTGTTGGGGCATCCCGACAAGGCCGCGCCCATTTTTGCAGAAGCTGTTCGCCTGCGCGAAAAGCTGTTCGGCGCGTCGGGCGGGACCGCTGCCTTGCTCAGCAATTATGGCAAGGTGCTCTTGCAACTTGGCGACGCCCCGAAGGCGCTTTCGCTGCTGGAGCGCGCCGAGCCGATGGCCGAACGCTTCGCTGGCGCGGGATCGATCCTGCATGTGTCGGCACTGGCGGGGCTATCCGAAGCCCATATCGCGCTGGCGGGCAAGGACGAAGCCTTGGCCGTCGCCCGGAAATCGGTGGCGGCGGCTGGCAGCGCGCCTACGCCGCCGCGCGCCATCGCCCATATTGCGCTTGGCCGGGCGTTGGCTGCCAGCGGAGACAAGCCGGGCGCCCGGGCCGCACTTGGCATCGCCGAGCCGATCGTCGAAGCGATGGGCGCCCCGGCGGCCCGCCTGAAACAGGGGATCGCCGACATCAAGGGGCTCTACCGCCTGTAGCCGCGGGCGAACGCGACCGAATAGTCGCGCCGTGATGTCCGCTTTCGCTCTCCATTGCTGTTTTTCCTCCTGAGGCCCGCGCCCATGCGGCCGATGCCAAGGGAAGGACAGATCATGGCAGTGACACGCAGGAATTTCATCGCCGGGACCGCCGTGCTCGTCGCCGGCGCAACGAAAGCCACCGTGGCCTTTGCCAAGGGCGGCGGGACGATCGAGCTCGAAGTGGTCGGCGCGCGCCGCCTTGCCGGCATGTCGGGTGAAAAATTGCGCGCGGCGCTCGTGAAATCTGTGCGATTGCAATCGCGGCTCGAGCAGCCCGTTAAAATGCAGTTTCTCGCCGCGCGCCTCGTCGATGGCGAGATCGCCGACCTGTTCGCGTCGGACGGCTTCGAGCTCGCTTCCGGCGCGCAAGCCTTTCCGGGGGATATGCTGTTCCCGGGCGACATGCTCTTCCCAGGCGATATGTTTTTTCCCGGCGATATGCTGTTTCCAGGTGACATGCTTTTCCCTGGCGACATGTTGGTGCCGCCGGGCGAACCGCGCGCGGCACGTGGGCTGCTTGGCCGCGTCGCAAAGGACACATTGCTGCGCGGCGGCGCCCGGAATGGCATCGTCTTCTTCGTGCTCGCCGAGAGTCGCGCCGTGTCGAGCCGAGGGCTCGGTGTACCGACCCGGCGCGGCTGAGCGATGCGCACCGCGCTGGTGATGGGCGACGGCCCGGCGGGGTTGCTGGCAGCCATCAGCCTGCGGCGCGCCGGTTGGATGACCGAAATCGCGCCCAGCCGCCGGGCCGCCCGCGCTCATCACGGTCACGTCCATCAGATCGACTTCGCGACGATGGCGAAGATCGAGGCGGTTGCCGGGCAGGGGTTGGCCGGATGGTCCGCCGCCGATTTGCTCCGGATCGATGGCGCCGCGCCCCCGGTTATGACGCAAGCCCCGATCGTCGATCCCGCGGCGCTGGTCCACGCGCTGTCGCGGCGGGCGATCGAGCTCGGTGCAAAATTGGTCGAACCGCCCATGGCGATCCCCGTGGAAGACAAAGCCTTCGACCTGCTGGTCGACGCGAGCGGCAGCGCCGTTCTCGCCGGTCGTACCGCGGGGCTCGACGTCGCCATCGACGAAAGCGACGCGATCGACGAGTGCTGGACGTGGCGCGGGACGGCTGGCAGCGGCGACGATCGCTGGACGATCGCCGCGCGCGATGTGGCGGGTGCGGCAGGTCTCTGGCTGACGCGCGCCGTGGACGGGCGCTGCATGATGACCCTCCGATGTGCGGATTGCGGCGAAAGTCCCGTCTCTCCTTTCCGCCTCCTCGACAGCGTGATGCTGGCGGCCGGCCACGACTGGAGCCGCCGCATGGGCAAGATAGGCTTCGACCCCAATCCGGTGCGCCACCGGGCACCCTTCGCCCGGCGCGTAGAGGTCACGCGGTCGGCGGGCGGCCCGCCGCTGCTGCGTATCGGCGATGGCCTGATCCAGACCGCTCCGCGCTTCGGACAGGGGTTCGCCCAGATCGCCGAGCAGATCGAGCTTATGCGTGCCGCCTTGGCCAGCGGTTCCTCACCGGCGAGTGCTGTCGCCACCATCGAAGCCAGCGCCGACCGGCGCTGGCTCGCGGCGATGATCGGCGCTGCTAGCGAGCCATTGCTCGCCGCCTGAGCCCGATGCGTTCCTCGGCGCCCGTGTGACCCAACGCATAGATATGAAAAGAATAATCCGCATAATGGCGCCATGCTTACCGATTCATCCGATTCGCTCGTGGCAACGCTCTATCCGCAGCTAAAGCGGCTCGCGCGCGACATGCATTGGCGTTACAGCGCCGGCGAAACGCTGCGCTCGACCGCGCTGGTCAATGAAAGCTTTCTCAAGCTGAGAAGCGCTGGCGGCTTTGCCGACGAGAAGCATTTCCTGCGCACGGCGGCGCGCGCCATGCGCCAGATTCTGATCAATCATGCCCATGCCCGTCTTGCCGCAAAACGCGGGGGCGGAACGCATGCTGCTACGTTCGAAGATGATCTGCCGGATATCTATTGGGAAAGCGACGAACGGCTGCTGGCGCTGAACGATGCGCTCGACCGTCTGTCACAAACGGCCCCGCGGCTTGCCGAGATCGTCGAATATCGCTTCTTCGGCGGCTATTCAGAACAGGAAATCGGCAACCTGCTCGACATTACCGAACGCACGGTGCGCCGCGACTGGGCAAAGGCCAAGGCGTTGATGCAGATCGAGATGGAACAAGGCGATGGTATGGGCTGATGGGCCTGAGCACCGCCGGACAATAGGGACGCTTTGAACGTCCATGATCACCGCTAAGCGCATTTTGGCAACTCGCCCGTTCAATGTCCGCTTCTCCTGTCCCTTGGCTGGAAGCCGACCGTCCACGGCCGGCCAATCGTTGCCATGGCTCACTCAAAAAGCGGGCTGCCTTTGCACCAGCGAGTTGTCTGCCGGGAGATATTGGTCATTTCGAAAGGCTCGCCGCGACCGCGAGAAAAAGGAAGGCGCAGCCTGCAAATGCCAGCGCGGCGTCGATGGAGTAAGCCCCAACTGCTACGCCGGCGAGCGATGGTAGGAGGGCGGCCCCGCCAAGCTGGAAAGCGGTAAGATAGAGCACGGCGCGCCGGCCGGGATCGATCTCGATCAGCCAGCCCGCGAAAAAGGGCAGCGTGAACAGCCAGATAAAACCGAATCCGATGCTGACCATGATGATCGCGGTCGCATTGCCGCGCGCGAGATAGAAGGCGCCTACCAGCGCAGCGGCCGTCATCGCGCAGGCGATGATCGTCCGGCGGTTGGGCAGGCGTTCACCGAAACGCGCGGCGGCGAGCGCGCCGACCACCTGTGCCACGAGACAGAGCGACACGGCGGTCCCTTCGAAGGTCGGCGGATGACCATAGTGGATGAGCCAAAGGCCGAAATAGCCCCAGACCGATACGATCGCGCCGAGAAACAGGCCGGCCGAAGTGAGGGCGGTCAGGCTGGCGGGCGTCAATGCACCGCGTTTGTCATCGGGCTCGGTCGGACGGAGTGCAGCGGGCAGCGCCAGCGCGGCTGCCGCAGCGATCACGCCGGCGATGGCCAGCGCGATCAGCGCCGCATCGACGCGCGATCCGGCGATGGAGATTGCCGGCAGTGCGGCTGCCACGACAGCCTGCATCAGCGTCTGGACCGCAAGGAAGATCGCGCTGGCGCGTTCGACGCGCATAACGCGCGATATGGCCACCAGCGCGATCGCTACGAGAACGCCCTCGCTGAATCCTGCAATGGCGCGGGCAAGCGACAGGATTGTCATGCCTGATTGGCCCAGCAGGAGGATATCGACCGCCGCCATCGTGAGGCCTGCCGTAATCGCGACGACGCGGGTGTCGGTGCGGCGAAGCAATGCGATGCCCGCGAGCGAGCCCGGAACGATGGCCAGCATCTCGATCGTCACCAGATTGCCGACCTGTGCGTCGGCAAGACGCCCCTCCTGGACCAGCGCGCCGAGCAGCACGGGATGCACGCCGAGCACGAGCAGCGCGCAGGATCCGATCAGGATTGCAAGCGCGAGCGTGCGGCCGCTGACGACCCTAGCCTCGGCTATCACGCGGGTCGGTCCTTTGCGCGCAGCGGCAGATATTCGGGCAGGAACGTCCGCGAATAGGCGATGCGTGCCCGCCGCGCCTGTTCCTCCATCTCGTCGGTGATGTGGCCGTGGCGATGGATCGACAGCGACCAGATCGCGTCGTTGATGACGATGACCTCGACCAGCCGGTCGTGCAGGTCGGGAATTTCCGGCATCACGAACATCTGTGTCATCAGTTCGATGCTGCGGCCCGCGGTGACGAAATTGCTGTCGAGATCCTGCAGGCGAATGTCGGACGACCAGGCAGGGCCTTCGAGCAGTACCTGCCGCGCCGCGGGATGGTCGTTGAACCATTTCTGGCCCGCGCGATATTGCAGCGTCTGGAGGTCCTGCCAGCTTTCGACGCCTTCGGGTACTTCGGTCAGCACGCCCTCTTCGAAGCGCTTCAGATAGCGTTCGGCGAGCGCGCTGAACACGAGCTGGGGCTCGGGGAAAAAATGATAGATCGACGGCGGCGAGATACCGACCTCGGTCGCGATCGCGGGAATGCTGATCGCTGCGGGGGGCAGGCGGTCGAGCAGGCGTTCGGCGCCGTCGAGAATCGCCTCGAATCGTGCCCGGCTCCGCTTTTGGGCAGGCCGCCTTATCTCGGCCCGGGCCACTTCAGTCTTCGTCATGCGCGCTCCTATCATGGTGCCATCATTGGCAAAATCGCGCGAAAATCAACAAATATTCCGAATTTAGCGAGCCAATCTTTAAATTTCTTGACAGATTGACGGATTTTCCATCACAAAACCGGAAAATATTCCGATATTGAGAAGGGGACGTCGATGAAACGCGGATTTGCAATGCTTTCGGTCTCGCTGCTGGCGCTCGCGCCGGCCGCGGCCTTCGCCCAGGATGGTGGCGCGGGCTCGAGCGCGGCCGCGGATGGCGGGATCGGCGAAATCGTCGTCACAGCCCAGCGGCGCGAGCAGAATATCCAGGACGTCCCGATCAGCATCACCGCGATCAGCGGCGAGGCGCTGACCGAAGTCGGCATCCGCGATCCGCGCGATCTTTCGATCCTCGTCCCCGGCCTCTCGTCGCAGGCCGGCACCTCGGCGACCACGACCTCGCTGTTCCTGCGCGGCGTCGGCATCGGGGACTTCAACTCGAACACCACCGGTGCGGTCGGCGTCTATGTCGACGACGTTTTCCTGGGCGCGAACGCCGGCAAGCTGTTCAATGTTTTTGACAGCGACGGCATCGAGGTCCTCAAGGGGCCGCAGGGCACGCTCTATGGTCGCAACACGACTGCGGGTGCGATCCGCTTTTCTTCTCGCAAGCCGACCGACGAATTCAGCGCCAATGCCGCCATCTCCTATGGCCGTTATAACGAGGTACAGGTCGAGGGCGGCGTCGGCGGGCCGATTGCGGGCGATGTGCTCAAGGCGCGCGTCGCGGGAACCTATCTGCGCCGCGACGGCTGGCTGCTCAACCGCGTGACCGGGAACAAACTCAACGATCTCGACATGTGGGCCGGGCGCGCGATCGTCGATTTCACGCCGAATTCGGACATATTGATCCGCGCGATCGTCCACGGTGGCCAGAACCGCGGCGGCGCGCGCCAGTTCCAGCACCGCGGGCAGGGCATCGATTTCGCGGGCAACCCGAATTTCGCCGGAGGCGTACCGCTGGACGGCTTGGGCTATGCCGACACCGACGGCGATCTCAACGCCGGCGATTACGATATCGAGGGACAGGAACGGGTCGATGTGTTCGGAGGCTCGCTGACCGCGAGCATCGATATGGGCGGCGTTTCGTTGACCTCGATCAGCGCCTATGAGCAGGTTCGCCGCCGAACGGTGGAGGACACCGACGCCAGCCCGAACAACGTGCTGACCGCGACCTATATCGACCGGCCGCAACAGTTCAGCCAGGAAATCCGCCTCCAGTCGAAGGGCGAGAATAGGGTCAACTGGATCGTCGGCGGCTATTATTTCCACGACAAGCTGGTTACCGGCAGCTCCTTTGACATCCTGCGCGTCTTCCGCGATCCCGACGATCTGCTAGGGACGCTCGACCCGGTCAATTCGATCGGCAATTTCGCCTATCCCTATACGCAGAAGACAGAGAGCTGGGCGGCCTTCGCGCAGGCCGACGTCAAGCTGACCGACCGGCTGACACTGACCGGCGGCCTGCGCTATTCGAGCGACAGCATCGATTTCGACTTCCACAGTTTCTTCGACGATGTGATCACCGTGCCGGTGCTCGACTTTACCGGAACGAAGACGTTCAAGGATCTGTCCTGGCGCGCGGCTCTGTCGTTCCAGGCGACCGACAATCTGCTGTTCTATGCCTCCTCGTCGAAGGGGTATAATAGCGGCGGTTTCGCAGGCGGTTCGTCGAGCGACCCGGCGCAGCTCCAGCCCTTCCGCTCGGAAAAGCTCTATGCCTATGAGGCGGGGTTCAAGAGCGACCTGCTCGATCGCAAGCTGCGCTTCAATGCCGCCGCCTTCTACTATGATTATCGCGACCTGCAGGTGTTCGTGTTCGACACATCTGGCGTTCTTCCGGTGCAGCGCAAGCTCAACGCGGGCAATGCCGAACTTTATGGCCTCGAATTCGAGTTGCAGGCGCGGCCGTCGCGCAACTTCAACGCATTTGTGAACGCCAGCCTGCTGCACGCGCGCTACAAGGATTTCACCGCGCTCGCGGCCGAGGATTATTCGGGCAACCAGCTCGTCAACGCGCCCGACGTCGCAATCTCGGCGGGCTTCTCGCTCACCCAGCCGCTGCCCGGCGACAGCGCGCTGCGCCTTCGGGTCGACGGCAGCCTGCAGTCGGAAACATTCCTCACGCCCGACAATCTGCAGGCCAATCGCGTCAAGTCTTACGGGGTGGCGAACGCGCGCCTGTCGTGGCTGTCGCCGGACGAAAATGTCGAGGTTGCGCTCTGGGCCAAGAATTTCACCGGCACGCGCTATATCACTTACATCTCCCCCGTCGTGACGATGGACCAGATCAATTATAACGACCCGGCGACTTACGGCATTCAGGCCGTCGTCAAATTCTAGGAACCCCTCCCGGCGCGTCGCAGGGACGGCGTGCCGGGCCAACAAGCGAGATCGACATGAACAGGACGCAGGATGCGGCGCTGCGCGCGCGCGCGCTCAAGGTCATTCCAAACGGCATGTACGGCCATGAATCGGTGCGGATGCTTCCCGCCAGCTTCCCGCAATTCTTCAGCCGCGCCGAGGGCGCCTATATCTGGGACGCCGACGGCAACCGCTACCTCGATTTCATGTGCGCCTATGGTCCCAGTCTGCTCGGATATCGCGACCCTCGAGTCGAAGCGGCAGCGCAGGCGCAGGCAGCGCTGGGCGATACGCTGACCGGGCCGTCGCCGCTGATGGTCGAACTCGCCGAGACCTTGGTCTCGATGGTCGACCATGCCGACTGGGCGATGTTCTGCAAGAACGGCACCGACGCGACAACGATGGCGATGAGCAGCGCACGCGCGCAGACCGGCAAACGCGTCGTCCTCATCGCGCAGGGCGCCTACCACGGCGCCGCGCCCTGGTGCACGCCGATCACCGCAGGCACGGTGCCCGAAGACCGCGCGCATGTGCGCACCTACGTCTACAACGACGTCGCCAGCCTCGAGGCAGCCGTCACAGCCGCTGGCGACGATCTCGCCGCGATCTTCGCGTCGCCTTTTCGCCACGATGCCTTCGTCGATCAGGAAGCGCCCGAGCCTGCCTATGCCCGGCGCGCGCGCGAACTCTGCGACGAAGCCGGCGCGATGCTGATCATCGACGAGGTGCGCGCGGGTTTCCGCCTCGAGCGCGGCAGCAGCTGGAGCGCGCTGGGCGTCCGGCCCGACCTTTCCGCCTGGGGAAAATGCTTCGCCAACGGCCATCCGATTTCGGCGCTGCTGGGGTCTGACAGCTGCCGCGAGGGCGCGGGTTCCATCTATGCAACGGGCTCCTTCTGGCTGTCGGCGGTACCGATGGCGGCGGCGCTTGAGACGCTGCGGATCATCCGCGAGACCGACTATATCGAGCATAGTGTGGCGCTTGGCGAGCGCCTGCGTGCGGGACTCGATGCTGCGGCGACGAAGCATGGCTTCACGCTGCGCCAGACCGGCCCGGTTCAGATGCCCCAGATCATGTTTGCCGATGATCCCGATTTCCGCGTCGGTTACGGATGGGCCGAAGAGATGCTCGCGCGCGGCATTTACATGCATCCCTGGCACAACATGTTTCTGTGTGCCGCAATGATCGAGGCCGACATCGACGCCACGATCGTGGCCGCGGACGCAGCTTTTGCCGCCGTGTCGGCGCGGCGCGCGACGCTTGAGCCGCACCCGATCCTGGTCATGCTCGCGGCCGCGCAGGCGGAGCACGCCTGATCGTGGACAAGCCGCTCGACCTGCTCGCGATCGGGCTGACGACCATCGATATCACCGTCTATCCGGTCGCCTCGCTGCCCGACGGCGAGACGGGACAGATCGTCGAAAAGATCATGTTGTCGCCAGCCGGGACCGCGGGTGGCACCGCGCTCGTTGCGCAAAAGCTCGGCCTGCAAGCCGCAATAGCCTCGGCAGTCGGGGACGATGCCCAAGGGCATCTGATCCGGTCGCTGTTCGATGCCGCCGGCGTCGACACCAGCTTGCTCACCATTTTACCGGAGTGGCCGACCTCGACGACTGTGTTGCCGATCCGGCCCAATGGCGATCGTCCCAACTGGCATATGATGGGGGCAAGCATCTTCGCGCCGGTTTCCAAGGCGGTCTTTGCCGCCTTGGCTCGCACGACCGCGGTCCACTGGGGCGGTGTGGGTTTCCCGAGCGCCGCCGGGAACGGGGCCGAGCTTCTGCGCGAGGCGCGCGGGCGCGGCATTTTTACCTCCTGCGATCTGATAGCACCGTCGGACGCGGCGCAGACCGATCTCGATGCGCTCTTGCCGCATATCGACCTTTTCATGCCGAGCCTCGCCGAAGTTCGCGCGCTAGCCGGGACCGACGATCCGGTCGAGGGCGCCCATCATTTCATGGCACGCGGCGCGGGCGGCTGCCTCATCAAGATGGGCAGCGCGGGCGCGCTGCTTGTCCTGCCCGATGACCGGATACATGTGCCCGCCTACCTGATCGATCCGGTCGACTCGACGAGTTGCGGCGACAGCCTGTGCGCCGGATATATTGTCGGCCGCACGCGCGGCCTCGGCCCTGCCGAAGCGCTGCGGTTCGGCGTCGCAACGGCGGCGCAGGTGGCGCTTGATGTGGGGACGCTCGGCAAGCTGGAGGGCTATGACGCCACGCTGGCATTCATCCGCGACACGGCGGTAAGGAAAGAGGGGCGATGACCGAAGACAAGGCGCGGCAGCAACTGGTCGACGGGATGCGCGCGCTCGACGCTCGCGGTCTCAATCGCGGGACGTCGGGCAACCTGTCGGTTCGCTTCGGGTCGGGCATGTTCGTGACCCCGTCGGGCGTCACCCCCGATCGCCTGACCCCCGACCTCATGGTATTCGTCGACGGCGACGGCGTTATAGCGCCCGGGTCCGCTCGCCCGTCGAGCGAATGGCAGATGCATATGGGCGTGTACGAGCGGCGCGCCGACGTGAACGCGATCGTCCATTGTCACGCGCGCTATTCGACGATCCTCGCCTGCGCGCACCGCGAAATTCCTCCGCTGCACTATATGGTTGCGGTGGGCGGCGGCGCCAGCGTCCCGGTCGCGCCCTATGCCACCTTCGGCAGCGAAGAGCTTGCCGACGGGGTCGTGCGGACCCTGGACGGGCGTTGGGCATGCCTGATGGCCAACCATGGTCTGATCGCGCTCGGAGGCAGCATGCCCCTCGCGATGGCGATAGCCGAGGAAATCGAGGAGCAGGCGGCCGTCTATTGCGGGACGCTCGCCATCGGCGGTCCCAAGCTCCTGGAGCGTGCAGAGATGGGCAGGATAATTGACGCGTTCGGACGATATGGCCAGCGTGACCCGGAGCGTTGATCCGGGCTGCCGCAACGTCGGTTTCAGCCAATCCGGCGTAATTGGGCGAGATTGACGACAACCCAGGCGCCATCGCGCTTTTCGACCAATCCATGGTCGCGAAAATAGGTGATTTCGCGCTGGACGCTCTGGCGCGTCACATCGAAGATACTGGCGATGTCACTCTGCGTAAATGGAAAATCAAGTTCGATCGGGTCGTTGGCGGAGCTGCCGGCACATCGCTCTGCAAAATCGGCGAACATGCTGGCAATTTGCTGACGCAGGCGGGTGGTCGCGCGCATTTCGCGCGCCGCTAGCTGGCGGCTGATCGCGTCTGCGAATTTTCGGCATAGCGCCTCGGGTATCGCCGCGTGGCTGTAATAAAGATCCCAGAAATCGCGTTCGTGCAGGATACGGATGCGGCTTCGCGTCATTGCGATCGATGTGTGGTTATAGGGGCGCCGCGACACCATGGCTGTCTCGGCATAGCAATTGCCCGAGACATAGATGGTGATCAGCGCTTCGCTGCCATCCTCGTGAAGGCCGGTAAGCCGGACATAACCATCGACGAGCTGGAATATCCGGTTCGCGCCGCGGCCAGCCTCGGCAATTGTTTCGCCCGGCTCGACGGTCACCTCGATCATCCGCGCGAGTACCGCCTGGCGCACCGGCTCGGGAAGTTCGCCGATCCAGTTCTCGTGGGTAATGATCCTCTGCATGGGCCGGTTCTGCCTTCTCTCCCTTGGTGCGACCGTAGCATTATCGTGGCCCAGCCCTGTGTAACATAGGTGTCATGCCCCGCGCCCCGCTTCGATGCACATAGCCCTCGAATCACCGGACCGGTCCAAACCGGCCGACGAAACAGGAGAGGCGATATGACATTCACGACACGCAATCTGCTGCGCGCTTCGAGCGCGCTTGCGCTGGGCATTGCGCACCCGGTGCTGGCGCAGGAGGCGCCTCCGACCGGCGACATCAACACGCAGACGCAGGCCGGCGAGGGCGGAATCGGAGAGATTATCGTGACCGCCCGCCGCCGCGAGGAGTCGCTCCAAAGCGCGCCGGTCACCGTCACCGCCTTTTCAGGCGACCAGCTCGAGGCGAAGGGAATCACCGATTTCAGCCGACTGGCGCAAGCGACGCCGGGCATCAATTTCGATGCGTTCCCCAAGGCTGCTCCGCGTCCCTTCTTTCGCGGTGTCGGCAGCAGCAATCAGGGTGCCGGCGGCGATCCGTCCTCGGTCGCGTTTCTCGATGGCGTCTATCTTGGCAGGGCCGCCATGCTCGGCATCGATTTCTACGACATGGAGCGGGTCGAGGTGCTCAAGGGGCCGCAGGGCACTCTCTGGGGCAAGAATGTCGTTGCGGGGTCGGTGAACTTCGTTACCGCCAAACCCGTTGACTATGCTGAAGCCAATGCGCAGCTGACCTTTGGCGAATATGGCCAGATGAACGGCGATCTGATGCTGAACGCGCCGATCACCGAAGGCGTGGCGGCGCGTCTGACGCTTGGCGCGGTCACCAACGAGGGTTTCCGCAAAACCTTTGATGGCCGCGCGCTCGATGACGAGAACAAGCTTAGTGCCCGTCTGCATGTTCGGGCTGACTTGTCACCCGATACCTGGTTGCTCCTGACCGGCGATATTGCCAAACAGAATCTTTCGGACAGCTCGCGCTTCAATGTGCTGCTCAATCCGTTCACGCCGGGTAAGGGCTATGCTGATTTCGACGATCCCCGGCGTGCCAATCCCGACCGGCTGGGGTTCACCAGATCGAAGACCGGCGGCCTGCGCGGCGAATTGTCGACCGATGCGCTCGGCTTCGCGAATTGGACGACCGTCATTGCGTGGCGGACGCTCGATTATGATTTCTCGAACGACCTCGACGGCACAGATGCCGCGACCAATGCGGCGACGGGGCTTCCGGTGAGCGGTTTGCAGGTGCTGGCCAGAGAGCAGGCCGATTCCTATTCGGTCGAAAGCCGCTTTTCCTCGCTCGGCAACAGCCCATTCAGCTGGGTGGCCGGTCTCTTCTACAATCGCGACGACATCTATCGCGAGCGCGAAACGCAGCAGTCGGTAACTCCGACTACCATCAACCGCTTCTTCGGCCATTCGATCAACAACAGCTACGCGATATTTGGCGAGGCACAGTATAAGTTCGACTTCGGCTTGCGCCTGTTCGCGGGCGGACGCTTCACTCAGGAGAAGAAGGTGTATCGGGCACGGCGCCTGCAGGGTCCGCTGGCAGCGCCGGTCACGAGCTATGACACCGAGGCAACGCCTGGTGTCTTTGACAAGGGTGTGGTCACCTACCGCGTCGGTGCAGATTATCGGTTCAGCGACAATATCTTCGCCTTTGCGACCGTGTCGACGGGGTTCAAGTCGGGGGCGTTTCAGGAGCAGCCCGCAAGGGCGGAGCTTGCCCGCATTCCGACCGATCCTGAACGGCTGACCAACTATGAGATCGGTCTAAAGACCGACTGGTTCGATCGAACCTTCCGCGCGAATGTCTCGGCCTTCTGGATGGATTATCGCGATTTCCAGACGATCAAATATGTCCCCGATGCCGCACAAGCGCCGGTCGGGACGCGCGTCGCGATCGATTCTGCCGATGCGACGATCAAGGGGGTGGAAACCGAGTTCATCCTCCAGCCAGCGACCTGGATCGACGCCAACGTCCGCTACACCTACCTCCACCCCTATTTCACCCGCTTCATACAGACATCAGCCTATCTCGCGGACGGCACGCCGACCTTTGTCGATGGCGCCGGAAACCGGATGAGCCGGACACCGAAACATGCCGTCAATGCGACGCTCGGCCTGCAGAGCTCGCGCGATGCGGCATGGGGATGGCTGCGCGCCGAGCTGTCGATGGACTATCAGAGCGACGCGTTCGAAAACAACATCAACGATTACAAAGAATATCGCAAGCCGCGTACATTGTGGGACGCCAGCCTCACCTATAATTTCGATGACCGCTATTCGATGCAGTTGTGGGGCCACAACCTGACCGACAAGACCTACCGGATCTGGCAGACGAACGGCGGCGTCTATCAATATGTCCAATATGGCGCGCCGCGGCAGTTCGGCGTGACCTTGCGAGCGAAGTTCCAGTAATGGCGACGCCGTCTCAGCCATCGTGCCGGGTTCTGGTGCCGTCGGGGGTGCTCGGTTCGGGCTGTCCCGACGAAGCCCTGGCGCGGGGTGTCTCGCTCGCGCCGGACTGCATCGCAGTCGATGGCGGGTCGACCGACAGCGGTCCCTATTATCTTGGAACCGGGACGTCGAAAATGACGCGCCAGGCGACCAAGCATGACCTTCGCCAGTTGATGTTGGCGCGCGACCGGCTCGGTGTTCCGCTGCTCGTCGGATCGTGCGGGACATCGGGCACCGACGCCGGCGTAGACTGGATGGCGGAGATCGCGCGCGAAATCGCCCGCGAAGAAGGCCTCTCGGCGCGCCTGGCGCTCGTCTATTCGGAGATCGAGCCCACCGCGCTGCTGCCCTATATCGATGCGGGACATACGGCTCCGCTCGAGCCAGCCCAGCCGCTGACGGCAGAGCTTGTCGCCCAGTGCGAGCATATCGTCGGCCTGCTCGGCTATGAGCCGCTTGCGGACGCGCTTGAAAACGGTGCCGATATCGTGCTGTCGGGGCGAACGACCGACACGGCGGTTCTCTCGGCGGTGCCGCTGATGCGCGGATTCCCGGCGGGCGCCTCGTGGCATGCGGCGAAAACCGCGGAATGCGGCGGGCTCTGTACCGTCGAAACGCGGCGGGGCGGGGTGATTTTCACAATCGACCGCGACGGGTTCGAAATCGAACCGCTCGACGGTGCAAATCGCTGCACGCCCCATACCGTGTCGGCGCATCTGCTCTACGAGAATAGTGACCCCTTCCGTCTGAAAGAGCCCGGAATAGTCCTCGACGCCGCTGACGCGCGCTACGAAGCGCTCGACGAACGGCGCGTGCGGGTGACGGGATCACGCGCAGAGGCCGTACCCTATACCATCAAGCTCGAGGGTGCTGGCGGTAACGGATATCGAACGATGGTCTTCAGCGCCATTGCCGATCCCAAGCTGCTGGCACGTTTCGACGAATGGCTCGCCAATCTGGAGACATGGCTCCGGGCCGGCATTGCGCGTGTCTTCGGCTTGGGCGATACCGATTATCGCCTCGATTTCAGACCTTATGGCAAGAATGCCTTGAACCCGGTGCCGTCTGACCTTCCTCCCCACGAAATTGGTCTGATGACGCTGGTATGGGCGCGGACGCAGGAGCTTGCGACCGAGATCGCGAAATATTGCAATCCCATGCTTCTCCATTTTCCGCTCGATCCGGACGACCCGCTCCCGAGTTTCGCCTTTCCCTTTTCTCCGGCCGAGATCGAAATGGGGGAGCAGTTCGAATTCAAGCTCAATCATGTCGCTGCGGTCGACAGCCCCGACGCCTTTGCGCGGACCATCACGGAAACCATCGGGGAGGCGTCTCGTGGCTGAACTCGGCACTGTCGCCAAATATATCCGGTCGAAGAGCGCCGGCCCCTTTTGGGTCACCATTGACATCTTCTGCGAATGCGGCACGGACTTTGAACGCGTCGCCGGGTCGCCCGCGCTTGCTCCGCGCGCGCTTGCAAAGCTGTTCAGCGTCTCGGAGAATATGATCCGGCAATATAGGTTACCGTCGATCAACGTCTTCAAGATCAGCTTCCCGCGCCCGCATGTGCAAGGCTCGCCTGGCGATGTGGATTCGCATGCGGGGCAATTTTTCGTCCCCCTGCTTTCCGTCGAAATCGATTAGAGCACCGCAGATGTCACCCGCACTTCTCGGCTTCGCCATGGTCGGCCTCTTCATGCTCCTCGTCATGTCGCGGCGCATGACCGCGGTACCCGCGCTCGTCTTCGTCCCACTCCTCTTTTCCATTCTGGCCGGAACCGGGGCACAGACAGGCACGATGATGATGGCTGGCGTGACGCAGGTGGCGACGACGGCGGTCATGCTGATTTTCGCGATCCTCTATTTCGGTATCATGATCGACGCCGGGCTGTTCCAGCCGCTCGTCAACCGGATTCTCGCGTGGGTCGGCAACGATCCGGCCCGCGCAACGGTCGGGCACGCGACGCTTGCAAGCGCGGTGGGGCTCGACGGCGACGGTACGACGACAGCGCTTGTCGGGGTGTCGTCGATGCTTCCGGTGTATCGCCGCCTCGGCATCGACGTGATGATTTTTGCGGTGATCGGCAGCTTGTCCTTCATCATCATGAACATGAGCCCCTGGGGCGGTCCGGCCGCGCGCGTCGCCGCCTCCCTGCATGTCGATCCTTCGGCCCTCTTCCTTCCGATGCTGCCCGTCGCGGCCGCCGGTCTCGCTTTCGTTTTCCTGCTTGCCGTCTGGTTCGGTCGCCGCGAGCGTGCGCGGCTCGGCGCCGCGCCCCTCGACGCTGCCGCGGCTGACGAAAGCCCCGATGCGCGCCGGATTGCCGAGATATTCCAGGCCGATCCCGATGCGCTGCGTCCGCGGCTCATCTGGTTCAATCTTGTGCTGACGCTGTGTCTGATGGCGCTGGTCGTCGTTCGGTTCGCGCCCTTGCCAATCCTGTTCATGAGCGGGCTTTCCGCCGCTCTGATCGTCAATTATCCCAAACTGGCGGACCAACGGGCGCGGCTGACCGCCCATTCGGGAAATGCGTTAAGCGTCGGTGTCATGGTCCTCGCGGCGGGATCCTTTACCGGGGTCATGGCCGGGACGGGAATGATCGACGCGATGGCCAAGTCGATCCTGGCGATCCTTCCGCCTGCCGTTGGCCCTTATCTGGGGGTCATTACAGCGCTGCTTTCCATCCCGATGAATTTCTTTCTTTCTAGCGATGCCTTTTATTTCGGCGTCGTGCCGGTGCTTGCCGAGACTGCGAGCCATTACGGTATCTCGGCCGAAGAGATTGGCCGAGCCTCGCTCCTGGGGCAACCGATGCATTCGCTGAGCCCACTCGTCGCCGCAGTCTATCTGAAATGCGCCCTTCTGGGCATCGAACTGGGTGATCTTCAGCGCTTCGCGTGGAAATACGCACTATGCCTGTGCGCCGTGCTTATCGGCGCAGCACTTTTGTTCGGCGTTATTCCGCTAGCAGCGGGTTAGCCTCGGCGTTTCGTGCGAATCGATATTCCAGGCAAAAATGGCGCGCGCGAAGTATCGCGATCGGCGCTCAAAGCGGGTTCAGCTGGAAGGGCGTCGGACTTTCCGCGTTGGGTGGCGGCATTAGCGGTGGCGTGACCGGCCTTGGTCAAGGCGTGCCGGCTGCGGGCGAAGTGGCCGGACAGTTCGAAAAGGTGGGCGGCCTTGGTGGTTTCCTTTCGCGCGGTGGCCTGACCAGCGCAATCGGGCGCGGCATAGCGACCAATGCGCTGACGCAAGGGATTGGCGTCGCGACCGGCCTGCAGTCGAAGTTCGACTTCGCGGGCGTGGCGGCGGCGGGGATCGGCGCGGGCGCTGCCGACTTCGCGGGCGCGCGCACCGCGGCATGGGGCTCGTTCGGCAGCGACCTTGCCACGGGCACGGCCTCCGCCCTCGCCAACGCCGCAACGCGCAGCGCGGTCAGCGGCAACAGCTTCGGCGACAACCTGATCGCCGCTCTCCCCGACGCCATCGGCGGCGCCCTCGGCAGAGCCGGGGCGAGGGGGGCGGCGGCGCTGGCCGACACATTGGCGCGGGAAGCTGCAGCGAGCCCCGCAAACGAAACCGCAGGCAAATCGGCAAACGTTGGTGAAGATGTGGCCCCCGAGATCGTCGTGACGGGCGGCTTGGTCCGAGGCGCGCTGCGGGATTCTTTCTGGGTCAACTTACCTGCAAGCCGCGCGCCGGCAGTGCTGTTGGAAGCGACAGGCGGCCAAGGCATTGAGGGGTTCGCCAACAGCATCCTGCAAGCGGCTGGCGAAACGTCCCAATACATGGCGAACGATCCGTTACGAGCTCACGGAACCTATCTCGGCGGCGACGTTCCCACTGTCGGTGCATCCCCGATCGCATTTTTTAAGAGTCTGATTGGACGGGATCCCGATGTTCTTCGGGGGCTTGGATTTTCATACGCAAGCGACACGCTATTCAAGGACGCGATACATGATCCCACCCGTCAGCGTGAGATAGGCATGCGCTTTGGAGCGTTCACAGTCGCCGATGGCGATGGGCGCTTTCCAAACGGCGCGATCGACCCGAAGGGCTTGGAAGCGGCTTATAATACATTGCGGGGTTGGTCGACGATTCCCGGTTTTGAAAGCGGATTTGGCGCGGCGACCGAAGTCGTACGCGCGCGCCTTGATCAACTTAGCGCTGAGGCAAATAGAATTGTCGATCAGGGTGTAATAGGCACCTTCGTTCGAACGGGGAGCGAATTTGCAAGTGAGGCCGTAAGCTTGCTATTCTTGGCCAAGGATTTTGCCACTGGCGATGCATCTTTGAAAGATGTGGGAGCGGCAGTCACCGCAGGAGGCGTTCTCGCCGGTGGCGCTTACGTCCTCAGTCGCGGGCGTATCAAGCCCGTCATTGCCGCAGAAAGGGCGATTCCTCTAAGTAGCCTTGGTGCTAAGGTGAATAGGGCTTTTGAATTCGGACCGAAGCAGCTTCAATCCAAATTTAAACACGCTGCGGACTTTGGAGTGGACGGGCCTTACAACGGCGCGAATGCCGCTAAGTTTGAAGCAGCGCTTCAGCGGCACGTCTCAGCCGAGACAACCAACGTCATTCCCGGTACGTATCGCGGTCGTGATGTGACCCACTTTGTCGATCCTCAAAATGGACTCAATGTGATGCGGGGAGCCGGTGGGATTTCATATCGGGTTGGCGTCTTACGCCAGATCAGCTTAGAAACGTCCTTGAACGGGGCAAAATGTAGTCGAAGGTGAACGCCGTGAAGAAGATAAATGTCGAAATCGATAGTGATCAGGCCCTGGTGATTTTCGAATTTCTTGCCGAGCTTGGTGATGGAAATCGCGCCATATCGGGTGCACTTGTCGCCGAGTTACGGGCTCTGGCTGGTTTGGAAACGTCTCTCGAAAGTATTTTATTGCAACCGTTCGAAGATAACTATGCCGAACTGCTGGCAGATGCCCGTGCCAGAATAGAGGCTGACGACGCTGAATAATCGCCGCAGAAAGTGTTCCCCTCACCGGGGTTCGGGCAAACCAGCTTGCAGGGGCTGGTCGCGAGGCGCTGGTGCGCAGCGAGCTTGCGGCTAAGTACCTCGGCGCAACGATAGTAAATGAGGCCTATCTCCGCACCGCAGATGGCATCCGCGCCGTCGATCCGTTGACGGGCACAGCGCGCCGAATTGACTCGGTGGTCATCCAAGGTGGGCGTGCTATTGACTCCGTCGAAGTGACGAGTTTGACCGCAACCAAGCGTGCTCAAATTTTGAAAGAAATGCGTATTCGTAACAACGGGGGCACGTTCGTAAGAGATCGAGCAACGGGACAGTTGATCGATGTTGGTCAGGTTCCGACCCAGATTATCAGGAAGCCGTAATGGATAAGCCGTTTGTTATTTGCCAAGTCTCTTGGCTGACCAAAACTCCGGGGATGGAAGGCGAACGCGATTCCATCATCCGGGACTTCTATTTTTTGACCAAGTTTTTGCAGGATAATGGGCTGGTTCGATATCCCCTGATGCAGAGCATCGACGACTTAACGGACGACTTTGCAATCTCATCCGACGATCTAACGGAAGACGGCTTGGCCGTTATGAAAGCGGCTTACGATAAGTGGGTTCAGAAGATCGACAATGGCATGTCGCCCGAGGATGTAACGCTTTTGGAGAAGGCATTGAAAAAGGTCCGGGGTGCTTGAGTGCCCCTTTGGGGCAACAGCAAGATAAAGGGAATGGCTCCCCCTGCGGGGTAAGCCCTTGTCTGCACATCGTTATTTAGAGAGACTGGCGGCACCGGAGTGGAGACTCCGGTGCCGTTTTGGTGCTGGTTGCGCGCCCAAGCTGCTGGAATGCTTGGCCTTAATCGAGAGGTTGCCGGGAGATCGTTGGGGCGTGTCGGATTAAGGCAAGATAAAAGACCTGCCATGCGGCAGCGGTCATGTGGCTGATATGATGAAGGAATATCGTCTGGCACGATCCTGAAATGCCAGCTCGGCCGCGATATATACTGCCTCTCCAACGCCTTGCCGTATGGCAGCGTAGATAGGGGGACCGATCCCCCGGATCGTTCCCCATGCGGACGCCGTTCGCTTGTGGCGATCGGCGGCCCCGGATCAAGTCCGGGGCAGGCTGTGGCTCTCCGGCCAGCGGTGCGGGCAGTCGCTGCCCTTTAGACCCGCCGCGGCGCGGCGCAACCGGCAGCTATGCGCAGACGAGCGCGAGCGGGCGTTACACGGGGCGCTCGGGCGAAACGCTCGCGACGGTTGCGGCGAGTCTCTATGGCGATGCGAACCTGTGGTACAAGCTGGCCGAAGCCAACGGCCTGGGCGGCAATGCGACGTTGAGTGAGGGGCAGCAACTCACGCTGCCCACCGGCGTCAGCCGCAACACGCACAATGCCTCGACCTTCAAGCCCTATGATCCTGCCGAGATCATCGGCGATACGATGCCGACCACACCGAGGCCCCCGAAGGGGGCGCGATGCGGCGTGTTCGGACAGATACTGATCGCGGGGGTGGCGATCGGGCTCAGCGTGTGGCTGGGGCCGCAGTTCATCGGGCTTGCGGCGAAGGGGAGCGACGCGGACCGCGGGCTGCCTGTGGCTGGGTGTGGCCGGCACCTATCAGCTGGCGCCGCATATCAATCGCAATTGACACCGGTTACCTAATCCTTTAGGCCTGTCTTCAACGACAAGCAATCGAGGATGCTGCGATGTTCCGTAAAACCTATCATGCCACCCATCCCGAGATGATGGAGTGCGTCGACAATGACGCGCTGCGTGACCGGTATCTGGTGTCCGGCATGTTCGCGGAGGGCGCGGTCAACCTCAACTATTCGCACAACGAACGCTTCGTCATCGGTGGCGCCGTTCCGAAGGGCGGCGCGCTCAAGCTGCCTGACCAGAGCGAGCCTGCGTCGGCGGCAGGCCACCCCTTCCTCGAGCGGCGCGAAATGGCGGCGGTGAATATCGGAACGCCCGGTGCGATCAGCGTCGATGGCCAGCGGTTCGAAATGAAGAACAAGGAATGCCTCTATATCCCGATGGGATCGAAGGAGGTGCTGTTCGAAGGCGACGGCGCGCGCTTCTATCTGGCCTCGCTCCCGGCGCACAAGGTCTGCCCGATCAAGCATATCACGCTCGATCAGGCGAACCCGCTTGCGCGCGGCGACCTTGCCAATTCGAACCAGCGGACGATCTATCAGCTCGTTATTCCGGGCGTGTGCGACAGCGCGCAACTGCTGCTCGGCCTGACCGTGCTCGAGGAAGGCAGCGTGTGGAATACGATGCCGCCGCACCTCCACGACCGGCGCAGCGAAATCTATCTCTATTTCGACCTGCCCGAAGAGAGCGACCGCATCTTCCACTATATGGGCGAGCCCGACAGCATGCGGCATATCGTGATCGCCAATGAGGAAGCGGTGATCAGCCCGCCCTGGTCGATCCACATGGGGTCGGGAACGAAGAAATATGCCTTCATCTGGGCGATGGGCGGCGAGAATCTCGACTATACCGACATGAATGTGCTCGACATCTGTCAGTTGAAGTGATGGCCGGGATGTTCGATCTTTCAGGCAAGGTCGCGCTGGTCACCGGCGCGAATACCGGCATCGGGCAGGGCATTGCGCTTGCGCTGGCCGAAGCGGGTGCCGATATCGCTGCCGCGGGCCGTTCGCCGGCGAGTGAGACGGTCGACAAGGTGCGCGCGCTCGGTCGCCAGGCCGAGAATTTCGCCGCCGACCTGTCGCGCGTCGCGGCGGTGCAGCCGCTCGTCGATGCGGTGCTGGGCCGCTTCGGGCGCATCGACATCCTCGTCAACAATGCGGGCATCATCCGCCGCGCCGATGCGGTCGATTTCACCGAGGACGACTGGGATGCGGTGATGGACACCAATCTCAAGACGCTGTTCTTCCTGTGCCAGGCAGTCGGGCGTCACATGATCGCGCGGGTCGAAAAGGAGGGGGGCAGCGGCAAGATCATCAACATCGCGTCGATGCTGACCTTTCAGGGCGGCATTCGCGTGCCGAGCTATACCGCGTCCAAATCGGGTGTCGGCGGGCTCACCAAGCTGCTCGCGAACGAATGGGCGGCGAAGGGCGTGCAGGTCAATGCAATCGCGCCCGGCTATATCGCGACGAACAACACCGCCGCGCTGCAGGCCGACGCGACGCGCAACCGTCAGATCATGGAGCGCATCCCCGCCGGGCGCTGGGGCGACCCCGCCGACATCGGCGGCGCGGCGGTGTTTCTCGCGTCTTCGGCGTCGGACTATGTGCAGGGCCATATTCTCGCCGTCGACGGCGGTTGGCTCGCGCGATAAGCAAGCCAAAGGCCGTTCGTGCTGAGCTTGTCGAAGCACCGTCCTGCCTTCTACTGCTCAAAGAAAAGAACGGCCCCCTTCGACTGCCTTGCAGGCGCTCAGGACGGGCTTCGACAGGCTCAGGGCGAACGGAGTTGGGGATGGTGCAAGGCAGACTGGTCTTCTTCGGCGAACTGCTGATCCGTCTGACGGCGCCGGGCAACGAGTTGCTCATGCAGTCGCCGTCGCTGTCGCTCCATGTCGGCGGCGCCGAGGCGAATGTCGCGATCGGGCTTGCGCATCTTGGTCACGATTGCGCGATGGTCGGCAAAATTCCTTCGAATGCACTGGGTCGCGGTGCAGTGGCGGCGGTGCGCGGCGCAGGCGTCGATTGCACCGCCGTCACGCTTCATCCGGGGCGCATGGGGCTCTATTTCCTGAGCGTCGGCGCCGGGCTGCGTGCCTCCGAAATCGTCTATGACCGCGCGCGATCGAGCTTCGCGGAAAGCGGGGCGGAGGATTATGACTTCGACCGGCTGCTGGCGGGTGCGCGGCTGCTTCACCTGTCGGGAATTACCCCGGCGCTCGGGCCGCGTTCGGCCGCGGCGGCGCTCGCGGCTGCTCGCGCAGCAAAGCGGCTCGGCGTTCCTGTCAGCTTCGACGGCAATTATCGCGCAATGCTTTGGGACGCGTGGGATAGCGATCCGCGTGCGATCCTGTCCGAACTGATCGGCAGCGCCGACATATTGTTCGGCAATCACCGCGACCTCTCACTCGTGCTGGGGCGCGAATTTTCGGGGGAGGGCGAGGATCGTCGGCGCGAAGCGGCAGAGGCTGGCTTTGCCGCTTTCCCCGCGCTCAAACTCATCGCCTCGACCGCGCGGCATATTGTGACCGCCGATCACCACCGCATCGCCGCGCGCGTCGATTTGCGCGGTGGCGCGCATCAGACCGCCGAGGTCGATGTGACCGGCATCGTCGACCGGATCGGGGCGGGCGATGCTTTTGCCGCTGGCGTATTGCACGCGCACCTGAAGGGCGCCGACGTCAAGGCGATGGCCGAAACCGGTCTTGCGCTCACCTGCCTCAAACATTCGCTGCCGGGCGATGCCAGCCGGTTTGGTGAAGCCGATATCGATGCCTTCCACGGCGGCGGACTCGATGTCCGGCGCTGACGGTATCGGGCGCCGCGCCTTTCTGGCGAGCGGCGCCGCGCTGGTGGCGGTCGCCAGCGTCCGGGCGCAGGAGGGGGAGTATGTCGCAGTGCGCCACGTATCGGCGCCAGATGGCTCCTATGCCAGCCAATCGTGGCACAACGCATTGCCTGGTGCGGTCGCCTTTCGGGGAATTCGCTACGCGCGGGCCGAACGCTTTCGCGCGCCGGTTGCCATTGTCCGCGCCGAACAAACGGCTGAAGGGGCGTTTGGCCCTGCCTGTCCCCAGACCGGCGATCGTTACCAGCCGCAATCTGAAGACTGCCTTTTCCTGAATGTCTGGACACCCGCCCTCGACGAGAAGCGCAAGCGCCCCGTCCTGGTCTATTTCCACGGCGGGGCCTATTCGACCGGCAGCGTCACCGACCCGATCAACGACGGCGCGAGGCTCGCGGAGCGCGGCGATGTCGTCGTCGTCACGGTCAATCACCGGCTGAACGCGCTCGGCTATCTCTATCTCGCGCGGCTCGACCTACGCTTTCCCGACAGCGGTAATGCGGGCCAGCTCGACCTCATCGTCGCGCTGCGATGGATCCGGCGCAATATTGCGGCCTTCGGTGGCGATCCCGGTAACGTCACCGTCTTTGGCCAGTCGGGCGGCGGCGCGAAGATCGCGACGCTGATGGCGATGCCCGAGGCGAAGGGGCTGTTCCACAAAGCGATCACGATGAGCGGGCAGCAGGTAACCGCGTCGGGGCCGCTCAATGCGACCAAGCGCGCCGAAGCCTTCCTTGCCAGGCTCGGCCCCGGCGTCGATCCCGCGACCGCGCCGGTCGAACAGTTGATCGCCGCGCTGTCGGCGACCGATCCGGTCCTTGGCGGCGGCCTCTATATGGGGCCGGTGCTCGACATGATGCATCTGATGCGCCACCCGTTCTGGCCCGACGCGCCGGCGCAGTCGCTGGATATTCCGATGATGCTCGGCAATGTCGTGATGGAAACACGCGCCTTTTATGCGCCCGACAAGCCGCCACTTGCGGGGCTGACGATGGACAATCTGGCCGCCCGGATCGCGCCGCAGATGCGGATCGACATCTTGCCCGAATGGGTCGTGAGCGAATTTCGCGCCCGTTATCCGCGGGCGGAGGTGACCGAATTGTTCCACCGCATCGTCACCGCAGCGCGGAGCTGGCGCGGGCAGGTCGAGGAGGCCGAGGCGCGCGCCCGCGCCGGCGCGCCGGCCTTCGTCTATCAGCTCGATTTCGAGCAGGCGAAGCATACCGATGACATCGGGCTCAGCTTCGGCACCATATCCGATCCCACGCCGGCACAGCGGGCGATGAGCGACGTGGTGATGGGCGCCTTCGTGCGCTTTGCGCGCACCGGAAACCCGGGCTGGTCCGCCTATACGCTGGCGCAGCGTGAGACGATGATCTTTGACACCGTGAGCCGCGTCGAAAACGATCCCCGGCGATGGGAGCGCGAGCTGTTCGCGCGTGTCCCCTATATTCAGCCCGGAACCTGATTCGGCCTGCAGCGTCGATGGATCAGACGATCTGTCGCCCCTTCAACCAGCCCCACAGCAATTCGGGCCAGATGGCGACGGGCAGGCCCGCCGTTTTCAGCAGGCCGAAGCCATGCTCGCCCTCGGCGAAATAATGTGCCTCGCACGACACGCCGACGCGCCGCGTTGCCGCCTGCAGACGCAGGCTGTTGTCGATCTTCACGACGCTGTCGTCCTCGGCGTGGAGCAGCCACAGCGGCGGCATGTCGGCGCGTGTGTTGCGCTCGGGCGAATAAAGCGCCTCGCGCGCCGCGTCGGGATGCGCGCCGATCAGCTTTTCGCGGCTGACCGCATGCGCGATTGCCGGGTCCATCGACACGACCGGATAAATGGCGGCGAGCGCGTCGGGGCGCGCTGACAGCGTATCGGCCGCATCGAGCGGTGCATAGACCTGCGCATCGAAGCGCGTCAGCAGACTTGTTGCGACCTGCCCGCCCGCGGAAAACCCGCCGAAAGCGACGCGCGCCGGATCGATGCCGTCGAGCGCAGCGCGGCGGCGCACGACCCGCATCGCCCGCTGCGCATCGGCGAGCGGAACGTCGGACCCGTTCGTCCAGCCGTCGCCGGGCAGGCGATAGAAGAGCACATAGACCGTCACGCCGCGCGCCTTCAGCCAGCGCGCCAGCTCATAGCCTTCCTTGTCGATCACGACGTAGCGATAGCCGCCGCCGGGCGCGAGGATGACCGCGGCGCCATTGGGTTTGTCGGGCCGGAAAATGTCGAGCCGCGGCCGCGTAATGTGCTGAAGCATCCGGTCGCTAGCGTCGGGATCGTCGCTGCGCTGGACAATCTCTTCGGAAAGGCCCGGCGGCGGCTTGATATGCCCGCCCGGCCACAGCGGGATGCTGGCGTCGGGGACAAGGCCGGCGGGCCGCGTCCATACTTCTCCGGCTGCGGCGCCCGCAAAGGGCAGCGCAAGGCTGGCGGCCATCAGTTCGCGGCGACCGAGCACCATCTACGGTGCCTCCGGTTTCGGATCGGCGTTTGGATAAGCGATGATGAGCACCAAGGCCTCGTCGCCGGTCTGGCGGATGCCGACGCGGGCGCCCCGATAGAGCCACGCCGCCATCCCCGGCTTCAGCGCCTGTTCCTCGCCGTCCGAATGGACGATGCCGGTCCCCGAGACGACATAATAGATTTCGTCATGGTCGATCGGGTGGATGCCGATCGCCGCACCCACGTGCAGCGCGCGCTTGCGAAATTCGAAATTGCGCGGGGCGGGGACGGCGTCGCTGATCCGCCACGCGGTCGACTGGCCGATGGCGCCGTGCGGCGGCGGCTCTTCCCGAATCGTCGCGGCCTCGTCGATGACCACCATCGCCGGTGCCGCGCTTCCGGCGAGCAGCAGCGCGAGCAGCGGCGTCATTTGACGCCGCCGCGCGAATCGAGGTCGCGCGCCGACAGATGTTCTTGCGGCATGGGGGTGGTCTGGCCCGGATAAGTGCCCGATTTGGGTTCCATCGTCGCCAGATCCCAATCCTTCTCTACGAAGGGCGCGCGTACGGGTTCGGTCACCTTCGGATAGGCGCTGACCTGCTTTTCGTCGTCGATGATGTCGCCGCGTCCTTCGGCGACGAAGAACAGGATGCGGATCTCTTCGGCATCGCGCGCCCAGGGCCGCGCGCCTGCGGTCGCCAGAACCGACGTTTCGACATCGCGGACCGGCAGGATCTTGTACCCATCGGTAGGCGCAAGCGGGGCCTGCGAGCGGATAAGCTGCGCGCGGGTCTCTCCATAACGGCCGAATTCGGGCAGCGCGTTGCCGTGGCGGTCGACCGCGATATTGTCGCGGCCATAGAAGCGCAGGTCGCCATCGCCGCCGAGCATCAGAAAGGGCAGCCCCTCGTCGGTATGATTGCCGCCGCGCATGACATTGCCGATCGCGGTGATCTCGCCGGTCACATAATCGTGGCCGACCCATTCGAGATTCATCAGATTATAGTGCACCGCGCGGTGGCCCGGATCGTAGATCAGATTGTTGATCATCAGCGCCTGCGCGCCGCCCTTGATCAGCGGATTGCGTTCGACATTGTGCGCCCAGACATTGCGATAGAAGACGATGCCCGTGGTGTTGTCGTGGATCAGCGACCCCTTGCTATGCTCGCCCTTGGGGTGGCTGGCGTCGGCCAGCCCCTCGGCCGCCAGATTGTTCGAAAAGGTCACATTGCGGCTGGTCCCGTCGCGCCATTCGGCGACCGTCGCGCCCTTGAAGCGCGGGCCTGATGCCGACATATTTTCATCGAGGGCCCACAAAAAGGTGCAATGATCGACCACGACATCGTGCGCGGCAACCGTCGAGAAGGCATCGGCTTCCCAGCCGCTGCGCTTCGACTGTCCGTCGACGCCGGTATAGATGCGCAGGTGGCGCATTACGACATCATGCGCTTTCACGTCGATGCCGCCGCGAATGATCGTGATGCCGGGCCCGGGGGCCGTCTGGCCGGCAATCGTCAGATAGGGCTGGTCGATGGTCAGGGTGCTGCGGCCGAGGTCGATCACGCCGCCGACTTCGAACACGACGATTCGCGGGCCCGGCGTTTCGATCGCGGCCTTCAGCGACCCCGGACCGTCGGGGGCGAGCGTCGTGACGCGAAGGATTTTTCCGCCCCGTCCCCCCGGAGTCGCAGCAGCCGGTCCGACCGCGCCGGGGAAGGCGATTGCCTGCGACTGGGCCGCCATCGCGGCGCCTCCGGGTACGGCCGCGGCCAGAAACAGCGCGGCAATCCACAGTTTTTTCGACATGGCATCTCTCCTTCGCATTGGGTCTTGACATAGACCGCTGCTTGCTTCAATCATTTTTGACACCGGTTACCTAAACCGGTCAAGAACATATTTTGGGGAGAGGGCGCTTGGGCCGACCGCAATGACGGCGGGCAATCCGCAACTCTCTGTCGCAGGGGACGTGCAGTCGATCCGATTTTGCACGTCGACGAAAGTAACCGGTGTCATTCCTTGCCAAAGGCAGGAATGCGCTGCGAAAAGGGAGGATGACGATGGCTTTTCATAACGCGCGGGGCGACCGCACTCTGGTCAGGCTGGCTTCGGGGGTTTCGCTTGCGGTGCTGGTCGCGACGCCGGCCTGGGCGCAGGACGCAGCAGATGCGGGCGCTGCCGACGATGCGGCAAGCAACGAGATTGTCGTGACCGGCTTTCGCCAGTCGCTGCAGGCGGCGCTCAACGTCAAGCGCGATTCGGTGGCGGCGGTCGACGCGATCGTGGCCGAAGACATCGCCAAATTTCCCGATCAGAATCTTGCAGAATCGCTTCAGCGCATTCCCGGCATCTCGATCCAGCGCGACGGCGGCGAAGGGCGCGCAATCACTGTGCGCGGTCTGGGCGCGCAATTCACCCGCGTTCGGCTGAATGGCCTGGAAACCGTCGCCACCTCGACCGACGGCGCCTCGGCCAATCGCGATCGCGCCTTCGACTTCAATGTCTTCGCATCGGAGCTTTTCAGCAGCATCGTCGTCCACAAGACCGCCGAAGCCTCGCTCGACGAAGGGTCGCTCGGCGCGGTGGTCGATCTCAACACCGGCAATCCGCTCGGCGGCAAGGCCGGGCTGCACGGCGCGCTGTCGGTCGTCGGTTCCTACAACGACCTGTCGAAGGATCTGGGGCCGCGTGTCGCCGGGCTGCTCAGCTGGCGCAACGATGCGGGCACCTTTGGCGCCTCGGTTTCCGCAGCCTATTCGAAGGGCAATACGCTTGAACTCGGCAACAATAGCGTGCGTTGGGCGCAGGCGCGTTTCGACTCGGTCGATGGTACCAATTGCTGGACGGCCCCGAACAGCGGCGGCACCTATGTCTCTGGTGCAGCGTGCGACGCGGCGGCTCTCGCATTTCATCCGCGCATCCCGCGCTATGGCGAGATCGAACACCGCCGCGAACGCCTCGGCCTGACCGGTTCGATCCAGTTCGAACCGACCGAAAGCACCCGGATTTCGCTCGACGCCCTCTATTCGCGCTTCCGCGAAGATCGCGAGGAAAAATGGGGTGAAGTGCTGCTGCGTTCGAATGAGCGGTCGATCAACGTCGTCGATCCCGTCTATGACTCGAACGGCAACATGATCTCGGCGACGCTCAACGATGCGTGGGTGCGCACCGAACATTATCTGCGTCAGTCGAAGACGAGATTCTATCAGTTCGGCGGAAGCTGGGACCAGGATGTTTCGGACCGTTTCCGCTTCACCGTTCTGGGCGGCCTGTCGAAGTCTGACGCCGACATTCCCGTCGAAACGACCGTCGTGTTCGACGACCGCGATGCGCAGGGCTATTCCTACGACTACAGCGACATGAAGCACCCGGTGCTCACCTTCGGCACCAGCGTAACCGATCCGGCGAATTTCCAGCTCGCCGAAATTCGCGATCGTCCCTCGAACGTCACCAACCGCTTCAAGACCGCCCAGCTCCGTACCGAATGGGACGTGACCGACGGTTTTCAGGTCAAGGCCGGCGCGATGTGGCGCCGCTTCAACTTCGATGCGGTCGCCTTCACCCGCGACACGGCGGTTTGCGGCAACGGCGGGGTCGACCGCGTTCTGGGTACGTTGACCTGCTCGGCGTCGGGAGTCTTTGGGCCGACTGCCGTCTACGGCTTCCCGGTCACCTCGCAGCTTGCCGAACTGTTCACGCTCGGCAAGGCGGGTCAGCCGGCGGGAACGACGACCCAGTGGCTTATCCCGTCCTTCCCTGCGGCCACGGACTTCACCCAGCTTTACAGCCGCACCGCCAATCCGGACACGGGCAATACGCGTGCGGTCCAGGAAACCGTATCGGGCGGCTATATCGAGTTCGATGCCAAGGGCGAATTGTTCGGGCTCGAATATGCGGGCAATGCCGGCATCCGCTATGCGCATACGGCGCAATCGTCGACCGGCGTCCTGTCGGGAACCACCGTCACGGTCGATCGCACCTATGACGACTGGCTGCCGTCGTTCAACGTGGCGCTCTACCCGAGCCGCGACGTGATTATCCGCGGTGCGATCGCCAAGGTCATCACGCGTCCGACCCTCGGCAATCTGACGCCAGGCGGCTCGATCGACGGCTTCAACTACAAGATCAGCTATGGCAACCCGCAGCTTGATCCCTATCGGGCGACCAATTTCGACCTCGGCGTCGAATGGTATTTCGCGCCGCAGGCGGTTCTGTCGATCGCCGGTTTCGTGAAGAAGGTTGAAAGCTTCCCGATCAGCCAGGCCTTCAGCGCCAGCTTTGCATCCACCGGCCTGCCGAAGGACGCGATCCCGCCGAGTTCGCCGGCTTTCCTCAATTTCGATCCCAATCAGATCTATACGATCACTGCCAACGTTAACGGGGCCGGGGCAACGCTGAAAGGCGTCGAACTCGCTGCGCAGGTTCCGTTCAGCGCCTTCACCAGCGGTGGTTTCATCAGCCACTTCGGGGTGCTTGCGAACGCGACCTTCATCAGTTCGGACGCAGATTATAATGTTCAGGGGCCGGCGGTGGTCCCGGGTGGGGCGCTGGTCAATGCGGTGCGCTCGGCGACGCTCTTTGGCGTGTCGAAGCGCGCCTACAACGGCACGCTCTATTACGACGACGGCGCCTTCAGCGCGCGCGTGTCGGCCAGCTATCGCAGCCGCTACATCGATGCGAACAGCGGCACCGGCAACGTCTTCGAAGGCTATGGCGCGACGTGGAACATGGACGCCTCGATCCGGTACAAGTTGACCGATTGGGTCGAACTGTCGGTCGAGGGCAATAATCTGCTCGACACCTATCGCTATCGCTACACCGATTTCGATGCTGACCGGAATTACGAGAATAATCATTTTGGCCGCACCATCCTGTTCGGCGCGCGCTTCAAGATGTGATCCATCAGAATTAGTCCCGGAAATAGGCCCGGTCTTCGCGCGCGAGGGCCGGGCCTATTTCTTTGGCGCAAGAGGAGGATGCCTGTGACCGATCGCCGCGACCTGTTCAAAATGGTGGGCGCCGGCCTGTTGGCGGCCGGGCTCGGTCCGGCGCCGGGCAAGGCGCGGGCCATGTCGACGCATGCGGACCCGGCATCGGAGCCGCAATGGGGGCGGGGTGCCGATGGGCAGCGCCGCGCCGATCGCGGCGACGGCCACTTCCTCAACCCGATCATGGCGGGTGACCATCCCGATCCGTCGATCCTCAAGGACGGCGACGATTATTACATGACCTTTTCGACCTTCGATTCCTATCCCGGCCTGGTCATCTGGCATTCGCGCGATCTGGTGAACTGGCGCCCCGTCGGCCCGGCGCTCACCCGCAATATCGGATCGGTCTGGGCGCCCGAGCTGTGCAAGCATGACGGCCGTTATTTTCTCTACATTCCGACCAAGGGACCGAACACGAGCTGGGTGATCTGGGCCGACCACATCGAGGGTCCGTGGAGCGATCCCGTCGACCTCGACCTGCCCGATCATATCGACCCCGGACATGCCGTCGGCGAGGATGGTTCGCGCTGGCTGTTCCTGTCGAGCGGCGACCGCGTGCGACTGTCGGACGATGGCTTATCGCGGATCGGCCAACCCCAACATGTCTATGATCCCTGGCGCTACCCCGCCGACTGGGTCGTCGAAGGATTTTCGCCCGAGGGACCGAAGATCGTGCGCCGCGACGGCTATTTCTATCTGATCACCGCGGTGGGCGGCACCGCGGGACCGCCCACGGGTCATATGGTGATCGCAGCGCGGGCTCCTTCGATCCACGGGCCATGGGAAAACTGCCCTGCTAATCCGATCGTGCGCACCATTTCGCGTGACGAGGCGTGGTGGTCGCGGGGGCATGCGACGCTCGTCGAGGGGCCGGGCGGCGACTGGTGGAGCGTCTATCACGGCTATGAGAAGGACTTCGGGACGCTGGGGCGCCAGACGTTGCTCGATCCCGTTGAATGGACCGCCGATGGCTGGCCGCGGATGACAGGGGGCGACCTGTCGCGGCCGCTCGCGAAGCCGCGCGGCGGCGTTGCCGGTCCGCATGGCATGGCATTGTCGGACGATTTCACGTCGCTGGCGCTCGGCGCAAAATGGAATTTCTTCAAGCCCGCACCCGACGAGCGCGCGCGTGCCGCCGTTGCGGACGGCGCGCTGCACCTTGCGGCGCGCGGGCGGGCGCCGTCCGATTCATCGCCGCTGCTCCTAATCGCGGGCGACCGGTCCTACCGCTTCGAATGCGATATCGATATCGACCCTGGCGTGACGGCGGGCCTGCTCCTCTTTTACGACGAGCGTCTCTATTGCGGACTGGGTTTCGATGCCGACCGCTTCGTGACGCATCAATATGGGATCGAACGGGCTCGGCCCGTCAATCCGCATGGCTGCCGGATGCGCCTGCGGGTTACCAACGATGCGCATATCGTCACCTTCGACACCAGCGGCGACGGTGGCGAAAGCTGGACCCGCTTCGATCGCGGGATGGAGGTGTCAGGTTATCACCACAATGTCCGTGGCGGCTTTCTGATGCTGCGCCCGGGGCTGTACGCAGCGGGGTCGGGGCAGGCGCGTTTCCGGAATTTCCGCTTCTCGGCGCTGAGCTGACCCTAGAGCGTAACGCCCGATTTCCAGATCGCGATATCGCGTTCGCCATTGGCTTCCGACCGCGTTAGGCGTCCCGATGCCGTCTCGATCACCAGATCGAGCAGCGCGTCGGCGGCGCCACCGAAGCCTTCGTCGAGCACCCGGCCGGCATCGAAGTCGATCCAGCCGCTCTTTCGGTCGGCGAGGGCGGTGTTGGATGCGATCTTGAGCGTCGGGGCGGGAAAGCCGAGCGGCGTTCCGCGGCCCGTTGTGAACAGGATCAGCGTCGCACCGGCCGCGGTCAATGCTGTCGACGACACGGCATCGTTGCCGGGCGCTTCGAGCAGGGTCAGGCCGGGGCGCGTCGCCTGACCGCCATAGCGCTGCACATCGGTCAGCGGAACCTTGCCGCCCTTCTGAACCGCGCCAAGCGACTTTTCCTCAAGCGTCGTGATGCCGCCCGCGACATTCCCCGGCGAGGGATTTTCGCTCACCGGTTCGCCATGGCGTACGAAATAGGCCTTGAAGTCGTCGATCAGTGCCACCGCGCGATCGAAGACGTCGCGCGCTGCCGCGCGGCTCAGCAGCATGGGCTCGGCACCGAAGATTTCGGGAATTTCGGTCAGGATCACCCGCCCGCCCGATGCCGCAATGCTGTCGCCCGTACGGCCGACCAGCGGATTGGCGGTCAATCCGGACATGCCGTCCGACCCGCCGCATTTGACCCCGAGGACGAGCTCGGAAAGCGGCGCTTCGCTCCGTTCGGCCCGCCCCGCGATGCCGACCAGTTCCTCGATCAGCGACAGGCAGGCCGCCTCGTCGTCCTCGACCGACTGGGCGGCCAGACTGCGAATATGCGTCCGCCTCGCTGCGGGAATGGATTCGATCAACGCCCCGAGCTGATTATTCTCGCATCCCAAGCCGACGATCAGGACACCCCCGGCATTGGGATGCTGCGCCAGCCCGGCCAGCAGCGCACGCGTGTGCGAAAGGTCGTCGCCAAGTTGCGAACAGCCGAAAGGATGTTTGAAAGCGTGGATGCCATCGACGCTTCCGGCGTGTTTTGTCGCCGCAATCCGCGCGACCCGTTCGGCGAGATTGCCGACGCAGCCGACGGTCGGGATGATCCAGATCTCATTGCGTGTCCCAACCCGGCCATCGGCGCGCCGATAGCCGCGGAAGGCGCGGTCCGCGCCGCGGACGGACCTGGAATCGGTCTGCGCGAACATGGGAAGGGGGGCGGTGTCGGCGGTGAGCGCAGTCGCCAGATTATGGCTGTGAACATGGTCGCCGGCTTCGATCGCGACCGAGGCGCGCCCGATCGGAAAGCCGTATTTGGTCACCGCGTCGCCCCGCGCTACAGCCGCGGTAGCGATTTTATGCCCGCGCGGAATGGCGTTCGCCGCGACGATCCGCCCGCCATCGACGGCGACGCTGTCGCCCGCCGCGGCGTCGGCCAACAGCGTGGCCACATTGTCCTCGGGCGCGATCCTGATAGCGGTTACCGGTGTCATATGCGCGTTTCTCTCTGCCATCCGCCGGAAGGCTCAGGCTGTGGTGGGAGGAGCGACCGACTGGCGCTCGACAAAGGTGGACGCGAGCACCGGGCTTTCGTCGGCCGCTGCGGTGCGCGCTGCCCCGTCGAGAAAATCGGGGACCAGCGTTCGCGCGGCGCGCGCGCCCATTTCGCGGATCGGCCAGCGGACGGTGCTCAGCGCAGGCCAGATATGCGTGGCAGTCGGCGAATCGTCGAACCCGATGATCGACAGGTCGCCCGGCACCGCGATGCCCTTGCCGTGCGCCACGCTCATAACCCCGGCCGCCATCTCGTCATTCGAGCAGAAGAGCGCAGTTGGCGGTTCGGCGAGCGACAGCAGCTTTTCGCCCGCCTCGACCCCCGCCGCATAGCGATAATTACCCGGCGCGAAATAATCGGGCGGCAACGTCAGGCCGGCTTCGCGAAGGGCCGCGTGAAAACCCTCCTCGCGCTCGGCGGCCGACCGGAACCCGACAGGGCCGCGCACGAAGCCGATGCGGCGATGGCCGAGGCTGATCAGCTTGCGCACCGCTTCGGCCACGACTTCGCGGTCGTTCGACGAGACGCAATGCGCGGCATCGTCGAGCGGCGCCGAGCCGACGCGAACATAGCGCACCCCCAATTCGCTACACAGAGCGGCGAGCGCATCATTCTCGGAAATGGGCGGGAGCAGCATCGCGCCGATCGGGCGCTGCTTTTCCAGGAAGACGCGGACATCCTCGAGCATCCGGTCGGACCCGCGATCGACCGGGCGGACGAGCAGCGCCAGGTCGCTGTCCTTGATCGCGTCGAGCACGCCCTGCTGAAAATTCAGCACCGTCTGGGCATTGGGATTGTCGTGCAGAAGCGCGATCAGGAAATTGCGCCGAAAGGCGAGGGCGCGCGCCTGCGGATTGGGCACGAAGCCCAGGGTTTCGATCGCTTCCTGAACCGCCTTGCGTGTCTTTTCGGCGATGAATTCGGACCGGTTGATGACGCGGCTGACGGTCTTTTTCGACACGCCGGCAAGCGCCGCGACGTCGTTGATCGTCGGCTGCTTCGTACCCTGTCCGCCCTTCGTCGCTGGCATATTGTCTGCACTCCGCTCGCTGCCCCGCCGGATGTTCCGCAGATCGGCACCATTTCCCACCTAGTGAGCGTTCATGGCGCCGAAATCAACCGGGTCGGCGGCTATTCGCTTGCTTTTGACACCGGTGTCTTTTAGAGCGAAAGCCGGAAGAGGGAAATGACAAAGATGAGCGCGAACAGCGAAGCGGAAAATGTGGCCCAGGCGCTTCTCGCCGCGCGCGCCAAAAAGACACCGCTTACCTCCTATCCCGGCGTCATGCCGGACAGCCTAGCCGACGCCTATGCGATCCAGGATCATGCGATCCGGCTCGACGGGCGGCAAATCGGTGGCTGGAAGGTGGGGCGGATCGCGGCCGAGCTCGTTGGCCGCTATGGCGGCAATCGTCTGACCGGGCCGATATTCAGCGACGAAATCCGCGACGGATCGGCGGGCGACCGGCCCGTTATGCCGGTCTTCGTGCCGGGATTCGCCGCAGCCGAGGCCGAAATCCTTTTGCGCTTCGGCGCCGTCGGCGACGGTGATTATGACGCCGATACGATTCGCGACTGCATCGACGAGGTGCGCACCGGAATCGAGATCGCGAGTTCTCCTTTCGCCGAAATCAACCTGCACGGCCCCGCAGTTACCGCGTCCGATTACGGCAACAACAAGGGGCTCGTACTCGGTCCGCCGATCGCCGACTGGCGCGACGCCGATCTGATCCGCATGCCCGTCGCGATGTTCATCGACGGCGCGCAGGTCGGCGCGGCGACGATGGAAACGATGCTCGACGGGCCTTTCGGGTCGGCGGCATTCCTCGCCCGCACCTTGCGCGCCCGCGGCATCCCCATTGCGCCGGGAACATGGGTGTCGGCAGGCGCCATCACCGGCGTCCATGAAATCCGGGCGGGTCAGACCGCCGAAGCACTGTTCGACGGAAAAATCCGCGTCGGCTGCCGCATCGAAAGCCTCTAGAAGGCAGGAAAAGGGAGAGAGAAATGGCACAGGCAATCGCAGAGGGAGGCGCGCCGCCGCAACCCAATGTCGGACGCTATCGTTGGGTGATCGTCGGTCTGCTGTTTCTTGCCACTGCCATCAACTATGTCGATCGGCAGATGATCGGCGTCCTCAAGCCGACGCTGCAACAGGAAATGGGATGGACCGAAGGCGACTTCGCGAACATCGTCTTCTGGTTCCAAGTCGCCTATGCCGTCGGCTACATCGGCTTCGGGCGCATCGTCGACATGGTCGGCGCCCGCATCGGCTACACCGTCGCGATCATCATCTGGACGATCAGCCATATGGCGCATGGTCTGGCGTCGAGCGTGACGCAATTCGCGCTCGCGCGGTTCGGGCTGGGCATCGGCGAATCGGGGAACTTTCCGGCAGGTATCCGGGCCGTCACCGACTGGTTCCCGCAAAAGGAACGCGCCTTTGCGATCGGGCTGTTCAACGCCGGGGCTAATGTCGGCGCCATCGTCACGCCGCTGCTCGTTCCCTTCCTCGTCCTGATGTTCGACTGGCGCGTGGCCTTTTATGTCACCGGCCTGTTCGGGGTGCTGTGGCTGATCGCGTGGTGGCTGATCTATCGCCATCCCGACGAGCATCCGAAGCTGTCGGAAGGCGAGCGCGCCTGGATTCAGCAAGACCCGGCCGACCCGGTGACGCCGATCGGTTGGGGCCGCCTGCTCGGTATTCGCGAGACATGGTCCTATGCGCTCGGCAAATTCTTCATCGACCCGATCTGGTGGTTCTTTCTTTTCTGGCTGCCGGGCTATCTGTTCGAACGCTACGACATGGACCTCAAGACCTTCGGTCTGCCGCTCGCCGCCATCTATCTCATCTCCGACTTCGGCAGCATCGCGGGCGGCTGGATGTCCTCGCGGCTGATCAAGGCGGGGCGCACCCCCAATTTCGCGCGCAAGTTCACGATGTTCGTCTGTGCCTGCTGCGTCGTGCCGGTCTATTTCGCCCAGGACATCGACAGCGTGTGGACCGCGGTCCTGATCATCGGTCTCGCGACAGCCGCGCATCAGGCCTTTTCCGCCAATCTCTATACGTTGCCGTCGGACATATTTCCGCGGGGCGCAGTGGGGTCGGTGGTCGGGATCGGCGGCACGGTCGGCGCGATCGGGGGGATGAGTATGGCGTTGTTCACCGGCTACATCCTCGAGACGACGAACAATAATTATCAGATATTGTTCGGCATCTGCGCCAGCGCCTATTTCATTGCGCTACTCGCGGTGCATCTGCTGTCGCCGCGGCTCGATCGCGTCGAGGTCTAGACGCCGATGACGCGGCCGCTCTCCCTCCATCCCGACCGGCTCTTTCCGTCGGACCCGGTTCCGCGCGCCATCGCGCGCCGCCTTTATGCCGAGGTCGCCGACCTGCCGATCATCAGCCCGCACGGGCATACCGATCCGTCATGGTTCGCCGGCAATGCGCCGTTCGGCAATGCCGCCGAACTTCTGCTGCATCCCGATCATTATGTGTTCCGGATGCTCTATTCGCAGGGCATCGCGCTCGATGCGCTCGGTATCGGCAATCCGGACGCCGATCCGCGCGAAAGCTGGCGGCTGTTCGCGCAAAATTACCATCTCTTTCGCGGCACCCCCTCGCGGATGTGGATGGACTGGGTTTTCGCCGAAGCCTTCGGCTTCGACGTGCAATTCTCGTCCGAAACGTCGGACCATTATTATGACCGGATCACCGAGGCGCTGGCAACCGATGCGTTCCGGCCGCGCGCGCTTTTCGATCGCTACCTAATCGAAGTGATCGCGACGACCGAAAGTCCGCTCGACACGCTCGATCATCATCGGGTCATCAAGGACGCCAATGTGCGCGGCGAGTGGGGCGGGCGCGTCATCACCGCATATCGCCCCGATCCGGTCGTCGATCCCGAATATGAAGGGTTCCGCGACAATCTCGCGCGCTTCTCTGATATATCGGGCGAAGACGCCTTCAGCTATGCCGGCTATCTTGCCGCGCATCGCAACCGCCGGGCCTTCTTCGCGGGCATGGGCGCGACCTCGACCGACCATGGGCATCCGACCGCGGCAACCGCCGATCTGTCGGACGCGGAGGCCGAGGCGCTGTTCGTGCGCGTTACCCGCGCCGACGTCAGCGCCACCGACGCCGAGCTGTTCCGCGCGCATATGTTGACGGTGATGGCGGGGATGAGCCGCGACGACGGCCTTGTCATGCAGATCCATCCCGGCGCGCTGCGCAACCACAATTCGTGGCTGTTCACGCATTATGGCCGCGACAAGGGCGCCGATATTCCGACGCGCACCGACTATGTCCGGGCGCTGCGGCCGCTGCTCGCCCGTTATGGCAATGAAGCGGGGCTGACGATCATCCTCTTCACGCTCGACGAAAGCAGTTATGCGCGCGAGCTTGCGCCGCTGGCGGGCCATTATCCGGCGCTGAAGCTTGGCCCCGCCTGGTGGTTTCACGACAGCCCCGAGGGCATGCGCCGCTTTCGCGCCCAGACCACCGAGACGGCGGGCTTTTACAACAGCGTCGGTTTCAACGACGACACCCGCGCCTTTCTTTCGATCCCGGCGCGCCACGATGTCGCGCGGCGCATCGACTGCGGCTTCCTCGCTGCGCTTGTTGCCGAGCATCGCATGGAGGAATGGGAGGCGGCCGAGCTGGCGGTCGACCTCAGCTACAATCTCGCCAAGGCCGCGTACCGGCTGTGAGGCTGTCGGCGCAAACCGCGCTGCCGGCAGCCGTGCGCGCGCCCGCTTACGACCGTCGCCGGCAAGCGGCAGGGATCGTCCATTTCGGTATCGGTGCCTTTCACCGCGCGCATCAGGCGGTTTATACCGACGATGCGATGGGCGCGGGCGATCGCGACTGGGGCATCGTTGGCGTGTCGCTGCGTTCGGGCGATGTCGCGGCACAGCTTGGCCCGCAGGACGGGCTTTATACGGTGAGCAGCCGGACCGCTGCCGGACCTGAAATTCGATTGATCGGGGCGGTTCAGCGCGTGCTCGTCGCGGCGCAGGAACCGCAGGCCGTCATCGACGTCCTCGCTGCTCCGACAACGCATATCGTCAGCTTCACCGTGACCGAGAAGGGCTATCTGCGCACCGCCGATGGCCAGCTCAATCTTGACGCGGCAAAGGGGCCATCGAGCTTCTATCGCTTCGTCGGGGCGGCGCTGGCGGCGCGCAAGGCGGCGGGATTGCCCGGCCTGACGTTGCTCAGCTGCGACAATCTGGCGAATAATGGCGCAGTGCTGCGCGCGCTGATGCGCCAATATCTCGCCACCGACCATCCAGACGTCGCCCTATGGTTCGATGCGACGTGCCGATGCCCCGCGACGATGATCGATCGCATCGTGCCCGCGACGACCGATGCCGACCGTGCGGCTGTCGAGGCGGTGCTGGGCGTGCGCGATGAAGGTGCGGTGGTCACCGAAGCATTCAGCCAGTGGGTGATCGAGGATGATTTCGCTGGCCCGCGTCCGCGATGGGATACGGTCGGGGCGGAATTCGTTGCCGACGCCGCGCCCTATGAGACCGCGAAGCTGCGCATGCTCAACGGCGCGCATTCGGCGCTGGCCTATATCGGACTGCTGGCGGGGCATGAGCATGTCCATCGGGCGGTCGCCGATCCCGCTATCCGGCCGCTCGTCGAACGGCTGATGCGCGAGGAGGCCGCACCGACCATCGACGCCGCGCCGGGGCAAGACCTTAATGCTTATGCCGATGCGCTGCTCGATCGCTTCGCCAACCCGGCGCTCGATCATCGTCTGATCCAGATCGCAATGGACGGCAGCCAGAAGATCCCGCAGCGCTGGCTCGAAACGCGGGCCTGGCATCAAAGGCGCGGCGGCACCTGCCCGTCGATCGAATACGCCATCGATGCGTGGATCGCGTTTCTGAACGATGGTCGCTGGCCGATCGACGATCCGAGGGCGGACGCGCTGCGCGCAGCGGCGGCGCAGCCCGACGCGCGCAACCGCTTGTTCGGACCCGAAGGCGTGATGCAATATGGTCTGGCCCGGCGCGGCTAGGCCTGCCCGTTTCCTTGTTCTGACGCGCCCGGGCTTCATCACCCATAGGATATTGATAGCCTAGCCGTCGCACGATCTCGAGGACGCCTCGCATTGCGGCAATCTCCCCGCGGATTGAGGGAGCGAACGCCTGAAGAACCCGAGCGCGAGAAGCCGAGGCTGGGCGCCTCCCTTGCCGCCAACCGGCCGCGCCAGTGATTGCGGCCACAGCGCGATCGGGGCTGGGCGGTTACGCTTTCCCAAGATATTGGGGGCTAAAGGGAATCGCATGATCGGGGCGGAGGAAAATCGCGGACGGAGACGGGCGTCTTGGACGCTTGTTTTGCTGTGGCTTGCTGCCGCGCTTTGGGTCGTGCCCGCTGCGGCGACGCCGCTCCACGTCAATGCGCCGCTCTGCCACGCGGTCGGACCGCTGGCACCACCCGACGATGCGCTGTCCGCGCTGCGCTTTTCGTGCAGCGGCGAGCCGACGGGGTATCGCGACGGCAGCCTGTGGTTGCGGGCCGATGTCGGCAATCGTTCCGAGGATCGCAACGGCGCCGCACTGATGGTGCATTTCTCGCGCTTCGACCGGCTTGCGGTGGGGTTCACCTATGCCGACGGCCAGACGCGCTGGCAGACGGTGCGCCGCGGCGATTATGGCGCGCACTGGCGCGTCGGCGGCCAGATATTGTTCGAGACCCCGGCCCGCGTCGCGCCGCTGACCGCGGTGACCATGCGCTTCGACCGCCTCGCCGACCACAGCCTGCTGCGCGCGCGCCTCATCCCCAAGGAAAATGCGAGCCTGCAGGCGGCGGGGATGGCGGCGCTCGTCGGCGCCTCGCTCACCCTGCTGCTCGTCAGCGGCATCTACAGCCTGTCGCTCGCGGTCGCGGTGCGCCGCCAATATCTGCTGTGGCAGGCGGCATGGTCGGGCGTGATGATCGTCTGGGGCGCCTTCTGGTCGCAGATTCATCTGGTGATCTTTCCCGCCATGGCGGGGACGGTGTCGGCGCAGGCATCGACCTTGCTCGCCTGTCTTGCCATCGGCGTCGCGACCGCCAGCGCGGTGACCGCGATCGACGCCCGGCATCTTCCGCACGCTTTGCGCCGGGGAACCCTCGCGCTGGGGCTGGCGATCGCTGTCGCTGGCGTGCCGCTGGCGTTGCTTCGCACCGGCAATCTGCAGATGCTCGGCAATCTGCTGGGCATCGCGGTCATCGTCGATCTGGTCGCGGTTGCGCTGTGCATCGGCTGGAGCTGGCGCAAGGGATCGGTCGAGGCGCGCGATTTCGCGCTCGCCTGGTGCCTGCCGATGGCGACGCTCGCGATCATTCATCTGGTCGATGTCGAGGACGGATTCTGGGGCGGCGGGTCGAAGCTGGCGGTGCTGGTCGCCGCAACATGGCAGGCGCTGTGGCTGTCGGCTGCATCGACGCGGCGGCTCGCGCATCTGCGTGTCGAGCGCGACGATGCGCTGGCGGCCGAGGCGCAGGCGAACGAGCTTGCGCGCCGCGATCCGCTCACCGGATTGCTCAACCGGCGGGGCTTCGTCGATGCCGTCACCCCGCTGCTCGATCAGGCGCGCGAAGGGGCGCTGCCCGCGGCGCTGCTGCTTGTCGATGTCGATCGCTTCAAGTCGATCAACGATATCTACGGCCATGAAGCGGGCGATGCCGTCCTCTGCCGCATCGCCGAACGCATCGCGCGGTGGGAAGGGACGATGTGCAGCGTCGCGCGCCTGGGCGGCGAGGAGTTCGGCCTGCTGACCATCGGGATGGAGGGCATCATGCTCGATCGCTTTGCCGAGAGCATCCGCCGCGAAATCGCGCTGTGCGATCACAGCGACACGATGGGCGACCGGCCGGTGACCGCCAGCGTCGGCGTTGCCGAAGTGCGGCCGGCCCCCGACTTTCAATATCTCTACCGGATCGCCGACGAGGCGCTCTATGACGCGAAACGCGCCGGCCGGAACCGGATCAATGTCCAGCGTGTGCCGCCGCGCGGCGACGGCGCGCCCGATGCCGGCGATCGCGGCGTAGCCTATCCCGCCTGAGGCGGATCAGCCCGCGCCGGGCGTGTCGTCGGCTTCGAGACCCTGATATTTGAGCTGGAGATAGCGTTCGCGGGTCGCCAGCTTGTCGATCTCGCCCGCCGCCAGGCTGCGCGCCGCGTCGCCGATTTCGCGTTCGAGCATCTTGAGCCCGCCGAGCAGCGTTTCGTCGGGCGTACGTCCCGCATGCGCTTCGCCGCGCAGCCCCGCGGGGATGCGCTGATAGCCCGCGACGAGTTCGGGCAGATCCTCGCCGACCAGCTTGCGGATATTCGCGGCCGCCGGTGTCGCGGCGTCGAGCGTCTGGAGCTGCGGGGCGAGCAGGTCGAGCTGGACGCCGATCCCATCGACGAGCTGGCGCGCCGGGGCGGGAAGCGCCGGACGCTGCGCCTCGAGCCAGATTTCGGTGCGGCCGGCGAGCTGCTTGAGGTCGGCCTTGGGGAGATCGGCCTGGCGCGGTTCGGGAAAGGGCGGCCATTTGCCGAACAGCACCGCGACGCCGATCAGCAGCACCATGAGCGCGAGCAGGCCCGTGAAGCCGAGCGGCTTGATGAGCGCGCCGAACAGCGCCGCGCCGATCAGCACGATCCCGCCCGCAACAAGGACGCGGCCGAGCTTCTTGTAGAGATGCTGGCGGCGCAGCGCGACGCTCTTGGTGCCGATCGGTCGCCGTCGTTCGCGCGAGCGTTCGATCGCCGCGTTGCCGAGCGCGCTGATCTTGTCGACCTCGCTCATGCTCATCCTAGCCCTCGATCGCCGCCAGCGGGCTGTCGGCGCCGCCGACGCTTGCCTGCGCCTGGCTCGCGCCTTCGGCGCGCGCGATATATCCCTTCGACTTGGCGACCTCGCCCTCGAGCGAGGTCACGGTCGTCTTCATCGTGTCGAGCGCCTTGAGCTTGAAGGTATCGATCGCGTCCATCGTGTCGTAGATATTCTGGAAGGCGCGGCTGAGCGTTTCCATCGGGATCGTGCTCGACGCCGCCTGTTCGTGGATGCGCGCCGTATTGTCCTTCAGCATCTTCGAGGTGCCGTCGATGATGTTGGCGGTCGTCGTGTTGAGCGCGGTAATCTGTTCGAGCACCAGCTTCTGGTTGGTCATCGCCTGCGCGACGGTGATCGCGGTCTTGAGCGCGCCGACGGTGGTTGTCGAAGCGCGATCGACGCCCTTCACCAGCTCGACATTATTCTTTTTGACCAGATCGAGGGCGAGATATCCCTGCACCGTCACCGCCATCTGGGTCAGCAGATCCTGCGTGCGCTGCCGCGCATAGAACAGGGCATTTTCGCGGATGACCTTTGCCTTGGCGGGATCGCTGCCGTCGAGTTCGGCCGCTTTCGCCTCGAGCCGCTGGTCGAGCGTGCCCGCGATGTGGATCATCTGTTCGAGCTTGCCCATCGATTCCCACATCTTGCGGCGCTCGACGTCGATGGCCGCATTGTCCATCAACAGCTCGTCCTTGCCGTTGGCGAGCGCGGTCAGGATGCCGCCGATGTGGGTCTGGGCGCTGCGGTATTGCGCGAAATAATTGTTAATCTTGCTGCCCAGGATCTTGTCCAGAAAGCCGCGTTTGGTCAGCAGCTTGCCGTTCGCCGAGGGATCGAGACGTTCGACCGTGGTACGCAGTTCGATCAGATTCTGGCCGATGTCGGTATCGCGATCCATCGCCTTGATCGGGCGGTCGAGGAAGCGGTTCGAATGATTCGCCGCCTCCAGCATTTCCTTGCGCCCCATATTGGTGATCTGGTCGATACGCTTGCCGAACTCGGGCGAATTTTCATCCTGCGCCACCAGATCGTCGATGAAGCTGTCGACGCGTTCCTCGAGCTTGGATTTCTGCTCGGTCGAGAGCGGAACGAGGCCGGCGGCCTTTTCGGGCGCGACGGCGGGGACGGGTTCGGGCGGCGTCAGTTTCAGTTCGTCGGTTGCGGTCGCCGTCGCGGTCTCTTCGCTCATAACAATCCTTCCAGCCCCAAGTCGATAATGGGCCGCCTGCCTATATGGCATGCGGACCTGTGTTATTCAAGCACTACACCTCTTGGTGGCGCGCCAGCGCCGGCGCGATCCAGGCCGAAAGGATCAGTTGCGCCATATGATAGACGAGGATCGGCAGCAGCACCATGCCGGCAATCGCCGAGGGAAAGAGCGTCGCGGCGAGCGGCGCGCCGACGGCGAGGCTCTTTTGCGCGCCCGAGAACAACAGGGTGATCCGGTCGGGGAGACGGAGCGCGAGCAGTCCGCCGAGCAGCCAGGTGCCGCCGAAGGCGCTACCGAGCAGCAGCGCATCGACGCCGAGCACGATCGCGATCTCGCGCCCGTCGAGCTGCGTCCAGATGCCGCCGACCACGGCCGCAGAAAAGGCGACATAAACCGCGGTCGCAATCGCGGTGCGATCCATCAGCGTCGCGAGGCCGCGGTGTCGGAGCACCAGCGGGCGAAGCCAGCGTTGCGCCGCTTGTCCGGCCAGAAAGGGAAGCAGCAGGATTGCGACGATGCGCAGCGCTGCGGCGCCGTGGATCGCCCCCGCCTTGCCCGCGAGTGCGGCAAAGAGGAGCGGCGACAGAAACACGCCCGCCAGATTGAGCAGCGCCGCCGCGACCACGCTCGCGGCGACATTGCCGCCCGCCATCGAACTGGCCGCGGTCGCCGACTGGACGGTCGAAGGCAATATGCCAAGAAAGAGGAAGCCGAGCGCCAGCGTCGGCGGCAGGAGCGGCGCCGTCAACGCCTGCGCGCCGAGCCCGAACAGTGCCATCGCGCCAAAACAGAAGGCGAAGGCGCCGCCCTGCAATTTCCAGTTGCGGATGCCGTGCAGCACCTCGTGCCGCGGCAGGCGGACACCGTTGAGGAAGAAGAGCAGCACGATCGCCGCGGTCGAAATCCCTTGCGCGACCGGCACCGCGTCTCCGCGCACCGGCAGCAGGCTCGCGACGACGATGGTGGCGAGGAGGACGGGAACGAAGCGGTCGGGGAACAGGCGGGCGAGCATGGAGCGGAGCGATGGCCGGAAGGCGGCGCCTTGGCAAGTCCGCGTGCGTCCTTCGCGGCGGCGACTTCGCTCGACATGGTGCGAAAGACGATTATGGAGCGCGCATGGCTTGCATCCTGATCCTCGCCGCGCTGCCCGAAGAGGCCGATGCTGTCTTTCCCGGCCAAGGCACGGTCGAAGCGGGAGCGTTCGCTCCCCGATCCCTGTCGGTGGATGGACATGCCGTAACCATTGCAACCTGCGGCCTTGGCAAGGTCAACGCTGCGCTGAGCGCCGGGATGCTTGGCGGCGCGGCCGATCTGCTGGTGATGAGCGGCACCTGCGGCTCGCTCGGCCCCGGACCGGGTGCCTACTGGATCGCCGAGGCGGTGCAGCACGATTATGGCGCGGTCCAGCCCGGTCTGTTCCGCCGCTATCGGGCCGGCGAATGGCCGATCGGCGAAGCGGGCGAGGCGCATTTCGCCGCGATGCCCGACCCCGGCCTGAACTTGCCGCATGCGCGCATCGCGAGCGGCGACAGCTTCGTCGCCTGCCCCGACGCTGCAGCCGCGCTGGCGCGCGATCTGGGCGCGACGCTGGTCGATATGGAGGTCGGCGCGGTGGCGCAGGCGGCGATGCGGCTCGGCAAGCCTTGGGCTGCGGTCAAGGCGGTGACCGACGACGCCAACGGCGACAGCGCGGGCGATTTTCACGCCAATCTCGTCCGCGCGGCGCGCGTCGCTGGCGTAGCGATCGAGCGTCTGGTCGCGCGGGTCAGCGGCTGAGCGCGGCGACACAGGCCCGCCGTGCGGCGGGCGGCGAAAGGTCGCCGAGCGCGAATTCGCGCACCGTCTCGCGGGCTCGCCCCTGGGGCATATAGCGCAGCGTGCGCTTCGTGCCGCCATCGTCGACATCATAGGCGATCTCGCTCTGGCTGTTGCCGATCTCGCCGCCGCTGCGGCCGATCAGCGTCATGCCGTCGCGCATCCCGGCCTGCCACGCCGGGCCGCCTTCGGCGACGCCGGCGATAATGCGGCCGTTCGCGAGCGTCGCGTCGACATCGAAGCCGCGATCGAACACCGGTCGTTCGAATTGGCGCAGCGTGCCGCAGGCGGCGAGCATGTCGGCAGGCAGCGCAATCGGTTCGCCGCGATCGATGAAGCGGGCGATGCCTTCGCCGATCGCCGCGTCGCGGCGCTGCGCCTCGGCCCCGAACAGGGTGACGGCATCGCTGCGGGCTGCCGGAGCGGCCGCCTGCATCGTCAGCAGCAGGTCGCGCATCGACGACCCGCCCGGTGCGCGCCGCAGCCGGTCGTCGGCCCAGTGCGCGAAGAGCATCCCGCGCAAATAGGCGAGCCGCTGTGCCTTTTCGTCGGTCCAGAATAGGCCCGCGGCCTCCTTGTTGGGAGCCGCACGCAGCGGCGAGGTATCATATTCGCGCAGCGCGTCGTTGAACTGCGCGAAATATTGTTCGGGCGTCCACACCCCGGCGCGGACCAGCGCCCGCCATGAGGTGAAATCGGTAAAGCCCTCCGACAGCCAGAATTGCTCGGCTTCGGGCACCTTTTCGGAAAAGCCGCCGATCCGCACATTGACCCAGCTATGCGCCATTTCATGCGCCATCAGCCGGTCGAGCATGTCGGGCAGCGCGTTGGTCGTCGCAAAGAAGGCGAACGCATCGCCGCGTCCGGTGCCGCCGATCGAGGTTGCGCCGGGTCCCGGCGGCGCGAAGGGGATGATGGTGACGAGATAGCGCCCGGCGTCGCTGCCCCAATAATCGGACATGGCTGCCGCGACGCGGCGGAAGCTTTGCGTCCAGCCGGCATCGTCGCGCGTCGCAAAGCTACCGCGCACCGCGAGCCGCGCGCCATGGCCCGCATCGATCAGGCGGAAATCGCCGCCGACGGCGATGCTTTCGATCAGGCCGTCGAGCGTCAGCCCCGGATGTTCGAGGTCGGATGCAAAGCGCGTCCCGGCTGGCATCCCGCGGACCGAAAAGCTTGCCGGGGTATCGCCATCCAGATGCTCTGGCCGCGCCACCACCGCGTCGCCGATCAGGTGGAACCATGTCGGCTGGATGAGCGGGCGATAGTCGTTGACGACTTCGCCGTCCTGCAATTGTTCGGCTCGGTCGGCGCCGCGCAGCCGGTAGCGCAGGACGATCGGGGCGCCGGGCGCATGGCGCAACACGATCTTGGCGGGATCGGGCGAGGCCGTCAGCATCGCGCCCTCGGCGCGCATGTCGCCCAGATAGGTATAAAGCTTGTCGAAGCCGCCCCATTCGTTCGGCAGATCGACGACGGTGACGCCGCTCGCGGCGCCGCGAAAGCGCAGCGTCACGTCGACAGCGCGGAAACTGCCGTCGGCCGCGACGACCGGCTGATAGGTGAGCGCGAGGCCCGCATCGGGCTCGGCCGCGCCCG
>ERZ778017.337-NODE-337-length-68735-cov-47.508722_pt1 | contig 68735 bp, 62 predicted proteins | sample MGYA00375747_ERZ778017 | MGnify/ENA primary metagenome ERZ778017 (study PRJEB29350, sample SAMN05509838) | bioreactor metagenome | biome: bioreactor; material: wastewater | place: South Africa: University of Cape Town | collected 2014-03-17 ...
CTTGTGCCCGATTGGTCTCGCCGAACCATCGCTTTGGCCGCGGCGGCGGGGATGCTGGTTCTGGCGTCGCCTGTGACGCAGATCGGATTCATTGCGCTTGGCGCTCTTTCCGGGCTGCTTGTTTGCACGCCGAAAGTCCGGTCCAGCATAGGGAATGGCGGGTGGATTCCGACGCGCAGAGCCAGTTTCCTGATGCTGACGGGGGCTGCCACTATTCTTCTCCTTCTCCCGGTTGCCGGGCGGGGCGGCTCGCTCTTCGAGCTTGCGGGTATTTTCTATCGCGCCGGGGCGCTCGTATTTGGGGGCGGTCACGTCGTTCTGCCGTTGCTCCACGCTGAACTGGTCCCGGGTTTCGTAGACGATACGGCTTTCCTGACCGGTTATGGCGCGGCGCAGGCTCTGCCAGGACCATTGTTCGCACTGTCGGCCTACCTCGGAGCCGTCGGCTCACCGGATGCGCCACTCGCAGGCGGACTGATCGCCATCGTCGCAATTTTTCTGCCAGGGCTGTTGCTCGTCGCGGGCGCGTTGCCGTTTCGCGCGGCGATCGCAAAAAATGCTCGCGCGCAGGCCGCGATCATGGGGGTCAATGCGGTCGTCGTCGGCATTCTGGCGGCCGCGCTTTATGACCCGCTCTGGACGTCCGGCGTAAAATCTTTCGCCGATGCTCTAATAGTGGGCGTCGGATTGCTGATTGTGCTGCGATTTCGCTGCCCTCCGCTCGCGCTCGTTGCCGGGACCGTTGGAGCCGCGCTGGCACTTGCAGTCATATAGTTGCGATACATAATCTCGGACGCGAATCTAGCGCGAACAAGCTCGGAGATGAAATAATGGGGATGGCGCATCCCTGCGGTACGAATGGCGGTTGATGGCTGCTCGGCATTTTACCCAGCTGTGCCGGCATCATCAGGTCTCGCAAAAGATGCGAGATTTGCCGCCGGACCAGATGATTTTGCGCTGGATCTATCGCTCCCTGTAATCGGGCAGCAACGGCGCGTCTGCGGCAATCGGATGCCGCTCGAGATCCACTATCAATGCCTTCATCTCATCAATTTCCCGAACCTGCGCCTCGAGGATGCCATCGGCGAGCTTGCGGACCCTGGGATCGCGAATCTTCGCCCGTTCGCTGGTCATGATGGCGATCGAATGATGCGGGATCATCGCCTTCATGTAGGAAACATCGTCGACGGTTTGCTGGCTGCGAACGAGCCATAACGAGGTTGCGAAGACGATCAGGCTGGCGGCCACGATGATCGCATTCATTCGGCGGTTATTGTACATCGACCACATGAAGCCAAGCATGATGATGGCCATCACGGCGCCCATATAGACCGCCATCCAAGCTCTCGTCTGGCTGTAGTAAATATGATCGAGCGCGTAGCTGTTCAGATACATCAGGCCGAACATGACAATGGTCGACGTCGCGATCATCGCCGCAAACCGGCCGTAGCTCGATCCATGCTTTTTCATGTCGCCGTTCATGGCTCTTGCTCCTTTCGTATGATGCGGCAAAGCAATTCCGATTGCGGGTTATGGAATGAATGCCGGACGACCGAACTCTGTTCCCTTTCGGCGATCATTCTTCACCGCGAGTCGCGTCCTGGTGGGCCAGTTCTCGATCCGCGAAGTTCTTCCAAATGCTGACCGATCTTGCCGGATTCCAGTCTGAACACTGACGGATGGCTAGTGGCCAATGGCTGTGATCCTGGCGCATCTCGTTTACAACGAGAGGGGTGACCAATGAGTAAGGGCATTTATCTCATTCGAGGAGTCGGCGGCGGACCTGCTCCTTTTCAGCGTGGCGTTTACGCTGCCAGATCAGTGGTTCGAAGCATTGCTGCGCCGCGACGGAGCAGGCGATCGATTTCGTTCGACGTCCGCTGCACAGCCAACTTCAGAGCTTCGTCGATGTGGACATAGTCTTGCGTGACATTCTGCGACGCATGGCCGAGCATGGCGCGGATCGTAAGTTCGGAAAAACCAAGATCGCCGGCGACGCTGCCGAACGTGTGCCGAAGCGTATGCGGAGTGACGCCCTTTATTCCCGCAAGACCGCAAACCCGTTTGAGGCATTCGCTAACGGCGGTGAAGGGCCCGCTTCCCACTGCCGATGGAAACGTGTGGGGATTGCCGGCAATGCCGGCTTGCGCGACGAGTACTCGGATCGCGGCAGGCCCGATGGCGCGAATTTGCGCGCCGCCTTTCGTGTCCGGAAAGGCCACATATCCACGATCTGCATGTAGCCAGTCGTGATGCATAGCCTGCGCTTCCTGTCGGCGATATCCGGTCAGCAGCAAGGTTCGCAACACGCCGAGCGCAACCGGATTCTCGCCATTGATCTCGGCATAGGCAATCGCCTTCCCGAGCAATTCGAGTTCCGTGACGCTAAGCCGACGCGTCTTCTTTTTTCCGGCGAGTTTCCTCGCGCCATGGGTCGGGTGAACCTCCAGCAGGCCCTTGTGCTTGGCGTGCCCGATGATGGCCTGGAGCGTGCCAACGCACCGCCCGGCAACACCAGGGCCACCGGTCGCTTTTCCGCCACGCCCCCCGGTTCGCGGCTTCGCCGTCTTTCCGTTCTTTACGTCCGTCTGCATCTGCTCGACATCCGCTATCTTCAGATGCTTGACCACGCGCTTTCCAAGCAAGGGAATGATGTGGGTCCGAATACGACTCTCGTCCATGTCGAGCGATGAAGACTTGATGGGAAGGTTCTTCCGGCCGAGGATATTTCCGGCGCGAGCTTCGGTGAGATACCAGTCGCACATCTCTGCGACCGTCATCGCGTTGCGCGACTGACGAGCCTCATCGGCCGGATCCTGCCCGACTATGACGGCGGCCAGCTTGAGCCGGGCGAGATCGCGCGCCTGTTCGACCGTAAGAACGCCAAAGCGACCGAGGTTCATCCGGCGCTGAATGCCCTCTGCATTGCGATACTGAACGATGAACGTCTTCAGGCCCGAGGGAAGGACGCGTAGCCCGAATCCTTTGATCTCGGTGTCCCAATAGATGAGCTGCTTCGAGGCCGGCGAAATGACCGCGTCGATCGTGCGTTTTGTCAACTTGCTCGTCGGCATGCTCTCAATCCTCTTGCTGACAAAATCTCGAATCGAGGCATTGTCAGCAAATTGTCAGCGCTGTACGGCGTTTCAGCGGCTAGGATAGGATAGGGCGCCGCAGCGATAATCTCAAGAAAATAAGCAATTATAGGGCGGTAGCGTAGAAAAAGAAGCAGCCGAAGAGGGTCGCGTTCAAGTTGCCAAGGTTGGGGTCGAGGGTTCGAATCCCTTCGCCCGCTCCAGTTTTTCCTAACATTTTCAGATGTTTGCCGGGCAGATCCGGCATATTACGCGGCGTTACGCGGGCCGATTTTTGTCTCGCGTAACCACTACGTAATATCGCTGGAGCGAGCGTTCGCGCTGGTCTGGCGTGCCATCGGCGGGTTCGGGCTTGTGGGCCCATCAAATTCAGATGGGGATTCGGTTGGCGTAACGGCTTGATCCGAAGCCCCATTCGTTCGACTGGACGTCGCACGCATTCGGGCCGGTCGCTTCACCTGCATAATTGCAAATGATAGTCGTTCTCGATAAAGCGCGACATCTTTCGCCGTCGCGAGTGGGGAATCGAGATGCAATCCAAGCAAAAGTTTATTCTGACCGGTGTGACCTTTGGGGCCGCGGGGATGATGGCATCCCCGGCGCTCGCTCAGACGATGGACGTGACTATTACCATTCCGCGGCTGACGGTCGCGGAGTACCATAAGCCCTATGTCGCTCTCTGGATCGAGCAGGCGGGCAAGCCCGCGCGCACGATCAACGTGTGGTACGACACCGGCAAGAAGAATAATGCCGGCATCAAGTGGCTGCGCGACATGCGCCAATGGTGGCGCACGGTGGGGCGGACGACGCCGACGCCCCCAAATGGCGTGACTGGTGCCACGCGCGCGCCGGGTGCCGCGAAGATCAGTTTCACTTCGGGCAAGGGCGGCATGCCCGTGCTCACGGCCGGTGCCTACACGCTGGTCGTCGAGGCCGCCCGCGAAGGGGGCGGCCGCGAGGTGGTCAAGGTTCCGTTCACGGTATCGGCCGCTGGCACCGCCAAGGGGAGCGGCAAGGGAAGCTTTGAGCTGGGTGCGGTCAGCCTGACCGTGCGTCGTTGAGCGAGGGGGACGTCATGCTGAAGTCGCGCAAATCACTCCTGCTGCTCGCCGCCGGCGCAGCGCTTGCTCTTTCGCCGGTCGCGCAGGCGCGGCAATGGCTGCTGCCCTCGGAAACGATGTTCACCGGGGCAGGCAACGAGTGGCTTACGGTCGATGCCGCCAACTCGACCGACCTCTATTATTATGACCATCCGGGCCAGGCATGGGATGCGGTGGTCACCGCGCCCGACGGCAGCGTGATCCCGGTCGAGAACCGCATGGTCGGCAAGCTCCGCCAGGTCTTCGACGTGCCGATCGCGCAGGGCGGCACCTACAAGATCAGCGTCACCAACGACATGGTGATGGGCAGTTACATGCTCGCGGGCGAGAAGAAGATGCTGCCGCGCGGCACGACGCCCGCCAATCTCGCCGCCGCGATCCCGGCGGGTGCGACCGACGTGCAGACCGCGGAGGCCAATAACCGCATCGAGACGTTCGTGACGGCGGGTGAGCCGACCACCAGCGTCTTCACGGCGGGCGGCAAGGGGATCGAGATGATCCCGGTCACCCACCCCAACGATCTCGCGGTCGGCGAGGAAGCAACCTTCCAGTTCATGCTCGACGGCAAGCCCGCCGCGGGCATCGACGTGGTCGCCATCCCCGGCGGCATCCGCTACCGCGCCGACATCAAGCAGATGGATGCGAAGACCGACGCTGAAGGCAAGGTCAGCTTCACCTGGCCCGAGGCAGGCATGTATTGGGTGAGCGCCAGCATCGGTGGGCGCCGCGGTGGCGGTGAAGGCGCCGGCGGCCCGCCGCCGGCGACGCCGCCGCAGCCCGAGGCTCCGCAGCGCCGTGCTTCCTATGCAATGACGGTCGAGGTCCAAGGCTGAGCCCCACCCGTTCATTGATCTTTCATCGCTGATCGATCATATGGTGGCCATGCGGGCCGGGCCCCTCTGGCGATCCGTCTTCAGGCGGTCGTGATGTCGGACCGCATCGAGCAAGCTCGATGCAGGTCCATCATTATCAATTTCTCAGGACATCTGTTCGTGCTGCTCGTTGGATCGATCAACGAGGATGGATATGTTCGAACAGCAATCTTTGAACCGGACCCGCGGCGCGCTTGGCGCCGCCGAGTTCGATGCGGGCCTGCGCAAGCATATGCTGCGGGTCTACAATTACATGGCGTCGGGTGTCCTGCTGACCGGCATCGTCGCGATGCTCGTCGCGTCGACGCCCGCCCTGTACCAGCCGATCTTCGGTACCCCGCTCAAATGGGTGGTCATGCTCGCACCGCTCGCCTTCGTCTTTCTCTTCTCCTTCCGGATCGAGAAGATGTCGGCATCGACGGCTCAGACCCTTTTCTGGGTATTCTCGGGGCTGATGGGCCTCTCGCTTGCCTCGGTGTTGCTCGTGTTCACCGGTGCCAGCATCGCGCAGACCTTCTTCGTCACCGCGGTGATGTTCCTGTCGATGAGCCTCTATGGCTACACGACCGGGCGCGACCTCTCGAAGATGGGCAGTTTCCTGATCATGGGCCTGATCGGCGTCGTGCTCGCGAGCCTCGTCAACCTGTTCCTGCAGTCGAGCGCGCTGCAGCTGGTCGTTTCGGTGATCGGCGTGATCGTTTTCACCGGCCTCACGGCATGGGACACGCAGAACATCAAGTCGCAATATGCCGAGCATTACGGCCATGAAGCGAACAGCAAGCTCGCCGTCTTCGGCGCGCTTTCACTGTACCTGAACTTCGTGAACCTCTTCCAGATGCTCCTCAATCTGATGGGACAGCGCGAGGAGTAACCGGCTTCGCTTCGGGCGTTCGTCAAATAGAAAGGGGCCGGAGCCGCGATGCGGTTCCGGCCCCTTCTCTTTTTCGCCGAAGCGTCAGGCGACGCGCTTGAGCTCGCTATGCGCGCCGCGAACCTTGAGGATCACGACGACATCGGCGTCGCCGCGGTTGCGCCAGAACCAGCCATGATTGCCGTCGAACGCGGCCGTGACCGTGCCCTGGTCCTTGGCGAGGCCGCGCTTCTTCTCATAGCTGATCGAGTTTCCGCCGCCGTCGCCGTGAAGATCGGAGTTCACGACGCCGCCGGCGACCGTCCAGACGAAGTCGGTCTTCTGGCCCTTCTTCATGACCAGCTTCACCTCGGCGCCTTCACCCGGTTTCAGGGTGATGCGCGTTTCGTCCTCGCGGCTGGCGGCGGCGCCGGGAACCCCCGGAGCTTCGGCCGCATCGGCCGATGCCTCTGCTTCGGGCGCGGCTGCGGCGTCAGCCGGCTCGGGGAGGGTGGCCCCAGCCGCCGCGGCTTCGATCGCCGCCGAGCGATCGGCGGCGCGGTCGGCGTCGGCCTCCGCCGCGAGCTGGACCTTGATCTCGCCTTGTTCGGTGAAGCCGAGCGCCTTGCCGATGCCGGTCGGGTCGATGGCATATTCGGCAGGGAGCACGACGGTGACGAGCAGCGCGCCCGCGGTGACGATGGCGATGACGGTCGAACGGATCAGCTGCGCCGTCGAGGGAAGTTCCGCCTTGGACGGAATATTGGCATTATACATGGAGATTATCCTTCAATCAGGAGACGGCGTAGCCAGCGATCTGGTAGCCCATGAGAACGAAGCCCGCGGTCATCATCACGACATTCGCGGTGTAGGCGTGCTTCCAGAAGCTCGCCGAACGGCGCCAGAAGCCCATCACGATCAGGATGGCGCCAAGCGCCAGCAACTGTCCGATTTCCACGCCCACGTTGAAGGCGAGGAGATTCGGCAGCAGCCCGTCCGGCGAGATGTCATATTCGATGATCTTCGTTGCGAGACCGAAGCCGTGACAAAAGCCGAAGATCAGCGTCGCGGCCTTGGTGTTCGGCTGGAAGCCGAACCAGCGCTGATAGGCGCCCATATTGTCGAGCGCCTTGTAGACGATCGAGAAGCCGATGATCGCATCGATGATATAGCTGTTGATCCCGAAGTCGAAAAAGACCCCAAGTAGCATCGTCGTCGAGTGGCCGATCGCGAACAGACTGACGTACAGCGCGATATGCTTCATCCGGTAGAGGAAGAAGATGATGCCGAAGAGGAAGAGGATATGGTCGTATCCCGTCACCATATGTTTGGCGCCGAGATAGAGAAACGCGAGGATATTCACCCCGCTGATCTCCTGGATATAGCCCTTGTCGCCCTCGGCAACGGCATGCGCCATCGCTTCGCCGGTGGCGGCGAAGAGGCTGAGCGCGAGAAACGTGAATAATAGCAAGAGCCGTCCGCGCGCGGTTGTCCCGCGCGACGGCTCGGTGAAAGCCTGAATCATAAAATATCCTGTCTTGGTGAAGCGGCCGCCTTCGAAGGCGGCATAAGGTCACGCGTCGGACAGGAGGTCGGGTGGGCGGTCGAGGCGGCCGCCGCGGCGGCCGTCCATCGCCGAATGGCCGGCCGCGCTCCACAGGGCGCGCGGATGGTCGGCGGCGAGTTTGAAAGTCGCGAGTTCGAGCGGCGGATCGTGATTGTGGTCGCCGGGATTATGCCCGTGCAGATGGCCCGCGGTCCGCTCGCTGTCCTCGTCGCTGTCGTGCGAATGGCCGCCGGGGCCATGCTCGGTGTCGAGGACGAGATGCCGTTCGGCTTCCGCCGCCAGCAGCGTCGCCGGACTGTGGCGCACGATGTTGAGTGTCGCCGAAAGCAGCAGCGCGAAGGCGGTCAGGCCCAGCAGCAGCCGGTGCAAGCCAAAGCTTCGCGATGCGGACGACGAGGAGACCATGACGAGCCGTCTATCCCCGAACTATAAATATTTCGAGATGGCGCGAAACTCGGCCATCGCTTCGGCTCCGGCGGAGGTCTCGCCGCCGATGCAATGTTCGACATGATCCTCGATCAGCGTGCGCTTCGCGCTCGCGACCGCGCGTTCGACCGCCCGCAGCTGGAGCGCGATTTCAGAGCAGGGTTTGCCTGCTTCGATCATGCCGACGATGCTGCTGAGATGTCCCGCCGCGCGGTTGAGGCGCTTGATGATCGCCGGATGCGTGCTGTGGACGTGCGGATGGGAGTGTGAATGGTCGTGCGGCTCTGACATGGGTTCAGTTTCCCCGCGCCGCGCGGCGATGTCCAGCCGCAATCTCGCGGCTCGGTCGCCAGGAAAGTCGGGATGCGGCCGACAGGGTGGTTGACGAATTCATCATGGCGCCCCTATAGGCGCATATCCCCCCGGGGGGATAGTGGAAAATTGGAATCATGCTCGCCGTTCTCGCCAACCGCACGTACCGGCACCTGCTCTTTGCGCAGATCATCGCCCTGGTCGGGACCGGGTTGGCGACGATTGCGCTCGGGCTGCTGGCCTATGACATCGCGGGCGGAAACGCAGGCGAAGTCCTCGGAACGGCGCTTGCGATCAAGATGATCGCCTATGTCGGCATCGCGCCGATCGCTGGCGCCTTCGCCGACCGGGTTCCGCGCCGCGCGCTGCTCGTGACGCTTGATCTGGTGCGCGCGGGCGTCGCGATTTGCCTGCCGTTCGTGACCGAGATCAGGCAAATCTATTGCCTGATCTTCGTGCTTCAGTCGGCATCGGCCGCCTTCACGCCGACCTTCCAGGCGACGATCCCCGACGTGCTGCCCGACGAGCGCGACTATACGCGCGCGCTGTCGCTCTCACGCCTCGCCTACGACATGGAAAATATCACGAGCCCGCTGCTCGCGGCGGCTTTGCTGACAGTGATCAACTTCCACTGGCTGTTTTCGGGAACCGCGGTCGGCTTCCTTGCTTCGGCGCTCCTTGTCCTTTCGGTCACGCTGCCGCGCCCCGAAGCCTCGGCGAAGCGCGATGCGGGCATCTACGACAAGACGACGCGCGGCATCCGCATCTATTTGAAGACGCCGCGCCTTCGTGGCTTGCTCGCGATCACGCTTTCGGCTGCCGCCGCAAGTTCGATGGTCATCGTCAACACGGTGGTCCTCGTTCGCGACACGCTCGGTCTCTCGCAGCAGGATGTGGCGCTCACCATGGCGGCCTATGGCCTCGGCTCGATGGCCGCGGCCTTCGCCCTGCCCGCGATCCTCGACCGGATGCCCGACCGCCCCGTCATGCTCGGCGCCGCGGCGATGCTCTCGGTCGGGCTTGGCGTGATGGCGTGGATCAGCGCGTCGGTCCCGGCGGGGCCGGCCTTCTGGTATCTGCTGCTCGGCGGTTGGCTCATCCTCGGCGTCGCCTATTCGATGAGCCTGACGCCCTCCGGCCGCTTGCTCAAGCGCTCGGCCAATGCCGATGACCGTCCGGCTCTGTTCGCTGCGCAATTTGCCCTCAGTCATGTCTGCTGGCTGATCTGCTATCCGCTTGTCGGCAAGCTCGGTGCCAGCGTCTCGATGACCGCGGCCTTTGCCGCGATGAGCGCGATCGCCTTCGTCGGCACGCTCGCCGCCGTCCTGCTTTGGCCGTCGCGCGATCCCGATCTGGTGCCGCACGAGCATCCCGAGCTTGGCGGCGACCATGAGCATGTCCGCTCGCAGCACGCGTCGGGCGCAACGTCGCATGCTTATGTGATCGACGATCTGCACCCCGAATGGACGAAACCCGGATGAGGGGCGTGACCCTCACGCCGGCGGCCTCGCTGCGCCACGCGCCATGGGTGCGCGGCCGTTCTGTGCGCCCGTCGCTGCGCTTCGTGCTGTTCGGCGCGCTGCTCGCCATGCTTGCGCTTACCAACATCGTCGGCATGAGCGGCTGGCACGGTGCGCTTGTCGGACATGACGATCGGGTGGTGATGACCGATATCATCGAGCATGACGACGATGAGCCGTCGATGCCCGACGTCGACCTCCACAAGACGACCCACGCCGTCATGCACGGCATGACCGACGCCGATCCGGGCATCGCGCCCGTCGGACCGATGCTGTTCGCGGCGATCATCTGGTCGCTGCCAATGGATATGAGCCGGCGCGGGATCGCGCCCGAAGGCCTTTTGCGACCGCCTAGAATCTGATGCCTCGCGCGCCTTCTGGCGCGCCGCCTTGCATCAATTCTAGGAGTTTTTCCCATGACCGATCCGTTCGGCCGGCGACGCGTGCGAAACGCGTTGCTGGGCCTGCTCGGCGCCGCTGGCACATTGGCCAGCGCTGCCGCCATGGCGCAAACCGCGCCGCCCTTCGCTGAGCTTTTTCGGGCGACCGAAGATGCTCCGCGTCAGGAAATCATCGAAGCGGACATCGCGCGGGCCGAAGGTCTTGCACAGCAAGCCCGCGTGCGTCCCAATCCGAGCGTCAGTGCGCTCACCGAAAATATCGGCGGCCAGAGCCCCTATAATGGCTACAACCGGTCCGAGACGACGATCCAGTTCAACCAGCCGATCGAGCTGGGGGGCAAGCGCTCTGCACGCATTGCAGCCGGCGTGGCCGGCGTCGAGGCAGCCAAGGCGCGCGGCGTCGATGGCCGGCTCGCTTACGCCTATGATCTCGCGCGCGCCTATGGTGCGGCGGAGATTGCCGATCGCCGTGTCCTACTTGCCGAGGACGAGCTCGAGGAGGCCGAAGAGGATCTCCGCGTCGCGCGGGCTCTCGTTAGGGCCGGGAAGGAAGCGCGGCTGCGTAGCCTCCAGGCCGAGACCGAGACCAATTCGCTTCGCGCGGAGCTGAGCGCGGCGGTCGCCGAAAGGGTGGCGGCTTATGCCCGGCTCTCGGCGCTCTCGGGGCAGGGGACGCAATTCACCTCGCTTGCCGAACCACTATTGAAGCGTCTCGATCCCGCCCCGCGCTACGGTCCGCTCGATCCGCTCCAGACGGCGCCATATCTCGCGGCGAAAGCTGAGAGGGATGCGGCGGTGTTTCGGGTGTCGGTCGCGAAGCGGGCCGCAACGCCCGATGTGACCGTATCGGTCGGCGCGCGCCGGCTCGAAGGCGACAAGGCCAATGCGCTGCTCGTCGGCGTCAGCGTGCCGCTGCCGCTCTTCGACCGCAACCGCGGCAATATCGCTGCGGCGCAGGCCGATTTGCGCGGCGCCGATGCCCGCGTCGAGGCGGCGCGGCTCGAGGCCGCGTCGAATATCGAAGCGGCCATGACGCTGAACGAAGCGGCGAACGTCCGCGTCACTGCGGCACAGCAGACGCTTGCGACCGCCGAGGAAGGCTACCGCCTCGCGCGCATCGCTTACGAGAGCGGCAAGGCGCCGCTGATCGAGCTGCTCGCGGCGCGGCACGGCCTCGGCCTCGCGCGCGGCGTCGTTCTCGACGCCGAAGCGGCGCGGCTCGATGCGCGCGCCGCCCTTGCCCGACTCCAGGGCACCACCATCACGGGGGAAATCATCCAATGACCGAGAAGAACCGCCTTTATGCGGGTGCGGCTGTCGCGCTCGCTATCGCCGCTACGCTCGGCTTCGGCGTTGCGCGCATGACGCAGCCCGATGCCGCGCCGATCGAAGCTGTCGCCGAGAAGAGCGCTGCCGCCAGCAACGATATCGCCATCACGCCGGAGGGGATCGAATCCTCGCAGATCAAGGTCGCCGCCGCGGCAGGGGGCGAGCTCGATGCCGCCATCCCGGCTTCGGCGACGGTCGAGGCGACGCCCGACGCCGAAGCGGTGCTCACCGCGCGCGCCGGCGGAACCGTCACGCGCATCTTCAAACGCATCGGCGATCCGGTCCGCGCTGGCGAGACGATTGCGCTGGTCGAAAGCCGCGATGCCTCGGCGATTGTTGCCGATCGCAGCGCGGCCGCGGCCCGCGTCCAGCTCGCCCAGCGCCAGCTCGAACGCGAACGCACGCTGATGAACCAGGGTGTCTCGCCCCGCGCCGATTATGAAACGGCGCAGGCCAATCTCGCGGTCGCGCAGGCCGATGCGCAGCGCGCCGCGGCCGCCGCTGGCGCCACCAAGGTGGCGTCCGATGGCCGGTCGGTGTCGGTGGTCAGCCCGGTATCGGGCCGGATCACCGCGGCGCCGGCGAGCCTTGGCCAGTTTGTCGCTGCCGAAACCGAGCTGTTCCGGGTCGCCGATGGCAGCCGGCTCCAGATCACCGCCAGCCTGCCGCCGACCGACGCCGCGCGCGTTCGTGCCGGCGACCGGGTCGAGCTGACCACCGCCGACGGCATGGTGATCGAAGGCCGGGTGCGCTCCGAAACCGGTGTCGTCGATCCGACGACACGCGCCGCGACGGTGGTCGTGACGCCCACCGGCGGCGTGTCGCAGATGGTTCCGGGCCAGCTCATCCAGGCGCGGATCTTCGCCAGCGGCGGCGCGGTCAGCGACGGCGTGATGGTGCCGCAGGATGCCGTCCAGACCATCGGTGACCGCACCGTCGTCTTCATCCGCACCAAGACGGGCTTCCGCGCCCAGACGGTGCGCGTCGGCAGCCGCAGCGGCGGGATGGTGGCGATCGCGTCGGGGCTGAAAGCCGGAACGCCGATCGCGACCGTCAACGCCTTCCTGCTGAAGGCCGAACTCGAGAAGGAGTCGGCGGAATGATCAGCCGCATATTGAGCTTATCGGTCAGGTGGCGATGGGCCGTCGTCGCCCTGACCCTGCTCGTCGTCGCGATCGGGGGCTGGCAAATCACCAAGCTGCCGATCGATGCCGTGCCGGATGTGACCAACCGGCAGGTCCAGATCAACACCTTCAACCCGACGCTCGGTCCCGTCGACATGGAAAAGCAGGTCACGTTCCAGATTGAGACTGCGCTTGCCGGTGTGCCGGGCCTCACCATGACCCGTTCGCTGACTCGCAATGGCTTCAGCCAGGTAACGGCGGTCTTCACCGACGACACCGACATCTTCTTCGCGCGCCAGCAGGTCACCGAACGGCTGGCGCAGGCGAAGGACAGCCTGCCGGCCGGCGTCCAGCCCAATCTGGCGCCGCTCAGCACCGGACTTGGCGAGATCTTCTTCTACTCGGTCGCTTTCCGTCATCCCGACGGCAAGGGCGTGAAGATCGTCGACGGCAAGCCCGGCTGGCAGTCGGACGGAGCCTATCTCACCCCCGAGGGTGAACGGCTGACGACCGACCTCGCCAAGGCGGCCTATCTCAGGACGGTCCAGGATTGGGTGATCCGTCCGCAGATGCGCACCGTGGAGGGCGTCGCCGGCGTCGACTCGAACGGCGGCTATGTGAAGCAATATCTCGTCCAGCCGAACCTCAACGCGCTGGCGACCTATGGCCTCTCGGTCACCGAACTCGCCGACGCGCTCGAACGGGCCAACCTCTCGGCGGGGTCCAACTATGTCCGGCGGGCGGGCGAGAGCTTTCTCGTGCGCGCCGACGCGCGGCTGAAATCGATCGCCGAGATCGAGGAAGCCGTCGTCGCGACGCGGGGCGGGGCGCCGGTTCGCGTCAAGGATGTCGGCGAGGTCGTGATCGGCGGCGCGGTGCGCACCGGCTCGGGCAGCCGCATGGGCTCGGAAGCGGTCATCTCGACCGTGCTGATGCTCATCGGCAGCAACAGCCGCATCGTCGCCAACAGCGCGGCGGACAAGCTCACCGAGATCAACAAGAATCTGCCGCCCGACGTGTTCGCCGAGCCGGTCTACAACCGCTCGAAGCTCGTCAATGCGACGATCGCGACGGTCGAAAAGAACCTTGTCGAGGGTGCGCTGCTCGTCATCGCGATCCTGTTCATGCTGCTCGGAAATATCCGTGCCGCGCTCATCACCGCGGCGGTCATCCCGATCACCATGTTGATGACCGCGACCGGCATGAACCGGCTCGGGGTCTCGGGCAATCTGATGAGCCTCGGCGCATTGGACTTCGGTCTGATCGTCGATGGCGCGGTCATCATCGTCGAAAATGCCCTGCGGCGGCTTGCCGAGCGGCAGGAGCATGAAGGGCGCCTGCTCAGCCGCGCCGAACGTATGGAGGAAACCACAATCGCTGCCCAGGAAATGATCCGTCCGACCGTCTATGGTCAGGCGATCATCTTCCTCGTCTTCGTGCCCCTGCTCACCTTCCAGGGTGTCGAGGGCAAAACCTTCTCGCCGATGGCTGTCACCTTGATGGTGGCGCTCGCTTCGGCCTTCGTCCTCTCGCTCACCTTCATCCCCGCGATGATCGCGATCTTCGTGAAGGGCAAGGTCAGCGAGACCGAGGTCAAGCCGATCCGCTGGTTCAAAGAAAAATATGCGCCGCTGCTCGACAAGGCGGTCGCGCGTCCCCTGCCTTTCGTGGCGTCGGGGGCGGGGGTCTTCCTCGCCGCCGTCTTCGCTTTCGGTTTCCTCGGTCAGGAGTTCATGCCGCAGCTCGACGAGAAAGACATCACGGTCACCAACTTCCGCGTGCCCTCGGCGTCGATCGACCAGTCGACGCAGATGCAGCTTCGCATCGAGGACGCGCTGAAGACATTGCCCGAGGTGGCGCTGGTCTTCTCGAAGAATGGCAATGCCGACCTCGGTACGGATCCCATGCCGCCCAATGCCTCGGACACCTATGTAATCCCGAAGCCAGAAAGCGAGTGGCCCGAAGGCGTCAACAGCAAGGAGGATATCCTGAAGCGGATCGAGGCGCGGATGAAACCGCTGATCGGGAACCGCACGGAAATCCAGCAGCCGATCCAGATGCGCTTCAACGAGCTGATCGCCGGCGTTCGCGCCGACGTCGCGGTCAAGCTCTATGGGGACGATCTCGACGCGATGAGCGCCGAGGCCACCCGCATCGCCTCCGTCCTCCGGAAGATACCGGGGGCGGGCGATGTGAGCGCCGAGCAGACGTCGGGGGCACCGACCTTCGACGTCAAGATCGACCGGCTCGCGGCGGCTCGTTACGGGCTGTCGGTCGAGGAGGTCGCCAACACCGTCGCGGCCGCACTCGGCGGGCGCGAGGCGGGGCTGCTCTTCGAGGGCGATCGCCGCTTCTCGGTCGTGGTCCGTCTCCCCGATGCCCAGCGCGACGATCTTGAAACGCTCGGCTCGATCCCGGTCATGTTGCCGGCAGGAGAGGGGCAGATCGCGAGCTCGGTGCCGCTGCGCGAAGTGGCGCGGTTCAGCTATACGCAGGGCCTCAACCAGATCAGCCGCGAAAATGGCAAGCGGATGGTCGTCGTCCAGGTCAACGTCCGCGGACGCGACCTTGGCGGTTTCGTGGCCGAAGCGCAGGAGAAGATCGGCGAGCTCAAGCTGCCGGCCGGCATGTACACCGACTGGGGCGGCACGTTCGAAAGCCTGCAATCGGCACGCCTCCGGCTGCTGATCGTGGTCCCGATCTGCTTCCTCGCCATCTACGGCCTGCTCTACATGGCGCTCGGCGGCCTCCGGCCGGCGGGGATCGTGTTCAGCGCGGTGCCGATGGCGCTGGCGGGCGGGGTGTTCGCGCTCCTCCTTCGCGGCATTCCCTTCTCGATCACCGCTGCGGTGGGCTTCATCGCCCTCTCCGGCGTCGCCGTGCTGAACGGGCTCGTGATGATGAGCGCGATCCGCCAGCGGCGCGAGAATGGCATGAGCGATGACGAGGCGATCGTCGGCGGCGCGATGGAGCGCGTCCGGCCGGTGCTGATGACCGCGCTCGTCGCAAGCCTCGGCTTCGTGCCGATGGCGCTCGCGACGGGCACCGGCGCGGAGGTCCAGAGACCGCTCGCGACCGTGGTCATCGGCGGGCTGATCACCTGTACGGTGCTCACCTTGCTCGTCCTGCCGGCGATCACGGCGTGGATGTACCGCCGCGACACCCGTCCCCGCCCGCAGCACGATCCGGTGCCGCTCGCGCCCGCGACCTGACCGACGAGTCCGGCGGCGCGTGACGCCGCCGGACCTGCCTTTCGTACAGATATGGAGAGACAGATCATGACAAAGCTACAATATGCGCAATTGCGCATCTTCACCGACGAACTGGCACCCAGCGGCGACGTGCCGCTCTGGGAAGACATCCTCGACCATGCGAAATCGCACGGTCTTCTCGGCTTTACGATCGTCCGTGGTTGGGTAGGTTACGGTCCGCGCAAGCTCAATCACGAGCTGCATCTGCCCGATCCCAAATATCCGCTGATCATCGAGATCATCGACGAGGAGAGCCTGCTGCGCGCCTTCGCCGAAGAGATCGGGCCGAAGCACGGTATCGGCCTCGTGACGCTGGGACCGGTCGAAGTGCTGCACGGCATGCGGCGGGCCGAGGGCTGACGGGCCTGCCGGTCTTTTCGGGAGAGGAACATGCTTACGGTCACCAACGAATCCCTGCTGAAGGAGCCTCCGGCACGGGTCTGGACTGCGCTGACCCGCTTCGCCGACTATTCTCGCTGGCATCCCTTTGTGCGGCTCAGCGGCGAGGCTCGGGCCGGCGAGGAAATTCGGGTTCGTTTCATCGGACAAGACGGGAAGCAGATCTTGCGGCCGATGGCGGCGCATATTCTCGTGGCCGAGATGCATTTGCAGCTCGGCATCCGCTTCGGGTTCGGCCGGCTCATATCGTTCGATGAGTGCTATGAACTGGTTCCGCAACCCGCCGGAACTTTCCTCATCCACAGCCTGACCTGCCGCGGCTTTCTGTCGCCGTTCGTACCGAGCCGGGTGCTGCGCGGAAACTTCACGAAGTTTCTCGAGGCGAGTGATCGCAACCTGGCACAGCATCTGTCGGTGGAGCGCCGTGGCGGCGTTCATCCGCCGCAGGCCCGGCGCCCGCGAACGCGGCGCTGAACTTCGAGCTTTGGCGGGGACGTCCCTGGGCCCCGTCACGCCGCGGGCGCAACATCCCCCCGTGCCCGCGGCGACAAATAATGGACGGGCCGCCGATCTCGGCGACCGGACTGAGCAATTCAAGAAGGATTTCGCGATGTTCGCGCCAGAACGGAAATTATCGCTATCCCGGGCCGTCTTCGGCGTTCCGGTCTTCGCCCTGTTTCTGCTGGGTGGCTGCTCGCAGGGGCCGGAGGAAGAGACCTATCGTGACATCAACCGCAAGTCCGAGGTCGTCCGGCGCATCTATGCCTGTCCCGATGACCTGCGCCTGTCCGCCGAATTCTCCGATGGCGGCACGCGCGCGCGCATTCTCTATCGCGACCGGGCGCACGAGATGTCGGCCCCGGCCCCTCAGCTGACCTTCGTGGGCGACAATATCAATGTGCTTTTCAACGAGGATTGGGCAAGTATCGAGGAAGTAGGGCAGCCGGCGCGCCGCTGCCGGCGCCTTTGATCTGCCCCGCTCTGAGCGTTGCGTCTCGATGGGGCGACCATCGAGGTGCACGGCCTGTCCAATAGTCTTGTCCCGCCGACCGCTTCCCAATTGCCGCTCTTCCTCATGCGTCGGCCGGCGACAGCCTGCCGATCATCGTACATCGCGGCCATCCCGGGCATGCCAAAGGAAGCGAAAAGTTCGAACCTGCCCGGACATAACAATTTTATGTCCGGGCAGGTCGCTCCATGGGGTCCTGGGGACGATGCGTCAGAGCATGCGTTTGACGTCGCTATATTCGCCCTTGATGCGCAGCGTAATCGTCACTGGCCCCTCCGAACGATTGCGCCAGAACCAGCCATGCTTGCCGTCGAAGGCGGCGACGAGTTCGCCCTTGTCGCCGGTAGACTCCTTGCCCTTGCCATAGCCATGATAGGATATGCCAGGTGCGTCGGCGTGGGTGTCGAAATTGACGTGGCCGCCCTCGACCGACCAGTCGAACGACAGTTTCGCCCCGCTTGTCATCGTCGCCTTGATCTCGGTGGATTCGCCGGGGGCAAGGGTAAGCTTCATCGTGTCGGATCGCTGACTGGGGGCTGCCGGCGGTGTGGCGGTTTTGGCAACCGCTGCCACCACAGGGGCCGGTGCGGTCGTTTCGGCCGCGACCTCCTTCACGGCTTCCTCGACCGGGGGAGCGACCACGGGCGGCGCAGCGGTATCGGTGGCCGCCACCGCGGCGGGCGCCGGGACGGCCGCTTCGGCGGCGGCGTCGCGTGCAGCCTCCTCGGCAAGCTGCGCCTTGATCTCGCCCATATCGGTGAGGCCGAGCTGGCGGCCGATGCCCGTCGGGTCGATCGCATATTCGCTGGGGAGGACAACCGTGACGAGGATCGCACCGGCGGCGGCGATCGCGAGCGCGGTCGCGCGGAGGAGCTGGCCGGTCGTCGGCAGATCTTCGATTTGGGGACGCTGGGAATTGAACATGATAATTATCCTTTGGATTAGCTGATGGCGAGGCCGGCGAGCTGGTAGCCGACGAGCACGAAGCCCGCGGTCATCAGCAGCACATTGGCGGCGAAGGCGTGGCGCATGAAACTTGGCGTGCGGCGCCAATATCCCATGAGGATGAGGATGGCGCCGAGCGCGAGCAGCTGCCCGATCTCGACCCCAAGATTGAACGCAAGAAGGTTCGGGATCAGCCCCTCATTGGCGATCTCGAACTCGATGATCTTGGTCGCGAGCCCGAAGCCGTGAAAGAAACCGAAGATCAATGTCGCGGCCTTGGTATTCGGCTGGAACCCGAACCAGCGCTGATAGGCGCCGAGATTGTCGAGCGCCTTGTAGACGACCGAGAGGCCGATGATCGCGTCGATGACATAGGCGTTGGCGCTGATGCCGGTGAGCACCCCGAAGAGCATCGTGGTCGAATGGCCGATCGCGAACAATGTCACATAAAGGCCGATGTCCTTCATCCGGTAGAGGAAGAAGATGACGCCGAAGAGGAAGAGCAGATGGTCGTAACCGGTGACCATATGCTTGGCGCCGAGATAGACGAAGGGCCAGAAGAGGATGCCGCTGCTTTCCTGGATATAGCCCTTGTCGCCCTCGGCGACATTATGCGCCCAGGCTTCGGTGCCGGCCGTGAGCAGGACAAGAAGAACGAGGCTTGCGGCGAGCAGCAGCTTTCGACTGGTCGCCCCGGGTGGAGCGATCGTGCGGATAAACATAGGGAGCATCTCCTGAAAACGAAGAAAAGTAGGACGCCCGCACAGCTCGCTGCGTGCGGGGAATGGCAGTCAGGCCGGGGACGGTTCGGGCGTCGCGGCGCGCGGGGGGGTGGGGGCGCGTTCGGACCCGGAATCTGGCCCCGGACAGGCCGCGCGTTGGCAACCGGCCAAGGTGCGCGCTGGATGGGATGCATGGGACAAAGGCCCCGCTGAAAGGTGGAAAACACCCCGCGCGCCGGTAGCCGGCTCAGGCGATCAGCGAGAAACGTCTGGGCGGTCTTTCGGGGCCGACGGGTCGGAGGCCCGTGATCGATCGCTCTTTGCCAACGCCGTAAAGGTCGTCCGCGAGCAAGAGGGAGGAGGGCATAGGGGTTTCGCAAACGAGCATATTGGGGCCGGCATCGCCATGATGATGATGTCCGTCCGCCATCTCGCCGTCCGTCGGCTCGCCGGTATCCGCCCCATCGCCATGATGCGCGGATTGGTGATCGTGGTCGTCATGCACCGCATCGACCGAAAAACCGCCAAGACCATCGTGCGCATGCGAGACCATTAGCGCCGAGGAATGCTGGAGTTGGTCGGCCGCCTTGGCCGGCATCGTTGCCGCATAGAACAGCATCAATGCACCGCATATCGCAGCATGAATTCTTTCACGAGCCGAGAAGATGGTCCGGAGCACAGCCAATTCCTATCGGGCGCGCGGCGACTTGACAACGAACGTCGCGATCTTCCGGCCCCGACTGCGGCCAGGGACCGTCAGCCGCCGGTTCATGCGCGCAGCGCTCTCCTGAATGGCTGCGAAGGACGGTCTCATGCCGATACCCCCTGCCGCTGGCCTTGCGTGAGGCCCGGCAAGCCATGGTCGGGCCGCGCGCCGAACGGCGAGGCGGAATCCGGCGTCGGGGCGACATACTGACGACAGCGAGCAGGCACCTGCTTCAGAACGTCGCAACCTGCGGACGCCCGGCCTGCCCCCGGGGAGAGGGCCGGCCGAACGCCCGCATAGTCACTGCGGCTCTCCGGGGGACTGCTCCGCAGAAGCCGGACGGCGGATACAAATCCGCTTACCAATTGGGATCCATGCTCGACTGGCCCGGGAAGTGGACGACCTTGTCGCCATAGAGCGGGTCATAATAATGCCCGCCGTCCTTATAGTCGGGGTTCCATTTCTTGCTTCCGTCGCTGCCGAGCACATAGAGGAAGGGCGACATGCGCAGCCGCTCGAGGTGCCAGCGTCCTGCGGCGCCCGACGGAATGTCTTCGCCCGAACCGTAGAGCATCAGGCCGCCGTCCGCGAAAATTTCGTGGGCTGGGCTGGTCTCCTTATATTCGTGGCTGACATTCATCACCTTGTGACCGAGTTCGTGCGCGATCGTCCGCCGCTGGCGGCTCGGCGTCGACAGGTTGGTGATGGTGATGACGCCCCGAAACTGGTCGGGGAGGCTCGTGTAGTACGAATAGGTCGGGAAGGAGAGGCCGCCCGTCCGCACCATCTTGACCGTCCAGTTGCGCTTGTCCGACGGATCGAGGAAGGGCATGACCACATCCTGGAGCGCAACGAGGTAGATCGTCCGTTTGTTATTCTTGTCCGGCTCGATGATCGACCCGAAGGCGTCGCGGGCCTGGGCCGTCAGTTCGGTCGGATGCCGCTTCGATGCCTCGTAGGAGTTCACATATTCGGTGTCGGGAATGCGCGGAATCTCGTTTGCCTGGAGTGCCAGGAAACGCGGATCGATCGCGCCCGTCTTGACCCAGAGCAGATTGATCTGGACGCCCGCCGGGCGGTAGATTTCCTTCGCAGCCCGAAGCCCTTCGAGCATTTTCGGCAGGTTCAGCTTGTTGAAGGAAGGGTCGAAGTTGGACGGCATGTAGATGGCGACGTCCATCGTCAGCTTGCCGGGCACGATATCCTTGTTGAACTCGGCAAGATCGACTGACGAAACCTTCTGCCAGGCGACGGGCTTCGGCTTCGCAGGGGCGGCGGGCGCCCCTGCGGATGCCGGAATGGCCTGGTAAAGCGGCAGCGCGAGAAGCGCTGCCGCCAGGGCGAATTTACGGTACATGGGCGGTCCCCCGGTTCAATATTTGATGTTCTTCAGCACCGTGTCGAAGTTGGGGTTGACGCTGCGCGCGAAAACGATCGCAGGGTGATTGGGCGCCAGCGCATTGTAATAGAATGCCGTGCCTTCCTTGCGCTCTTTGTCGACCGCCGCCTGCATCGACAGGATGCCCTTGTTGAAGGTCTCATAGCCGTCGTTGGGCGCCTTGCCCTTGACGACCAGGAGCAGCGCGCCTTCGCCGAATGGGGCTTCCCATCCCGTCGGCATCTGGTCGCCGAAGCGGAAGAGCGAGCCGGCTTCCATGACCTGGCGCTTGCCTTCGCTGGCGAGCACCCACTTGCCGCGCACCGTATAGATAATGCTGCCTGTCGGGTGGGGATGCTCGGCGAGGAACATGCCCGGCTTGAGCTCGATGAAGAAGGCGCGGTTCTGCTCGGCGAACAGGAGCGGCCCGAACAGGCCTTCGTGCGTCAGGAGCGCCGAGGGCGAGGCGACCGCCTTTTCGATGTCGGGGATAATCTCGATGTTCGTCGCGAACTGGACATATTCGGGCGAAATCGATGTGGCGGGGACCGTTTTCTTCGGAAGGACAGGGGCATTTGCTTGCGCATGATTATCGTTTTCGTCGTGCGAATGATCACCATGATGGGCCTGTGCGAACGCGGTTGCCGGCAGCAGCGCGGCGGCCAGAATAATGGCAAGCTTCATCGTCGTCTTCCTTTCAGTTCAGTTGCAGTCGAAATCCTCACAATCGGTAATCGGTCGATGATGGCGGGCGCCAGCCAGCGGTCCGGCTTTCGCCAGCGGACGGGATAGGCAGATGCCGCCTGAGGAGCGGAGGGCGAAGGCATGAAGGCCCGGCAATTCGGCGTGGCAGATCATCATTCGCGCCCCCTGTTGGTCCGAGTCATCGCCCGGATATGACACTACATGTCTATACAAGCAGAAGGCTGTCAATAGGCAAATCGCTTCCTCCATGCGGCGACGGCGTCAAATATGCATAAACGTATATACAGGTATTGACGTTTGCGCGAATCATGTCACAAAAACGCTGCACATGGCCGGGCGCCGCCGAGGCTCTCCGGCCGCAACTACAAATGAAAAGGTGCGCAGGAGCGAGACAGTCCTATCGAGCCGCAACAAGGGGGCCATTATGAAACCGTCGAATTTCATCAATCTTTTCGCTGGCACGGCTATGCTGAGCCTTATGAGCACGACGGCGTTCGCGCAGTCAGCCGAAGAGAGCGCTAGCGCGCCGAAAGATGGTGGCGATATCATCGTCACCGGCAGCCGCATCCCCCGCGCGAACGTCGCCGCCGCCAACCCGATCTCGGTCGTTGGCGCCGAGGAAATCGAGAACACCGGCGCGGTTAACCTCGACTCCATTCTTCAGCGCCTTCCCGCTTCGGCCGGTTTCGCCGGGAACCAGGGCAATGCCTACTGGACCGGCCGGGGTTGGGGCACGTCGCAGGTCAACCTTCGCGGGCTCGGGATCAATCGCACCCTGACCCTTCTCAATGGCCGCCGGCTCGTTTCGGGCGGCACGGGCGCGAACACGTCGCCCGACCTCAACATGATCCCGACGCAGGCGCTCGAAAGGGTCGACGTGCTCAAGGATGGCGCATCGGCCATCTACGGGACCGATGCGGTCGCAGGCGTCGTCAATCTCATCACCAAGCGCAATTTCGAAGGACTCGGACTCGCGGCCCGGCAGGGGATTACCGAGCGCGGAGACGGGCGTAGCACGACGATCGACCTGTCGCTCGGGCTCCGCAACGATCGCGGCGGGATATCCTTCTACGCGACCTTCCAGGACACCTCGCCGATCAACATGGCGAGCCGGGCGCCCTGCGGGCTCGGCGAAGTGGGCGGCGCGCTCGTTTGCGTGGACAGCGCATCGACGGCGGGCGGACGCGCGGCGCTGCCCGACGGTAGCCAGATCAACTTCAACAATGATCCGAACGGCAACGGAAATTTCTACGAGCCCTATGTGGCGTCGAAGCATAACTTCAACGGCAATCCCTATATCAACGCGGTGAGCCCGATCCAGAGGATCAGCACGGCGATGTTCGCCGACTATGAAATCAGCGACGACATCGATTTCTTCGCTGAATTTCTCTACACGCACCGCGAGTCGAAGCAGATTGCGACGCCAGGCACCATCCGCAACCTAGCGGTCTCGGCTGCGAATCCGACCAATCCCACCGGCCAGAACATCACGCTCATCCAGCGCCGTCTTGCCGAAGCGGGGCCCCGCGTCGCCTTCCAGGATACCAATACGCTCCAGGCGACGGCAGGGTTCAAGGGCGGCATCGCCGGCGACTGGCGCTATGAAGTGTCGGCCGGCTACGGCCGCAACACCGGCATCGACGGTTTCACGAATATCGCAAACCTCGAGCGGGTGCGCAATTCGCTGAACCCCGCCGTTTGCAGCTTCGCGACGGGCGCGGCGATCCCGTGCGGCGACTATCTCGGCGCCAATCTCACGCCCGAGGTGCTCAAATATATCCTCTTCACGTCGCGCGACACTGGCGGCAATGAATTGCTGACGGCGAGCGCCGATGTTCACGGCTCGCTGTTCGAATTGCCCGGCGGGCCGCTCGGAATCGCCGCCGGCGTCACCTACCGGCAGGACAAGGGCTGGCGCGATCCCGATCCGCTGACCGTGCTTGGCATTGCCAACACCAACCAGCAGGATCCCATTTCCGGCAAGCTCGTCAGCCGCGAGGCCTATCTGGAAGTCTCGGCTCCCATTCTGGCCGACCTTCCGTTCATCGAGGAGCTGACGCTCAACGGCGCAGTTCGCTACTCCAAATATGACCTGTTCGGCGGAAGCTGGAACTACAAGTTCGGCGGCGACTGGCTCTTCGGCGCAGGTCTGCGCATTCGCGGCACCTACGGCACGGCCTTCCGCGCGCCGACCGTGCCGGAGCTCTTCGCCGGCGTCGTCCAGGGCAACCTCACGACCACCGACCCGTGCAGCAATTATTCGACCAGCAGCAATGCGGTGCTCGTCGCCAATTGCCGCGCAGCCGGCGTCCCGGCTGGCTATGTCCAGCTTGGCAACTCGATCCTCACCAACACCGGTGGCAATCGGAACCTGAAGCCCGAAACCGCGAAGACGCTGACAGCCGGTGTCGTTTACGAGCCGACCTTCGCGCCGGGCCTGACGCTCACCGCAGACTATTATGACATCAAGATCCGCGGCGGAATCCGGTCGCTCGCGGGCTCGACCAAGCTCGCGCTCTGCTATAACACGCCGGGCCTCGGCCTGTCTTTCTGCGGGCCTTCGGATATCGCGCGCAGCACGGTCACCGGCGAGGTTTCGCTCTTGTCGTCGCAACTGATCAATGTCGGCCGTGAGGATATGCGCGGTATCGACTTCGGCGCGCTTTACGCGGGCCGGATCGGGTCGCTCGATGCATCGCTCAATATGAATATCACCTATCTCGATAAATATGAGATCACGCCTTATGAAAGCGCTCCGCCGATCATCTACGATGGTCGTATTGGCGGCGGCAACGGAGGCTTTCCGCATTGGCGCGGCTATGGTGTCTTGAGCCTCGGCAAGGGAGGCTTCACCGGCACCTATTCGGTCCAGTGGACGGGCAAGGCGCAGGACTTCAACGCCGCTCCGGCCAACATCGGCTACAAGACCAAGGATATTCTCTACAATAATCTTCAGCTGGCCTATGAATTCGACAACGAAGCGCGGATCGCATTCGGTGTCGATAATCTGTTCGACACAAAGGCGCCGTACATTCGCAGCTATACCGACGGTAATACCGATACGATGACATATGATCTGTCGTATCGGCGCTACTATGTAAGCATGAGCTACAAGTTCAAATGATCCTGTGAACACGTCGCATTTCTTTCGACCCGGTTTGCAGATATGCAGGCCGGGCCTTTCTTCTCTGAGGCCGGAAACCTTGTGCCCTATTGCCGCCCCGCGGCCAGCCACTATCTATGGTGCAGGGAGAGCATCACGCTATGAACATGACGTTTGATCTGAAACCGCGCGCCTCAATGCGAGATGGCAGGCCGGGCCTTGGGGCCGATCCGCTCTATGCGGTGATTAAACAGTCGGTGACTGAAGGAATACAGAGTGGGGCGCTCAAGCCCGGCGACCGGCTTCCCTCGGAAGCCGAACTCGTCGACCGGTTCGGTGTCTCGAGAATGACTGCCAACCGCGCATTGCGCGAGTTGCAGAAGGAAGGCGTGATCATTCGCCACGCGGGCGTCGGATCCTTCATCGCCGAGCAACAGCCGATCGGCCACATGATCGAGATCCGCAATATCGCCGACGAAATCCGTGGGCGCGGTCATGAATATCACGCCGAGGTGGTCGAGAATGCAGCGCTCAAGAGCGATGCCGATTCGGCGCCGCTTCTGGGCGTAGCGATCGGAACCTCGGTCTTTCATTCGATCATCGTTCATTATGAGGCTGGCGAGCCGCTCCAGCTCGAAGACCGCTATGTTTTGGCCGCGATCGCGCCCGGCTACTGCAATCTGGACTTCTCCGAACATACGCCCAACGAATATCTGACGCAGGTCGCACCGATCGAACGCTTCGAGCATCGGGTACGTTCGGTCATGCCTGAGCCGCGTGTTCGCAAGCTCCTTCATATGCGCGCGGGAGAGCCCGCGCTCGTCATGACACGCCGAACCTGGAGCCAGGGAAGAGTCGCTTCCTTTGCGACGCTGACGCATCCGGGGAACCGCTTCGAGCTTACCGCCGCCTTGTAGGACGTATTTCCAGATCCGCTGCTTGCGACGGCGGCCTGCATTTCCTTGACGAGTTCGGTCTTGGGTTTGCGCGGATCGGGCCAGTCCTTGCGGGCCTTCCGCTTGCCGGTCACGACATCCGGGCCACGATATGATTCCGGATGTAGCTTTCTCGCGGATATCTTTTTATTTGCCGTGCGACAAGCGAAGCGTTCACGGTCCGGCATCGGTTCGCTCGCCTTGGTCGCGGCTCCCCGGCATTTGCCGATTCCTGCCCCAAACTGGATTGCGCGGATCGCCTGCCGGACAAGTGCAGGCATGTTGTCGAACACGGCTTTGGACTGCTCCGCCCGCAACCATTGCAAGCAGAGCGATCACATCGCCGAGAAGGCGGGCGGCAAGGGTATGCGGCGTCAGTTGGCCCGTTCGAGTTCCATCTCGACAGCCTGGTGCCATCTCTGCATTGGCTTTTCCGGGACCGGCATACAGGAGAGCGAGCCGACCTGGACGCTCCTCAATGCAGAATCTGGCTAAGAAAGGCTCTCGTGCGCTCGTGCTCCGGATCGGCAAAGAATTTCTCTGGCGTCGCGGACTCCAGAATACGGCCCTCGTCCATGAAGATGATTCGATCCGCCGCCTGACGGGCGAATCCCATTTCATGGGTCACCACGAGCATGGTCATTCCATCCTCGGCGAGGCCCAGCATCACGTCCAGAACTTCCTTGACCATTTCGGGATCGAGCGCGGAAGTGGGCTCGTCGAACAACATGATGCTCGGTTCCATGCACAGGGCGCGTGCGATCGCAACGCGTTGCTGCTGGCCACCGGAAAGCTGGCCCGGCTTCTTGTGGGCCTGATCGGGTATACGAACGCGCTCCAGCAGCGCCATCGCCTTTTCGTCGGCCTCTCTCTTGGAAAGCTTTCTGACCCATATCGGTGCCAATGTGCAATTCTCGAGAATGGTCAGATGGGGGAAAAGGTTGAAGCTCTGAAAGACCATCCCGACTTCCCGGCGGATGGCTTCAAGCTGCTTGGGTTCGGAGCCCACCTTGCGCCCGTTGACCAAAATGTCCCCGGCTTCATGCCGTTCGAGCTGGTTGATGCAACGGATCAGCGTTGATTTGCCAGATCCCGACGGGCCGCAGATCACGATCCGTTCGCCGCGTGCAACCTCGAGATTCACCGAACGGAGAGCCTGAAAGGCTCCAAAATGCTTTTCCACATTCGACAGGGTGACGACGGGAACCTGATTGGACTCATTCATTTTGTGGGGACTTTCGTTCGTCGCTCGAGCCGGTCAGCAAAGCGGCTGAATCCGAAACAGAGCAGGAAATAGATCAGCGTGATGAACAGATAGGTTTCGATCGACGGCGAACTCCACGCCGGATCGGCGAGGGCGGCCTTGCCCGAACTGATCAGGTCGAACAGGCCAACGACCAGCACGAGACTCGTATTTTTGATCATCACGATGACGGTATTGGTCAGCGCCGGAATCACGACGACGATCGCCTGGGGCAGGATGATTTTGAGATGCAGCTGCCAATAGGGGAGCCCGAGCGCTTCGCCCGCTTCATATTGCCCCCTCGGGATAGCCTGCAGGCCGCCTCTGACCACTTCGGCGAGATAAGCCGATGCAAAGAGGTATAGCGCAATGAGCGCCCGAAAGAATTTGTCCGGGAGAATTTCTTCGGGGAGCAGCAGAGGAAGCATGATCGATGCGATGAAGAGAATGCTCAACAGGGGGAGCGCGCGCGTCGTCTCGATGAACAAGGTCGCTAGTAGCCTTATAACCGGCAGGGTCGATCGCCGCGCAAGCGCGAGAAGGACGCCGGTCGGGAAGCCGAGGCCGATCGCGACGACAGTGAGGATGAGGGTCACGGGCAAACCGCCCCAGAGATCCGATCCGACGGGAACCAGGCCCGCGCCTCCAGCCATCAACCACCACGAGAGGCCCAGGGCGGCGAACCACGCAATGGCTAGCCGGGGTTGCCAGGCGCGAGGCCTCACCGAAAAGACCAGCAGGCCGAGAAGGATGACGCAAACGACAAGCGGACGCCACCGCTGTGCATCGGGATAGATGCCGAACAGAATCTGGCTGTGCTTGGCGACGATGAAGCTCCAGCATGCGCCGGAAACGGCCCGGCAACTTTCCGGCACCGCCGGAAAAAGCGCGGCGTCGGTGATCGCCCAGCGAACGAGCGGAGGCAGTATCACGACCATCGATGCCGCGAGCAACAGTGTGATGAGAGCGTTGCCGGGAGACCCGACCAGACGCCGCGCGAGGGATGGCGTTCCGGCCATCGTTACGATGCGTGCCCTGGCCATCATCGTTCCGCCACCTGTACGAGACGATTGACCCGGCTCATCAGCGCTGACAGCGACAGGTTGATCAGCAGATAGGTCGCGATGATGATCAGCGTCCCCTCGATCGCATGGCTCGTCTTGTTGATCATCGTTCCCATCACCACCATGAAGTCGGCGTAGCCGATAGCAATGACCAGCGTGCTGTTCTTGACGATGTTGATATACTGGCTCGTCATTGGCGGAATGATCACGCGCAACATTTGCGGAATGACCACCAGCCGGAGTGTGCGCCACCGCGAGAGTCCAATCGAATATCCCGCTTCCCACTGGCCTCGGGGAACGGAGAGAAGCCCCGTGCGGATGATTTCCGCGACAAAACCGGTGGTGTAAAATGTCAGGCCGACAATCAGGGAAAAGAACTCCGGCGACACCACGATCCCGCCGCTGATGTCCGGACCGTTCGCAACGGGCAGATCCGCTTTGATATCCTGCCATGTGAACAGTACCAGCGCCAGGAAGATGCTACCAAGCGCAAGCGAAACGAATTTCAGCCAGGGAGGCCTCCGCCCGGTTCGCTGCTGGGCCCGCGTTACGGCCCGGTTCGTCCAAAGGAGCAGTGCGATAGCCGCCGCGGCACCGAGTGCCATCGACAGAGCGGATCCCGGATGTGAAAACCAGGGGAGCGCGAACCCGCGCTGCGAAACGAGGATATGCGGCATTAATGTTACCGCGTCGACGATGGGAAGCACCTTACCGATCGCGCTGTAGAGGAAGAGCAGGATCAGGATCGGCGGAGAATTGCGCGCGACTTCGACCCATGCCTTCGACAGGCCGGCGGCAAGCGGGTTGTCACTGATCCTGGCGATGCCGAGAAACAGGCCAAGGATCGTCGAGTAGAGCGAGACGAGACCCGCGACCACCAGCGTGTTGCCGATACCGACGAGAATAGCCCACAGATTGCTGTCGTCAGGCGAATAGGGAAGCGAGGTCTCGGAAAGGCTGAATCCTGCCCGATCACCAAGAAATTCCGTTCCCGCCTCGATTCCGCGCTCGGCGAGATTATTCGACGCGGTCGCAACGATGAGCGTCGCGAAACCGAATACCGCCAGCAGCGACAATGTCTGATAGGCGAGGTCGCGCCGACGCCGCGTCCAAAAGACGCTGCTCGCCCTTTCCACTGCGGTCACGCTCCTCACTCCCAAGGCAAGGGAAACATGAGGCCGCCGTCCGAGTACAGCTTGTTCAAGCGGCGGTCGGCCTTGATCGGCGTGTCGGCACCAAGATTCCGGTCCCAGATTTCCTGATAATTTCCGACCTGTTTGATGACGTTATAGGCCCATTTGGGATCGAGTCCCATGGCTCGGCCGAAACTGGGGTCGCCGCCAAGTATCCTTTTGGTGAGTTCGTCGCCGTTGCGTGCCATTTCGTCGACATTGGCCTGGGTGATACCGTTTTTCTCTGCCCAGATCAGGGCGTTGACGGTCCATCGGGCAACGTCGAACAGCTTGTCGTCGCCGCGCCGGATCGCAACGCCATTCGGCTCGATCGCGTCGCCGGTGTACATGGTGTTGTGATCCGCGGGATTTTTCGCGACGGTTGCGATCTGGCTCTGCGCCGCAAGACCATCGGTGACATAAGCGTCGCAGCGACCCGCGAAATAGGTGTCACGGGCGGTAATGGTGGAATCGAAATAGACCCGCTTCATCTGGAACTTGTATTTTTCTTCCAGCTCATTGAGCGCACCTTCGACCAGACTTCCGCCGCCTTGCATGCAAACCGTCCGCCCGGCCAGTTTCCCGGGTTCGTCGATGCCATCGGCCTTGCGGGTGATGATTACGTCGCCATCGTAGAGGGTTGTCGACACGAACCGGATCGTCATGTCGCGAGTGAAAGTCAGTGTCGACGTACGCGACAGCACATCGATTTCGCCGGTCTGCACCGCAGGCAGCCGCTGGGCGGCATTTAGCGGAACGAAGCGAACCTTTTTGGAATCGCCGAGGATCGCCGCCGCTATGGCCCGGCAGATATCGCTGTCGAAACCGCGCCAGACGCCTTTTTCGTCCGGCCGGGAGAGCCCGGGGACACCCTGGCTGCCGCTGCAATAGAGTTCGTTTCTGGCCTTGATCTTGTCGACGAGGCTCGTGCGCTTTTCTTTGCCCGAACAGCCGGCAAGCGCCAGGGCTGCGGCCGAGACGATAAGAAGGTTTTTCGAGATCATATTCATTGTGCGGCCCCATTTTTTTGTGATGGCGAAGAGGTGGGCAGTTTGCTGTCTGCCGCGATCATATCCAGTGCCGGCAACAGCGACGCGAGGAGGTCCTCGACGTTTTCGAGACCGATGCTCAGCCGTACGAGCGGTCCGTCATGAGGGGTGGCCGTTGCGGTCCGTAGCGGTGGGCGATCCAGCACGGCAACGATGCTCTTGGTCCCGCCCCAACTCGCCCCGATGGCAAACTGATCCATGGATTCGATTGCCGCCGCGAGCACATTGGCTGCCACGGGCTTCAGAAAGAGCGTGATCAGTCCGGTGGAGCCACAAAAGTCACGCTTCCAATATTCGTGTCCGGGATTTGTTGCGAGCGCCGGATGGCGGACTTCTTCTATGGCGGGGTGGCCGGCGATCGCATCGAGAACTCGCAATGTCGTCAATTCGGTGCGATCCAGTCGAACGGCCATCGTCTCCATGCCGCGAAGCACGAGGCTCGCGTCGTCCGCGGACACCCCCATTCCCATGAAGCGGGCATAATCCTTCAACCGCCGGAATAGCTGTTCGTCATCGACTGCGATCGAACCCATAACGACGTCGGAATGTCCCGAGACATATTTCGACACGGCACAAATCGAGACATCGACGCCGAGCGCCAACGGTTTGCAGCGAAGTGGCGTTGCATAGGTGTTGTCGGCTGCCACCTTGATACCGCGATCCCGGCAGGCATTGGCGATTGCCGGAACATCTTGAACCTCCAGCGTCATGGAGCCGGGAGACTCAACCCAGACCAGGCCGATATCGGGTTTGAGCATCGAACCGATCGCCGCTCCAGCCATGGGATCATAGTAGGTCGACTTGATTCCCATTCCGCCGAGGAAGCGCTCGGCGAAAGGACGCACCGTATCATAAGCGGTATCCGGAAACAGCACGCGCCGCCCCGCGGCGGTGCAGGCGAGCGTGGTAACGACGATTGCTGCGAATCCCGACGGTAGCACCATGGCGCGGGTCGCATCCTCAATCGCCGCGATTGCATTTTCGAGCGTGCGCGAGGTGGGCGTACCATAGAGGCCGTAGGAATATCCGTCATACATCGCAGCACGGCGATTTTGATAATCCTCGACGCTTTCGAATGCGATCGTCGATGCGCGGTGAACGGGGACGACCAGGCTTGCGAAGGAACCTTCCGCCGGAGGAGGTCTGAGACATTTCGTATCGTCGTGCATGCGAGAATTACTCCTTGGCCACAAGGCTAAGCGGTAGGAATTCTTCGTTCAAATCGAAGTATGGCGCATCATTATGCGTTCATGTAATAGTAGGACGATGAACCTCAGTCTGATCGAAGCATTCAATGCCGTCATGCGCACGGGATCGACGACGCGCGGGGCGGAGTTGATCGGCGTCTCCCAACCTGCCATCAGTCGCTCGCTCAAGAGGCTGGAGGATGTCACGCGTCTCAGGCTGTTCGAACGGTCGGGACCCCGGCTGATTCCGACGTCCGAGGCGCATTTGCTTCACCAGGAGATCATCGACACATATGTGGGCCTCGACCGGCTGAAGCAGGCCGTCGCGAGAATTCGGGCCGTCGGCGCCGGGTCACTCAGAATTGCGACTTCCGCGGCAATCGGCCTGTCGATGATGCCGCGTGTTATCAAGCGATTCCTCGAGGATCAGCCCGGTGTCACGGTTACATTCGAAATCGCCAATTCCAGTATCGTCCGAAATCTGGTCGCGAGCGGATCGCACGATATCGGTCTTTGCGCCGACGAGATCGACACCGCGAACCTGATTGCGGAACCCTTCCTCACCACGCAGGGCATCTGTGTCATGCGGGCCGAGCATCCCCTTGCGAGCCAGGAGGTCATCGGACCGGCGGATCTTCACGATATTCCATTGGTGTCACTCTCGCCGGACGACACGGCCCGAAAGCAGCTCGACGCCGCCCTCGCCTCCGCGGGAGCAGAACCCAACGTTGTGGTGGAAACCCAGTTTGCGGCCTCTGTGTGCCAGTTGGTCGCAGACGGCGTCGGTGTCGGCCTCACCAATGCGATGGCATTTGTGTCGAGCGAATTCGAAGCAAGCGGTCTGGTCGCGCGAAAATTCGAACCCGCCATTTGCTTCAGGACATTGCTTATTCTGCCGCCTCAGCGATCGCGTTCACGTCTTCTCGACGACTTGATCGTCATTCTGAAACGGGAGCGCGATGAAGTAGCGCGAATTTGCGAGGACCGCTTCGGCATCATCCAGGCCGTCGTACCCGACTAGTTTTTGATCCGGAAATTGGCGGCGACCTCGACTGCCGCGCCTAAGGGGAGGCTTGCCACGCCCACGGCTACCCGCGCATGGCATCCCCGGTCGCCGAATATTTCCACCATGAGATCGGATGCGCCGTTGATCACGGTGGAATGGTCTTGAAAATCGGGGCGGCAGGCGACGTAACCGTCGATCCGGATACAGGCTTCGACGCGGTCGAGATTGCCTTCCAATGCGTCGCGCAAAGCGGCGAGCAAGGCAAGACCGCATTGACGTGCCGCTCCGGCCGCCATGCTGACGTCGAGCGTCTCTCCGGCTAGACCGGCGATTATGCCACTATTTCCCCGAGCTAATTGCCCCGACAGATGGACGACGTTCCCGACAATAATATGGGGGAGGTAGTTGGCGACAGGAAGGGCGAGGACGGGAAGCTTGATGCCCAGCGCGTCGAGCCGGGAATCTACGAGGCCAGACATCATATTCTCCATTGATGAAGGATGGCCTTGCCCATCCGGTCGTGCCGGACGGGCAAGGCTTCAGGGAGACCGAACTCAGAACTTCATCGTGCCGCGGGCGTACCAGAAGCCGCCACTGAAGCCGAAAGGCGAGAACTGCGGATAGACAATGCCGTTGAGCGTCTGCCCCGGACGCAGGTCCTTGTCGGGATAGACGTCGAAGAGATTGTCGGCGCCGACCGCCAAGCGGAAATTTTCGGTGAGGTCGTAGCTCACTTCCAGATCGACGAGCCACTGGGCATCGAAGGTCTGATCGAAAGCATTGGGCGTAGGCACCGCGTTCGGGACGGCATCGGTCCATTTGCCATAATAGCTGGCGCGAAGCTGCGCGGAAAAGGGACCGCTTTCGGCGCTGGCCGTTATGTTGCCGCGCCATTTGGGGTTGAAGGCGCTGATCTCGATCCGGCGTTCGCGATCGACGGCCCGCGGATCGCGGACATTGGTTATCCGGTTCTTCGTGTAGTTCAGCGAGGCCGTCAGCCCGAGATTGAGACCACTGTCGAGCCGCCAGTTCTTGGAAAAAACAGCGTCCACACCTTCGGTCTTGGTATCGAAGAAATTACCGAAAAAACGAACGCTTTGTACATCGCCCGGATCGATCCCCTGGGACAGCATAGCAGCCCGATCCGCTGCAGTGATCGGAATGCGCGAGGTCAGGGCAATGCGATCTTCGACCTTGATATTGAAATAATCGACCGTGAACACCCATCCACCGGGCAGGTCGAACACAACGCCGGCCGCTATATTCTTCGATTTTTCCCGATCGAGTGGCCGAGCGCCATAGAATTGGGCGACCGGGTCGGTCGGAGGACGAGTAGCGGTCAGGAGAAGGCCGCCGGAATTGAGATCGACGTTCGTGGCAACATCGGAGATATTCGATTGGCCGGGCGTGGGAGCCCGGAATCCCGTGCTCACCGAGCCTCGCAATGCGAACCAGTCGGTAATCTCGTATCGCCCCGATGCCTTCCAGTTGAAGGTGCTCCCAAAGTCCGAGAAATCCTCGAACCGGCCGGCCAGGCCCAAGGTCAAGCCTCGCGCAACATCGCCTTCGAGGTCGACATAGGCGGCCCAATTGCTCCGTGAAAAGGTGCCGGCGGTCGATGGATCGTAACCGGGAAAGCCCGACGAACCGACGGCTAATCCGATGGGCTGGCCTGTGTCGGGATCGATAACGCGGGCATAGGGTCCGGCTATATAGGATGCGACGTCACCGGCGGTGATTTCGAAGGTTTCGCGGCGAAATTCGGCGCCGAAGGCAATGTTCAGCGGTTCGGCAAAAACTCCGGTTTCCCAGGGGTAGGAGAAATCCGCGTGAAATTGCGTTTCGCGCTGCGCCACCTTGCCGGGCCGGAAACTGGTCGGCGAATCGGGACCGAGCGACGGGTTTATCGTATTCGAGAGCTTATACTGGATTGAGTTCTGCGCAATGATGGCGCTGAAGTCATAGTTAAGTCCGCGCGTTTCGCCCTTCAGTCCGCCGGCGAGGCTGAGATCTTTGATCTCTGTTCCGAACACGGGCGTAAAGCCGCCCGGGAACTGCGTTGCGAAGGAGAAGCGTGGACCTCCCGGCACATTGGTAAGCGGAACACTTCCGAAGACGTCAGGTCGTGCCGCGGGATTGCGATAGAAAAATTCTGTATCGCCGGTGCTCCAGCTATAATTCCCGAACAAATAGGCCGTGGCATCATCGCCGGTTGCGACTTCGGCATTGATGAAAAGTCGCGCGGCTTCGCTGTTCACATTGCCCCACCGCTGCGCAGGAACCGGAACTGCTGTATTGCCGGCATCGATCAGCGCCTGGGCATCCGGCCGCTGGGCTCCCCGGGAGGTGGGTTTCGAGCGAACATATTCTCCGCTGATGTTGAAGAAGCCGTCGGCAGTCAGTGGCAGTCCCGCGTTGGCCTGTACGGTGTAATCCTCCCCGTCCCCCTCATAATATTGGCCGTAGCGAGCGACGAGTTCGAGACCTTCGCTCGCATCCTTGAGGCGGAAATTGATCACCCCGGCGATGGCATCCGATCCGTATTGCGCTGCGGCGCCGTCGCGCAACACCTCGATGCTCTTGATAGCGATCGATGGAATGACGGACAGATCTGCTCCCTGTGCGCCAGCAGCGAGCGGCTGGTTGGTGATCTGGACGAGAGCCGACCGGTGCCGTCGCTTGTTGTTGACGAGGACGAGTGTCTGGTCGGGCGGCAATCCGCGCAGGCTGAAGGGGCGAACAAAGGCTGACCCATCCTGCGCGACGAATTTTTGTACGTTGAGTGAAGGTACCGCGGTTTTCAACGCATCGTTGATGTTCGAAGACCCCTGCCTGGAAAGCGTGTCGGAGGAAACGATATCGACGGGTCTCGCTGATTCGACAGCTGTGATGCCTGCGCGGCGCGTACCGGTGACAATGATTTCAGCCTGATTGTCCCTGGCTCCGTCTTCACTCGCCTCTTGCGCGCTGGCCGTTCCACCGAGCAGCATGAACGTGAAGGCGCCCATCGACACGCCGCACAGACATCTGCGTCCCAACTGGAATAAACCCATCGCCGTTCCCCTAGAAATATCTCGAGCCAACAAGCGCCGATACTTCGGCACTCCACCATGGAACGGCGATTTGCGGAGCCGACCCTTTTGGTGACACCTTGATGAAAGCGGTTCATTCTAACTTCAAATGCGAGTTTGGCCCGGTATCATGCACATTGGTAATAATAAGTCAGAAGATCAGGACATGCCGGGAGGCGGGAAATCATCAGGAATTCATGCAGTTGGTTGGATCATCTTTGCGCGCAGCGACTGGGGCTTGGCGACAAATCCATGGAGTGCGTTATTGGCGCGTGTCACCGAACCCCATGGCAACGGACTGCACTTTCATTTCGCGTCTCGACTCACGAGCAATCGGAGATGGTCCGGCCGTCGCCGCAGGCGACTCTGGGCCACGTCGAACCGACATCCAGGGACAGGCGGCTCGAATCGTCGCCGCCTTGAGCTAGTTCGAGAAATGTCCGTAGAGGATCAGAAGGGCCAGATACCGACCGGCTTTGGCGATTGTCACCAGAAGGAGGAAACGCGCGAGCGAGGTGCGCAGAACCCCGGCGACAAAAGTCAGAGGATCCCCGACAACAGGCAGCCACGACAATAGAAGCGAGGCGACCCCAAAGCGCTGATACCAGGTCTCGGCGCGGGCCATCGCGGGCTCGGACACCGGGAACCATCGGGCGCCGCGATGGTGCGCAAGATGGCGTCCTATCGCCCAGTTGATCGTCGATCCCGTGATGTTGCCGGCAGAGGCGACGATGAGAAGCAGGGCCGGATCGAAGCGGCCCGTCCCGAGCATGGCGACGAAGACGAGTTCGGACTGCGCCGGAAGCAGCGTCGCGGCAACCAGCGCGATGAGGAACATCCCGGGATAACCCGCCGCCGCGAGCGATGCGTCGATTGCGTCCACCCTCTATTCTTTCACATTCCTTGTCCAGCTGTGGCGCGCCGCCGGCGCGGTATTGCTATCCCGGCTGCTTTGGATCGCGGCGGAGCGCCATCAGGACGATATCGATCCACTGGCCGTCGATGAATTGGGCCTCGCGCAAGATGCCTTCTTCCTGAAAACCCAGCGCTTCATACATGCGCAGCGCGGCATGATTATGTGCGAACACTTCGAGGCTGAGACGGCGCAGATTGAGCTGGCGCCAGCAATAATCGATCGCGAGCCTGAGGGAGTCGCGTCCATAGCCGCGCCCGCGGTCGCCGGCTTCGCCGAGCCAGATGCCGATCTTCGCCGATCGATGCACCGGGGCGATATCTCGAATTTGCACATAGCCCGCGATTTCCGGGCTTGGCTGGATACGGATCGCGAAGAAGATGCTGGCCGGATCCTCGGTTCGCAGCCAGAAATTCTCCTGGCTCTCCCAATTGGGTGGCCGATAGGTGCCGTTGAGGTGCGCATTTTCCGCGCTGTCGGTCCACTGGAACAGGCGACCAAGATCCGATGGGATGATCGGGCCGATCGTCACCCGCGTGCCGAAGATCATGGTCGTTTCTTTCGTTCGAACTGCGGGACGTTCGCGGGCGCGCGCAGCTGTGGTTCGGCATTCCCGCGGCTGAAGCGGGGCGGGTTCGTGGCGCCTCCACGCTTCGGTCCGGTTGCCCCCAATGGTTTGCCCCACGCGGCACTGAAGCTGGCTCCCGCCATGCCGATCGACAGCCCGAAGGGCCTGAGCAGGCGTCCGAGCATCTGCGCGACCCTGAGTTTCGTCGCCGATTGACCCATCGCCGCCCGCGCGGCGCACCAGCGCACGCCGCGATCGGCGAGATCGAGATTTGCATAGCCGCGAAATGCACGGAGGATTGGAAGCGGGTTGACGCCGCGCTGTAGCGGCTTCGCCAGCCCCAACAGCGACCGGTCGAGCGCGCGCGGCCAATAGTTGACGAGCCAGCGCCCGGAATGGACTTCGCGCGGCGCGAGGCGGCTTGCGGTCCCCGACACGATCACCAGCCCGCCAGGCTTCAGGACGCGATCGATTTCCGCGAGGACGGCGGGCAGATGGTCGGGCTCGACATATTCGAGAACGCTGATGCACAGGATGATGTCGAACGACGCATCCTCATAAGGGAGTGTGCGGGTATCGGTCACGAGCGCGAGCCTGATCCGGTCCGCAATGCCGTGCCGTTCCGCATTGAGCTGGGCGAGCGCGATTGCAGCCGGATCGACGTCGACGCCAGTTACGCGCGCGCCGAGCGTGGCGGCGACGATCGAGCTTGCCGCATAGTTGCAGCCGAATTCGAGCAATGCCTTGCCCTCAATGTTCCCGGCATAAGCCGAGAGAAGATAGCGCACGCCTTCCCATTCGACCGCCACATATCCGCCGACCCATTGATCGTCGGGGTCGAGTCCCATGGCCTCTGCAGCCGAACGGAACCTGCGATTCGTCTCCCAGTCGACGATCATGGGTTGGGCTGTGGGGGGATGAGCTGGCTTCGGATCGGTCATCACAAACACATGGTCTGATTTGGAGGCGGATAGGCTCCCACGCGCCGTGGCGGAGACGGCGCGTGGGAGTGGGGCGTCAGGCCGGTAAGGGGGAGGCCTGGGCGCCCGAAGGCGGGGTTTCGTCCTTGGCCTTCCTGCCATGAACCATGCGGTAGAGTGCCGGCAGCACGAGCAAGGTCAGGATCGTCGACGAGACGATCCCGCCGATGACCACCGTCGCCAGCGGACGCTGGACTTCGGCGCCGGCGCCGACGTTGAACGCCATCGGCACGAACCCGAGGCTCGCGACGAGCGCGGTCATCAGCACCGGACGAAGACGCGTGAGGGCGCCTTCACGGATCGCTTCTTCCAGATCGCTGCCGTTTTCGCGCAGCTGCTTGATGAAGCTCAGCATCACGACGCCGTTAAGCACCGCGACCCCGGAGAGAGCGATGAACCCCACCCCGGCCGAGATCGACAGCGGCATCCCGCGGATGAGGAGCGCTGCGACGCCCCCGGTGAGCGCGAGCGGCACGCCGGAGAAGACGACCGCCGCATCCTTGCCCGAGCGGAACAGCATATAGAGCAGCCCGAAGATCAGCAGCAGCGCCGCGGGCACCACGAGCTGGAGCCGCTTCGCCGCCGAGATCAGCTGCTCGAACGTGCCGCCATAGGTGATCCAGTAGCCATCGGGCACCTCGACTTCCGTCCCGACCTTGGCCTGCAACTCCTCGATGAAGGAGCCGAGGTCACGGCCGCGGACGTTAGCAGTCACCACGACGCGGCGCTTGCCATCCTCGCGGCTGATCTGGTTCGGACCGATTGCGACTTCGACCTTCGCCACGTCAGCGAGGGGAACGAACCCGCGCAGGCCCGTGTCCATCGCCATGCCCGTCGCCGGATCGACCGAGGGACCGCTTCCCGGCAGCGGGATGCGCAGGCGTCCGATCTCGTCGACCCGCTCGCGGATAGTCTCGGGCAGGCGGACGATGATCGGGAAACGGCGATCACCCTCGAACATCTGCCCCGCCTGGACGCCGCCGATCGATACGGCGACGGCCTGCTGGACGTCGTTCACATTGAGACCGAAGCGTGCGAGCGCGCCGCGGTCGGGGGTGATCTGTAGCATCGGCAGGCCGGTGACCTGTTCGACGCTGACGTCCTGCGCCCCTTCGATCCCGGCGGCGATGCCCTCGATCGACTTGCCCACTTCGAGCAAGGTATCGAGATCGTCGCCGAATACTTTCACCGCCACATCGGCGCGAACCCCCGAGAGGAGCTCGTTGAACCGCATCTGGATCGGCTGGGTGAACTCGTAATTGTTCCCCGGAATCTGCGCGACCGCAGCCTGCATTTCCTTGACGAGCTCGGTCTTGGGTTTGCGTGGATCGGGCCAGTCCTTCCGATCCTTCAAGATGATGAAGGTATCGGCGACCGAAGGCGGCATCGGATCGGTCGCGACTTCGGCCGTACCGATCTTCGCGACCACCCGGTCGACCTCGGGGAACTGCTTGATCCGTGCTTCGAGCGCGGTCTGCATGCTCACCGCCTGGCTGAGACTCGTGCCGGGAATGCGCAGCGCATGGAGCGCAATGTCCCCTTCGTCGAGGTTGGGCACGAACTCCGAACCCATCCGCGTCGCGGCGAGCCCCGCGATCGCGACCAGCGCGACCGCGCCGGCCACGAACCCGACGCGCATCTTGAGCGCCGCCGCAAGCGCCGGGGCATACGCGCGGCGCGCCCAGCCCATCAGCCGGCTTTCCTTCTCCTCGACCTTGCCCTTCACGAACAGCGCCATGGCGGCGGGGACGAAGGTCAGCGACAGGATGAGCGCCGCCGTCAGCGCCATCACCACGGTGATCGCCATCGGGTGGAACATCTTACCCTCGACGCCTGTGAGCGCGAAGATCGGCACATAGACGAGCGCGATGATCAAAACTCCGAACAGCGACGGACGGATGACCTCCGAACTTGCCGAAGCGGCGAGCGCGAAGCGTTCGTCGCGGGTGAGCAGGCGCCCGAGTTTGTGCTGCGCTTCGCCGAACCGGCGGAGACAGTTTTCGACGATGATGACAGCGCCATCGACGATCAGGCCGAAGTCGAGCGCGCCGAGGCTCATCAAATTCCCCGATACCCCGGCTCGCACCATGCCGGTGATTGTCATGAGCATCGAGATCGGGATGACCGCCGCGGTGATCAGCGCCGCCCTGATATTGCCGAGCAGCAGGAACAGCACCGCGATGACGAGAAGCGCGCCCTCGAGAAGGTTCTTCTCGACCGTCCAGATCGCGCGCTCGACCAGATTGGTGCGGTCGTAGATCGGGACCGCTTTCACCCCTGCCGGCAAAGCCTTCGCGGCGACCTCGAGCCGTTCGGCCGCCGCGCGTGCGACGATCCGGCTATTCTCGCCGGCGAGCATGAAGACGGTGCCGAGCACGACCTCCTTGCCATTTTCGGTCGCGGCACCCGTGCGCAGTTCCTCGCCGAGGCTGATATCGGCGACGTCGGCGACGCGGATCGGAATGCCGTTCCGGTTGCTAACGATGATGGCCTTGAGATCGTCGATGCCATTGGCCTGGCCGGGCGTGCGGACGAGATATTGCTCACCGTATCGCTCGACATAGCCCGCACCGACATTGTCGTTGTTGAGTTCGAGCGCTTGCACGACATCGCTGAGGGTCAGCCCATAGGCCGAGAGACGGGCAGGGATCGGGGTCACATGATATTGGCGCTCGTAACCGCCGATGCTGTTGACCTCGGTAACCCCCGGTGTGTTGCGTAGCTGCGGGCGGATGACCCAGTCCTGCAGCGTGCGCAAATCCTCGGGAGTGTAGGCGCTCCCATCGGGCTTCCTGGCACCCGGACTGGCTTCGAGCGTGTACATGAAGATTTCGCCGAGGCCCGTCGCGATCGGCCCCATTTCCGGGGCGACGCCTGCGGGGAGTTGCTCGCGGGCCGATTGCAGCCGTTCGTTGACGAGCTGACGCGCGAAGTAGATGTCGGTCCCGTCTTCGAACACGGCGGTGACCTGGCTCAGGCCATAGCGCGAGATCGAGCGCGTATATTGAAGGCCCGGCAGACCGGCGATGGCCGTCTCGACCGGAAAGGTCACCCGTTGTTCGGCTTCAAGCGGCGAGAAGCCCGGCGCTTCGCTGTTGATCTGGACCTGGACGTTGGTGATGTCCGGGGTGGCATCGATCGGCAGCTTCTGGAAGCTCCAGACGCCGATGGCGCACAGGAGCAGGACGACGCCGAGGACGGCCCAACGAAAGCGGATCGAGCCGGCGATCAGGCGTTCGAGAATTGGCCGATGTTTGTGAGTGGAAGCCTCAGTGGTCATGGCTCGCTCCCGACTTGTCGATGTCGGCCCGGATCAGGAACGCGCCATCGGTGACATATTGGGTGCCGGGTTCGAGCCCGCCGAGGACCTCGGTCCATTCGGGCGTGCGCCGGCCGATCTCGAGCATGCGGACCTCATAGGTGTTGCCGACCTTGGCGAAGACCACTTCGAAATCGCGGAAGCGCTGGATCGCCTTGGTTCGGACCGCCAGCGGCACATTGGCCTGCGCGACCGCGAAGCTCCCTTCGACCGCCATTCCGGGGCGGAAGGCGTTTGCGGCCGATGTCGGCAGATGGACATGCGCGAGAAGCGTCTGGCTGGCGACATCGGCGGTCGGGACGACGGCTTCGACGACGCTCTGAATCGTGCCTTCGCCCGACAAGCTCTTGAGCGTGACCGGCTGACCGACACGCACGCGTTCGGCGTCGCGCGGATAGACGAAGAACTCGGCGTGCAGGTTCGTCGGATCGGCGATAGCGAACAGTGCGCGATCGCCCGTCGTGTCGCCGACATTTACATTCTTCTCGACGATGGTGCCGCTGATCGGCGCGGTGATCGTGTAGGTCTGAAGCGAGTGGCTGGACTCGACGCGGGCCAACACCTGACCGCGGGTAACCCGCTGACCGATCTTGCCATTGAGCGACACGATCAATCCGGGCAGGCGAGCGCGGACTTCGGCACGGCCTTCGGGGGTGACCTCGACGCGGCCGCCCATGTCGATGAGGTCGCTGACCGTGGCCGCGCCTGCGGTCTCGACCTTCAGCCCGCCGGCCCTCGCAGCCTCGGGGGTGATCGTCGTGCGGCCTTCGTAGGACTGATAGGCCCATTTATGATTGCGGCCGCCTTCGGAGGCCTGGACGCGGACGTCGAAGCTATGCGGCTCGGCGACGACGCCATTGCCGCGCAGGAAATCTTCCTGCGGTGCGAAAGCGAACTTGTCGATCTTGTTGCCCAGCCGGACAAGTTCCATCGACAACTGAACTTCGCCGGGCTTGATCGGCTTGTCGTCGCGATAGACATAGACGCGGAACTCGGGCTCGACACCATCCTCGAAGATGGTGATTTCGAGTGCGAAATTGCCGTCGCGCAGCATCCGGCCGCGGTGCGGCCCGCGCTCATATTCGCCAGCGGCGGCCTTCGCGCCTTCCTTTTCAGGTGTAGCGGTGTCGCCGCAGGCGGCGAGCAGGGTGAGGGCAATGACCGATGCCGCCCCCAGCAGATATTTGGTCATCGGATCGTCTCCATCGTAGCAAGAAGGGGCGCGTGGCGGCCGGTCAACCGGTCAAGCCTGACGCCAAGCAAGTGGAAGCGCCGCAGCAGCTCGACGCGGCGCGTCTGCGCTTCGTTCACGGCGGTCTGCGCCTGCGCATATTCGAGGAAGGTGAAGGCGGTGCCGCCGCGGGCAAGCCCGTCGCGGATCAGGCGCGTCGCGCGGTTGGCGCTAGGCAGCACCTCGGCATCGATGCGCTTGACCTCGGCAGCGATCAGCCGGCGATCGGCGATGAGCTTGTCGATCTCGCGTTCGATCTCGATCCGGGCGACCGCCACATCGGCCTCGATGGCGCGCTGATCGGCCTCGGCGCGGATCACATTGCCGCGGTTCGCCGCCTTTGTTCCCAGCGGGATCGAGCCGCCGACCATGACCGCGAAGTCGTTGCCTTCGCCGAAATGACGAAGACCGACGCGCCCGCTCGGATCGGCGATATTGCCGCTCTCCGCGAGTTTCACCTTCGCACCGGCCGCCGCGAGCTCGGCATTGAGCACCGCGACATCGACCGACTCGCCTCCTGCAGGAACGGTGACCTCGACATTCTGAAAGAGCGTGGGATCGAGCTTGAAATCGCCCGTTCCGCCCCACCAGGCCGCCAAGGCGGTGCGGGCGATACGAGCATTTTCGCGCGCCTGCTCGACCGCGATCTCCGCCTGGGTGACATTGGTCCGCGCGCGTTCGGCGGCGAACCACGGATCGAGTGCACCGGTAACGCGCTTCACGACGTCGAGCTCGACACGCTTCAGATCGGCGAGCCGCGCTTCGGCGACCGGGATCGCCGCTTCGGCGGCGAGCGCCTCGACCCACGCCGCCTGCACGCGGGCGAGCCGGTCGAGCAGGCGAACGCGGTTCTGGGCGCCCACGACGGCGACGTCGGCGCGTGCTGCGCCGATCCGTGCCTCGCGCTTGCCGCCGCGCTCCCATGTCCGCTCATACCAGCCCGTCGTCTGCGACCGGTTCAGCGGCGAATAGGGACCAGTGCCCGCGAAATCCTCGAAGTCGGCACCGACGACATCGCGTGGGCGGACGTCGGCCTGCAAGATGGCAGCGTCAGCGGCTTCAAGGCGCGCCGCGCCCGCGGCAACGGCGGGATCGCTCGTCGCGACGCGCGACAGCGCCTCGTCGAGACCTAGGTTTTGCGCCCAGGCAGGCGGCGTGCTCGCAGCCAGCAGGACGCCGCCGCAGAGCAAGGCCCTGCGGATGGCATGCGCGCCGAGGCGCGCTCGAGATAAGGAAAACATGAGATATCGGCCTCGCTGAAAGGCGGGGAAACATCCCGCGCGCAGTCAGCCGGCGCGGGAACTCAGACGTTCAGCGAGAAGAGCCGGGGCGGACGTTCGGGCCCGATAGATCGGAGCCCCGCAATCTGACGGTCCGTGCCGATGACATGCAAGTCGGCAGACGGCGTCAAGGACAAGGCCGCCATCACATTGGGCACGATCAGGTTCGGGCCGGTATCGCCATGATGGTGGTGGCCGGCGCCGAGCGGATCGTCGGGCTGGCTGTCTCCGACGGGCTCCTGACCATGGTGATCGAGAAACGTGCCGTCGCTGCCATGGTCCGAATAGATCGGGAAACTGCCGATATTGTCATGCGCGTGCAGCGCGATCAGCGCGGGCATATGCTGAATCTGGTCGGCAGCTTTCACCGGAGCGGTTGCCGCATAAAACGCCATCAGCGCGACGCACAGCGACGCGACGAAGCGATAGTAAAAAGAGGCGAGCCCTGTCCGCACGCCCTCGCGTGTAATTGCGGGCAGAGCGCTTGACAAGTCGAAGTGGTCCGAAGTCGATCTTCGCAGCGAAGCTCGTCGCGGGCGAATGGCTCCGGGCTGATCCGATCCGAGCGTTTCGCGCCAAGCGGCGGGTCAGCGCCGAGGCCGTTCTCGCCTTCCAATATATCCAGTCTGCGGGCGCGCCGATGCGCCGGCGATCAGGCCGAAAAGAGGGCAGCGTCTCTCCTGCCGGGCCCGCGTGGACGTGCGGCAGCTTACGGCCGCCTGCGGCGGCCGGAGAGGCAGAGGAAAGGGCGGGCGGGTGACGGATTGGTTCGGGAGAGAGTCGCCCGGGTCCGTCACGGAGATCCAGCTATGACCCTTGCACCCCCTGCCCCTGCCCACAAAACCTCCGCGGGCTACAAAGTCGATATCTCGCGCGGACAGCGTATCGGCCGCGTCTCTTCCGAATGGTTCTCGCGGCCCGACGACGAGCGCTATCTGTCGCTCACGGAACTCTATGAAGCCGTGCGGCTCAGGTCGGAGACCGCGACCGCGCGGACCGTCGAAACGCGTTCCATTCGCGTCGTCGCAGCGGCCGACGACCCGGAACGGCTCCACCTGCTCCTTCCGGATCGGGATGCGCCGGTGGCTCCTACCCACTGGTCCTTCGGCCAAATGTGCAGTCTTGTCGGAGCGCCTTCTGCTTATCTTCGGCAGCTGCCCGCGGCGCTCGCGGGTATCAACATGCAGCACGGCCTGCTCGCGCACCGCCGGGAGCTTGTGAAGACCCTCGAGACCGGCGACGGCCGCACCGAATTGCGTGCCGTGACGGGGCCCGATTATGGTCGCATCTGGGATCATGAGCTCGTGGCTGCGGTGATGAAGATCGCGGGCAACGGCACCGGCGACACGCGCTGGAAAGTTCCGGGGCTCCTCGACTGGTCCACGATGCGGCACAATCCGTTCGTCGAGGTCACCAAGGATACCACGACCCTCTATGCGAGCGACCGCGACATATTCCTCTTCCTGGTCGACGACGCCAATCCGATCGAGGCGGGCCGGCTGCCCAATGGCGATCCCGACCTCTTCTTTCGGGGTTTCTATTGCTGGAACAGCGAGGTCGGCTCGAAGGCGCTTGGCATGGCGACCTTCTATCTTCGCGCCGTCTGCATGAATCGCAACATCTGGGGCGCGGAGGGCTTCGAGGAAATCAGCATCCGCCACAGCAAGTTCGCGGCCGGGCGCTTCGCGCAGGAAGCGGCGCCCGCGCTCGAGCGTTTCGCATCCTCCTCGCCCGGATCCTTCGTGAACGGGATCAGCGCGGCGCGCGCCGCGATCGTCGCCCGCGATGACGCCGACCGGCAGACATTCCTGCGAAAGCGCGGCTTTTCGAAGGGAGAAAGCGAGCGGATCATCCGCAGCGTCCTTCAGGAAGAGGGGCATCCGCCCGCGTCGATCTTCGACTTCGTGCAGGGGATCACCGCACTCGCGCGCGAACGTCCGCATCAGGACGGGCGGCTCGAACTGGAAGCGAAGGGCGCCAAGCTTCTGGCTTCGGTCCACTGACCTCTCCCGCCGTTCGGCATGCCGGCGCGGCTCTTTCCCTTCAGAGGGAGAGGGCTGCGCCGGAGCCATGACGGGCCAGGAGCCGGGAGAGAGTCTCGCGGCGGCTCGTCATGGAGAAGCATCATGACGAAACAGGCAAAGATCAGCCTCAGCGGCGCCAAGGAAATCCCTTTCAGTGCCCTCGTGCTGAGCCAGGCCAATGTGCGGCGCGTGAAGGCGGGAGTGTCGATCGACAGCCTCGCGGCGGACATTGCGCGGCGCGGTCTGCTGCAGAGCCTCACTGTCCGCGCGCAGCGCGACGAGGAGGGCCAGGAAACCGGCCGCTACGAAGTGCCCGCCGGCGGGCGCCGTTTCCGCGCGCTCCAGCAGTTGGTCAAGCAGCGGCGCATGTCGAAAACCGAGCCGGTCCCGTGCATCGTTCGCGAGGATGACGCCGTGTCGGCCGAAGAGGATTCGCTCGCCGAGAACGTCCACCGCGAACCGCTGCATCCGCTCGACCAGTTCCGCTCGATGCAGAAGCTCGTCGAGCAGGGAACCGACGTCGAGACGATCGCGGCTACATTCATGGTCACGCCGGCGGTCGTGAAGCAGCGTCTCAAGCTTGCTGCTGTCTCACCGAAGCTCCACGACATCTACGCCGAGGACGGGATGACGCTCGAACAGCTGATGGCCTTCTCGGTCTCTAGCGACCATGCGCGCCAGGAACAGGTATGGGAGATGCTCTCCACGAGCCACTCGCAGCAGCCTTGGTACATCCGCGCGCGCCTTACTGAGGACAAGGTGCGGGCATCCGACAAGCGCGTCCTGTTCGTGACGCTCGACGCCTATCTCGCCGCTGGCGGCCATGTCCTTCGCGACCTGTTCGAGAGTGACGACGGCGGTTGGCTCGAGGACGTATCGCTGCTCGATCGGCTGCAGGCCGAGAAGCTCGATTCCGAAGTGGCCGTGATCGTCGCGGAAGGCTGGAAATGGGTCGAGACCGCGGTGGACTTCCCCTATGGTCACACCTTCGGGTTCCGGCCGCTTGATGGCATCGCGCCCGAAAATAGTGCCGAGGATGAAGCTCGGATCGAGGCTTTGCGCGAGGAAGCCGACCGGCTCGAAGATGAATGGGCGGGCTGCGAGGAAATCCCCGACGAGATCAGCGCCCGGATCGATGCGATCGACGAAGAGATCGCGCCGCTCGTCTCGAGGCCGCTGGTCTATGAGCCGGAGGAAGTCGCGATCGCCGGCACCTTTGTCAGCATCGATGTCGACGGCTCGCTGCACATCGAGCGCGGCTTTGTTCGTCCCGAGGACGAACCGCAACAGGCGGCCGATGAGGATGGCGAAAGCGGCGATGGCATTGACGGTGATGCGACCGGCGACGGAGCGCAGGAAACCGCGCCCCCCGAACCGGATACGGGCGGCGGCGATTCCCGTGAAGAGGAGGACCCCGACGATCTCGTCCGTCCGCTTCCCGACAAGCTCGTGACCGACCTGACGGCGCACCGCACCCTCGCGCTGCGCGACGCGCTCGCGTCGAGTCCGCTGGTGGCTTTCGCTGCGATGCTCCATGCGCTCGTTCTGGAATGCTTCTACACCTGCGCCTCTTCGGCGAGCTGCGTCGGCATTTCGCTGCGCAACCATTCGATGATCGGCTATGATGCAGCGCTGAACGACACGCCGTCGGCCCGGGCCATTCGCGAGCGACACGAAGGTTGGTCGGCGCGGTTGCCCGATGCGACCGTCGATCTTTGGGACACGCTTGCGGGTCTCGACGCCGACGACCAGGCCGCGCTGTTCGCGCATTGCGTCTCGTTCGGCGTCAATGCAGTGTGGGAACCGGCGACCCGCTATAACGAGGGCCGCGTCTCGGCGCGCGCGGTCGCGTGCCGGATCGAGCATTCGCATATCCTGGCGCGCGCATCGGGGCTCGACATGGTCAAGGCCGGCTGGATCGCCACCACCGCCAATTATCTCGGGCGGGTGACGAAGCCGGGCATTCTCGACGCGGTCGAGGAGGCTTGCGGCGCCGAAGCCGCCGGCCGCATCGCGGGCCTGAAGAAGCCGGAAATGGCGAGCGCCGCCGAGGATCTGCTCAAAGCGACCGGCTGGCTTGCGCACCCCTTGCGCACGCCCGTCCTTGACGCCGCCGCGGGCGATGACGAGTCCGCCGCAGCCAATGACGACGAGTGTGTCGGCGAGCAGGGTGATCAAGAGCTGGCCGGCGACGACATCGACGCGATCGCGGCCGAATAGCGCCGTCGGGTCCGCATCCGGGGAGCTCGGCCTCGCGCCGGGCTCCCCGATTTTTTGCCGCCCCCTTGAAATCGGACCGCCGGGCGCGAACATCGGTGGCGTCCGGCAGGGGCTGCCAGACCGGTGAGCGATACCTCCGTCGGATCGAACGGCGGGAGGACGCGCACCCTGATGCGAAGGAGCCCCCATGCCTAGCCCCGCTGCAGACGTTGCACGCCGCCTCGCCGACGATGCCGAGGCCGTGTGCCGCCGCTATCTTTCGCACGGACGACGCGAGGGCCATTATTGGATGGTCGGCGACGTTCGGAATACGCCGGGACGGAGCCTCTACGTCCGTCTGTCGGGCACTGCCGACGGTCTCCGCGCGGCGGGGAAATGGACCGACGCCGCGAGCGGCGATCATGGCGATCTCCTCGACATCATCTCGGCGTCCTGCGGCCACGCCTCCTTCCGTGAAACACTCGACGAGGCGCGCCGTTTTCTCAGTCTCCCGCGGTCATCGCCGCCCGCGCGAAATGCCGCGCCGCGCAAGGCGAAGCGCGGGACGCCGGAAGCCGCAAGGCGCCTATGGGCAGGATCGAAGCCGCTTGGCGGCACTACTGCTCAGTCCTATCTTGCGGCCCGCGCGATCACCGAGCTTCGCGACGCCGAATGGCTTCGTTGCCATCCTCACTGCTTTTACCACCCGTCCGACGAGGATGCTCCCGACGTTCGCCGGGCCTGGCCTGCACTCATCGCAGGTGTCACGGACGAAGCAGGGCGTATCACTGGTGTCCATCGAACCTGGCTGGATAGTGCGGGCAGCACCAAGGCTCCCGTCGCCTTTCCCCGCCGGGCCATGGGACAGCTTCTCGGTCACGGCGTTCGTTTCGGCGCTCCGGCGGCCGTGATGGCGGCGGGCGAAGGACTCGAAACGATCCTGTCGCTTCGCCAGGTCGCCCCTGCAATGCCGATGATCGCTGCGCTTTCCGCAGCGCATCTCGGCGCGCTTGCCTTCCCCCGCGGTCTGGAACGTCTCTATATCGCGCGCGATGACGACCCCGCGGGCGAGGCGGCCATTTCGCTCCTGTCCGACCGAGCCCGTCCGCACGGGATCAAGGTCGTTGCGCTCGAGGCGGAGCGGGGCGATTTCAACGCCGATCTCATGATGCTCGGCCGGTCCCGGATGGTCTCTTCGCTCCGGTCGCAACTTTTGTTGGCGGACTGCTCGCAGCTTCTGTGAGCGTTTGCAAGCGGCCGGCAGGAGGCGGGTGGAGCGGGTTGCAGTCGCGCGCATCCGCGTGTCCGCGCTCCGGCCTTCGCAAGAGGGCGACTGCAGCGACCCGCCGCGACCCCGCAATGGCGGCCGCGCGGCTCTTTTCCGCCGGGCCGCTTCGCGTCCCTTTGCATCGCGAAGCAAAATAGCCTTCGTCCGCCATCCTCCGCCTTCGGCTCCGGCCGTGGCCCGAAGGGCCGCGGTGCAGCTCGCCGCGGGACGCTGCGGGTCGTCGCCGCGAAGGCCGTGCGAGCGCGGCGAAACCCGAATGGAGACGATCATGGCCAGTCACGCCCATCCCGCCGACGATCCTGCCGAAACCGGCGCCACGCATTTACTGCTCCAGGAGATGCAGCTCTTTGGATATCGCCCTTATGACGACGAACCCGACCCACGGCCGCTTCCCGATGCGCGCCTCGCGTCCGGCGCGGTCGCCGACATCTTCGACGCGCTCGCGAGCTGCCTCGAGGAGACACGGATCGAGCCCGATCTCGAAGACCTGCTCTGGAATATGGTCAATATCTTTCATCGCGCCGGCGAGCGGGTCGAGCGCGGTCTCGACGACAATGAGCAATTGCAACGGCGCGCCCAGCGCGAGCAGGACGGAAGCGAAATCCGATCGGTCGAGCTCGAACGCCTCGTTCAACAAGGGATCAGCCTCATCGAACGGCGCGACGCGATGGAATTCTTTCGCGAGCATGCCGCCGAGCAATTCCGGCTTCATTGCCGCAAGGCCTGGACTCCGCGAGCGGGATCGCGGGCGCAGCACCGCTCGATGACCGCGGCGATGATCGACAGCCGCGATTTTCTCGATGCGCGGCTTCGGCAGAAGGCCGCCGCGCTTCTCCCCGAGGGGACCCGCATCCTGTTCACGGGCGGCGCGGATGTCGACGATCATCGGACGATATGGGACGCGCTCGATCGGACGAAGGAACGCCATCCCGACATGATCCTGCTTCACGGCGCGACGCCGACGGGCGCCGAACGCATTGCGGCCTGCTGGGCCGACACGCGCGGCGTGACCCAGGTGGCCTTCCGCCCCGATTGGAATCGCCATGGCAAGGCAGCGCCGTTCAAGCGCAACGACCGCATGCTGGAAGCCCTTCCGGTCGGCATCATCCTCTTCCCCGGCACCGGCATTCAGGACAATCTTGCGGACAAAGCGGCCGAGTTGGGCCTTCCCATCTGGGACTTCCGCAGGCGCAAACCCTGAGTTTGGCTGGGCCTTGCGCGCATTCCGGCGAAATAGCCTCAATCTGGGGCTATTTCGCGAATATGTTTGAAATATTTTTGTAACATCCGCAAATTTGCAGAATATTCGATCGCTCCGACCAGCGGCGATCACCCGTCGCCGGCGAGACGCCCATTGAGAGGGCAGCGTTCGCGGGCCATGACGAGGAGCAGCGACGGTCGGCCGACTTGGCGACGACCACCGGCCGCTGCCAAGGGTCGCAATGCCGACGATGGACGCTGCGCATGCCTTTGCGCTCGACGTCACGCGCGTGAAGGATGCAGCCGGTCTCGCGGACCTGTTGCACGAAGCCTGCGTTCGCATGGGCTGTTCCTGGTTCGCGCTCAGCCATCATATCGATTTTTTGGCGGCGCCCGATCGCGGCGTCAGGGTCCACAATTATCCCGAGGACTGGGCACGATGGTTCGACGACCGCGGCCTCGGTCTGACCGACCCGGTGCATCGTGCAAGCCATCGCAGCCTCGAAGGCTTCCTCTGGCGCAACATGAAGCCGCTCGCCGGCGAACGGCCCGAAGACGAGCTGATCCTGAGCGAAGCGCAGCGCCATGGCATCGGGGATGGCCTTACCATCCCGGCGCACGTCCCCGGCGAGATCCATGGTTCGGTATCGTTCGCCTGGAGGCCAGGGATGCCGGCAAACGACCGGGCGCTGCTCTTTGCCCGCATGATCGGGGGCCCCGCCTTCGAGGCCGCGCGCCTGCTCGCCAATCCCGAACTCGCGCAGGTCGGGCCGCGGTTGACCGACCGACAGCGCGAATGCCTGATCCTGGCGGCCAAGGGCAACAGCGGGCCGAAGATCGGGCGCATCCTCGATCTCAGCCCCGACACGGTTCGCGAGCATCTTCGTAACGCGCGGCAGCGCTATGAGGCGAATGGCGGCATCACGCTGACGGTCCGGGCGCTCTATGCCGGCGACCTCAGCTACGAGGATATCGCCAAGCGCTGAACTTTTTTAACCGGCACCCCCCGATCATGCTATGGTGCGGGGGCAAAAAGCCGTTCAATTGGATGGCCTCTTTTCAAAGGAGGCATCCATGTTGTTCGTTATCGACCATTCCAATCGCGCCCATGAGCATCAATTGCTTCGCGCGATGTTCGAGGCGCGCAAGCGCGTCTTCATCGATCTTCTCAAATGGGACCTGCCGGTGCTCGCCGACCGGTTCGAGATCGATCATTTCGACGATCCCCACGCAACCTATCTGATTGTCGGCGATCCCGCGGGCCGGCATCTCGCTTCGGCGCGCCTGCTTCCGACCACGCGGCCGGCGCTTCTCGACGGCATCTTCCCGACCCTGGTCGACGGCGCCGTGCCGTCGGGGCCCGACATCTTCGAGATCACCCGCTTCTGCCTGTCGCCCGGGATCGGCGCACGGCAGCGCCGCATGGCGCGAGATACGCTTCTCGTCGGTCTCGTGGACTTCGCGCTCGCCAACGGCATCCGCTCCTACACCGGCGTCGCGGAAATCGACTGGTTCGCACAAATCCGGACCTTCGGATGGGATTGCCGGGCGCTCGGCGAGCCGGCTCTGCATGACGGCCGCGCGCTGACGTCGCTGCGGATCGAGATCGATGCGGGCACACCGGCGAAGCTCGAAGCGTCAGGCATCATCGCCGATCGAGCGGGTGAGCCCGTCGCAGCCAACGCAGCCTGAAGGGAGCCGGATCATGATGACCAACCCCGATCTGGCCGCTGCCGGCCAACCATGCTCGCCGGCAATGCAGGCCCTGCGGGACGATGGCTATGCGATCGTTCGCTCGGCAGCACCCGCCGATCTCGTCGCGGCGATCGGTCGCGACCTCGATCCGCGCTATGCTGCCACCCCCTTTTGCGAAGGCGGCTTCTACGGCGAACGGACCAAGCGCTTCGGCCGCTTGCTTATCCGCTCACCCCATGTCGGGGCGCTGGTGATGAACCCTTCGATCCTGGCGCTGGCCGAGGCCGCGCTCGGCGACTGGTGCGATCGCATCCAGCTCAATCTCGCCCAGGCGATCGAACTCCATCCCGGGGCCCTCGCTCAATTTCCGCACCGCGATCAGGATATGTGGCAGGGCGCGCTCGGCGAGGTCGAGTATCTCGTGAACGTGATGTGGCCGCTCACATCCTTCACTGCGGAAAATGGTGCCACGCTCATCTGGCCGCGCAGCCATGGGATCGAGGCGCTTGTCGAAGAACCGGCGGAAGAGGCGATCATCGCCGAGGCGGAGCCGGGGGATGCGATCGTCTTCCTCGGATCCACGCTGCACGGGGCCGGCGGCAATCGCAGTTCATCGGTGCGACGCGGGATCATCATCAGCTACTGCCTCGGCTGGCTCAAGCCATACGAGAATCAATGGCTCGCCTATCCGCCCGAGATCGCGAAGGACTTTCCACCCGAGCTCGCCGCCCTGACCGGCTATGTCCAGCATCGGCCCAATCTCGGCAATTTCGAGGGCCAATGTCCTTCGATCCTGTTTCGCGGCTATCCTCCCGACCCGATCGCGGCGGTGGATGCCCTTCGCCCCGATCAACAAGCGCTTCTCGCCGACTATATCAGCGATCAACGGTCGGCGGGCGAGGGCGGGACGCTGGCGGCATGAGCCCCGGGGCCACAATGGAGCGAGTCTATCTCGACCTGAAGGCGCGTATCCTGGCGGGGACCTACCCGCCGGGGACGCGGCTCGAGGCAGCGCAGCTCGCCAAGTCACTGGCATCCAGCGCCACGCCGGTCCGCGACGCCCTGTACCGCCTTTCGGGCGAGCGGATCATCGAGAGCTGGCACCAGGAGGGCTTCCGGCAGCCGCTGCTCAGCGAGGCAGACCTCGTCGACCTCTATTGGTGGACCGGGGCGCTTCTTTTGTTGGCGCTCAAAGGAAGGACGCCAAGATCCGACTTGCCTGGCGGACTCGTAGATCTTGCGACTCACCCATCTTATCCGGAGGGTATTGAAAGCCTGTTCCGGACCATCGCAATAGGCAGCAGCAATGGCGAACTTCGCGCTTCGATCATCAATTGTGTCGAGCGAAGCATGACAATTCGCACGTTGGAGGCGCGCGTCGACGGGGTCGCGAGCGATGCGCTTACGTCAATGGCGGATGATTACCGGTTCGGTCGGTGGAGCGCTTTGCGCAGCAAAATCACACGCTTCCATCGCCGCCGTGCGTCGCATGCGGGCCGTGTCGCCGCCGAAATCCGGCGCCGCTCCGAGCCGCTGGATAATATTCGGAGAATATGAGTCGTATTAAATTCCTATACGGCGCGTCCTCCCTAGCTTCGAAAGCGCCGCAATTCCGCGGCTTCATGGAGGTAGCGATCATGGAACGCGCAACCAATGAACTGATCGAACTCGGCAGCGTCTCGACGGACACCGCCGGCGACGTGCCGCTCGGCATCGAGCAGGGCGGCAAGTTCGAGGTGACCGGTCTCCGCCAGGACTGACCGTGATCCCCGGGGGTCGGCATTGCCGGCTCCCGGTCTGCGCTTCTTGCTCGCCACGGAAAGGAATGGTCAATGGAACGCGATACCAACGATCTCGTCGAACTCGGCAATGTCACCGCCGACACCGCCGGCGACATCGGCCTGCCCATCGAAATGGGCGGCCGCGAGCATTGGGCCGGTCTGCAGCAGGACTGACCGGGCAGCCGGGAGCCGCGCTTCCGGCGCGGCTCCCATGCTTCCAGAGGTGTCTATGGGTTGGCAACTCGCGCCGGGAACGGGATTTTGCGAAACAGGCGGCGAGCTCGTCTTTCTCGATCTCGCCCGCGATAAATATCTAGCCCTGCGCGGTGAGGACCGCGCGGCCTTCGATCGGTTGCGCAGCGGCGAGGCGAACGACAGCGAGGCGATGACGCGGCTCGTCGATACAGGGTTCCTCGCAAGGTGCGAGGGGCCCCGGTCGATCGAAATGACGCGGGTCGAGGTGCCGGCGCGCGATCTGGCTGCAGTTTCGGATGAAGGGTTCAGTCCGTCCATGGCGCTTGCCGCCGCCCGGTCGCTTCGCTGGGCGAAGGCCGCCATGCGTCCGGAACGCATTGCCGCGACCGTCGCCAACTTGGGCCGCGCGAAAGCGGGCGCCCGCAAAGACCCCGCGACCGCTGCGAATCTTGCCGCGCGCTATGCCTCCTGTCGCTGGATCATTCCCGTTGCTCCGCGCTGCCTGATCGATGCGCTCGCGCTCGACCGGATCCTGCTGGCGCAAGGGCTTCGCGCCACCCTCGTGTTCGGTGTGCGGCTCGGACCGTTTGCGGCGCATTGCTGGCTCCAGTCGGAAGAGTGCGTTCTGACCGGCACAGCGGCGGACGCCGGCAACTATACGCCGATCCTCGCGGTCCGATGACACGAGGAATTCTCGCCATTCTCGGCGCAGCGCAGCGCGATTGCGACCTCGCCGGGCTGGCCGAGCGCCAAGGTCTTCTGGCGATCGGCGCCGTACCGCAGCTGCAGGTCTTTGCGGGTGGTGATGTCTCCTGGCGGACCTTGGCCGACGGAAGGTTGGTCATTGGCGATCTGTTCGTCGGCGGCGGAGCCGATGACAAGGGAGGCGACCCGGCGCCGGGCTGGGGCAATTTCCTGTCGTTCACTGTCCGTCCGACCGAGGTGGAGGTCGAGAGAGCTCCCCTGACCGGAAATCCGCTCTACTGGGTTCGCGTCGGCGGCTCGATCCTGTGCGCGTCCCGTCCCCAACTCCTGAACGAGCTCGCGCCGCCCCGGCTCGTCGACTGGGTTTTCGCAGCCGAAACGCTGGCCTATGTCAATCTGCGCTCCGCCCGAACCGGCATCGCCGGCGTATCCGAGCTGTTGCCGGGGTCGCGGCTCATTTGGAACGGGCGGGAGGCGTTCGTCGAATCCACCTGGTCGCCGTGGGACCATGTGGCTCGACAGCGCCGCGGCTCCGCGCGCCAGCTGGCTCCCGAACTGCGGCGGCGCATCATCGCCTGTGTAGGTGATTGGACGAGGTCGCGGCCAAAGACCGTTCTCGAATTGTCTGGCGGTCTCGATTCCTCCATCGTCGCTGCTGCTCTCGCGGCCGCAAAGGCAGACTTCAGAGCCATCACGCTGGCGACGCCGGGGGCCGACGGCGATGAACGTCGCTTCGCGCGCGCTGTAGCAGATCGATGCCGCATCGAGCTGGTCGAAAAGCTGCACGACGCGAGCGCCGTCGACCTCGTGTCTCCACTGACTGATCCCGGCTTCAGGCCTGCGGCCTATAGCGTCCTGGGCGGCATCGACCGGGCCTTTGCGGAAGCACTCCCCGAGCGTGACGAGGCAATCTTCAGCGGCGTGGGCGGCGACAATATCTTCGCCTTCGACGGAACGGTGGCGCCGATCGTCGATGCCTTTGGCACGCTCGGTCCCGGTCCCGCCGCCATCCGGGCACTTCGCGATCGCGCCCGGGCTGCGGATACCACGATCTGGAATGCGGCGCGCCTCGCGTGGCGCGCCTGGCGACAGGGGCCGCGGTCTGGCTGGCGCCGTGACACCAGCTTTCTGAACGAAGCGAATGTGCCCGTGCGGCCGCCGGCCCATCCGTGGGACGAGGGGATGGTCGACGCGTCGCAGGCGAAGCGCAATCATGTGGAATCGATCCGGCGCATCATCGACTTTCTCGATCGGCCGATGCGCTGGCGAGGACGCGACGTCGTCGCGCCTTTACTCTCGCAACCCGTCGTCGAATTTTGTCTCTCGGTTCCAAGCTGGACCTGGTTCGAGCGAGGGCGCGACCGGATGGTCGCACGAACGGCCTTCGCCGACAATCTGCCTCCCGAGATCGTCTGGCGGCGAGGAAAAGGGCGCCTCGAGTCTCTCGTCGCCGCAGCCTATTCGAGACAGCGACGGGAAATTGGAGAGCTGCTTCTTGAAGGGCGGCTCGCCCAACACGGGCTCCTCGACCGATCGGCGATCGAGGCATATCTCGGGCGGGATCTCGCCGACGGCAATTTCGACTATTTCCGGTTGATCGAGATCGCCGACGTCGAGCGTTGGGTGAGGGCGGTCGAGGCCGGAACGGGCTGACCCAATTGCCGCCATCGGCGATATTGTTCTCGCTTGGCGGGGTCGGGATCAATCTCTCCTTTCAGCCAGAAACGAAACCAGTCGAGATTTCGCTGATAGGCCGCAAGCTTCTGCCGCGGCTCGACCTTGATGTGCGGCGCCATCGGAAAGATGTGCATTTCGCCCATGCGCCTCGTCGCGAGTTTGCTCAACAGCTCGACCGAAAGACGCGCCTCCTGCTCGGGGAGCTGCATGAGCACAGGCGCGTCGATCTTGTCCGCGTTCAGCGCAGCCGATACCTTGCTCCATTCCGACGGGCTTTCATCGGGCGAGCCCAGCCCCCAGACCTTGCGAACATTGTCCGAGAATGTCTCGCGGCCCGGGCGCGCGTTGAACCAATAATATCCCGGTTCCATCTGGACCGATGCGATCGATACCGCCTTCAGAAGCTTGCTGTGCGTTGCGGCCCACATGGTCACCTCGCTTCCGAAGCTCAAGCCGCCCATCCCGACCTCGTCGGGATCGATGAGGCCGCGTGCCGCCAGCATATCGACGGCGCTCTTCACGACGTCGAGGCCGGCTTGGTATCGTCGTGTACCGCCCTCGGCGCTTGGCAGGCCGTTGATACACAGCGCCGCGATCCCGTTCGCGGCCAACGCCCGCAGCGGCCATTCATCGCCGACGCCGCCCCGCAGATAGCCGTTACAACGATAGTAGGTGACGAAGAGCGGCAGCCGCCCGGGGATCTTCGGGCGGATCAAAATGCCCGACGCACGGCTGCCGCTCACCTGCCAAGCGAGCGTTTCGGCAAGGAGCCCGTCGCTGTCAGGATTGGGATTGGGACTGTCGACCACGCGGCGTTTGCCGGCGCTGTCGATACGGACGAGGCGGGGAGGCACGGCGGGTGCCGCCTCCACGCAGAACAGGGCCGGGCCGGCGGCGGCGCACGGCTGAAAATAATAACGCCCGCCCGAAAGCTGGCCGTCCGACGAAGCCATGCGGACGAGGCGATTCTGGCCCGGTGCGAGGCGATAGATTGTCTGCCGAAACGACGCATCGTGGACTGCGAGATAATGAGACCCGTTGCGGTCGCTCGTCGACCAGGACAGACGCAGGCTCTCCACCGCGCAGCCGATACGCTCCAGACAGATGTCCTGTTGCGCCGCGGCCCGCGCCAATCCTTCGGGCAGGTCGCCTTTGCCGAGCAGGGCGGGGTGCTTCTCCGGAACAAGCAGAGCTATTTCGGCTTCGGTCGCCGGGCGCGTGTCGCCGTCGGATCCTGCGGAGGAAAATGCGCGCGGCGCGCCCGCCAACAGCGGCGCGCGATCGAACCAGTCATTCGAGAAGCGCTGCGTGGCTTGGCGGCCGTTGATGAGAGCGCCGCGATAGAGCGGCTGTCCGAGGTCGACGGTCCCGTCGACATAGATGCCGTCCAGACGTTCCCCATCCTCGGCCTTTGCGATCAGGTCGCGCGAAGGCCCTTCCTTGACGATGAGCCGTGCGTCGGGCGCGAAGGCGAAGGCCTCGACGTCGCCCGCACCGCCTGCTGTCTCGCGGAATCCCGAACCTTCGGGCGAAGTCGACCAAAGTGATATCCGCCCGTCGACGAGCGCGCGCACCACCAGCCGCTTGCTATCGGAGGACCATTTGGCTTCACCGCCGACGACCACGCCGGCATCATCCCACCATGCCTCGCCGGTGCGACCGAGCGCACGCGGCGCTGCGTGACCGTGGGCCGCAACCACATACCAGTCTACATCGATCCGGTTGGTCGTCGTCGACGGCCGCTCGACGCGATACGCCAGCCATTGTCCATCGGGCGATGCAGTGAGCCCCGACAGATCGGCGGTCTCGGCAATCCCGCGCGACGTCGTCTGACTGGCCGCCCCTAAAGGAACGGCCAGCAACGAAAGTGCGAGTGCGACGCGGCTTACCATCGAATCAGCGCCTGGACCGAAATCATCCGGCCAAGCGGATTGGCTTTCTCCGGATCATAGCCGAGCGCCGAGGTGTTGCTGCGGTTGTTCACATAGGGCGGGTCGCGGTCGAACAGGTTCTGGATGCTGAGGCCCAGCTGGAGGCCGCGGCCGTCTTCGCCCCCGGCACCGCCGATCCTCTGCGATACGCTGAGATCGATCGTCGTCCAGGAGGACACATGCTCGATCGGCGTCACGACCTGATTGATATAGCCGTCGATAAAGTTGGCGAAGGCATTGGCGGAGAAGCCGCCCTTCGACCATCCCATCCGACCGCGCAGCCGCCATTCGACGGGGCTCGCGAAGAGGCCGACGAAGTCGCTGCTGGTCGCGCCCGGCGTAAGTTGCCGCTTGATCGAGAAGATGTGTGTCCCGCCGATCCCGAGGTCGAGAACGCCGCCCACGAATTCGGGGGTAAAGCCGAGATCGAAGTCAATCCCGCGCTGGCGTTCGCGCGCGAGGTTACGCGTCCGCCCGTCGAGGATCGCGACCACTTGGTTCGGTGTGATGTTGATCAGATTATTGAACGTCGGCTTGTTGAAATAGAACTGGACGAGATCTAGCGGCGGATTGTCGGTGACGACGCCGCCGAACAGATCACGCCGGGTCAGGAAGCGAAGATAATCCTCGGTCACCGTGCCGATACGATCGCGATAGTCGACGTCATAATAGGTGAGTGACGCCTTGAGCCCCGGGATCGACGTCGGCGCAATGTCGAACCCGGCAGTCCAGGTGGTTGCCTTCTCGGGCCGGATGTTCGGTGCATAGCCGAACAGCGCGAGGACGTTCGACGTTCCCGTCGATGATGCCGGGTTGGCGACCGTCGTCGTCGTGAACAGCGACAGATTCTCGCCGAGCTGCTCATCGAACAGCGGCGCGCGGAACGAGGTCCCGTACGAAGCGCGCAAGGCGATGCCGTCGATCGGCTCCCAGCGGATACCCGCCTTCGGATTCTCGGTGCGGCCGAACTGGTTGTAATCCTCGATCCGTCCGGCGAGCGTCAGATCGAGCTTGCGGAAGCCGGGGATCGCATTGTCGGCGCCAAAGATCGGGACGAGCAGCTCTGCGTAAACGGACTTCACCTTCCGCGGGCCGGGGAGGCCGGGGTAGGGCGCCGCATTGGACGTCAGCGTGCTGAGGTCGTTGTCGACGAAATAGTCATAGGCCTCGCGGCGATACTCGGCGCCTGCGGCCAGCCGGACGTCCCCGGCAGGGAGCGCGAACAGCGGGCCGTCGGCGCGCAGGGCCGCGGACCATGTCCGGAAGTCGTCGATCGTATTATAATGACCACGGATGGCCGCGATCGTGGCCGGATTGTTGGCGCTTCCGTCGCCGAACACGTTGAAGGCGGTGGCCCGGTTGGTGTCGGCGAGGGCTGCTGCTAGCCGCGCGCTGTTGAAGACATTGTCGGTATAGGCCTTGCCCTTCTGCGCGCCATAGGCCCCGCCGAGTGAGACGCGCCACGGACCGATTTCCTGCTCGAGACTGCTCGACAGCGAAATGGCGCGAACCTGCCCCGAATTGATCTGTGGGCCGAGGTCGTTGACGAAGCTGTAGAGAACGGTGACGGGCTGGTTGGTGCCGATCGGGTCGACGTAGAACGGGTTGGTAATCGGAACGCGGACGGTGCGGAGGAAGTTGCTGTTGTTGACCTTTCGATAGCGGCGCTCGGCGGCCAGTGCGCTCGCCCGGAAGGTCAGCGTGTCCGTGAGGTCGAGTTCCCCCGAGGCATAAAGGCTGTGCACGCGCTGGCGGGGCAAAATGTCGCTGGGTGCCCGCTGGTCGCGCCGGTTCTGCACTCCGGGCAAAAGCTGGGCTGCCGTCAGATTGCGCCCGTCCTGGCCGGCGGGAATGCCGAATATCTGGTTGTTGGCGGCGCGGATCGTGCCGGGGACGCCATAGAGCGAACGATAGTCCGGCCCGCCGAAGGGCCGCAGATCTTCGCGGGCGAAATCGCGCGTCGCTGCCGCCAGCGATCCGCGCTCCGAGAATTGATAGGCGAGGACAATCCGCCCGCCGCTCCAAGCCTTGCCCAGAAGCTGACTAAACTGGACCTCTGTCATGTCTCCGTCAGCCGTCCCGGCGCGCAGCATGGTCTCGGCGCCTTCGAAACGATTGCGGAGCCGGACATTGACGACCCCCGCAACGGCATCGGCGCCGTAGATGGCCGATGCGCCGTCGGTCAGCACCTCCAGTCGCTCGACGGCGCTCATCGGTATGAGCGAGATGTCGGTGAACAGGCCGCCGACGCCGCCGAGGGCGGGCCGGCTCCCATCGATCAGCACCAGCGTCGACGATGTGCCGAGACCGCGCAAATTGATGCTGGAGCCGAGCGTTGCGTCGTTGCCGGTGCCGTTGCGGGTCGTCGCGCCGGTGGTGGTTTCGTTCGAACCCCCTCCGAAATTCTGGGGAAGCGACTGCAGAATTTGCTGAACGGTGGAAAGGCCGCTCTTTTCGATCGCATCGCGATCGATGCTGACAACGGGAGAGCCCACCGGTCCGGCGCCGCGAATGCGCGAACCGGTGACGACGATCGCTTCGCGGGCCTCGTCAGTCGATCCAGTCGGCTCGGCAGCGACGTTTCCCGAGCGAAGCACCCAGGCACCCTCGACGAGTTCGATGGTCAGGCCCGTGCCGGTCAGGAGACGCGAAAGGGCAGCGTCGGCTGAGAGACGTCCGCGGACACGGGTGCTTCGGCGCCCTTCGAGCAGGCTGGACGCCGCGACGACCTCGCGGCCGGAAATGTCCGAATATTTTCGGAGCGCGTCGCTGAGGCGCTGAGCCTCGATATCATAGCTCTGCTGGCTGGCTTGCGCACAAGCGCTCGGCGCATAAAGTGCCGTCGCCGAAACGCCCGATGCCAAAACGGCGGCGAAAAATTTCATCGTCATCTATCCCTCCCGTGCGGCCGATTTTGGCCGTCTGAAGGGAAAAAATGACGGGGTGTCCGAACACCCTATGGGTTTTTCGTGCGCTTCCTATTGCGTTTTGGAAGCGAGGATGGGGCCGTCTGCTGCCAGTTCGACACTGAGATCGAGCGCAGCCCCGAGCTTCAGGGCGAGCGTTCGGGCATCGGTCATGTCCAAGCGTCCCGTCACCTGCAGCGATGCGAGCGCCGGATCGGCAAGCCTGATCGTGACGCCATGCTCCCGGCCCGCCCGGTCAAGGATAGCGCCGAGCGGGAGATTGTCGGCCCAAAGCGATTTAGCGGGAGCGCCAGCCGCCTCGCTTGCAACCGGCTGGGGACCGGTCGAGCGGACTTCGGCGCTTTCGCCCGGACGCAGGCGAAGGGCCTTCCCGCCTTCAAGGCGCCGCACTTCAACCGATCCTTCGACGAGCGCGATGCGTGGAACATCGGCGCGCAGATCGACCTCGAATATTGTGCCGAGCGCCCGCGTCACGGAATCGCCAGCCTCGACGAGGAAGGGACGCGATGCGTCATGGGCTACTTCGAACCGCGCACGGCCACCGTGCAGGATGACCCGGCGTTCGCCTTCGGTGAAGCGCGTCTCGATGCGGGCGCCGTCCATGAGCGTGACCCGCGTTCCGTCGGCAAGCCTGTCTTCTCCCGGTGTGGAGTTGGTCGCGACGATTGGCTGATCCCGGCCGCCGCCGACCAGATACCAGGCGAAACCGAGCGCAATGACCGCGGCCAATATTGTCGCAAAGGCCCATCGCCGCCCGCCGGGCTCGCCGGATCGCGCGTCCTCGCGCGCATCGGCCTCGATCCTGGCTGGCGACATGTCGCCGGCCCAGGTCCAGTTGTCGCGGGCTTCCTGATAGGCCTTGGCGTTGCCCGGCTTCGCGAGCCAGTCCTCGAACGCCGCCCGATATTGGTCAGCGTCGGGGCCCATCATCTTGTCGAGCCAGGCGGTGGCGTCGCTTTCGGCGCGGCTCACTGCTTGCCCCGCGCGCGCTTGATGGCGGCAAGGGCTTTGGTCATGTGGCTTTCGACCGTCTTCACACTGATTCCCTTGATTCGAGCGATCTCGGGATAGCGGAGTCCTTCGAAGCGATGCATCAGGAAAATCTCGCGCGTGAGCGGAGATAGCCTCGAAATGGCTCTTTCTGCCCGCCGGAGGACGTCGCGCGCTTCGAGCGCGTCATGGGGGTCGCTGGCGCCCTCATGTTCGTCCCCGAAACTGTCGTGCTGCGAGCGATGACGCCGTCCGTCGGCGCGGGCATATTCCGCGAGCAACATGCGCGCGCTTTTCACCAGATAGGCGCCGGGCCCTTCGACCAGTGACGCGAGACCGCCGCGCGCGCTTGCGAACCGGCTGAACACTTCTTGCACCAGGTCGCCGACATCCTGCGTCGGCGCTCGGCTCCTGAAAAAGCGGGTAATCTGGGGACGGTGCTCGGCATAAATGGCTTCGATCCGGGCCGCGCGGCCGTTCCGTTCCCAGTCGTCGGGCGGCAAGGGATCGCTTCCGGCAATGCCCGGCCGATCGCTGTCCTTGTCCTCGAAGTCCATTCCTGCCGCCTCCCGTCGCGAACGAAGGCGGCAAGCCGGGCGTTGAGAACTTGCTTAGCGAACAAGCGCCGCCGCCTTTAGCCCGGAGGCTTGGACATGCGCAGCGGCCACCCGGCAGGATGGAAAAGATCAATAATTCTAAGCAGGTTCTCACGCCTGGCACCGTGCGCCTTGCCCGATGCACTTCAAAGCATAGCCTTGCCGCAGCGGCATGCAAGCCGACTGCACCGAGATAGATCCAGATCGAGTCCATTATCCGGAAACGACGATAGAACAGCCTCGGTGCTGGAGGACTGCGACTATTTCGTCTCGGCGGTTTCGCCCGAGGCTCTTGCAAGCGCGACCCGCTCACGTCGGCGCCGCGCCCAGATATTGAGTCCTTCCACCCCGGCCGAGAATGCCATGGCAGTATAGATATAGCCCTTCGGCACCTTGGCGCCGAAGCCGTCGGCGATCAGAACGACGCCGATCATCAGCAGGAAGCCGAGTGCCAGCATCACGACCGTTGGATTGTCGCGGATGAAGTTGGCCAACGGGTCGGCCGCGAGCAGCATGACGAGGACCGCCGATACTACCGCGATCACCATGATCGGCAGATGTTCGGTCATGCCGACAGCGGTCAGGATCGAATCCACCGAGAAAACGAGATCGAGCAGCAGGATCTGGACGATTGCCGATCCGAAGGTCAGCGCTTTCTTGCCCGCATTGAAGACGTCGTCGTTGGGGTTGGGATCGACATTGTGGTGGATTTCCGAGGTCGCCTTCCAGATCAGGAAGAGGCCACCCGCGATCAGGATGATGTCGCGCCAGGAAAAGGCGGTCTCGAAGCTCGGTTTTCCATAGGCATCCGGCGCGCCCTGCAAGCCGAAGTCGACGACGATGGCGGTGAGCCCGACGAGCCAGGCAATGACGGACAGCAGGGCTAGGCGCATGACCAGCGCGAGCGAGATGCCGATGCGCCTCGCCTTCTGGCGCTGGGCTTCGGGCAATTTGTTCGAGATGATCGAGATGAAGATGAGGTTGTCGATCCCGAGAACGATCTCCATCACCACGAGAGTGAGCAGTGCTGCCCAGACCGCGGGATCCTGAAACAGGGTGACCAAGCCTTCCATGTCCAATGCCCTTCCTCAGCGATGCTGCCACTGAACCGGTCGCGCGAAGGTGCAGATCGATGAGAACGCAGACAATTGCACCGAGCGTCGCTCGATGCGGTCCGACATCACGGTCGTCGCTGTACGACCGTCAGAGGGGCCCGGCCCGCGCTTCGCGAGTTACGGCAAAATCGTCCTTCTCACAAGGGCTTCGCGCCGGGTCGCCAGTCCTCGGCTCAATGGTGATAGAGCGGGAATTGCCGTGCGGCGGTCGGGCATTCGCACGGGGCGAGCACCGATATCGCTCGAGGCAGAATCCGGAAGTGCGCCGGCGTCGCGGTGACGATCTCACCGTCGGTGTTCACCGGCATCGGCCGCCGCGTCTCGATATCGAACTCGACGCATTTGGCGGTGCGCACTTCCTTCCACGCGCCATGCGTGCCGGAGCGGAAGGCGCGAAGCATGAGGGCGAGCTTCCAGAGGTTTTTGACCTCGAGACTGTAAAGATCGAGCGTGCCGTCATCGATCGCGGCATTTTCCTCGACGACATTGCCTCCGCCATAGAGACGCCCGTTACCGATCGCGACCTGGTAGGTGCTCACGGTCCTCGACTCGCCCTTCTCCCTGATTCTCGCCCGGAACCGCTGGGCAGCCAGGATGACGCGCAACGCGGCGACAGCATAGCCGAGGCGGCCCAACCTCTTCTTGATCGCCGGGTCGAGCTTCTGCGCAAGCTCGCTGCTGATCCCGATGCTCGCGACATTGAAGAAGGCATGGCCATTGACCGTGCCGACATCGATCCGGCGGCTGTGACCCTCGACAATGACGTCGGCCGCCGCCGCGAAATCGAGCGGGATCGACAGGGTGCGCGCCAAGTCATTCGCGGTGCCGGCGGGAATGATCCCAAGCGGCAGGCCGCTCTCGATCACCGCCGGCGCAGCGGATGAGATCGAGCCGTCGCCGCCGCACACGACGATGATATCGGCGGTCTGATGCAGGCGTGTCACGTCGCGGGCTATTTCGGGCAGGCTCTCGAACGGTTCGACCGTCACCAGCAGGCCGCCGGCAGCTAGGCGCTCGCGAACGGGAACCAGCGCCTGCTCGCCCTGGCGCGCCTTCGCATTGTGCAGCACGAGGGCGCGCGTATCTTTGGGCCACGGCATCGACACGATCCTGTTCAGCAGAGTTGCGACCTTCGAGCGCGGGCCTTCAGAAGCACCGCGTCCGATAGAGCTGGCCTATACGTTGCCGCGATGAGGCCGGGAAGCATCTGCATCGATGCCGCCCTCTTTCCCGCTTCGACACATCCTGGGCATCGTCGCTCGCCCTGATCGCAGTTCCATTCTCGATGTTCGTCCGGTCCCACCCAAGAGCGCTCCGCCAATCTGGTCGGCGGCGGCGCCTGCGCAAGCGAGGCCAAGCCTCGCTCCTCCGCTGCGCTTCGGCCCTTCGGATGCGCACCCGCCTCCAGCCGCCGACCTGCCCGGCTGCACGCCAGGGATGGTCCCGGGCAAATCAGCAGGAGTATCGACATGGCGAGCATCGGCATCGTCAGCGGCAGCATCGAGAAGGGCTTTGTGGGCCAGCTCATCACGCTGTCGATCAAGGCACCGATCGAGATACGCCCCAACCGCGGCAAGGCGAGCGATGTGCAGCCCGACTATCGCGTCTGGTCCGATGGCGTCGAAATCGGTGCCGGCTGGATCCGCGTCGCCGAGCAATCCGGGCGTCCCTATGTCTCGCTGTCGCTCGCGACCCCCGAGTTCGGGCCGCGGCGCATCTACGCCAATCTCGGGCGGGCCGCGGGGCAGGATCGCGACGATGTGTTCGCGATCATCTGGACACCCGCCGACTGACCGGCAGCCATCTTGCGGCATCCTTGCGCATCGGAACAATCTTCCGGGTGCAAGGGTGCCGCCACCTTGTTAGGGTGACCCTAATGCAGAGCAGCCTCGAACATCTTCCCCCGCACAAGCAACGCGAGATCGAGCGCGTCGTCGAGATCATCTTTGAGGAATTCGAGGATGCGCTGGCGCTCGCGACGCAGGATTGGAAGCGCAAGGGCCGGATTTCCAAGATCATCCTCTATGGCAGCTATGCGCGGGGTGGCTGGGTCGACGAGCCGCACACGGCGAAGGGCTATCAATCGGACTATGACCTGCTGATCATCGTCAACGACAAGCGGCTGACCGATCGGGCGGACTATTGGTCGAAGCTCGACGACCGGCTTATTCGCGAATTGTCGGTGACGAAGAGGCTAAGGACGCCGGTGAACTTCATCGTTCACAGTCTCGACGAGGTGAATGCCGGACTGACGCAGGGACGCTATTTCTTCATCGACGTCGCTCGTGACGGGATCGCGCTGTACGAGGCCGATGGCAGGGAGCTTGCGGAACCCAAGCCGATGACGCCGCATGCGGCGCTCGACATGGCGCAGGAATATTTTGACGAGTGGTACTCTGGCGCGACGGAATTCATCGAGGGTTACAAGTTCTACCTGGATCGAAAGAGCTTCAAGAAAGCGGCGTTTCTCCTTCATCAGGCTGTCGAGAGCTACTATCACTGTGTATTGCTTGTTGGCACGCTGCACACACCGCACATTCATAATCTTGCCTTCCTGCGCACGCAGGCTGAACGGATTGACGCGCGCTTGTTCGAGACATGGCCTCGAGAGGTGAAGGCCGACCGCTCTCGTTTCGAGAAATTGAAGGAAGCGTACATCAAGGCGCGCTACTCAAAGCATTACAGCATATCAGCAGAGGAGCTTGAATGGCTCGGCGCGCGCGTAAAGCGGCTCGCGGAGATCGTTGATGGAATCTGCCGCGATCGTATCGCCGAGCTCGAGACCACAGCGCGCCGCGCAGGCTGATCTCGTTCTTCAAAGTTGCGCGACGCGCATCAGGTCGGTCGGTGATCTTCTTCGGTACTGTTCGCTAGCTGGTTTAGCTCCTCCTCTCCAGCGACGTGCTTGTACCAGTCGTTGTCAAACTGCGCCGCAGTTACCTTGATTGCCTCTACCCGATAAGGGGCGCAGCTGATCACATCGACCGCCGATGGATCGAACACCGCAATATTGTAGCCCTCATCGTCACCGAACTGGCTCTTGTACGCGATTGCATCATAACCTTGCGCGCGGAAAAGCTCCGCGAGAATTTGGGTCGGAACATAGTCGGCTGAATCGTCAGACAGGGTGACAGGTCGTGAGAACGCGTTGTCGATATCGGTCCAAACGGCGCTCTTCTTCTCCGGCGCTGATATAGGCGTAGTTCCCATAATCTGGCCCATGTTTAGACCGCCGAACGAACTATGTCCGTGGCCGAGCGACAGATCCAGCGTCCTGAGATCGCGCAGGATTCTGCACTTTGCCACAGAGACTTCTGCGCCGACCCAAGGTCGAACTTCTGAAATGGATGTCTCCGCCGTGCTCCCGAGATAGAGGACCGGGATGCCTGCCGGGTTGGCTCGGCCCTCTTTCGCGCGGCGTTCCAGCGGCTTCATCCGCTTTGCACCGAAACCTGAAGTATACTCGCCGATCCAGTTTCCTTGTTCATCATGCCGGTCGAAGACCTCGACTCCCTGCTGCGCGCGAAAGAGGATGCGGCCAGTGTGCAGCGTCTGATCACGCTGCTCGATCGTTGCGATGACTGTTGCCAGAAAGGCTTGGATTGCGGGGTCCCAAACGTACCGGCTTGTATGGCGCACTCGATCGGCATAGATGTCGTAACTGCGCCAAGACGCAAACTCCTTGCCGTCGGGATTGTCGAGTTCCATCACGAGCTCCGATGTCGGGCGGATTTGGCCTTTTGCCGCCGCTCGGCGAGATAAGCGGCCGCTTTTCCGCTTTCAACGAAATCAAAGGCTCTGATCTTTGCCTCCAGCATCGTCTGATGATCGACCTTGCCGCGCACTTCGTCGAGGTGAAACCGAAACTGCCCAGGAGCCGTCGAAACAATCAGGATCGCAATGCCGCTACGTCGGATGGACAGGCTCCCGTCGCTTTCAGCCTGCCATTTGTTCGAACCGACGAAGCGCTTTCTTCGATCGAGAAAGTTCAGGAACTCGGCATGGCTCTCGGTTCCTACGGTACCCTCGGTAAGGTCATCGCAACATTTTTCGCCAACGACCATTGCCCACCATTTGGGATGGAACACCATGTGGGCGTAGCGCAGCGCCTGACCACATTGCTCGCATTCGCCGTCTAAACCGCCGAGATCGTCATGTCCGATAAGGACCCAGTCCTTCGATGGCTTGATAACGCCGTGCTCCTTTGCATGGCATCCTCTGCAAAGAACTTCACATTCCTCGTAGGGATACTCCCAAGGGAGGCGTCCCGCGACATAGTCGCGATGATGGACTTGAAGCACGACCTCGTTGCCGGAGCGAAGGCAGTGGGCACATACTCCACCGTGCAGCCTGATTTGCTCTGCACGATAGGCTGCCCATTCCCTGTGCCGGTATAAGTTCATCTCGCCCCAAGATCGCTCCGTCCGATACATAGCATATTGGAGCGGAGATTACTTCTTTCCGCGAAAGCGTTCGAAACGGGCCTTGCCCGCCGCTGTCTCGACCGCGACATTGGCATTGCTGCATTCATCGCCGCCCATATCGCCCGCCTTACAGCGTTTGACGATATCGCGTGCCTC
>ERZ778017.340-NODE-340-length-68570-cov-17.363628_pt1 | contig 68570 bp, 83 predicted proteins | sample MGYA00375747_ERZ778017 | MGnify/ENA primary metagenome ERZ778017 (study PRJEB29350, sample SAMN05509838) | bioreactor metagenome | biome: bioreactor; material: wastewater | place: South Africa: University of Cape Town | collected 2014-03-17 ...
CGCGCCAGGGGCTGATGTGCAGCGTGTTCATGTTGCTGGGCAAGGCCAGGCTGTGCACGTATTCGGCGTACTTGACCATGGTCACGCCCAGCACCGAGACCTCGCAGGATTTGCGCAGGATGTTGAAAACCCCGGTGCGGAAAAAGCGGGCGAAGCGCTCGTTGACCATTTCCAGGGTTGGCAGGCGGCCGCGCACGATGCGGTCCTGGTGGGCGAAGTCGAAGCCGCTGACCGCGCCGGGCGGCAATGGCTCGTCATTGCCGGTGGCCACCGAACCGCCCTCCACACCATCCAGCAGGGCATCGATTTCATCCTGGGACAAGAGATCGCTCATCGGCGCAGTCCCCTCACTGGATCACGAAACTGGTGAAGTACAGCGCCTCGATGCCAGGCCGGCCGAGCCGGGCCTGCACGACCTTCTGCACCGCGGCCAGCGCCTCGGCCTGCAATTTCTTGCGCCCTGCCGGCGTACCGACCTCGGCGACCTTCTGGTTGCTGAGCAGGGAGACCATGGCGTCGCGGATCACCGGGTCGGCGGCCTTGGCGGTATCGATGGCCTTGTCGTCGTGCGCCATCAGCGTGATTGCCACCTGCAGGTAGCGCGATGACTCGCCTTCGTTGAAATTCACCACAAAGGCCGGCTCCAGCGCCAGATACAGCTCGGCCTTGGAAACCTCCACGGCCTGCTTCTTCGGCTCGTTGGCATGGCTCGGCGCCGCCTGCCTGGCGAAGTAGAAATAGCCGCCGCCGATGCCGGCCAGCAAAACCACCAGGCCAGCAAGCAACAGCGGCCACTTGCGTTTCTTCACCACGGCTGGCGGGACCAGCTCGTTGACTTCCTCTGCCATGCTCGATCCCGGATAGGCGTGCGTTGCGGTCATGGGTCCGATCACGCGGCCCCGTTGCCATGCATTGATGCAATCGGCGTGCCACGTCGGGAATCCGCCATGCGCGGCGCGTCCGCCGCCCGGCGCCGCGTCTCCGACGCGCACGTCATGGCGCTTTCTTGACACCCGCCGGTTTGCCGTCGGCGCCGGGAGAGGAACGGTGCTTCAGTCAGGCGACCTGGCTTCCGGCGTCGTTGCCGAAGAGCCAGAGCCCCCGGGCCTGGACACCGGAGGCAGCAGCTGCCCTTGCCGGCCACGCCGGCACAGTCCTGTGGAGAGACGGGTTGGAAATGAGGCCGGGTTCGACCCCGCGGCCTCAGGCGAATGCGTCCAGCAGCTTGGGTGCACCGGTGACGGTGCTGATGCCTGAGACCTGCATCTCGACGGGCTCATCCACCACAGACGCCGTACCGCCATGGTGCGGCGTCGAGGCGTCGTTGCCGCCGTGCTGGCCGACCTCGGCATGGCCGAGCGACAGGCCATGCTGGGCCAGCATCTGGCCGAGCTGCGGCAGGCTCTGCTGCAGGGCCTGCAGGGTGCCCGGATGCTGCACGCTGAAGACCACGTCGACATGCTCGTGGGACACGCTGACCTTGAGGTCGATCGGCCCCAGGTCCTCCGGGTGGATCCGGATCCGCGCCTGTTTCACGTCCTGCCCCGCCAGCCAGTTGACCTGCGTCGCCAGCTCCTGGTGGAAGCCATCCGAGCCCAGCGGCGCGGCCATGGCCAACAGGTGCGTGCCGGCAGCCGGTGCAGGCAGGGGTGCCAACTGGGTCGCGGGCATACTGGCTGCGCCCGTGACGCCGGAACCGGCATGGGCGTCATCCAGCCCCGCCCCGCGCACGGCAGACAGCACGGCCTGCAGGCCCGGCGCGACGCCACCATCGACGCCGGCGTTGGTACCCGAAACCCGCTCCCCGGCCGCGGCATCCGCGGCCCGGGCCAGCAGCATGCGCGCGGCGTCGGCAATGCCGGAAGCGACCGCGGCGTGCACGCCCAACTGGGCGCCAGCACTGGAGGCCAGGGCCCCGCGATGGGCCATGGCTCCCGGCAGGGCGGCGCCAAACACCGGCAGCAGCGCCGCCGACACGGACCGGGCCAGGTCCTCATCGGTCTCATCGTCGCGTCCGGCATGGACGCCCCCGTCGCCAGGATGGCCGGCATCCGCATCCGCACCATCCGGGGCGACGGCAATCGCCGCACTGGCGGGACCGGGCGCAGCCGCGACCGCAGCGTCCGGCGTGGCAGTGGCGGCGCCACTGTCCTGCTGGCCGCGGGCCGCGTCGAGCTGGCGCCCAAACTGGCCACCGGCGCCATCGGCATCGTGTCCTGCAGCGGGCGCCGAACGCGGCACGGCGGTGGATGCAGGGGTTTGGGCAACCGGGGTGGCAACGCTCTGTGCTGGCATGTCAGGCAGCTCCATGGAACGTGGGGCGGCCGCACAGGCGATGCAGCGGGCCGCAGGAAAAATGGACCTGCGCGACGGCAAGGGCGCTCATCGCGGCAGCTTCCGGTACTGCATGCGCTCGTCGACTTCCGCCTGTTCATGGCGGTCCTCGGCCTGGCGCTCGCGCTCGCGGTGCTGCTCGACCACGCTGCTCAAGGCGCTTTCCCGCGCATGCGCCAGGCGCCACTGCTCGCGTGCCTGGTCCAGGCCCCGTTCGAGTCGTGCCAGGTCACGCGTGTGCTGGACGATGGCGCGATCGATACGCTCGACGAAACTCTGGCGGTTGAGCAAGGCGCTCACCGATTGCCCTCCCGTGCCCGGAGTCGCGTATTCGATGCGATAGCGCTTGAGTTCCTCCAGCTGATGCTGGCCCGCGGCAAGCAGCTGCTGCTGCTCGGCCAGGCGCCCCAGGGCATCCTCACTGCGGTCGTGGGCCTGCTCGACCGCCGGCTGCAGCCTGGTCGCTCGCGATTTCATGCGTGCACCTGGGCGGCCAGGGTGTCGAGCAGCTTGACCGCGGTATCCAGGTCGGCCCGCTCATCGACGTCCTGCTGCAGGAACTCGCGCAGCTCGGGCCACAGCTCGATGGCCTGGTCCACCTGCGGGTCCGAACCCTTCTGGTAGGCACCGACGGCAATCAGGTCGCGTTGCTGGCGATACGCCGAATATACCTGGCGGAAGCGCTGCGCCGAGCGGAAATGCCCACGGCTGGCGATGGACGGCATCACCCGGCTGATCGAGGCCTCGATGTCGATCGCGGGGTAATGCCCAGCCTCGGCCAGGTCGCGCGACAGCACGATGTGGCCGTCCAGGATGGCCCGCGCGGCATCGGCAATCGGGTCATGACGGTAGTCGTCGCCCTCGGTCAGCACGGTGTAGAACGCGGTGATCGAGCCGCGGCCCTCGGCATCGTTGCCGGCGCGCTCGACCAGGGCCGGCAGCATGGCGAACACGGACGGCGGATAGCCCTTGGTCGCCGGCGGCTCGCCAATGGCCAGGGCGATCTCGCGCTGGGCCTGGGCGTAGCGCGTCAGCGAGTCCATCAGCAGCAGCACGCGCTTGCCCTGGTCGCGAAAATACTCGGCAATGGCAGTGGCGTACTGCGCGCCGCGCAGGCGCTTCAACGGTGGCGCATCGGCCGGGGCCGCAACGATGACGGCACGCCGCCGGCCAGCCTCGCCCAGCGTGTGCTCGACGAATTCCTTGACCTCGCGGCCACGCTCGCCGACCAGGCCAACCACCACCACGTCGGCATTCGTATAGCGCGTCATCATGCCGAGCAGCATGGATTTGCCCACGCCCGACCCGGCAAACAGGCCCAGGCGCTGGCCGCGGCCAACGGTGAGCAAGGCATTGATCGCGCGCACGCCGACGTCGAGCGGCGTATCGATCGGCTTGCGCGCCATGGGATTGATCGGTTCGCGCTGCAAGGCCGCCTGGCGCGCAGCACCCAGGGGGCCGAGGTTGTCCAACGGCACGCCATCGGCACCCATGACCCGGCCCAGCAGGGCCTCGCCGACCGGCAGGCCACCGCGGCGGGCACAGGGCCGCACGCGGGCATTCGGCAACACGCCCTGCATGTCGCCCACCGGCATCAGCAGCAGGCGCTCGTCGGCAAAACCGACCACCTCGGTATCCAGTTGCGCGCCGTTGACCGCGTCCACCAGGCAGCGGGCGCCCAGCGCCGCCTCGCAACCTTCGGCTTCCAGGGTCAGCCCCACCACACGGCGCAGGCAACCTTCGACTGTCAGCGTGCGGATGCTTTCCGCGCGGTCGGCGCGGCTGGCAAGCTCGGCCTGCCAGCGGGCATGGCGCTCACTCAGTACCTGCGCGGCGTTCACGCCTCGCCTCGTGTGGCTACGTTGGCGTCGGCGGCATCGCCCAGCACGGCGTCGATGACGGCGGCCAGGCGGGTCTCCACGCGCGCATCCAGGTGCGAGCGCGCGCTTTCCAGCACGCAGTCGCCACGTGCCAGCTGCGGATCGGCCACGCACTCCCAGTGGCTGTCGGTCGTTGCCGCCGCCTGCAGCAGCGGCAGGTCCTGCGGATGCACGTGCACGCGCAAACCGTGCCCGGCCGCGGGCACGGCGGCGACGGCCTGCTGCACAGCGCGCAACACCAGCTCGGGCGCCACGCGCAGCTCGCTGGCCAGCACGCGACGGGCAACCAGCATGGACAGTGCGGCCAGCGCCTGTTCGGTCTGCTCGTCCAGTGCCTGCAGCGGCCTGGCCGCGGCCTCGAACAAGGCCTCGAGTTGGGCGCGCTGCTTGCGTATGTCAGCTTGGGCTGCCGCCAGGCCCTCGACGTGACCGGCGGCGAAGCCCTCGGCGCGCGCCTGGGCCTCGATCTCGGCCAGTTCCTGCACGGTGGGGGCGTCGGCGGCATTGGCGGCAAGCTCGGCGATCGCCGTCCTGCCGATGTCCGGCAGCTCCCAGCGCTGGATCGATACCACCGCTTCGTCCAGCACCGCGGCCATCAGACGAACTCCTCACCGCTGCCGGTCAAATTGAGTTGTCCGGCATCGGCCAGCTTGCGCGCGGCCATCAGCACTTCCTTCTGCGCGGCATCCACCTCGCTCAGGCGCACCGGCCCCTTGACCTCGAGGTCGTCGCGCATCATGTCCGCCGCGCGCTTGGACATGTTGGCGAAGATCTTGTCGCGCATCGCCGGCTCGGCGCCCTTGAGCGCGGTCACCAGGGTCGGCGAGGGCACCTCGCGCAACAGGAGCTGCAAGCCCTTGTCGTCGATCGCGAGCAGGTCCTCGAACACGAACATCAGATCTTCGATGTGACCGGAGAGCGTTTCGTCCTGGGCCTTGATCGCCGCCATGACCTCGGTCTCGCGGCTGCCGTCCATCGCATTCAGGATGTTCGCCGCCGCCTTCAAGCCACCGATCTTTGCCGACTTCATGGATTTGGCGTTGCCGGAAAACTGGTGCTGCATCACGGCACCCAGCTCGCTCAGCGCCTGCGGTTGCACGCCATCGAGCGTGGCCACGCGCATCACTACGTCGCTGCGCATGCGCTCGGGCAGGTAGCCGATCACTTCGGCGGCCTGGTCTGGATCCAGGTGGGCCAGCACCAGGGCAACGATTTGCGGATGCTCCTGGGTCACCATTTCCGCGATCGCCCGGCTCTCCATCCACTTCAAGGCCTCCATGCCCTTGCTGGAATGCCCGAGCAGCACGCGGTCGATCAGGCCCCCGGCCTTGCTCTCGCCCAGGGCGCTGATCAGCATCTTGCGGATGTAGTCCTCGGTGCCCATGCCGAGCGCGGTTTGCTGGCCCATGTCATTGGACAGGCGATCGAGCACGCTCTCCACCTGTTCACGGCTGACCCGGCTCAGCCCGGCCATGGCCGTGCCGACCGTCTGCACGTCACGCGCGCTGAGGTGCTTCAGGACCTCGGCCGCGTCCTCCTCGCCCAAGGTCAGCAACAGGATGGCCGCGCGCTGCGGGCCGTCGATCGGGACTTGTTTTGGCTCAGCCGGCATCTTCGTTCACCCAGTTCTTTACGACCTGCGCGACCTGCTTGGAATTTTCCCCCACCATGCGTCGCGCCGATTCGACCCGCTTCTCATAATTGAGTGTCGCCTGCATCGCCGGGGCGGCAGAGCCAAGCTGCGCCGGCGCCTCGTCGTCCGCCATGTCGTCGGTGCGCACCTGGATGGTCGGCATGGGGCCGTCGCCGGCCAGGGCCAGTTGGCGCGAATCGCTGCGCAGCAGGCCCTTCAGCATTGGTCGCAACAGACCAAAGGCCACCAGCAGCGCCAGGCCAATGCCCAGCCCCTGCTTGAACAGGTCCAGCATCCCCGGGCGCTGCCAGAGCGGCAGCTCGGGCAAAGCCTGGATGTTCGGGCCCGGCTGGAACGACTGGTTGACCACGCTGACGCTGTCGCCACGCGCCGCATCGAAGCCCACGGCGTTCTTGGTCAAGGCGGTGAGATGGGCCAGCTCGTCGGCAGTGAATGGCACGCTCTTCTGCGTCGCCGGCTGGGCCTTGCCGTTGACCGTGGCGGCCGGCGTGGTGACCAGCTTGTCGTCCAACACTACGGCCACGGTGAGCCGCGCCAGGCGGCCCGCCGGATCACGCACATGGCTGATGGTGCGATCCAATTCGTAATTGCGCGTGGCGCTGCTGGAGCTGTCGCCCTGCGCGACCGTGGCCGTGCTCGCCGCCGCGGCGGGCCTGCCGGCGGCGCCCGCATTCGGCTTGGCGGCGGTAGCCTGCGCGACACTCACCGGCGGCTGGTTGCTCAGCGCGCCAGGCACACCACCGTCGGCGGCGCCACCGGTGTGGTGTTCGCTGCTGACCTGCTCGCTGCGCAAGGCCGGCTTGTCCGGGTTGAAGGTCTCGGTGGCCTTCTCGCTCTGGCTGAAATCCACGTCGGCATAGACTTGCGCGCGCACCCGGCCTTGGCCCACGAGCGGGGTCAGGATGTCCTCGATGCGTTGCGCGTAGGTGTTTTCCATGCGCGTGGTGATGCGCAGGCGGGTGTCGTCGATGGCGTCGGCACTGTTCGGGTCGGGTGTCAGCAGTTGGCCTTGCTGGTCCACCACCGAGACCTCGCGCGCATCGAGCTCGGGCACGCTTGCGGCGACCAGGTGGACGATCGCGGCGACTTGTCCGGCATCGAGCTTGCGCCCCTGGTACAGCGACACCAGCACCGAGGCGCTGGCTGGCCGGCTGTCACGGATGAAGGCGGAAGGCTTGGGCAGCGCCAGGTGCACGCGCGCGGCGCGGATCGACTGCAAGCCGCCAATGGTGGCGCTGAGATCGGCTTCCAGCCGCTCCTGGTTGCGCGTGCGCTCGGCCAGGTCGCTCATGCCAAACGGCGAATTCGCGGCGTCTGTCGCATTCATCGCCGCGCTGCCCTGCGGCAGGCCACGCGCGGCCAGTTGCAGGCGCAGCGCGGCCAGGTCGGCCATCGGCGCCATGATCGAGGTGCCGTCGGCGCCAAGCTTGTACTGGGCATGGGTCGCCTGCAGCTCCTGGGCAATGGCCGAGGCATCCTTCTGGTCCAGGCCCGCGTACAGCAGGCCGTAGTTCGGGCCGCGCGACCACAGCACGACCGCCACGCCGAGCGCCACGGCAGCCGCCACCGCCACCAGCAGCACCAGTTGGCGCGTCGCCGGGTTCTGCGTCAGCTGCTTCCAGGGATCCAGCCGCGAACCGCTTTCGGTGGTCGCGACGGCGTTATCGGCCATGGTGTCGTTCGTCGTCTAGGAAGGGGAGAGGGAGGGCTTGCGGCAGGCCGGCATCACACCGGCATGTTCATGATTTCCTTGTAGGCATCGACCAGCTTGCTTTGCACCGCCACCATGGTGCGCAGCGACAGGTCGGCCTTCTGCACCGCGATCATGGTGCGGCCGAGGTCGGCGCCCTTGTCGCCGCGCTCGAAACTGGCGGCCATGCGCCCGGCTTCCATCTGGGTCTCGCCCACCGCGGCAATCGACTTGTGCAGCAGCGCCGAGAAGTCGCTTTGCGGGCTCGCGGCGGCAGGCTTGAACGCCGTCTCCGGCGGGGCGATGCCGGTACTCCGGATCTGGCCGCTCATCTGGCGCATCTGCGCCAGCAGGTTGTTGACGTCGATCGTGTTCATCGTATTCATCGAGGCGCACCGTCGAGCCGGAGTGTCGGAATCCCGCCGCGTGACGGGTTTACGGTGATGGATGCACGAGCCGTGCCATGGACTGATGCCGCCCCCGCTTCCCTTTCTTCATTCCTGCGGCTTCCCGTTTCGTCGTTCCCGCGAGGCGCTCTTCAACAGCCGAAGGCTGGTCAAGCGGGAATGACGAGGAGGAAGGGACCGCGCGAATGACGAGTGGAGTGCAGTGGGAACCACGAGACGAGGAGCGGCGGGAATGACACCTCGAGATGGGTAGCCGGTTGGATGGCCGTCTAGGCGGCCATGCTGCCCTGCATGCCGTATTTGCGCAGCTTCTCCACCAGGGTGGTGCGCTGCATGTGCAGCAGCCGCGCCGCATGCGCGACCACGCCGCCGGTGGCGTCAAGCGCCTGGCGGATCAGGCCCACCTCGATGTCGGCCAGGTGGTCCTTCAGGTCCAGGCCGTCCTCGGGCAGGATGCCCAGGGTTTCGGCGCTGCCCATGGTCACGCCGACCAGGGCGCCCACGCCCTCCTCCGGCAGCAGCGGCGACAGCGCGCCGAGCGCGGATTCCTCGGCCCGCTCGGGGCCGCGGTATTTCTCCGGCAGCTGGCGCACGCGTACCTCGCCATGCGGAAACATGATGGCCAGGCGTTCGGCCAGGTTCGACAGTTCACGCACGTTGCCCGGCCAGGAATAGGCATGCAGGGCCTGCATCGCGGCGGCGCTGAAGCGCACCGCGCCAAGCCCGCGCTGGGCCAGGCGCTGGTTGAACTCGGCGACCAGCAGCGGCAGGTCCTCCAGGCGCTCGCGCAACGGCGGCAGGTCGAGCGGAAACACGCTCAGGCGGTAATAGAGGTCCTCGCGGAAGCCGCCGTCGTGGATCGACTGCTCCAGGTTGCGATGGGTGGCGGCAATGATGCGCACGTCGCAGCGCTGGGTCTTGTTGCCGCCGACACGCTCAAACACGCGCTCCTGCAGCACGCGCAGCAGCTTGACCTGCATCGGCAGGCTCATGTCGCCGATCTCGTCCAGGAACAAGGTGCCGCCCTCGGCCATCTCGAAGCGGCCCTTGCGCGCGCTGATGGCGCCGGTGAAGGCACCCTTCTCGTGGCCGAACAGTTCGCTCTCCAGCAGCTCGGCCGGGATCGCGCCGCAATTGATGGCCACAAACGGGCGGTCGCGCCGCGGCGACTGCTGGTGGATGGCGCGGGCAACCATTTCCTTGCCGGTGCCCGACTCGCCCAGCACCAGCACGCTGGAATCGAATGGTGCCACCTGGCGGATCAAGCCGGTGACCCGGGTCATCGCCCCCGACTCGCCAATCAGGCGCGTGGCGTTGCCGACACGGCTCAAGGCCTTGCCGCTGACGTTGCGCAGCGCGTCGGACATTTGTTCATAGCGCAGTGGAAAATCCACCGTGGCGCTGCGCGTGGCGAAGGTGGAGGCGGCACTGGCAAAACGCGCTGCCCATGCCGAATCGGTGGCGACCAGCAGCGGCACGTGGGCCGCCTCGTCGCCCAGCAGGGCCAGCTGGCGCTCGGCCTCGGCGGTCGCGGCGATGGTGCCGACGAAAACCCCGCGCCAGGCGTGCGTGGCCGCATCGGCCAGTGCACACAGCGCGCCATCCTGTGGCTGGTAACCAAGGAACTGCAGTGCCGACAGCACCACGGCCATGCGCGCCTGGTCCGACTCGATCACGAGAAAATCGTACTTGTCCATCCCCATTCTCCTTCCTGATCATGCTCGGGCAGGCGGGTGACCCGCGTTGCCTCGCGCCCGTCGGCTTTACGTCGCCGGCTCGCTGAACGACAGAGCAATAACAGGGCCAGCCGCATGCCAGGGCTGGCGGGAAAGCGTCACCGGACCCAAGGGAACATTGCCGTCGCGCTCCCGGGCGCCGCCGGGCAGCGCCCGATGTGAAATCGTATATTATTGATATATATGACGTTTTTTGACATCAACCGGCAGCGCCGGGCGCCCGCCGCCGGTTTTGCAGCGCGTCAAAAAAACTTCATGGGGACGTTGCAGGCGTGAACTGCGTCACATGACTGAGCCTTGACTCAGCCGGCAAGCTGACGCGCTTCTGCCACTTTTCGTCGGTGATGACGAAAAACCAGGCGACCAATCGCGTCACCCAGTGCGTCACCCAGCAACGCAAAGACGACAAATACGCGTCCGTCAGGGAATCGGCGCTCCACCTGTGCCGCCAGCTCCAGGTGCAAGCCGGGGCAGGCGTCGAAGCGCGGACGCAGGATGATGGCGTCACCGCTGGGCGCCAGGGCCGCCGGCAGCAGCGCGCCCACCACGTTGAAGCGCAGCAATTGCCGCGGCGGCAACACGGTCGTCGGCACCAGCAACTGGTTGACGATGTCCACCAGCGCGGTGAGCTTGGCATCCAGCCGCAGCATCTCCTGCATCAGGGGGTTGTCGTCGTCCGCCGTTTCCAGCGCACGCTCCTCGAGCGCGGCAATCGCGGTCAGCGCGGTGACGTTGCGCTCCACCATGCGCAGCTGCCGGCTGGACGACGGGGGCCAGACCAGCGGCTCGCTGTCCACGTGCAGGCTCTCCTCGCAACTCACGCGCTGCTCGAAATCGTCCCAATGCTCGGCGCTCATCGTGGCTCCTCGGTGTCAGGAAGGCGGTGTGTCCGCAAGCATTAGATCATTACCCTGCCCACTGTGGCGCGGAGCCGGGCCTTGTCGGGGCCAGGCTTTGCAAATGTTGCGGAGCCCGCTTGTGGTGGGCGATGCCCTTGTTTCGGCATGCGCCGGTGCTTGGATCAATAACCTGTAGAGCTTTCGTGCGCCTCTGGCGCCCGAGTCACTTCTCTTTTGCTTGTCCAAAAGAGAAGTAACCAAGAGAAAACGACACCCCGTTTGGCGCTTGCCGCCCATCCCTGGGCGGCAAGTCCGTGAGCCGGGGTCGGGCTTTTCGGCGGCACGTCCATATGCCGTCGAAAAGGCATCGGCTTCCTGCCGATGCCCGCTACGCGGCCTGTCGACCCCGTCTCACCGCCGCACAGGGGACCCCAAAGAGCGAGCGCGCTCCTGCGCGCACTACTCGAAAGGCCGGCCAGTCCGCCGCTTCGTGCTCTTGCACCGAGTGCGGTCCAGGCGAAGGCATGGATGCCTGAGTAGAGGCAACGCAGGAGCGGTTGCCCGATGGACCGCCCGCTCTTGGGCCCCCTGTGCGGCGGTGAGGATCGGACGATCAGGCCCGAAGGGGGCTCGACAGGAGGTCGAGCCTTTTTCGACGGTACATGGACGTACCGCCGAAAAGCCCGGCCGGCCCTCACGCACTTTCCGGGCAGGATGCCCGGAAAGCGCCAAACGGGGTGGCTTTTCTCTTTGGTTACTTTCTCTTTGGCCACTCAAAGAGAAAGTGACTCGGGCGCCGGAGGCGCACGAAAGTAACGCGCGCCTTGATAATTCGCGGCCCATCGGCTTGATAACTCGCTCATAGAAAATTTGCACACCGCGCAAAGGAATGCCGTGATGTGCAAATCATGCCTCAGAACAAGCCCGCCGGCTCGGCCGCGATGTCCCAGCTGAAGATCAAGAGCTCAGTTCGTTCGGCTCCCTTCCCCATGCCGACCGTGTAGCGGATGTCTGTCGTCTCGGTGTGGAACGCTGCGAACAGCCGCCGGATGTCAGGATGGTCGCCAAGGCTGATGATCGCCTTGCCCTGCAACTGACCGATCGTGCTGGCCAGCTCCTCGTACTGCTCCCACCCGAACTCGACGCCGTACCCTTCCGTCTGCCAGTACGGCGGGTCCAGGTAAAACAGCGTGTGTGGCCGATCGTAGCGCTTCAGGCATTCCTGCCAGGGCAGATGCTCGATGTACACGCTGGCCAACCGCAAGTGCGCCGCTGACAGCGTCTCCTCCAGGCGCAGCAGATTGAGCCCCGGCGGCGCCGTGGTCGCCGTGCCGAAGGATTGGCCATCGACGCGGCCACCGAAGGCCGCCTGCTGGAGGTAGTAGAACCGCGCTGCACGCTGGATATCGGTGAGAGTCTCCGGTCGCGTCATCTTGAGCCACTCGAACACCACCCGGCTTGTGAGCGCCCACTTGAACTGGCGAACGAACTCTTCGAGATGGTTCTGGACAACACGGTAGAGGTTGACCAGATCGCCATTGACGTCGTTGAGCACCTCAGCCTCGGCGGCTTGTGGACGCAGGAAAAAGAGCGCTGCGCCGCCGGCGAAAGCCTCGACGTAGCACTTGTGCGGTGGGAAGAACGGGAAGATGCGCTCAGCGAGGCGGCGCTTGCCGCCGAGCCAGGGAATGATCGGCGCAGGGTTTGTTTGCATCATGCAAGCATTTTTCGTGTGACGAAACGTTGATAGGCTGGCCTGGCTCTGTCGACAGGGCAGGCAGCCTCGGGGGGCTCGCAGGTGCAATCTGCGTTGTTCTCGACGGCTGGCGTGTTGACGCACGCCGGCCGTCGCTGTCTTTGTCGGCTCAAGCCGGCATGGCGGGCATCTCTTCGAACGTGTAGTCGCGGCTGTACAGATTGCCGGCGACGTGCTGCACGTTGCCTTGTTGGACGGCGGCCGCGAATAACGCGGTCCGCTGGAGGTAGTCGGGTGTCTGACCGATCCACCGCGGGATCGCACAGCAGCGCGCTGCTGCAACAAGTGCCGACTCGATTTGCTCCCAGTCCGCGCCGTTGGCCAGGCCCGAACCATCGACCTCTGCCGCTGGGGCAACGGTGAAATGGACCTGCAAGTTGCGCCAGCTCCGCGCCGGCATTCCGAACAGCTGGCCACCTTTTGACCGACGCAGAGCTGTGGGATCGATACGGCCACGTGCCCAGCCCGCTTCGTGCGGGATATCTACCGCTGGACCGACCCACGCTTCGCCGACATCGAACGTGCTGTCGGCGGCGATCGACGCCGCGCCGTTGATGTCGTTCGCAATGCGGTATTCCACACCGATCACGGCGTCCAGGCCAGCGTCCAGCACGAACCAGGCGCAGCGCGAGCCGTCGGGAAGCTGCACGACGCGTTGGCTGGGCTCGTCGGCCAGGTACGTGTAGCCGGCGTCGGCTGCGCGACGGAACGCGAGCGTGATCAGCGTTCCGACGGGCAGCGTCAGGCCCAGCAGGCAGACAACCCGCGGCACCAGCGCCGTGGCCCACGTGCCACGCAGGGTCAGCACGCTCGCCGTGGTCTGCGTGCCGGTGAGCCACTGCAGGCGGGCCGCCGCCGCCGGGCGGCCGTTGGTCAGCACGCCAGCGTCGGTGAGCCAGGCTGCGCCGGCGCCGATCAGGCTCCAGGCGATATCCGTGGGTCGGTTGTACGAAATCAGCATGGCATCAGCCCCAGCAGATGATAGTTGCGGTGCCGGCGAGCAGGTCCGGCTCGAAGTCGATCACCAGCACCGGCTTGCCGCCCAGCAGGCCGTACTTCGGGTATGTCAGCGTCCACACTTGGCCAAGGTCCAGCCCGGGAAGCGCCTCGAGCTCGACCGCGACCGAGTAGAACCAGCGCGGCACGGTGTAGATCTTCCCGATGCGGTCAATTTCGGCCTGGCCATCTGTGGCTTGGTCGAAACAGCTCGCCGCCGGCGTCGCGTACAGCGCGTGCCGGTAGGCGCCAGACAGGGGCTGCGCTGTACTCACCACCTCTTGGTACTGGCGCAGCATGGATTGCCGCACCGAGAGCGGGAAGTTGGTACTGGCGCTGACCAGGTCGCCGTCGCTCAGCGCGGCCCAGTTGCGGCGCACCCCCATCTGGGTCGTGAGGCCCGGCGCCGTGTCCATCGTGGGCAGCAGGTCGCCCGACATCGCGTTGATGTCGATCGTACCAACCGGTGCACCCGCATCCTCCGGTGCAACCAGGCGAGTGAATCGCAACACGCCAGCGGCATCGGCCCACTTGCACGCCGTGTAGCTGGCCAGGGCTACGTCCAGCGCCTGCGCCACGCTCTCGCCGCCGGCGAGATACACGCCCAAGCCGGCGTACCCGCTGTCGGTGTCGATGGCCTGCGCATCCGCCTGCGACCACGCGACGTCGACCTGGCCGCCGCGGACATCGAGGATCTGGTGCAGGTAATCGGCGAGCTTGATGCTCTGCAGGGTCGCTGGCACCAGGCTGATGGGATCCGGGTTGTAGGTGTCGTCGTATTGGACAATCTGGATCATCCCGACGCTGGGTGGCACGGGCATGGTCCCCGGCACCAAGGGCACGCCGAGCAGATACAGGTCGTGGTCGACCCCGTCGGCGTTGGTGAGCGTCAACGTGTAAACGCCAGCTTTCGTCCACGAGGCAATGATCGTGTCCGGCGTCGTGCCGGTGGCCAGGGCGATCTTGGCGTAGCCCTCCGGGAGATCCGGGATCGTGACCGTGATGCGGTAACTCTTGCCGGATCCGTACTTCGTGATCGATGTCAGCTTGAGCCAGCCGAGGCCGGTGGTCGAGGGGATATCCAGCGCCAGGTACGCATTGCGCAGGGCTGCGGAATGCAAGCCCACGCTGCTCGTGTCCGGCTGCTTGAGCACGTAGCCGGGATGGAACTCGAACAGGTTGCCGGCAGGGCTGAGATCCGTATACCAGCCCGCGTTGTCGACGAATGTCGGGTTCTTGAGCGGGATTTCGACCAGCGAAGAATCCGGCATCACATACCACGCCTTAGCGTTGCTAAAGGTCGCGGTGCCCGTGCCGTGGCTGTAGGCAGCAAACTCCATCACACCAAACGACGCGCCGGCGGGAGCCGTCTTAGTCGCGGTGTAGGTAGCCGTGGCCGTGGTGTCCTTCACGTCCGGGCCATCGGACCAACCGATCTCGGCGCCGCTGGCGTCGCGCCAAGAAATACGGACGCACGCACGCGAAGTGAGGTAGCCGCCGTAATTGTTGGTGGCGATGTCGCCCTGCACCTTGATCGTCGCGCTGGTGGACTCCTGCGGGAACGTGATCTTGCCGCCGGCCATCACCGGCGGGGTATCGCCGCCCGTCGTCATGCCGGTGGGCGCGCTGCCGTCGGTGCCGGTGGGCGGATTGCCGGCGCCGTCGAGGATGTCGTCGCTGGGCTGTGGCAGCTGGTCGCCGCCGACGCTGGACAGGTCCGCAGTGACCTTGCCAGTGGGCGATGCGTGCAACAGCAGCGCCGTTTTGGTCGCATCGAGCGTGAAATCGGGCGGCGCCGCGGCGGGATTGAGCGGGTAGCCGGAGTCGCGCACGTAGCCGATGCCAAGGATCGGCGCGTCCGTGGCCATGTAGACCAGGTTGGGCGCATCGGTCATCACAGTGGGCACGTTGCGGCAGGCACCGAGCACGATCGGCCGCGGCTGGTTCGCGGCGGCCGGATCCGCGTCCGGACGGATCATCCAACGCTGCAGCGGCACATCGAGCAGGCCGAGCGGATCACGGCAAGTGAGCTTCACGCTCAGGTCATCGACGGTCGCCACGTTGTCGATCACAGCGGTGTACAGCGGCACGCGGTCGCCGTAGCTGTCCCCTGGTGCCAACGCACTCACGGTAACCGGCAGGTCCCTGGCGTCGCTGCTCAGAAGCTCGAGGAACGTGTTGTCGGCATCGAGCGCGGTCAGCACCATTGCGCCGGTCTTCACGCCACGCTGCCAGGGCCAGAAGTCCAGCGAGCGCACCGCCCGCAATTCGTTGTTGTCGCCGGCCAGCAGGCCGTTGTAGCGGTCATTCGGCACCGCATCGGTGGGCAACGACAGCCAGTCCTCGCTGGCAATGTGCACGCCGCTGATCTCCTGCGGCGGCTCGTACCAGCCGTCGTCGCCCGGCGGCGCGAACTCGATCGCACGCTGGCCGGCGTTGAGGAAGCAGCGCAGGCCATAGGCCTCGCTCCCGCCCAGACTGGCGGCCAACATCCACGGTCCTGCCGATGGCAATGCCGCGGTGTGCACCGGCGTGCCGTTGCGGGACCAGGTCACGGTCGGCTGCGAGGCGGTGAGGTCGAGCAGCACTCCGATTACATCGCCCTTGGCCGCCACCGGCACGCTGGCAACGCTCGCGCCACCGTTGTGGATCTGGCCGAGGTCGAGGCGGTAGCCATAACCGATGGCGTCGCCGCCTGCGTACGTTGCGAGCGAAGCGGCGGCCGTAGCAATGCCGACGCTCGCGAGCAGGTCGCCGACGCCATAGACGATCAGCTCCGCGTTCCAGCGGCCAACACTCTCCGGGAACAGCGCGAGCGCGGTGCGATTGATGTCCGCGATCGCGTTGACGGCGAGCACCGTGCCGGATTGCTCCAGCTCGAGATCGGCGCCGAGGCGTGCCTGGTCGAAGATGGCGTAGCGCGGCGTCATGGGTTCGGGAACGGCGCGGCGGGAGGGGTGAATGCGCCGTTGTAGCGGCAATAGCCCTTGGTCACCCGGAACGCCCGGACGAAGCCATTGAGGAAATTGGTGCCCTGCCACTGCGATCCGATGCGCGGTGCGCCGGTGCATGGGAACGTGAACCCGCCGGGCAAGGTCACCGGCGCACCGCCGACGCCGTTGAGGTAGACGGTGGCGACGCCCTGCTTCACGCAATATGCCGTGTGGAACATCGCGCCGGTTGTCAGCGCTGCAGGTGATGAGCCTCGATTTGCCGAGCTTCCATAGATCCACACGCGCGGGGACCCGGCGTACGACAGCGCGTACATGACCAGCCCCCCGGCCGAATCCCCGTTGCGGTTGTCGAACAGCGTCTGCTGCGTGGAAAGCGAATTGACCAGGAACCAGAACTCGATGGTGAAGTCCCCGGTGCCGAAATCAAAGCCAGGAGACACGGGCGTCGAGAGATAGTCGCCGCTACCATCGAATTTCCCGGCGTTGTAGCCCAGCGAGGTATCGATCTGGGCATTGCCCGATGCCGTCCAGGTGCGGGCGGCCGCGGTATCGGTGAACACGGTGGAGCCGTTGGCGCCGCCGAAATTCAACAGCGACGTAGTGATGTCGCTTTCCTTCGTGACGTCCAGCAGGAAATCGAAGTAGGACGCATCGGTGGAAGACGTCGCCGAATCGTCGTCGCACCGTACCGCGATCACGTTGTCGCCAGCCAGAAGCGCCTGGGATGAAATATTGGCGGTCACGCCGCTTTGCAGCCCGGTGGTGTTCTGCGAGACCACCGCGCCGTTGAGGTACATCACGTAACCATTATCGAAGAACCCGGTCATTTTGATGCCGAGTGGCGGCACGGACGACAGGGTGAGCTTGCGCCGAATCCAGAGCCTCTGGTCCAGATTGACGGTGGTCGCGATCGTCGGCGAGAAGCGGCTATCGAAGGCATGGGCAAGCGCCCCGTCGTCCGATGCCCCTGGCCGAATGTTGCCGAACGGCGCCGGTCCAATTGGCCACGCCGAATCGTCGAACGCCGGCGCGGAGTAATTGGTGTTGTCGGACAGCAGCGTCTGCAAGTAGCGCCAGTCCGAGAACTGCGGTGGCGACAGGTCGGTGACCTTGATCGCCTGCGTACTTGTTGCCGTGCCGCCGGCACTGTCGACGGCGACCACGACAGTGGTGCGGGACATTGCTGCCGTCGCCTTCCCGCTCAACCGCAGCAGCGAACCGACGATGCTCAGTGCGAACCCCGCCGGCAGCGCCCCAGAAATCGCGCGCGGGTTGCTGTAGTTGCCGTCGCCGCCGCTGATTTGCAGATCTGCGAGGTAGTCAACACCGACCACCGCGTCCGGGTACGTGCCGCTGAGCGACAGCGGCTCAGCGATCACCACGATCGCAAAAGACCGCTCGACATATGCGCCGGTGATCGACGTGGCCCTGATCGTGAGCGGGAACGTGCCGCCCAACGCCACGCGGCTCGAAATCAGCTCACCCGTGGGGCTGTCGAGATAGATGCCGGCTGCTTCCAGTGCGGCCGCGCCAGCGGTGATCGTGTAGACATATGGGCCTTGCCCGCCACGAGCGACGACATGAGCACTGTAGGCCGCGAACAGCGCGACGCTGGGCAGCACGCCGCGCAGCGTCATGCCCTGGCCGATGTCGACCAGCACGATGCGCCGGCTCACAGCGCAGCCCGCGAGCTGCCGGCCAGGGCGCGCAGGGTATCGCCGGCACCGGACTTCGCCATTTTGTCGTTCGTCTGGGCGGTGTCGCCGGTGTGCTTGATGACCTGGTCGAGCTGGCTGCTGAGCTTCTGGAGCAACGCCAGCTGCTCGGGCGTCGACGACGTGACGGATACGGCGGAGCCGGGGCCCGGCAACGCGATCGGCGCGCCGGTGATCGTGGCGATCAGGTCATGGCCGAGCTGGCGGATCGCGTCGACGATCGAGCTGCTGGCGGTGAGCGTGGTGCCAGCGAGGTCCTGCTGCTGCAGCGTCTGCAGGTAACCGGCCACGTTCGTGAGCCCGAGGTCTTTACCGAGGTCGGCGAGCGAAAAGCCCAGGCCGCTGGCCGCTTCGCCGAAGCCGATGCCGTGCGTGGTGCTGATATCCGCGACGTACTGCGCCAGCGTTTTGGCATCCGTGAACCGGCCCATCGCGTCGGCTTGCGCCTGCAGCTGGTCGCGCTGGCCGATCAGCTTGTTGTAGTCGGTGAGCGCGCTGTCGATGCTCTGGCCGCCGGTCGCGCCGGGCAGCTGCAGGATCTCGCTGACCTTGTTGTACAGCCCGGTGTAATCCGCGCTCGAGGCGTACAGCTTGCGGCCCAACGCGAGCACATCGTTGGCACTGGTGATGCCGCTGCGCAGGCCCTTGAGCGCGATGTCGAGCTTGGCCTTGTCGTTGAGCGGCGAGTTGTCGCCGATGGCGAGCTGCGCGGCCGTTTGGGTCTTGGCGGTCAACTTGTCGATCTGCGCGTTGACGCTCGCCAGGGTGTTGCTCGTGGCGCCGTAGAGCTTGCTGGCCAGGTCCTGCGCCGCGGAGCTCAGCTGCGCGATCGCCGCAGCGGCCTGCTCGGCGGCCGAGCGGTGGATGTTGGCCAGGTCCGTCTCGGCCGCACCCTGCATGCCGGCGGCCTGGGCCAGCGTGTTCGCCTGGTCGATGTTGGCCAGCATCTGCTGGTTGATCGCCTGCAGGCTTGCGCCGAAGCCGGTGGCCTGCGGCGCGAACTGGCCGACGAACTGGGTGTATGCCGCGCTGGCCTGCGCCAACCGTGCGTACGTATCCGCGAGCTTCTCGCCTTCCTGTTGCAAGCCCTGGGTGAACTTGACCACCTGGGCGAGCGTGGCACTGGCGCCGAGCGCGACCAGGCTGTTGCCGCGGTTGATGTCGGCCTGCGCGGCGAGCATCGTCTGCGCGCCGTCGAGCAAGGTGTCCGCGCTGCCGCGCCACTGTTCGGCGATCTGCTGGGCGACGTCGCCGGCGGACTTCGCGACGGTCGCGACCAGGGCTTCGGCGCCGATGCGTTGCGCGGCCGCTTCGGCGGTCGCCTCTTTCCACGTCTGACCCAGGTAGTTGACGACGTACTCCGTCGCGCGCACCTGACCCTTGTCGTTGTACGTGGTGTGCGTGTTGAGGCTGGCTTCGATCATCGCTGGCACGTCGACGCCCAGCTTCTGCGCGCCTTGCACCATCGTTTTCTCGACGCCGTCGTACAGCGCGTTCGCCGCCGCGAGCATCTCTGGGGACACGGCTTGGTCGACCACGCGCGTCTTGCGGCCGCCGAACAGCGCGCGCTGCTTCGTCTGGTACAGCGATGCCGAGGCATCCGCGCCGCCGGCGCCGAGGCTGAGCGTCGCATCGGATGCCGCTGTCTGGTACTTCGTGCCGAACAGCTTGCCACCGCTGACCTGGTCGATCGCCATCGCGGCCAGGGCGACCCAGCCCACCACCGGGATGGCAGCCATACCGGCAGCGACGCCACTGGAGATCGTGGTGGCAATGGCGGTGCCGGCTGCATACCCGCCGATGGCGCCGGTGGCGGTGGACGCTGCGGTGCTGAGGCCGCCGCTGCCGCGCCCCAGGCCCCACATGGCACCCAGCGCACCACCGGCAAGGCCGATGGTGCTGAACCCACCCAGCGTGCCACCGTAGGGGCCTGTGGGGCCGGTGAAGCCGAGACCGGTCTGCATGCCCTTGTAGCCCGACGCGTACGGGCCGTACATGCCGGGCGCCGACGCTGGCGCGCTGCCCCAGAGGCCGCCCGTCGACGCCCATGTATACGCGTTCTTGGCCGCTCCGATGCTGGAGATGAAGCCCGGATAGCTGCCGAGACCTCCACCGGATCCGCCGGCGCCGCCGAGGGCAGTGCTGATTCCGCTACCGACTCCCGTCGCCGCCGCGGTGTGGGGTGCCAGTGAGCCGGCGACGCCAAGTAATCCGATGCCTGGAAACATGTTCGCCAACAACGGCTGCAGCACACGCAATTGCAGCCACGTGCTGATGATCTGGGCCACGATCGACTTGGCGGCATCGGCCAGACCACGCCACAGATCCTTGATGCCCCTCACGTTGCGGACGAAATAGTCTCCGATGGTGTCAGCGGCAGTCTTCGCGCCCTGCGAAATCACCTGGTAGTAGCGCTCGGCCGCGCTGGTCTGCGTTTCGTAGCTCTTGACCGTTTCCGGCGTTTCCTGGTTGTTTTTCGCGTCGAGTTCGTTCTTCACCTGCAGCCGGTCGTTGAGCGTGTCGTAGCGCCGTTGCAGATCCTGCATGGCCTGCGATACCGGCACACCTGCCCGAACCCAATCGGCATATGCGTTAGCGGCCTCGCGCACACCGGCGTTGTATTCGATCTGCTGATCGCTCAAGCCCGCCAGCTTGTCGCGCAGTTGATCGATCTGTTCATCAAGCGCGGCCTGGCCACTGATGATTTCGGCGTTTGCGCGGGCCAACTCACGGGCGGCATCGGCGGCCGCCTTATTCGCTTGTGTTTGGTCACCGGTTGCCGCAGTGGTCTGCTTCAGCTGCGCAGCCAGCTCTTCGGCCTGCTTACGCAGGTCGTCATTCGCCTGAGCATTGCTCTTCGTCGCGGCCTTGGCATTTTCCTGTGCGCTTTCGTAATCCACCATCTCATCTGTCGTTCGATGGATGGCGGTAATGTTCTTTTCGGTCTCGGCGCGAATCCCGGCCGCGGCGACGGCGTACGCCGAAGCATCCGTCTTGGCCGTGCGCAAGCCCGCGGACAAACCCAACCATGCCGCACCGATTGTCTTCGCCATCGAATTCGGTAGCTTCGCCAAGGCGCCGCCGAGCGTGCTGAACATGTCTACCGCGCCGGCACGGATGTCGTTGAACGACCCCTTGGCGACAAACGTGACCGCGGTGAACGCCAGGCTGGCGCCCTCCTTGATCCTTTCCCATACGACCAGCAAGCCATCGACCAGGGCGATGCCAGCGAGGCGCACCTCCAGGAATTGGCCACGTAGGTAGGTACCGATCTGCCAGCCGACAATAGCCGAGCCCAACACGTTGAACGCGATGCCGACCAGACCGATGCTCGCGCGTGCATTGGCGAAGCTGGTGGCCGTTTTTGCGGCCCAGCCCTTCACGGCTATGCCGTTGGCGTCCACCGCAGCAGACTGCGCGCGCAGGTTGGCGATCCACGCCAGACCCGCATAGATCATCTTGGTGGCGTATACGGTGGCCACGATCTGGCCCAGCGTGACGACTGCGCGTGCGATGTCATCGACGTGCCGCGCAACACCCGAAATTGCATCGGCGACCTTGCGTGACACGCTGTTGGCCTGATCCGCCGTGCCGACGTAGCTCAACACCGAGTTCTGCAGTTGCGACCAGGCGCGGCCAATGGTCAGCGGCAGCTGACTATATTCGCGCGCCACTTGCTCCCGCTGCTTGATCAAGGCGTCGAGGATCTGCTGCGCGGTGATCTTTCCCTGTGCGCCCAATGCCCGCAGTTGACCGACCGTGATGCCCATGCCCTGGGCGATCGCTTGCGCGAGACGCGGCGTCTGTTCGAGCACGCTGTTGAGCTCGTCGCCGCGCAGCGTGCCGCTCGCAAGGCCCTGGCCAAGCTGGGTAATCGCTGCGGACGCGGCCGCGGCCGACGCGCCGGAAAGCGCCACCGCCTGGCTGATCGTCTCCGATAGCCCGACAGCGACATTGAAGGATGTCCGCGCGTCGCCGCCCAAGCTACGGAAACTGGTGGACAGCTTGCCGATCAGGTCCGCCGTGGTTCCCAGGCTGGACGCAGTGCGCTGCGCCACGCCAAGGGCTTGTTCCTGCGCCTGGGCAAACGAGACGGTGCCACCGGACGCCAACCGCAACTGCGCGCCGATGTTGGCGTACTGGTCAGCCATGCTGGCCAGGCCGCGAACCGTCTGTACGACGCCGATGCCCGCGACCAGCGTCGCCAGCGTGCGGCGTACCGAGTTGCCGATGCCTTCAACCGTATTGGTGACTGGCTTGAGACCACGGGTGGCCTGGTCGCCCGCCTGCTGGCCGGCAAGTCCCACTTCACGTTCGGCGTTGACGGCTTCCTTCGCCGCGGCATTCAGGTCGCTGCTGTTGCCGGTGAAGCGAACGCCTACGGTGAAATTGGTGGCCATGTCCCTGCCTGCGGTCAGTGTTTCGTGGCGCGTTCGATGGCCGCGTTGATCGTCGACGCCGCGACGCGGCCCATCAGCTGGATGCCGGCGGCCACCTCACGCCAGTGCGGCCGTGGCACGCGCTGCAGTTGCAGCGCGGCATGGATCTCCGTGGCGGGAATGCCCAGGCAGATAGCGCCGCCAGCGCCGTTCGCAAAGCCCAGCTGGCACGTCTGGAACACCTCGACCGTAAGCCAGTTGCATGCGAGTACTTCAATGCTGCTGTCCACCACCGGCGCCGCTTCGGCGTCTGCCACGATCTCGGTCGGTGCGCCGGCCGCTGCGAGCTGCTGGGCAAGCGAGGGGCCTTCGTCGTCGTCGACGGACCCGCTCGTGTTCAGCGCGCGCGCGACCGATTCGAGTTTTTTGCCGCAGCACCGCTCAGCTTCTCCATGAACGCGCGCACGGTGGCTCCGCTGTACGCCAGATCGTTCTTGATCGCCTCCTTGGCTTCGGCGAACCCAATCGGACTGCCGTCTCCGTTCGCCACTTCTGCAACGCCGATCAACACTTCGTCGAGAAACTCGGCGTCGCTCGGTGACTTGGCCATCAACGCGTCGAACTGCGCGCGGTCCAGGTGTTTGAACTCGGCGACGAAAGACGCTTCCTGCTCGCGGTCGGCGTCGTCGCTCAATACGGGGACGCTGACGCGTGCCTTGAACGATTCGGTCATTTTCAGCTTGAGACTCATGTGTGCGGATCCTTGGGTGAGGTGCAACGGCGTTGCGTGGCGGAAAATGCCCGCCCCATGTCGGCGGCGGGCCTGTCGGGGGAATCACGCCGCGTCGGCTACGCCGCGGCTTCCAGGCGCAGCTCCCACTCGTCGTCACCGGTATCGGTGGGCACGAAGGCAAGCTGCGCATCGAGCGTGGCGCGATCGGAGTCGTTCCCATACTTCGGCTGCAACAACTGCATTTGGCTGCTGGCGAACGCAACGCGCAGGGTGTCGTCGGTGCCGTGGCTGAAGCTGAAGGCACCAAGGGTGTTGGCCTTGGTTGCGGTGAAGTAATCCTTCGTCGCAATCGTCGGCGCCAGGATCGAGACGCTGCCCTTGCTTTCGCGGTTGGTGATGGTCACCTCCTGCTCGCCAGGGTTGTCGAAGTACGTGACGGTGTTGCCCTGGTCGAAGTCGAAGGTTTTGAACACGCTGGCGATCGCGTGGACGCTGACCTCCTGCGTGTTGTCGAACGTGACCGGGGTCGGCACCTTGAACGCGCTCCAGCCGGTGGGCGACACGGCCGCGGTGCTGGTGGGCGTGTTCCAGATGCCGGTGAACTGGAAGGTCAGGTGCGGGATCTGGCCACTCTCGACCTTCATCTGGAAGGTGCCACGAGCACCGGTCAGCATGTGCTGCTGGCCGTCCATGTTGAAATACAGCGTCAGGGATTCCGTGCTGGGCGTGTCCGGCGTATAGACGACCGAGGTCACGGCAACGACGGTTTCCTTCACTCCGCAGGCCTTCAGCAAGGAGCCCCACGCCGGCGCGGTGCCCAGCGCGCCGCTGCCGACCAGCTCGACATCGAACTGCAGCATGCAGTGCACGCCCACGTGCAGCTGCAGGTCGTTGCCGAACGTCGGTCGGTCCAGGTTGCGGCTGACCGTGTTGCCTTCGAGCGGGCTCAGCTGAGCGTTGCTGGTAACGATGGCGCCGCTGCCGGCCGCCGCCACGGCGGTGCCGTAGGTGACTTCCGCCAGCGCGAGCACCAGGAGGGTTTTGGATCGCAGTGACATGGCTTACTTCTCCTTTTTGGCCGGGGCAGCCGGCGCAGCCGGCGCAGGTGCCGGGGTGGATTTGGTCGGGACGGCCTTCTGGCGCACGGCAGGCTGGGTGCCCTTGTCGGTGCGCAGGAGCTTGCCATCCTGGTCGCGATACTCGGTGGTCATCGTCGGGATCCTCTAACGGAGCAATTGGGTGGTAAGGGAGAGCCGCGCGCCGTGGCAGATCACACCGGCAAAGCTCACCGGGCCGGCCTCGACCAGCTGCAGGCCGGCCTCGCTGCCATCGGGCAGCGCGCACTGGCTGACCGTGCCGTCCAACGTGTCGTTGGCGCGAAACGCATCGCGCAGGTCTTCGATCAGTTGGTCGAACACGAGCTCGCTCGCATTGGCGTCGTCGAACGCCATCACTCCCTGAATGCGCCAGCGCGTGTATTCGATTGAGCGCGGCAGGATGCGATCGCGCTCGGCCAGCTCTTGCCGGCGCACAAACCAGCCGCGCAGCTGTGACGTGCCCACCGGCACATACAGTGTCTTCAATCCGGACAAATCCTTGATATAGCGCTCACGGTTATGCACGACACCGATGTCGGCAACGGTCTGCATCGTGGCTACGATCGCCGCGCGGATCTGCGCCGCACTCATGCGGCACCTCCCACCAAGCGCGCGGTAATGCGCTGCACGGCAGCTTGGAACTTCACCAGGTATTCACCCTGCAGGCGCTGATAGGTCTGTTGCCACACCGGGTTCGCCTTGGTGCCGCGCTTGCGGATTTTCCAGGCGATGCCCTGCGCCATGTCTTCGGCCTCATCTTCGTGAAGGCCAATGCGCGCTTCGACCCAGTCGACCAGGGCATCGATCGCCTTCGGCCCCACGCGGTGCGGCCGCGTGCCCATCTCCAGGTACTCGGCGTACGGCTCTTTCGTGGCGACCAGGCCGAGCACGTTGTCTGCCAAAGGCTGCTCTTCGCGAAAGATCGTGCCGGCCAGACCGACACCATGCACGCCGCCGGCGCCGCGCGGCAACGATTGCATCAGCTCGCCCTGGGTCAGCAGGTCGCACTCCGTGATCGTGCGCAGCATTTCCTGGCGGGTGATGTCCGGCGCGCGCTGCCACAGCTCCGCGAGCTGCGCGACCTGGCTGGTGTCGACGACGATATCCATCAGCGGGGCCAATCGCGGGTGGGATGGAACAGGCGCTTGCCGCCCAGCGCGTTGTTGCGCTCCATTGGCACGGTCACGCTGGCGCCCTTGTTGCGATCGCTCGGCGGCGAGCCGACGACGCGCGAATAGGCCGCAGCAAGGTCTTTTGCCAGCAGCCGGAAGCGGTCACTTTTGTTTTTGCGGTCGACCGTGTCGGCGGCGATGCTCGGCTCGCCCTCTGTTGCGTAATAGATGGCCAGCTGCGTACACAGCAGGCTGGCGGCCAGGCTGGCCACCGCGTTACGGTGATGCAATGGCACCGTGTCGTCGGTGGCATCGAGCAGCTGCGCCGCGGTATAGGTCAGCCGCAGCACGTCGCCATCGGCCGTGGGGATCGGCAACTCGATCTTGCGGCCGCTCGGCGCGTTGTAGATGCGCACGTCCGCCAACGGCAATTCGCTGGCGGGCACCTGGTCAATGGGAAACTCGACGGCGACGAGGGTGGAGCTGTCATCGACCCAACCGGCCGGCAGGTCGATACGCTGGCCGCCACCGGATGTAACGTCGACCACGACTTGGCGCGGCCGGTCTGCCGAATAAACCGCGAGCGCCGTATCGATCGCGGCGTCGCGCTGCGGATCGGATATGACATTGTCGCGATCGCGCACCAGGTCATCCACACGCGTTTGATAATCGGCCAGGGGCATTGGTCAGGTCGTTGTCGATCAGGAAAAGATGGCCATCCGTGGCCAGGCACGCACTGGTTAGGCGACGATGGCGCCGTAGAAGCCGCGGTAGTCACGCACGGCACCGCTGTAGATGTGCCGGATCTTGTAGGTGATCTTGTCGTTGCTGAACACGCTGCCGGAGGTCGGCTGGTCCTGCACGAAAAGCTCGGGGTCTTGCTGGCCGCCGTAGAAGCCCAGCTCAATCAGCGGCACGTCGGCGTTGTCGGCCGTGGCGTACCAGTTGTTGGCGTCCGTCCAGTGGGTAACCACATGCACCGTGGGGTCCATGCTCTGGACAAAGGTCTTGTCCAGGTTGGTGCTGCGCGCGAACAGGTCGTGGGCAGTGGTTTCCAGGTCGCTCGGGATGGCCAGGTGGCGCAGCGGGATGCCAAGTCGTTTGGCGCTGGAGAGCTCGGTCTGCTTGAACATGGCCAGGCGGGCCGCGGCCAGGCTGGTCGCGTCGAGCGCGGCCGTGCCCAGGTTGGCGTGCGTGGCGTGGAACAGCGCAACGCTGTCGTAGATCGCCGCGTTGCCGTCCACGAACCCATAGACGAACTCATAGAGCGTGCGACCCGCGGCCGTGGCCAGCATGCGCGGGATGCGACGCAGCAGGCCGACGTCGTCGTTGGCGATAGCCTCCAGCGTCACGGTCTGCAGGCCGCCGCGCTTGCTGATGGCGTAGCTGGCGGCTTCGTCGCCCGGCGCGGACAACTCGGTGTAGGCCGCGCCCTCGGCCACGGCCGGCAGGTTGCCGAAACCGCCGATGCGGGTGCGTTCCTGCGTGCGGAAGTCGGTCACCGGCACCACGTCGCACAGCCAGCGCCAGTCGCTCCAGCTGGTCAGGTTGCCGTAATCGCGGATCATCGCACGGGTGATCGAATCGCCCAGGACGTCGCCGAAGGTGCTGGCGCTGACCGCCTCGCGAAACGCGCGTTCGCCGGCAGCTTCGCGCAGGCGCCCCTCGTCCATGTCGTGCAGCATGCCGGTCACCCGACGGTCGCCGGTGATCTCGATGTAGCACTCGCGGAACGACATTGCCGGCTTCGACGGGTCGAAGAAATCGTCCAGCATCTTGTTGACCTTGTCGGCACGGCTCTCGCCGGCTTCGATGAACTGGCCGAGGCCGGTGACCTTGGCGCCGTCGACCACCTTGCCCAGGTATTCGCGTTCTGCCTTGATCGCCGCGTCCACGTCGGCCGCAGTGAAGCTCTTGGTCTCGCGGAACTGCTCGCCCAGGCGCAACTGGGTGACCAGCGGCAGCTTGCTCTGCGCAATCGTGACGCGGGCATCGGCGCGCGCCTCGATCATGCGGGTGTGCTCGACCAGCTGCTCCTGGGTGATGCCAGTGGCCCCGCCGGCCTTGTCTTCCGGCGTAATCGCCACCGCCTCGCGGTACGCGGCAAGCACGTCGTCGTCGCTGGCGTTGGCCAGCCCCTCGGCCCGCTTCGCATCGCGGGTGCCAATCTCTTTGATCATCTGCGAGCGCAGCATGGTGTCTTCCTCGTTGTGGGCTTCAGCAAAACGGATGAGTTGCCCGCCGGCGCCGGGCTCGATGATCAAGTCCACGCTGGCCACCTTCGTCAGCTTGGTGGCCTCGCGGAATTTGCCGGTTTGTTTGCTGCGGCCGGTGGCATCGATCGACAGGCCGAACAGGTCGGTCATGCCTCGCTCCACCGCCTCGCGCAACATCGGTGCGACGTCGGCGGACTCGAACACGTCGAGCACCGCCTGAATCTCGCCAACGCCAGCCTCGACGAACTTGGCCTCGCTGAGTCGGCCGACCAGCTGACGCACGTCCTTGCCGCCCCCCTTGAGGTGCTCGGCGTCGGACTTGACGAACACGCGCGCGCCGTCGAACAACGGGGTGGCTTCGCGCAGCACGTCGCGCGGATACGTGACGTTGTTGAGCGAGGTGCCAGCCTTGATCACCCGCACCAGGTAGCGTGAGGGCTTCTGGCCCTCGGCCGGTGCGATGGCTTCAATGAAGAACTCGCCCTGCAGGGCGGTGGCGTTGTTGTTCTTGTCGCCACCGCCCGCCGCGTCACGCTCGGGCTTCGGGGTTGTATGGGATACGGCCTCACGCGCGGGCGCTGTGAAGGATGCCGGCACGTGCTGCGAGACCACTTCGTAGGGGGCGCCAAGGGTGACCTGGTTGTCATCGCCGATGGTGTACGGATACGCATACAGGCGGCCGTTGTCCTTGGCGACCACCGCGCGGTCGGCATAGAGCGCGGAGACATAACTGCTGGCTGGGTCGATCTTGTAGATCGCGCTGCGCACCAGCTGGCTGATCTGGCCGAATTCGCCGGCCGCCGCCTCACGCAGCGCGGCCTCGCCGACGATGCCCGCCGCCGGGATCGGCTTAAGCTTCATGGAAGAATTCCTTCCACACACGCTTCGCGTCCTGCAGCACGCGACAGATCAGGCCCTCGGCGACCTTCGCTTCGGCGAGAACCTCCACACCGATCTTTGCCAGCCTGGCCTTCGTGGTGGCCTTGCTCGGCGCATCGCGGGTGCCGATCGGTCGATCAACAGCTTGGTCCTCGGCTGCGGGCCGTTCGGCCTCAGCCTTGTCAGCCGCAGCCTGGTCCGCATCGCTCAACTTTTGAGGCATCGTCATCTCCAATCGCATGCGCGGTACGCGCCGAAAGCGCGGTGTGGAGTGAATTTGCCTTGTTGTTGTCGCCCAGTCTTTTAGCGCGCGCTACTAACGCCTCCGCTCTATCAGGCGGAGGTGGGAAGCTTGCGTATGCCGCCTTGCGGACTCAGGCGGATGGTGCTGGCGCCGAAGCTCGAACCATCGACGACCGGAATGCTCAGGCAGCCGCAGTTGATCGTGTTGCCAGCCGAGCCGTTCGGGTCGCGTGGATACCGCAACGACTCACCGCCGACCACGTACGCTTCATCGTAACGCCGGATCTGATTGTGTGCCGCGACATGCGATTCGCGGGGGTGCAGCTTGCCACTTTTCAGCCAGCGTTTGTGCAGGTTCGGAACCACGTCGCCGGCTTGCTGCAGTGACTCATCCTGGGCCACCGAATGCACGCGGCCGATCTCGGTATAGGCCACGGTCATTGCGCGCTGCCGCGGCACGCCGCCCATGATCTCCTGCACCTGGGTGATCGTGTCGGCAAGCGGGGCGGCGCCGATGATCTGCTGTGTCAGTGCTGCGTTGAGCCGGTTGAGCGCGCGCAGGCTGATGTCTTCGATGCGATCAGTCATGAACTTTTTGGTGGCCAGCAGCGCGCCTGCGTTGATGCGGGCGCCCAGCACGGACACGCCAGCCGCGTCGAACGGCGCACTGATCGTTCGAATGCCGGCCTGCCAGCCCTGGTCCGCGCCCTGGGTAGCCGCACTGGTGGTGGCTACGCGGAAATCCTCGATCGTGCGTTCCAACTCTGCCAGCAGCTGGCGCAGACGGCGTTGCGCGGCTTCTGTGGGGTGCGCCTGCAGCGCGATGATCGTGCGGCCTTCTGCGATGTGCAGCTGCTTGACGATCTCACCTAGCGTATCGGCCTGGATGCGGGGCAGCCGCTTGGCCTCGGCCTTCGCCGCAGCAGCGAAGCGACGCGCCTGCTCCTCAGGATCCATCGGTTACTCCGCAGCGACGTCAGCGGCAGGCTCCGGCGCTGGTGGCCGTGTGCGCAGCGGATGGCCCAGCAAGTCATCGCCACCGCGGTCGGCCAGTTCCTTCTGAGCCTTGGTCAGCTCCACGTCGACGTCGATCTCCACGCCCAGCCGCTCCGCCATCGCTGTTACCAGGCGCAAGGCTGTTGCGCGGGTCACAAGGCCATCGGCGAGCAGGCCGGCAGCAGCGGCCGTGATCTGTTGCATGGCGCTGGCGTACTTCGTGATGTCTTTGCTGGTCATCTCCGGCCAGGCGCAGGTGAGCGTACCCAGCATGTCGGCTTGTTTTGTGGTCAGCTCCTCGTCGAGCACGCCCCAGTGCGCGCGCACCACGTAGCGGCCGATATCGGTGAGCATGTACCCCACTGCTTTTTGCCGCATGGCCAGCATCTTTTCGGTCGGCTCGCTCATCGACTCACCGGTGCTGCGGTTCACGTCACCGCCACCGCCGTACCAGTGCTCGGGAATCGTCGCGCCGCCCAACACGTGGTTGCGGAACAGCTGGGCGCCGGCAGCGGCATCCACCGCCGCCAGCTCGGGCGCCTTCGGCTCCCATGCTTCGGATTCGTTATGTACGCGCACGCTGCCTGGCTTCGGCGCGGTGATCGACTTTGCGCGTGCCTTCACGTCGTCCGGCGATGCCCCTGTCAGCGTCACATCCCACACGAACGCGCGCATGAAGCCGGCGCGGTCAAGCTCGCCGAACAGGAATTGGTCGTACGCATCCAGCCAGTCGATCTGCGCCAGCAGATCGCTGCGCCCGCGCGTGCTGCTGCTGAGATCGTTCACCCGGTAGAAAAAGCAATCGCCCGTGTCGAACGTGGCGCGGATTTTCTGTGTGCGCTGTGTAAACGCGGTTTCCGGAACGTTGACGATGATGCGGTACCGTCGCGCATCGCCGCGCTTGTCGCGCTTGGTCACGATGCCGATCGGCTGCTCGCGGTTCTCGGGGTCCATTACCACCGTCTCGATCAGCGCTGGGTCGAGGTAGCCAAGACGCACGAAGCCGGTGTTTTCGTCACGGAAGCACGGGAAGCATTGCTCGCCGAACAGGCCCAGCTCACGTACGCGTTTGGGCAGCTTCAGGTCCCAGGCATTCAGGCCATCGTCCCAGTGTCGGTTCAGCGCTGCTTGCGCATCATCGTCGGCAATCGTCAGCTTGACGCCACCGGCCAGCAGGTAAGCCACGACGAGCTCGACCAAGCGGTTGGCGAGCAGGTTCGTCTCCCACTGGTAATGCGCCAGACGTTGCATGCGGTCTTGGGTCATCGGTGCCAGGTCGCGGTTGCCGTCCGCGGTCAGCCGCCGCCATTGATCGTCGTCGGCGTCCACGGTGGCACCAGAGGCTTCGCGCAGCGGTTTCGCGGCTTCTTTGGCCGTTTCGGTGGTCGATCCGCCGAATACACCCGCGAGACGGGACCAAAAACCGCCCTCAGACTTTTCGTGAATTTTCGCAGCGCTGTTCATGGCCTCACCGTGTCCCATCGTGGCGGCCCAGACGCTCCGAGCGGCTTACAGGGCCGCGTTGGGCGTCGGCCCGATTTCCGAACATGGCCGATGCACGGCGACCAAAGCCGCCAGCGCGGTAGGTGTCCTGATCGGCGTCGACTGTTTCACCGGCAGCGGGTGCTGCTTCCTCGCGCGCGGCGGCCCACATCATCAGGCCGGCGACCGCGGTATCGCCGTGGCGATCGCCGCCGTCGCTACCCTTGGTGCGCGCATCGCTCATCCGCGGCGAGCCCTTCACCAGGACCACGCTGCGGTGGTCGGCAATCCAGTCTTCGTCACCGAAGGTCTGGATGTCGCCATCCTCGAACGCCTGGTGGTAGCGCGGGAACCAGGTGTCATACCAGCCACCCGTGAGCTGCACACATTCCACGCGTTGCGGGCCGACCAGCTGCAACGCGGCCTCCGCGTGGCTTTGGCCGTTGCCGCGGGCGTCGAACTTCGCGTGATGGAACAGCGGCAGGTTCGTCAGTAGCCACGCCACGATCAGCTTCTGGCAATCGAACGGAATCTTGCGCAGCTCGATGCGGAACGGCGTGCGCCACTTGCGCCCGCCAGGGACCGACTGGCCGATCACTATGGGCGACAGGTCGCCGTCGCGGGCGAAGTCCTGGCCGAAGACGGTTCGCCTGTCTTGTGGCAGCGCCTGTACTGCAGGTTGCAGTACATCGTCGACCCACTCCTGGGTGATGCGCAGGCGGTCCGGATCTAGAACGAAGTTGGCCGGCTTGTTGAAGTGCAGGATCCGCACATCCTCGACCTGGCACTTCTCCAGCAACAGCCGACTGAAATAGACGCCGGTGCCGCGCATGGGGATACATTCGAGCTCTTCATCGGCGGCTTCGTTGGTGCGGTATTTGCTCCGCACGTCGGCGATGAAAGCGGCTTCGGCTTCCGGTGACCACGGCTTCTTGGTGACCAGGCAGATGCGCTTGTATAGCCCTTCGCGCACGGCCTGGCTGAAAGGCACGTGGTGATGCGACCACGGCAGCTTGCCGGCCTTCACGTCCTTGAGCAGATCGTTGAACGGGTTGTCTTCGCCGTTATGGGTGCCGCCGATCGACACGCGACCGCCCCAGATCAGGTACGCCATCGCGCCGTCGATCACCGGGCCCAGGTTGTCGATGTGCCCCGCCTCGTCGATCCGAGCGTGGCCTTGGCGTCCGCGCCAGTTGTACGGCATGGCGGAAAGCGCCTCGATCTTGTGGTGGCTCGCCAGCGTGATCTTGTAGCGCACCACATCGCGGCGCTCGTTGTCGATGATCGCCTTCTCGAAGGCCACATCAATCTGGCTGCAGGCCACGCCGAACCAACGCGCGAAGTTCGCGCAGTCGCCGATGAATTCGGCGGCCATGCCCTGGTTGTAGCCCATGTAGAACTGGTCCATGCCCCCCTGGTCGCGGGCCGCTTCGCCCACGGCCTCCGGCGCCCAGGCGCCCCAGGTGAAACCGATGCGCCGGCCCTTGTCACAGATGCGCACGTCAGCAGTGTCCAGGTGCCAGCGCACCTGGTAGGGCAACAGGATGCTGGGGATCTCAGAGGCCGGCGCCTGCGCCAATGCCACGCCCGCCCGCTCGGCCTGTTTCTCGGCGACCAGGTGCAGGGCTTCTTCGCGTTCCTCCGGCGTCACTGCGTAACCTCACCCTCGACTGGGATGCCGAGGAACTGCGCGCGCAGCTGCGCCCAATGCTCGGACGACATGCCTTGCTTCTTCGCCACCTTTTCGGCGGCCTTGGCTTGGCGCTCCAGCGCCTGGCGCTCGATCTTCTCGCGGCGCTCCATGCTCGCCTTCGTCGACGCTTCCATGTCGCGGATCGACTTGGCGAGCAGCATGATGTCCATCGCCTTGGGCCGCGCCGGCTTGCCGTCCTTGCCCAAGGGACCATCCTCGCTGCCGATGTCGGCGATGGTGCGGAAGGCGACCGTCTTGAGCATTTCCGCCAGGAGCGCGCTCACGTCGCTGCCGGGATCCTCGCTCAACTGGCTCACCCATTGGCCGGCCACCGCCTGAGCCTCGCGGTAGTGCTCCATCTGCGCGCGCGCGCCCTTCACGTAGCGGCCCACTGCCGACTTGCTCACGTCGGCATCAAGGCCGTTCAGCGCGTCGGTGATCTCGTGGATCGTGCGCCCGTCGCGAATCAGGCGGTGGCACAGGTCTGCCAGTTCCTTCGGCAGCTGCTCGATGGAGGATCGGCGCCCCATGTCAATCATCCAGCAGGGCGACGCCCGGCACCGTCAAATCGCCACAGACGATCTCGCGGCCGCTCTGGGTAATGCACGACATCTCGATGCCACCCACCTCGCGCAGCGTGGCAAAGCCGTGGCGGCTCAGCCAGGCCAGGTCGATCGCCACCGTGTCGCTGTCGGCCTTGTAACCCCAGCTGCGCACCATCGAGCGGATCAGCGGCGCGCTGGCGCCCTGGCTGTTGCTCTCGGCGAGGATCCGCAGGATGCGGCCGCGGCGGAACTTGCCCTGTTCTTCGACGATATTCATGGCTTGCTCATCAGTAGGCGATGGATGACGCCGAGCTGCTCGCGCATGCCCTGCGTCGAGGCGGTGTTGGCTGCGAGGTTCTCGGCCAGTCGGTTGATCTTTTCGTGTACTGCACCCAGGTCGCGCGCGGTGAGGTTGTGCTGTTGTTGCTGCTCGATGCGAGCTACGCCGTCTTCGACCCCGCTCATTCGCGCGTCCATCGTTGACAACCGCTGGTTGACGCCGGCGACGGATCGATCGGTGTGCTTCTTCACATCGCGGTCCCCGTCACTGATCTGCTTGGATAGATCGCCGGCGCGCGCCTTGCGCCATATCAGCACGCTCACCGTGGCAGCCACGATCGCGCAGATCGCAGATATCACGGCGGCGAGCTGACCAATGTCCTGCCACTGCATTACTTGTCCCCTGGTGGTTGGGTTACTTTCGCCGAGGTCGCGCGGTCCGCGTTGCACTGCTGCAACTTGCCGCGCCATAGCGTGATCTGCGCCAACCCGTCGAACGCGCACACAGTCGGACGGCCAAGCCAGCTGCAACGCGCAGCCGGTGGCGCCGGCTCGGCGATCGGCACGGTCAACGCTGCAGGTAACGGCCGGTATGCCGGGACCGGTACCTCAACGACGGGCGTCGGCCGGATTGCCGAACGCTTTTCCCCACAGCCGCTCAGCAACGGCAGGACAAATAGGCAGACGAGCAAGGTCGGCACAAGCGGGCGAATCATGAGCAGCTTTCCTCAAGTCGATTTCACGTGCGGTAGTCTTCGTCGCCAGTTTTTTTCGCAGCCCGGCGCTTTCGTCCATCGCGGCGTCGGCATAGAAGTTGGCCAGCTTCAGTTCGTCCTTCTTTGCCGACAACGTGCGCTCCACATTGGCCAGCGTCAGGGCCGTGGCGTCGCGCGCGGCGATGGCCTCCGCAGCTGTTGCCTTGGCGGCGTTCACCTTTTTGTCCGCGGCTTGGTTGGTGTCCGCCACCCCGGCCTCGTAACCACGGTTGTGGCCGTGCCATTCCAGCGCGCCGGCCAGTGCCAACATCACTGCTAACGCGCAGACGTATTTCATCAGCAAGCCACCGTTCCGGGCCAACCTGCGGTGATGTACGCCGGCTCCAGCACAAGCAGGATCCGGCGCACGTAGTTGCGGTTTTCACGCCAGGCGGCGGCACTGCGTGACCGGTACCGCTCCACCTGGCCAAACCAACGGTCGGGCGAATCGCGCGCCTCGTAGGCTGCGGTGCGTTCGCGGTCACGCGCGACCTCACCTCCGTTGTATGCGCTGAGCGTCATCGCCCAGCGATCGCATGTGGTTGTGCCAGGCGCTCGATCGAGTAGCCAGCCGTCGTAGCAGACGGCGGCGTGTATTGACCACGCCGGGTCCCACGGGTCCGGCTCGCCGAGCGAGGGGCAGATCTCAGGGATCCATGCCGCGGTGCGCGGCGTGAACTGCGACAGCCCCTGCGCGAAGACGCTGCGCGCCTGCGGATTCCACCCCGACTCCTGGTGCAACTGCGCGGCTATGCGAGCCACCGGCGCATTGATTCCCCACTGCGAGCCCGCCGCACGCTCCAGCTGCACGCGATAGCGCACCGACGACGTGGGGATGTGCACAGCGGGCGCCGCATTGGTCGGCAGTCCGGAACCCAAAAACGCGACAACGCCGATCCAATACATTACCCACGTGCGCATCCACGCGCCGCGCTTCGGCACGACCCCGTCGCGACGCTGACGGATGTCGTACACCATGCGCAGCAAGCTCAGCAGCATCAACGCAATGCCAAACGCCATGCACCAGGTGCAGAGCCTCACGGCAGCAACGCCCCGGCGAGGAGCGCGGCGGCCACGATCAACGCGCGCCGCTTCCACGCCGTACCTTGGGCGATACCGGTGAGCACGTGCGGGCGCGCGTCCGGAAACAGGACGCGATCGACCCAGTAACCCAGATAGGCGTACAAGCCGATGCGGCTGGCACCCCAAATCAGCAACCCGACTTTTGCCGGGTTCATCAGCAGGACAACGCCGAACGTGACCGAGCCCAGCAGCAGCAGTGGGGTGGCGCGCAGCTTATCGCGCAGCATTGGCCAGGCCGCCACCAGGCGGAGCCAAAGGAGTCCCAGAAACGAGTGCTTGTTCATGGGGCACAAAGTGCCCGATGAAAGGTGCGCGGTCTTTTAGCGCCGGCTACTAATGGCGGTCTCCCTCACCGCCCGCCCAGCATACAACGCCGCAAAGTTTGCGGCCCGCCCAGGCACACAGGAGGGCGAGCAAATACGGTCGCTTGCGCGTCCTCCCGATGCGCGCGCCGCAATACAGGCACGCATCCGTGAGCGGGGGCTGTCCGCGCAACCCGCACCACTGGCAGCTTACAGCGCAAGGATGGTGCGCGCGGTGTTCGAGCCGCTCGGCAAGGTCATGGTAGATGATGAGGTTGATGTCGCGCCCTGCTGCCACGCTGTGTCGATTTGCGACAATATTACGTACGTTGTTGCCGCATCCCTGCACCATCCCCGCCCCCGATTACACCCTAGCCGAGATGCAGCACGGTCCGTGCCAGGAGCCGCGTGTGCCGCTCAATCAATGCACGCTTACTGTCACTTCGTCAGTGTCGTTGACAACGTTCGCGATCGCGGTCACCGGGCCGCCGGTCTGGCGGATTCCATAACCCGTTGGGACGCCCCAAGTGATGATCGTGGTGACGATGTACGAACCCGGAGCCACACCGTTGAACTCGAACCTTCCTTCCCCATCCGCTTGCACGACGCGCACATAGGGCTTCAGTTTCGTGCCGCAATCCGACGTTGCCGTCGCAAGAATGCGGATGCACTGGTTGGCGTAGTCGGTACTCGGCAGCAACAGGACGTCGTTGCCTGCGCCATATTTCACGTCACCACCCACAGTCTTGGAAAATGCCTGGCCTCGAACGATCGCGTGGCCCGGACGTATCCCGTTCTGCAGCGCGGCCTGATCGAACGCCGCCTGCGGCTCCACGTTTGATGTCTGCGTCAAATAGCCGAAGGGGTGATACATCATCGCCTTGCACCCAGTGAGCAACACACAAACGACGAAGAGCGCCGCGAAGCGGTAGAAGTACATTGTTGGTCTCCCCTGTTTTGATCGTCGAAGCTATCTTGTACCAAGGCGTCTTTACTTTCTTCGACGCCCGCTCTTGCTGCCGATGTTGACATCGCCGCCTGCCGCGACACTTCCTCCAACCGCATGCACTTGGCGGCCTTGCGACACGCCCCGCTGCGTCGTCGCTAGCAACTGCAGACGATCAACGGCGCTCATCTTGCGATAGGCCAGCACAAGCTGGCGCTCATCATCCGAGAGCGTCAATTCGCCTTCGCCATACCACTGCGGCCACAGCTCCAGCAACGTGCGCCCGGTGGCCGTCGCGATCCACTCCTCGACCTGTCTGCTGCGTCCGCGGCCGTTGACAACCATGCCGACGGCTGAGCGCCCCACGCCACATGCGTCGGCGACTGCGGCCTGCGAATAGCCCTTGATCTCGAGCGCCATCTTGATCTCAGCGGGATGCATGTCGACGCCCCCACGACGCGGCCCTTGACATATGATCAATACACATGTTCAATACACTCGTGAATTGAACATGTAAGCGGCAAACGTTCGCCGCTGTCGGTTGAGGAGACCAATGAATACCAACGCACCCGCTGAATTGGCCGCGAAGGAACGTGCCTTGGTGATCAAGTATGGCTTGGCGCTCAACGGTTACACGCAAGCCGATATCGCGCGTGAATTCAAAAAGGGGCGCGGCAACTCGATCAGCCGCAGCACGGTGAACATGGTCATCAATGGCCGTGGGCGTAGTCGCAAGATCGAGAACCGCATCGCCGCAATTCTGCAGATGCCGCTCGAAGAACTGTGGCCACAGTGGCACGTCCGCGAACCGACGCGCCGCCGCCATGCCTCTCCCGCCCAGATCACCGAGGCGCTTCGCGCCTTGGCAGGTTAGGGAGGAGCGCACCGCATGCATCCGATATTCATCAAGGCGGCTCTGAAACTGGCTGAGACCGAGCCCTCCATGCCATTCACGCCGTCCCACGTTGCGCGACACATCGGTGCTTCGCCCAAGCTGGTGTTCGACGTAATCAACGGCAAACGTCGTAGCGACCATGTCGAACGACAAATCGCATGGTTCACGGGGTTGAAGCTGTGCGAACTGTGGCCACAGCACTACGCCAAGCCCATTACCTATCGCGTTTCCAAGGCCCTCGACGCGCTTCGCGCGGCGTTGGGCTGAGTCATGCCCACACGGAGCACATGCATGTCCACAACTCACACCTTCACCTTCGCCGATGCCAGGCACCACGCGCAGTTGCACACCACGCGGCGCGGCGGCGAGCCCATTGGCCTGTTCCAGCTTCGCTTGGACAAGGCCGCCCAGAACTTGATGTACGCCAGCCGGGAGCCGGGCAATCCGCTTCACCGCTTCCTGACCGTGACGCACGTGTTCTACACGCCGGACGCCCGCGAGGCCGAGCTGGCGCTGCTGACCGGCGACGCGTTGCTGGTCGGCATCACGCCGCCGGTCGCACCGGCCTACACCCTCGCCGCCATGAGCGCGGCAGGTTAACCCATGCATCCACAGGGGGAGAGCATGTCTAGCCATCGTTTCGATCCGGCCGGTTTCCCGACCACAAAGCCATTGTTCGGCGCCGGCTACGCGCGTCCGAATAGGTGCCCACCACCTCCTGCAGCAGTTGCGCCGTTCGATCCATCAGCGGCGAACCCTGCGGGAGCGTGTCCAGCAAGTTCTCCTGAAGCCGGTGGCCGTCGATGACGCCGCGCTCCTCCAACGACACGGCTAGGTGCAGTACGACGCGGGTCACCGCCTCGCAGCGCGCCGAGAGCTCCGTGAATTCGTCTTGTGTCATGTGCGCAGTCCTTTGGTGTGAGCCCAGTTCAACCTGGCGGCCACCATTTCACCCGCTGCAAGCGATTTGCACAAGGGCAAATCCCGGCCGAGTTTGGACCTTCGCCAGCCCAGCTGCCATGCGGGGTGCGCAATGAGCCGCCGCAATTGGAAGACCTGGCGACCCGCCAGCCTGCAGGAAGCGGTCGAGGGCTGCGTGAAGTTCGCCCAGGAAAACGACCGCTCGTCGGTGGAGCGCATCGGCGACCTGGTCGGCGAATCGAAGTGGACGATCTACAAGTGGATCGAGTCCGGCAGCATCCCCGCAAAGAAGATCGCGGGCTTCGAGCTCGCGTGCGGCCGCTGCTACATCACGGAATATTTGGCCACCAGCGCACGCAAGCTGGTGATCGACATGCCCACTGGACGGCTGCCGCTTGGTAGCGACATCCACGCCCTGCAGGAATCGTGCACGGCGGCGATCGGAGCGCTGCTGCGCTTCGCCGAGGGTAAGGCCGATGCGGCCGACACGGCTGACCACCTCACCGCCGCGATGACCCGGCTGGCGCATGAGCGCGCGCAAGTCGAGCGGCACGCCCAACCGGAGCTGCCCCTGTCATGAGTGCACCCAACTACATCAACGCCGCACAGCAGCGCGTGTTGAAAATCCTGATGCTGCTCGCCGGCCACGAAGTGATGGGCCTGGCGCCCGGCGAGGTGGCCAAGGCCGTGCACACCAGCGCCAGCAATGTCACCCGCGACCTGGCCAACCTGCGCGAGGCCGGCATGGCCGAGACGCTCGACACCGGTGCCTGGCGCATCACCCCGCGCGTGGGCCAGATCGCGCTGCGCGTTCTCAACTCACTCGGTGAAGCCCGCAAGCGTGTCGACGAGACCGCACAACGCTTCAGCGTCGATCGTTAACCCCAAGGAGCAACACATGGCACGCCCCAGCAAAGCACGCACCGCAGACGAGCTCAACGCGGTCGACAAGACCATCAACCACGGCGAGCTGATCGCCGCCGGCGACGCGCTGAAGAAGATTGCCGCCAACGTTTCGGCGGTCGAGGAAACCCTTGGCATCGTGATGCCGTACCACGTCGAGTCGTACGTGGCGCGCATCCGCCTCAACATGCAGGAAACGGGGCAACGCCTAATCGAGATCGGCGTGATGTTGGCCGAGATCCGCGAGCGCGAGGATCCCACCACGTACCGCGGGGTGCTCGATCGCCTGGATCTGAGCGAGCGTTTCGCGCGTCGCGCCATTCAGACCGCGGTGAAAGTGCAGGGACTGCCGAAGCTGCAAACGCTGGGAAGCTCGAAGGTGCTGGAGCTGCTCAGCGAAGACGACGACACGCTCGACGCCCTGGAGCACGGCGGCACACTTGCCGGCCTCACGCTCGACGAGGTGGACAGCATGTCGGTGCGCGAGCTCAAGGCCACGCTGCGCGCCGAACGCGCCGAGCGCCAGGACGAAAAAAGCACCGACGAGGAGATCATCCGCGCGAAGGACGAACGCATCAACAAGCTCACCCGCGACAAGCGCCGGGGCAGCGATGCGAACAAGTTGCGCGCTGCCGCGGAAGACATCCTGCGCGATGCCGACGAGGCGGTGGTCGAGGCCGCCTCGCACATCGCCCGACTGCGCAAGGCATTCGGCGACGTCGAACAGTTGTATGCCGATGCTGGCGCCGCGGTTGAGGGCGACATTGCCGAGCGGCTGGACGGCAACGCCCGCTGGGCGGCCGATCAGCTCCGCGACCTCGCCGACCTGCTGGGCGAATAACCGTGCACCAGGGGGAGCTCGCTCAGATGGATTACCTGCGCAGCGTGGCCAGCCGCTTGCACGCGGCCGGGCATGGCCAGCGCGGGCCATTGATCGATGAAGCCGCGCGCTGGCTCGGCGTGAGCAAGCCGACCCTGTACGACCGTCTGCGCGCCGTGGGCTGGAGCAGTGGCCGCAAGCTGCGCACCGACAAGGGCGACAGCCGTGTCACGGAAGCCGAGGTCATGGCGGTAGCGGGCATCCTGCGCGCGTCGCAGCGGCAGACCGGCAAAGAGCTGCTTCCGGTCGGCGATGCCATCGACATGGCCCTGGCCAACGGGCTGCTGGCCGAGCGCGTCTCCTCGGAAACCATGCTGCGCCTGATGCGCCGGCACGACTGCCATCCGCGGCAGCTCGCCCGCCCATCGCCCCACGTCAACATGCGCAGCAACCACCCGAACCACGTGTGGGAGCTCGATGCGTCGGTGTGCGTCTTGTACTACCTGCGCAACGGCCGCGTCGGCGTGATGGACGAGCGCAAGTTCAACGTGCGCAAGCCGGTGGACCTGGCCAAGGTCAGCAACCAACGCGTGATGCGCTACGCCTGCACGGATCACTACACCGGCAACGTGCTGTCGCGCTACTACAACGTGGCCGGCGAAGACCAGGCCACGCTGTTCGAATTCATGATGTGGGCGATGTCAGCCGACAACGGCCACGTCATGCATGGCGTGCCGTGGATGCTGGTCTGGGACGCCGGCAGCGCCAACATGAGCCACGCCATCGGCGCGCTGCTCACGGCGCTGATGATCCGCCACTGGACGCACGTGCCGGGCAACCCGCGCGCCAAGGGCCAGGTCGAGGGCGTGCACAACATCATCGAGCGCAAGTTCGAGGGTGTGCTGACGTTCGCTCGCATCAACAGCGTCGAGCAGCTCAATGCCGAGATGGACCAGTGGCTGCGCGCGTTTAACGGCACCGCGATCCACAGCCGCCACAAACACACGCGCGACGGTCTGTGGCAAACGATCCGCCAGGAGCAGTTGCGCCTGTGCCCGCCCGTCGAGCTGTGCCAGGTGTTGATGCACAGCAAGCCGGTGAGCCGCGTCGTCAAGGGCAACCTCACCGTGCAGTTCACGCCGAAGGGCTACCAGCCGGCGGTGTATTCGGTGGAGGCCGTGCCGAACGTGCGTGTGGGCGAGTCGGTCACCGTGGCCGTCAACCCGTACCGCGCACCCAGCATCTTCATCATCGGCGAGGCCGAGGATGGCTCGACGCGCTATGTCGAATGCGAGCCGATCGCCACCGACAACGCGGGCTTTTTCGTCAACGCGCCAGCCTTCGGCGAAAGCTACGCCAGCAAGCCCGACACCGACGTCGACACCGCACGCAAAGACCTCAACGAGGCCACCTACGGCGAGCGTGACACGCTCGATGCCATCGCCGCGCGCAACAAGGGCCGCTTGGCCTTCGACGGCAAGATCGACCCGTTCAAGCACATCCACGAAAAGGCCGCTGCCGCGCCCAGCCACATCCTGCGTCGCGGCACCGACATGGACGTGCCCGATCCGGTGCACGTCGATCTGAAGCCGCTCACCCATGTGCAGGCGCTGTTCGAGCTGCGCGCACGCCTGGGCCGAGCTGTCGACCCCGCCGAGGCCGCCCTGGTCCGTGAGTGGTACCCGGACGGCATCGCCGAATCCGATATCGATGCGCTGGCACTGCGCATCACCGACCCCGCACCGACGACGCGTCCGCGCCTGTCGGTCGTCAGCTGACCCAAGGAGAGCAAGCATGCAAGCGACATTCAATATCGACACCCCGAACCTGCTGGCCGAAGCGTCGGCCGACGACCTGTTCGTCCCGCTGGGCCCAGACCTGATCGAGTGCGTGTGCGCACTCAAGTGTGCCGGCCGGGATGCAGAGATCCTTCCCGCGGCGCGTTTCAACCCCGACGCGCTGCTGGCCGTGGTGGTGGTGGCCTGCCGCGTCGGTCGCGGCGAGCCCGAGTACTACCCGACCGGCCATACGCGCATGTTGTTCGGCGCCACGCCCATCGTGTTTCTGCGGCAGGTGGAGCGCTTGGCGCTCGCGCCACGGGACATGCCCGCCACCACCGGCGCTGCAGATGAGCCGCTATACACCGACCTGACTGCGCTGCAGCAGCACATGCGCCGGGTCGATTCTGAGCGGCTCGCTGCTACCCAGGACACCAACGTTCTGGACGCGGTCAAGGCGGCAATCGCAGCCGACGACCAGCGGCTCCTGCCCACCCACTTCAACCCGCAGCGCGAGGAGTTCACCTCACGCCTGTAATCCGTTGCTCCACCCACTGATCTGGAGATCAGCATGCACGCACAAGCCATTGCCGTACCCGCTCCTGTCGCCGTAAAGACACCGCTCACCCCTGTCGCGCTGCTGCGACCTGGGCAGCATTTCATCCGCCTCGATTCCACCAGCGAAGTGCTGGTGCTGATGTCGTACGCCGGCGCCGACGCGCCCGATGGCGAAATTGCATGGGCCGTCGTGGTCGCTGTCAATCACGACAGCGAAGGCTACGTGCCTGGCCAGCTTCTCAAGCTCAAGCGCACCACCCACGTGCGACGCGTGCATGAAGCCAGGCCGGCCACATTCGCCCTGGAGCAATGACATGGCGCGTATGGGCCGACCCATCACCAGCGAGCGCAGCGAAAAGCCCTATCAGCTGCACGCCTTGCTGTTGCGCCACGGCATTTCGCAGAGCGATCTGCGCCGCGCAATGACCTACGAGGCCGGCGGCCGGGCAGGCGCCATGCTGGCGCCCAGCACGCTGTCTAGCTTGCTCACGCGACACGCATGGCCGCGCACGATGCGGCCGGAAACCGTCAAGGCACAGGTAGCCGAGTTCCTACGCGGTCGCGCCGTGCCCGAGGCCGAGATCGCCACCGCCTGGATGCTCGAAGGCGAAACGGTCGAGCACACCCCCACAGATACGCGCGGCGTATTCGCCGCCGCTAAACCCATTGCCGAGACTCCATCGGCCGACGACTTCAACCTCCCGGAGGCAGAAATGCTTAGTCCCGCTGCACGCGATCACTTCCGCCTAGCGCGCCACCCGTTCGTGGATGACGTGCAAGGCCCGCAGGATGTCTATCTCAGCAAGGACCAGCGCTACGTGCGTGAGTCCATGTACTACGCAGCCAAACACGGTGGCTTCGTCGCCATCATCGGCGAATCCGGCAGCGGCAAGAGCACGCTGCGGCGCGACCTGGTGGACCGCATCCGCCGCGACGACGAGCCTATCGTCATCATCAACGTGAAGACCGTGGACAAGCGCGAGCTCACCACTTCGCACATCTGCGACGCGATCATCGCCGACATCAGCACCGAGGTTCCCAGGCTCAGCAAGGAGGCCAAGGCGCGCCAAGTGGAACGCCTGCTGGCCAGTAGTGCCGACACCGGCATTTCGCACGTGCTGATGATCGAAGAGGCCCACGACCTCAACAAATACACGCTGAAATACCTGAAGCGATTCTGGGAGCTGGAGGACGGCTTCAAGAAGCTGCTCGGCATTGTGCTGATCGGGCAGCCCGAGCTGGCCAATCTGCTCGACGAGCGCCGCAACCCGGACATCCGCGAGGTGATCCGCCGTATCGAACAGGCCAGGCTCAAGCCGCTCAACGGCAACCTGGAGGAATACCTCACGCTCAAGTTCAAGCGCGTCGGTGCCAGGCCGGCCGACCTGTTCGAGGCCGACGCCTACGACGCCATCCGCGCCCGCCTCACGCGCCGCCGCCCCGGCACCAACGAGGTGGAGACGCAGATGTACCCGCTGGTGGTGCAGAACCTGATCGTCAAGTGCATGAACCAGGCGGTGGAGCTGGGGCTGGACAAGATCAGCGGCGAGTTGGTGGGCAGGGTCTGATGGCCGCGTCTACCCCGCACCAGCGCCTGCACGTCCGCTGCCTGCTGACCGAGCTGGAGATCAGCTCGCTGCACGTCACCGTGGAGCTGCTGCCGTATTGCGAACGCGCTGGCATCACCACGTGGCAGGTCGGCGATCGCATCGACGACGTGCTCAACGCGATCACCGGCGATCAGGCGCGCGCGTTGGCGAGGGCGTTGATCAGCCCCGAGCTGGCAACGCCATGAACACCGTTCGCGCCCGCCAACGGTCTCACCAGTTCGCGCAGCTGGGCATACGCATCGCTGGTGTCGCCCACAGTTTCGAATTGGCGCTGCGCTTCGTCACCTGGGCGCAGCAGCTGCGTCGCGAACCCAGCGCGTTCGACATCGAGTGCCAGTTCGATGTGAGCCGTGCCACGTCATTTCGCTGGCTCGCGGCCTGGCGGGCCGTCCGGGGCCAGTCTCCACAGGAGCGCAACTCATGACGAAACGCTACCCCGACGAAACCCTCAACCACTGGGCCGACATCTATGTCGCGCGCAACGTGCGCGGCCACGGCATCTCCCTGGAGGCGTTCCTCGCGTACCCGCACCAGATGCTTGACCGTGTCGAGCGCATTGAGGCTCGCGAATTTCCCGAGCCGAAGCTGCATCGCTGCGAACGCCGCATGGAGCATTCGATGCGCCAGCGCGGCGCCATCCTGATCCAGAAGCTCTGGCACGGCAGCCGCAAACGTAACCGCGCCGACGCACCGCTGCCGAGCCGGAGGTAGCAATGCGCATCACGTGCCCCAGCTGCTGCGCCACCTTCAGCCTGGACGTCGCCCTGCAGATGGACGCGTCCCGTAGCGCACTGCTGCACGCGCTGCACATGCCGGCACCGCTCGCGGGCCTCTGGGCCCAGTACCTGGGGATGTTCCGCGCCAAGGGCCGCGCGCTTGCGCACGACCGCGCCGACCGGATCATGGCCGAGCTGGTGCCCATGCTCGACGCGGGCACCGTCACCCGTAATGGCAACGTGCGCCAGGCGCCGATTGACCTGTGGCGCACCGCGCTCGAGCAGATGGTGGATCTGCGCAACAACGACAAGCTGACGCTCCCGTTGAAGTCCCACGGTTACCTATTGGAAATCGTCTTTGCCGCCGCGGAGCGCGGCGCCGCCAAAGCCGAGCAGGCGGTCGAAGTCAGCCGCCAGAAAGGCCAGCACCGCGCCGCCGCAGATGAGCGCATGCAGCGCGTCGAAAAACTCTCGCAGGTCCGTGGCGATTTCCGCCTCGGCTTGATCGACCGCGCGAAGGCGGAACTCCGCCTCGCCGAAATCGACTTTCCCCCGGAGGCCCTCGATGCCTAACGAACTCACCCGTGACACCTTGCTCGCCGCGCTGCGGCAGCACATCGGGCGCCGCCACGGCGTCACCGCGACCGCGCTCTGTCGTCAGGTGTTGGGTGTGCCACCCACCACTGGCGACGAGCGTGCGCTGCGCACCCTGGTCGTCGAGCTGCGCATGGCCGGCCACCACGTCTGCGCGCATCCGCGCGATGGCTACTTCCTCGCCGACAGCGCCGAAGAGCTGGAGGAAACCTGCAGCTTCCTCAAGTCGCGTTCGATGTCCGGACTCCAGCAGATCAGCGCCATGAAGCGGGTATCGATTCCCGACCTGGTCGGGCAGATGAGGTTGCCGTCATGAGCGAACTCACCGCGGAGAAAAAGCGCCGCATCGCCAACTTCGCTCAACTGTGTTTCAACGCGTTGGTTCGAGCCGACGGCTATGTGGTGTGCGACCACAGCACCGCTGGCGATGATGCCCATCGCGCCGCCGCTGACGCCCATCGTGCCCTCGCTGCCTACTGGTCCGGCCGTGCCTTCGGCGAGGTGCTGGCATGACCTGCACCGGTGTCCGCAACGTCAACCGCCAGAGCCCACACGCAAAGCCAAAGCGCGCGACCAGTGCGCAACGCGCGAAGTTGCTTCGATGCCTGGCGCGGGGCGGGTTGGTACCGGCCAGGCTCAGCGCAAACGATCGCACCGGCACGGCTTGGCGCGCGGTCTTCTATGCCGCTGGCGTGCATGCACCGCTGAATGCGTGCGATTGGCCGACGGTTGACGAATGGGTCTCCGGACTGACCGTTGAGCAAGCCCAGGGCGCGCTGAAGCTGCTGCTGGACCGCGAGGCGCGGGCATGACTTGCACGTGCATCAGCACCGTCAACCGCCAGCTGCGCATTGGCGGCACCCAGCTCAAGACCATGACGGCGCTCGACGAGCACGGCCGCAACGGCGTGCCGCGCGTGTTGGTTCGCGTCGAATTCACCGACTCCGCAGGGCGCCGGCAACAGCCCATCACCATCGCCACCCATTGCCCGTTCTGCGGCACCAAATACGAGGATTGACCACCATGCAAATGCAGGAAATCGAGTCACGCGCTAAGGTTTTTGCGAGCGCCCGCGACGAACTGGCCAGCCGGCTGCAGGATCTCCGCGACGAGCAGGAATCCGCCAAACGCCGTCGTATCCAGGGCATCAAGAATTCCCTGGCGCGCTTCACCGCTGCCCACGGCGAGCTGAAGGAAGCAATCGAGGTCAGCAAGGACGAGTTCAAGTCGCCAAAGACCCGCGTCCTGCACGGCATCAAGGTCGGCTGGATGAAGCAGCGCGGCAAGCTGGAAATCGGCGACGCCGACAACGTGGTGCGGCTGATCCGCAAGCTGCTCCCGGACCAGGCAGAGACGCTGATCAAGACCACAGACAAGCCAGTCGCTGCCGCGCTGTCCAATCTCGCCGCCGGCGATCTCAAGCGCCTGGGCGTACGCATCGCCGACGACATCGACGCGGTGGTGCTGAAGCCCGTCGACGGCGAGCTCGACAAGCTGATCGCCGCCCTAATCAACGATGAAGATGTCGAGGCGGTCCAGGCATGAGCGGCGAACGTTCGCCGCTCCCCACCTTGACCAGGAAGGCCCAAGTCCTGGCCGTGATCAAGGCTGGCGGCAAGGTGCGCAGTGGCCAACGCGCGCGGCTGTGGGTGTTGCTGGACAAGCATGGCCGTGAGGTGCCGGCGTGGCAGACGGCGATCAAGGGCGCGGTTTCGCATCTGGCCAGCAACAGGGGAACGCGGATCACCGCAACAGCGGCGACCGACGGCACCCGTGGGGGATTGTGAAAATGCGCGCGCGCGACGACCGCGACAAATCAATCCGGGCGCGGAGGGGCGTGCCGGTCGATCGCCGCGACGATCTGGTGGACGGCATAGACCGCCACCGCCAACACGCTTTGCAAGCAGCTGCTGCTCGCGGGCAATTCCGATTCAACCATACGCAGCGCAGTGTCCAACTCGCCAACGTTGCCGAAGTGTTCAAGATCTTGCATGTCCATCTCCATCGTGAGGTGGCCACCAACCGTGTGCGCGTCGGCGTTCCGAGTCAATACGTCACCGCGCAGTGCATGCGCCAGAACCTGAGCGGCGAACGTTCGCCGCTCGCCCAATAGGAGCACAACCATGTTCTTCCGTAACCTCTCGCTGTTCCGGTTTTCTCCAGTCGTCGGTGCCGACCTGTCCCGGTTGGGCGAGGCGCTCGCTGACCATCGCCTGCGCGCAGTCGGACCAATGGAATTGGCCACACGTGGTTTCGTGCCGCCGATCGGTGGCCAAGAGTCTGCGCCGCTGGTCCGTACGACGGGGCATTGCACGTTGTTCACCATCGGTGGTCAGGACAAGCTGCTGCCGGCAGCGGTCGTCAACGACGAGCTGCAACGCAAGGTCCAACAGATCGCCCACGATCAGGGTCGCAGGGTTGGTGGTCGCGAGCGCAAGCTGCTCAGGGACGATCTGCTCACCGAGCTGCTGCTGCGCGCGTTCGTGCGTAGCTCGCGGCTATCCGGTTACGCGGACATGGAAAACGGCTGGCTGGTGCTCGACACCGCCAGCCGCAAGGCGGCTGAGAACGCGGTAACACAGATCCGCCAGGCACTCGGAAGCTTCCCCGCGGTGCCGCCGGCGCCCGAGAGGGGCACACGTATTCTGCTCACCGATTGGCTTGCCAACGGCACGCTGCCGGCCAAGCTGGCGCTGGGTGATGAATGCGAGTTGCGTGACCCGGCCACCCCCGCGGGCAGCCGCTGGAAAGGCCGCAATGTGGATCTCGACAGCGACGAGGTGAAGGAGCACCTCCGCAGCGGTAAGCAGGTGTTCGCCCTCGGCCTGGTGTTCGATGAACGCATCAGCTTCGTGCTCGGCGAAGACCTAGTAATTCGCAAGCTCAAGTTCCTGGACGTCGTGGTGGATGAGCTGGCCGACTCGACATACGACGCCACCGCCGAGCTGGACGCCAGCTTCGCACTGATGACGCTGGAGCTCGAACGCCTGCTCCACAAACTCGCGGAGTGGTTCGGCATCCCGCGGCCGCAAGGCGGTGTGGCATGAATGGGTCGAGGAACCTGACACTGCTGGACGTCCGCGACTGGCATCGGTTCTCGGCCGAGGCTGCCGCATTGGACGGAAATACCACATGGGCGAACACGCACAACGAACTTGCGGACGTCATTGACGCCAACATTGCCAAGCCGGAGCCGAACAAGCAGGGTGACGGCTCGCTGTCATCCCGTCTGCGCCCGAACGTCGAATGCGCCCCGTGGGTAATCGAGGCGGTGCGGAAGTTGGAAGCCGAGCGCGTGAGTGTGCCTGAGGGGTGGAAGTTGGTGCCGATTGAGCCGACAGACGCAATGGTCAAAGAGGGTGCGCGACGTCGACAGAACAGCGCGGCTGAATCAGTGCGGGAAGGCTATCGAGCCATGCTCGCCGCCGCCCCGTCCCAGCCAGCGATCCATAGCATCGCCGGATTGCCCTCCCTGTCAGCGGGGGGCGAGTGATGGATCGCCAGCACATCCTTCGCAACGTCAAGGCGTGCTTGCGCCTCGCAGCATCGTCCAATACGAACGAAGCCGCCGCGGCACTACGCCAGGCCCAGGCCATGATGCGCGCTCACGGCATCAGCCATGCCGAAGCGATGGACGTTGACGAAGCCGAGGTCAACACACGCTGCCGCGGCGCAATGCCGCCGGTGAGCATTTGCTACTTGGCGCAATTGGTCGCCGATGGCTTCGGCTCTAAGTTCATCATCACCGGCGGTAGCAACCCGCACGTCGCTTCAACCGTCATCCGCTTCTACGGCTGCGACGGCAATGCCGAGGTTTCGGCGTACGCGTACACCGTGCTGCGACGCCAGCTGGACGCTGCCCGCTTCAAATATGTGGCACGGATCCGCAAGCGCGGCAACCGCGAAGCGCGCGGCGAGGTCTTCGCGCGCGGATGGGTCCAGGCCATCGGGCACTTGTTCCCGGAGGTCGAGGTGCCGGAGGCCAAGCGCCTGGCCATTGATGATGTCTTCAGGCTCCGCTATCCAGACAGCACGACTGGCGCCGGCCGCGATCTGACCAAACACGGAAAGACCACAGTCGACGATGCCGCCGCCGGCTTCGTGGCGGGCGCGTCAGCGAAACTGCATCGTGGCGTCGGCGGCAGCTCGACCCACTTGTTGGAACAGGGCACATGAAGGCCGGCATCCTCTGCCGCTGGGGCAGCCTCTGGATCGGCGTGCACTGGTCGCAGGCCAACCGCCGCCTCTGCATCAACCTGGTGCCGTGCGTGACGATCTGGATCGTCGGCGCCGGCGGGGTCGTGCCATGACCCTCTCCCGCGCGAACACACACACCTGCCATTGGCCTGGCTGCAAGCGCGTTGTGCCGCCGAATATGTGGGGCTGCAAGGCGCACTGGTTCGCGTTGCCGAAGGTGTTACGTGATCGCATCTGGGCTACCTACGTGCCGGGCCAGGAAATCACGAAGACGCCGTCGCCTGCATATATCGAGGCAGCGTGCGCAGTGCAGACCTGGATAGTCGGCGCCGGGGGAGTGGTGCGATGACCGCCGCGCGCAAACCGGCACCTGGCCGCAATGGCCACCTGGCGATGATCCACATCGCGGCCACGCAGCTTGGCATGGACGATTCCACTTACCGCGACATGCTGTGGACCATCGCCCGCGTGCGCTCTGCCAAAGACCTGGACAACGCCGGCCGCGAGGCCGTGCTGAAGCACCTGGCCGCATGCGGCTGGAAAGACCCACGCCACGCCAGCCATCGCCGCCCGGCTTACCGCAAGGGCACCCAGGCTGCGCTGATCCGCCACCTGTGGACGCGCCTGGCGCAGGCAGGTGGCGCCCATGACGGCAGCGACAAGGCCCTCCGCGCATACGTACGCAGCCAGTCGGCGGTCTACCACCCCAACAAGGTCGGTTGGGATGATCCCAACCTGCTGCCGCGCTCTGTCGCCGGCAAGGTCATCGAGCACCTCAAGCAGTGGCTCGGTCGGCTGGGCGTGAGTTACTGATGGCCAAGCCGGCCGACCGCATCCCCGAGCTCATCCGCGACTGGTCGGAGATCGTCAGCGACACGCTGGCGGAGCAGGGCATGCCGGCCGCCCAGGCCGGTGACCTGGGCACGCAGATCGTGCGCCGCCTCTGCGACGCCTACGCCGGCCAGCAGTTCTATCTCCCTATCTGGACCGCTCAGCGCATCAGCGAACGCGACCAGGCCATCGCTGCGGCCGCCGCCGCTGGCGCCGATATCGACGCCCTCGCGCACCAGCACGGACTCCACGCCACCACCATCTACGCGATCATCCGCCGCGTGGGTGCCGTCGACGTCGCCCGCCGCCAGCCTTCTCTTTTCAGCGCAGACGAGTAGCCGGAAGCCCTTTCACTGTGCGAAAGTAGTTTTCATTCTGGCTTCCCGTTATTGCCCCTTGTGTCCCTCAATTTCCCAGTTATCAAGCCTTCTCCCCTGGAATTATCAAGACAGGGCTTACGAAAGCTCTTGATCTTTGGAGACGCGGCTGCAAGCCGAGACGAGAGCAGTGCCCGCCCGCGGGCGAGGCTCATTGGACGTAGGCGGCGATGGCCTGGTCGCGGGCGTGCTCGCGCTGCCAGTTGGCAGCGGCCGTGTCGCGCGCGCGCGCCACGTGGGATTCCAACTCGCGATTGCATGCCAGGATCTGCGCGAGCTGGTTGCGCGTGGCACCGTCGGGCGCATGCGCACCGAGCAACAGCGGTTCGCGCTCGGCATGCAGTGCGAACACCGTGGCCCATTCGGTCGCCTGGGCTGCCACCAGCATCTGCTGGCTGATCGCAAGCGCCCTGGCCAGGGTCCCGCTCATGCGCTGACGGCGCGCGGCGGCGCCCCCGCGGGTGTCGGCGCCACCTTGGCCCAGCTGTCGCGCACCTGCGTCAGCAGCTTGGCCACCTCATCGAGCGTGTGCAGGTCGTCGCGCAGATTGGCCTGCACCAGGCGGCGGCTCATGTATTCATACAAGGAGTCCAGGCGGTCGACGAGTTGTTCGTCCACCTTGCGGTCCAGGCTGTCGCGCAGGCCGCCCAGGATGTCGATGCAGCGCGAGATACTCTCGCCCTTGGCGGCAATCTCACCGCGCTGCATATGTCCGCGGGCCTGCACGATGCGCTCCAGGGCGCCATCCATGAGCAGCGTGATCAGGGCATGTGGGTTGGCGCCTTCCACGCCGCCGCGTGAGCGGACCTGCTGATAGGCGCCTGCGCCGTAACCAAAACCCATGCCCGTGCCCTCCGTAGTATGCCGGCTTACTTGCTCTTGCTGCTGCCGGTGTTGTTCATCGCGTCGAACTGCTGCTGCAGGTAGGAACTGGTGCTGTTGAGCTTGCTCATCAGCGTGTCCAGCGCGTTGAACTGCGCCGTGTACATTGCCGTGAGGCTGTCCATGCGCGCGTTCAACGCCGTCTGCTGGGCGCCCAGATCCTTCAGTTGCTGGGTAAGGCTGGCGCTGCGGTTGGCCAGCACGCCGGAGGTGCCGCTCCACTGGCTCAACTGCGAGTTGAGCTGTGCCGCGTAGCCGCCTGCACCGCCAAACAGGGTAGCCGCCTGCTTGCCGCCATCGGCCAGCGCGGTGGCCAGCTTGTCACTGTCCAGCGCGAGCGTGCCGTCCACCTGCAACGAGATGCCAAGCGAGGCCAGCGAACCGCCATTGGCCGAACCACCGACGATCGTCGCCAGTTTGCTGCTGATGCTGTTCAGCGTGGCATCGCCAATCAGCGCGCCGGTGCTGACCCCGGTCGGATCGTAGCGGGTCAGGCTCTGGTAGATGCCGACGAAGCTGTTGTAGGTCTTGACCAGGTTGCTCAGGGCCGAGGTGGCCTTGCTGCTGTCAGCGGATACGCTGAGCGTGCTGGTGCCGGTGCCGGCCAGGTTGAGCGTGAGGCCGTCGATCGCGTTGCCCACGGAATTGCCCGCGCTGTGCCCGGCCAGACCGTCGATGGTGTATTCGGCATCCTGCGCCGCGGCAATCACGTTGAGCGCATTGCCGCTGCTGGCGCCGGCATCGTAGTTGAGGGCGGCCAGGCCGCCATCGCCGCCACTGCTGGATACGGTGAAGCCATTGGCCGCACCCGTGCGCGTGCCGCTCAACACCAGGTGCGCGCCATCCGTGCCGTTGACGATCGTGGCGCTGACGCCGGGATTGTCGGCGGACTGGTTGATCGCGTCGCGGATCGCCGCCAGCGAGTTGTTGCTACTGTCGAGCGTGAGCTGCATCGACTGGCCACCAATCGCGATGGTCAGGGTGCCGGTGCCGACCGCCGCACTGGAATTCGTGAACGCGCCGGAGGCGGCCTTGAGGCCGGTGGCGAGCTGGGTGACTTCGATCTGGTAGCTGCCGTTGACCGGCGCGCCGCTGCTGGTGGCGCCCAGCACAGCGGCATCGCCGGTGCTGACCGCGCGCGCGGAGAGCGCACTGCCATCAGTGAGCGGGGCCATCGCCGACTGCAGGGCCGACAGCGCCGCGCTCACCTGGCCGAGGGCCGAGAGCTGCGTGTTGGCTGTCGTCGTATCAGCGGTGATCTGGTTTTGCTGCGGAGTCTTCTTCGCCGTCACCAGCTGGGTGACCAGCGAGTTGACGTCAATGCCGGAACCCACGCCCAGGGAGGTGATCAAGCCGGTGGTCGGTGCGGTCGAGCCTACGGTGATGGCCATGGACGTGGGATCCTTGAAATGGAAACGGTGGCCGCGTCATGCCGCGGCCACCGGGGATCGAACAATTACTGCAGGAGCTTCAACACCGCCTGCGTGGAAGCATTCGCCTGGGCCAGGACCGAGACACCGGCCTGTTGCAGGATGCTTGCGCTGGTCATGTTCGCCGTCTCCTGGGCAAAGTCCGCATCCAGGATCTGGCTGCGCGACGAGGTCAGGTTCTGCGAGATGCTTTGCAGGTTGGCAATGGTGGAACTGAAACGGTTCTGGATCGCGCCGAGGTCGCCGCGCAGCGAGCTGACCGAGGTCAGCGCCGCATCGACGCGGCTGATGGCGTCGTTGGCGCTGGCCACGTCCTTGATGTTGACCGTGGTGAGGTCACCGCCGATGGCGGTGGTGCCTGCGGTCAACTTCGAGGCCGCGGCGCCTGCGGTGGTGGCGGTGACGGTGATGGCATCCTGCGAGGTGATCTGCAGCTTGTTGCTGGCATCGACCGAGGCATGCAGGCCATTGATGCCCTTGCCGTTGATCGCATCGGCCAGCTCCTGCACGCCGTGATAGGTGCCGGCGTCGATGGCCACCGCGGCGCCGTCACCAACGGCAAACTTGAGGTCGTTCGCAGCGAGCACGATGTCGCCAACATTGGTCGCCGTACCGGCAAGTGCGCTACCAACAGCCAGGGCGGCCGTACCAATCTTGCCGGCAGCGGCCATGGCGCCGGTAAAGGTCACGTTGCCACCCGTGGTGGGATTGGCGAGTGTGAGATTTCCGGTGGTGGAATCGACGCTCGCCACATCACCCGAGCCGCCGGCCTTCACGGCAGCCGCGTTGATCGCATCCGCCAGGGACTGGACCGAGGTGTAGGTGCCGGCGGCCACGTTCGCGGTCGTGGGGCCAGTGGCCAAATTGACGACCAGGTCGCCGCTATTGATCGTTACGCCCTTGGAGAATGCGGCGCTGCTGCTGACCGAGGCGACCTGGCCGATCTGGCTGGTCTTGACGCCCTTGGTCATGTCCACCGAAATGGTCTCGCCGACGTTGGCGCCGACCTGGAACGCTGCCGTGCCAAACGAGCCATCCAGCACATGCCGGCCGTTGAACGTGGTCTGCGTGGCGATACGGGTGATCTCATCCAGACGCTGCTGCACTTCGGCGTCCAGCGCGGCGCGGTCGGAATCGGAGTTCGTCGCGTTCGCCGACTGCACGGCCAGGGTGCGGATGCGCTGCAGGTTGTTGGTGACTTCGTTCAACGCCGACTCGGTGGTCTGCGCCAGCGAGATGCCGTCATTGGCATTCGCCACGGCCTGGTTCAGGCCGTTGATCTGGGTGGTGAAGCGCGTGGAAATGGCGAGGCCGGCGGCGTCGTCCTTTGCACTGTTGATGCGCATGCCCGAGGACAGGCGCTGGATCGCCGTGGCGAGTTTGCTCTGCGAAGTTGCCAGATTGTTCTGGGCAACCAGCGAGTTGATGTTGGTGATGACGCTCATGACCATTGGAGTATCTCCGGATCGGGTTGGGTTGCCGACCTGTGGTCGGCGTTGACAATCCGGCGGAAGTCCAACTGGGATGTTTCCGCCTTGTGAACTGTTTCGACCCCCAACGCCAAAACTTGAGACTTGTCAACGCAAATAATCGAACAATTTGGACGTCTGCATTTTGCTGAAAGTGAGTTGTGCCGCCTGCAGCGCCGTGGTCTGCGCATTGAGCTGGCTGACCGCGTCGTAATAGTTCACGTCCTGCACATCGGACAACGAGGACTTGTATTGCAGGGTGAGGTCGTTGTTCAGGCCCTGCTGCTGGTCGAGCGTATTCATGCGTGCTCCGACCAGGCCACGCGTGCGCGTCACGTTGCCCATCGCCTGGTCGAGGTTCATGAGCTGCGCGTTCATCGCGTTCTGCATGTCCGCGCCGCCACCGTTCGGCATCTGCAGGGTGGTGACCAGGTTTTGCAGCGTACTGAACACGTCCTGGTTCGTGGACGGCGCAATGGCGAGGCTGTCGCCCGCGACCGGCGTACCGGTGAGCGCGAGCTGCGCGCCACGGAAGGTGATGGTGCCGCCGTGGGCCGGGTCGTAGCTGCCGGTGTCCACCACGACGTTGCCGGCGTCGCGCACCTCGTAGGCGTCGGCCGCCGTGAACACGATGCTGTAGCCGCCGCCATCCCAGGCCGAGGGGCTGGCCGAGGGGTCGCTGACGCTGGTGGCGCCTGCCACCACGCTGCCGGCATTGGTGGCGCCGGCGCTGACCGTGAACGTGCCGTTGCCGGTGGGGATGTTCGCGAACACCGCACTGCCCGGGTCGCCGGTGGCGACCTGCAGCCCGGCGCCGGCGGCGACCATGCGCTGCCCCTCATCGCCCATGTAGGTGGTGGCGCCCTGGGTGGCAAACGGTGCGCTGCCGGTGCGGTTGCCGGCGTAGATGTACTCGCCCTGGCTGTCCTGGCTGTTGGCCTGACCGAGCAACTGCTGGCGCAACTGCACCAGTTCGGCGGCGATGTCGCCGCGGGTGGCATCGGATTGCGAGCCATTGACCGCCTGCAGCACCAGGGTACGCACGCGCTGCAGCACGTTGGTGACGTTGCCCAGGCTCTGGTCTTCCAGGCTGAGGCGCGCATTGGCCGCGGTGATGTTGCGCTGGTACTGCGCGGTATCGGCAATCTGGTGGCCGAGGTCCAGCGCGCGCGCCGCGCCGACCGGATCGTCGGACGGCTGGGTGATGCGCTTGCCGGTGCTGAGCTGCTGGTTCAGCGTGGCAATGTTGCTCTGCCGGTCGAGCATGGTGTTCAGGGACTGCTGCTGCATCCAGACGGTGGAAACGCGCATGGGGGATCTCCTAGACCGACTGCACGGCGGTGAGCAACGACTGGAACAGGGTGCTGGCCGTGCTGATGACCTGCGCCGAGGCCTGGTAGGCCTGCTGGTAGCGCACGAGGTTGGCCGCCTCCTCGTCCAGGTTCACGCCGGAGACGCTTTGCTGCGCCGTCATGGCCTGGTTGAACACGGCCTGCTGGGTGGTCTGGTCCGCACTGGCCACCGCGCCGGCACTGCCGATCTGGGTGACCATCTGGCTGTAGGCACGGCCGACGTTGGTTGCGCCGCCATCCAGCACCCCCTGGTTGGCGACCTTGCCGAGTGCCAGCGCATTGCTGTTGTCGCCGCGCGCATTGGTGTTGGCGGCGATGCTGAAAGCGTCTCCCGCCGCCGGCGCGCCATCGAGCTTGAGGCTCCAGCCGTTGTGCGTGATCGGTGTGCCCGGCGTGTACACCTGCGCCGGCCCGCCATCGATGCTGTAGCTGGTGGGCGAGGAAAACACGACCGAGCTGGGGCTGAAGAACGCGGGGTTGCTGCCATCGGCCACGCCGAAGCCCGGTATGGCGGCACCGCTGTTCGTGCTGGCGGGACTCACCGTCAGTGGCGCCGCCGCGGCCACCTTGTTTGGATCGCTCATGACCACGGCAAAGCTGCTCGCCGCATTGCGGCTGGGCTGCACGCGGAAGCTGTCGCCGGGCGCCGCCGCGCCGCCGACGACCAGGCTGAGGCCGGCCGCGCGGAACGGGTCGCCCGCCGTGCCGGTGCCGGTCATCGCCACGCTGGCACCACTGGTGTCCTGCAAGGCCCAGGCGCTGCCGTCGTAGCGCAGCACGTAGTCCTTGCCGGTCAAGGTGCCGAGGTCGGTGATCGTGGCGTCCAGCGTGCCGCTGCCGCCATTGCCGCTGGCAGCCTGCACGACTGGCCCGGCGACGCTGAACATCGGCCCGCCGATCGCACCCTGCAGGTCCGCACCCTGTGCCTGCTGCGCATTGAACGTGGCGGCCATGGCCTGGGCCGCACGGCCCAGCTGGGTCTGCGCCGGATCCAGCACGTTGCCGCGGAAATCCAGCAGCGCGCCCAGCGTGCCACCGCCAATGCGGCCGCTGATCACGCTGCCACCCGAACCGACGATGTCGACGCGCGTCGCATCGTATTGGTTCGGCGCCGTACCCAGTGCATGCGCCTCGGCGTTGGTGACCAGGGCCTGGCCATTGCCGACGTAGATATTGAGCGTGTTGTCGGTTTGCGGCACGACGCTGATGCCCACTTCGCCGGCCAGCTTTTTCACCAGCGCATCGCGCTGGTCGAGCAGGTCGGCTGGCGGCATGCCGTTGTTGCCGGCGGCGGTGCGGATCAGCCCGTTCAATTTCGCGATGGCGGCGCTGTCGGAATTGATTGAATCGACCGTCTCGCCCAACTGCTGCTTGACCTGGCCGGCAAGCTGGCTGAACTGCCCGGAGAGCGAGGTGAAGGTGCTGGCCAGCGCCCCGGCGCGGGCCAGCACGGCCTGGCGCGAGGCGGCGTCGGCTGGCGCGTTGGCCATGTCCTGCACGGCGCCGTAAAAGCTGTCGAGCGCGGTCTGCAGGTTGGTGCTGCCGGATACCTGGCTGTTGATCTGCGTGGTCAGGCTGGCCATGGTGTCGGCGCGGCCCTGTCCGGCGGCCGCCGACCACAGCGAGTTGTTGAGGAACTGGCTGTACGCGCGCTGCACCGCCATGGTGTCCACGCCCGTGCCGATATAGAAGCCGCCCTGCCATTCCGGCGCGCGTGCACCGAAGCTCACCAGCTGGCGGCTGTAGCCGGCGGTGTTCACGTTGGCCACGTTGTGGCTCACGGTGCCCATGCCGACCTGCGCGGCCAGCAGCCCGGATACCCCGGTGGAAAGCATGTCAGCCATGGATCGTCCTCGATGCACGCGGAGTCACCGGCAGCGCGCCAGTGGCAGCCCGCTTAGCGGCACGCGGCCGCAAATCTTGAGTGGTGGTGGCCCGCGCCGCGCCCACCATGGATGGCGCCGGCACCACGGGTGCGACGCTCATGGCGGGCTCCCGGCAGCCTGCAGCGCGGCCAGCGCCTCGCGCATCTGCGGACTGTTGGCGATCGCCGTGATCTTGGCCGCGTAGGCCGGATCGGTGGCGTAGCCTCCGCGCACCAGGGCATGGGCGAAGCCGGCGACGTTCTCACCCTTGCCCAGCGCGCCCGCATACCGCGGGTTGTCCCTGAGCAGGTCCGCGTAATCGGCAAACGAGGCGGCCGGGGACGCATAGGCGCGGAACTGGTCGCGCCGCCGCACGGCCACGCCGTTCTCGTATTCCAGGGTCGGCACGCTGACACGGTCGCCATCCCAGCTGCTGCCGGCCTTGATGCCAAAGAGGTTGTTGCTGCTGCTGCCGTCGCCATGGCTGGGCAGGTGCTGGCCCCAGCCGGTTTCCAGCGCCGCCTGCGCCAGCAGCGCACGCGGTGACACCCCCAGCTTGGCGGCGGCGGCCCGGGCGTGCGGCGCCAGGGCGCGGACGAATCCCGCGGGGTCACCACCTGGCAGCAGTTTGGCCGCCACGCTGGCGGTTCCCGCCACCCCTTGGGCAAAGCTGCCGAGCACGCCGCTCTGGCCGGCCGCGCCCAGGCTGTCCAGCAGGCCGGACCACGGCGAGCGGTCGGCGTCGGTCGCTGTCGCACCCGTGGACAACGCCGCCAGCGCGCCGGTTGGACTGCTTCCGGCAGCATCGGTGCCAGGCGCCGCGCCAAGTTGCAGCAAGGCACGCACATTGGCGTTGGTGATCGCGGCCGTACCCGACAACGCCGTGCCCGGCGCGGTGGCATCCGCCGGCGGCTCGGGCTGCTCCCTGCCACCGAGTTGGCGTATCAGCATCTGCGCAATGCCCAGGCCGTTCGTGCCATTGGCCAGGGTCAGCGCGAGCTGATGGTCGGCCATGTCCTGATAACTGTTGCCGGCGTCACTGTCGGCATAACCGCTGCCGATGCTGGCATTCGCCTCGCGCATCGACTTCAGCATCATCTGCGTGAAGATCGCCTCGAACTGCCTGGCCACCACGGGCAGCGCGGCCTTGCCACCATCGCGGCCGGCTTCGGCGCGCAATTGCTGGAACCCGGACAGGTTGGTCCAGGTATCCAGCGCGGGCGCATTGACGATGGGCGGCGTCATGGGTGGGCGTCCGGCAACTCAGATCACGACCAGTTGCGCGTGCAGCGCACCGGCCTGCTTGAGCGCCTGCAGGATCGAGATGAGGTCGCTCGGCGTCGCGCCCACCTGGTTCACCGCGCGCACGATCGAATCCAGGCTCACCCCCGGCCCGAACTTGAACATGTGCGCGCCGTCCTCGCTGACCTGCACGCTGCTGCTGGGCACCACCGCGGTCTGCCCGCGGCTGAACGGCGCCGGCTGGCTGACCATCGGCTGCTCGCTGATGGTGACCTGGATCGCACCGTGGGCCACGGCAGCGGCGGTGACGCGCACATCCGAACCGATCACGACCGTGCCGGTACGCGAATTGACCACCACGCGTGCCGGCGCATCGCCGGGCTGCACCTCGATGTTCTGGATCGCGCCCAGCCATTCCACCTTCTGAGCCGGATCCTGCGGGCCACGCACGGACACCGAGCCGCCGTCCACCGCACGTGCCGTACCAGCCCCATAGGCATTGTTGATGGCGGTGGCGATGCGCCCGGCCGTGGTGAAGTCGGCCGTATTCAGGTTCAGCATCAGGTCGCCGTTGCCGGAGGCAAACGACGAGGACACCGTGCGCTCCACCGAGGCGCCCTCGGGAATGCGCCCACTGGCGGAAATGTTCACCTGCACGCTGGACCCGCTCTTGCCCTGCGCGCTCACGCCGCCGACGATGACGCTGCCCTGGGCCATGGCATAGACGTTGCCGTCGGCGCCTTTCAGCGGCGTCATCAGCAGCTGGCCGCCACGGATGCTCTTGGCATTGCCGATCGAGGCCACGGTCACGTCGATCGTCTGGCCCGGTTTGGCGAACGGCGGCAGGTCGGCGGTGACCACCACCGCGGCGGCGTTCTTGAGCTGCGGCCGCGCGTTCGGCGGCACGGTGATGCCGAACTGCTGCAGCATGTTTTCCAGGCTCTGCGTGGTGAACGGCGCCTGCGTGGTCTGGTCGCCGCTGCCGTCCAGGCCAACCACGAGGCCGTAGCCGATCAACTGGTTGCTGCGCACGCCACCCACCTGCACGAGGTCGCGCACCTTGTCGGCGTGCGCCGGCAACGCGGCGAGCAGGCACAGCGCCACCAGCATGGTCAGCGCCAGCTTCTGCAGAAGCCCGCTGGCGGGCGGCACAAGCCCATTGTCAGCGGGCGATGCCTTCTGCCCGGGATGCCGCGACGGGCGCAGCGCCCGCGGACGGAAAGCGGTCCTTGCGGGCGGGCGGGCCCCCATCGGGGCAGCGGACGATGCATACGTGTCCATCAGAATGGCATCCACTTGGAATTGAAGAAGCGCGAGAGCCAGCCGCGCGTGTTCGCGTCGGCCAGCGTGCCGCGGCCGGTGTAGCCGATGCGGGCATCGGCGACGCGCGTCGAGGGCACCGTGTTGTCCTGGCCAATGTCCTGCGGGCGCACGATCCCGGAAATCCGCACCAGTTCCTGGCCCTGGTTGATGGTCAGCCACTTCTCGCCGCGGATCACGAGATTGCCGTTGGACAGGCGCTGGGCCACGGTGACCGTGATCTGCCCGGTCAACTGGTTGCTCTGGCTGCTCGAACCGCTGCCATCGAAGCTGCGCTCGCCGTCCAGGCCGATGGTGCCTGGCTTGCCATTGACGCTGAGGGCCTGGCCGAGCAGGGTCGGGGCGCCAATGTTCGCCTTGTCGGTCTTGGCCGTGGTGGTCGAGGCCTTCTTGGTCGCCTGCGTGCTTTCCACCAGCACCACGGTGAGGATGTCGCCGGCGCGGTGCGCGCGCGGATCGTTGAACAGCTCCATGCCCTGGGTGTCATGGTAGATCGCGCCATCGGACGCGGCCGTCTGGACGGCCGGCTCGGGCGGCGGCGTGGGCGCCCATTGCGCATCGTCGCCGCGCACGCCAGGGCCGCTCGCGCAACCGCCCAGGAAGGCCAGCGCGCCAAGCAGAAAAAGCAGATGAACCGCGTTGTGCGTCATCACCGCTCTCACGTGTTGTGGGTCAGGTACTGCAGCATCGAGTCGGCCGCCGACACTGCCTTCGAATTCATCTCGTAGGTGCGCTGGGTCTGGATCATGTCGACCATCTGCTCGACCACGTTGACGTTGGAGCTTTCCAGCGCGCCCGAGGCAAGCGTGCCCAGGCCGTTCAGGCCTGGCTGGCCAATCTGCGGTGAGCCGCTGGAAGCGGTCTCGACGTACAGGTTGTTGCCCGTGGGCTGCAGGCCCGCCGGGTTGATGAAGTCCGCCAGTTGCAGCGTGCCGATCTGCTGCGGGGCAGCCTGGCCGGCCACGCTGACGCTGACCGTGCCATCGTTGCCGATCGTGATGCTTTGCGAGCTGGGCGGCACGGCAATGGTCGGGCTGAGCGCATAGCCGTCGGCGGTGACGATCTGGCCGTTCTGGTCCAGGTGCAGCGAGCCGTCGCGGGTATACGAGATGGACCCGTCCGGCATGGTCACCTGCAGGAAGCCGCGGCCCTGGATCGCCACGTCCAGCGCGTTGCCGGTCTGCTCGATATTGCCCTGCGTGAACAGCTTCTCGCTGCCGACCACGCGCACGCCGGTGCCCAGCATCAGTCCCGACGGGGCCTGGGTCTGCTCGGTGGTCTGCGCGCCGGGCTGGGCCAGGTTCTGGTAGATCAGATCCTGGAACGAGGCACGCGAGCTCTTGAAGCCGGTGGTGTTGGCGTTGGCCAGGTTGTTGGAGATGACGTCCATGCGCGTCTGCTGCGCATCGAGTCCGGTCTTGGCTACCCACAATGAGGAAAACATTGGCTTGCTCCGTATGGGCGTCTTTACGCCCGTTGCGTGATGGGGCTCAGGTCACCTGCAGCAACCTGGTGGCTGCCTGCGCGTTCTCGTCCGCGCCCTTCAGTCCGCGCACCTGCAATTCGTACTGGCGCGACAGTTCGATCATCTGCACCAGCATCTTCGATGGATTGACGTTGCTCGATTCCAGTGCGCCGGACTTGATGCTCACCGCCGGGTCGGCGCTGGCGGTCGCGCCGCCGGCCAGGTGCATCAGCCCGTCCGTACCCATGCTGAGCTCGCCGGCGGGCGGGTTGACCAGCTTGATGCGGCCCACTGCGGACACGGTATTCGGGGTCTGCCCCATGGGGATGGCCGAGATCGTGCCGTCGCTGCCAATCGAAACCTGCGTGCTTTGTGGCACGCTGATCGGGCCGCCGTCACCCAGCACGAGATTCCCGCGCGCGTCGGTGAGCATGCCGTCGGCGGTCAGGCGCAGGTCGCCCGCACGGGTATAGCCCTCGGCGCCATCGGCACCCTGCACGGCGATCCAGCCGTTGCCCTGCACGGCGATGTCCAGCGTGCGCCCGGTGTCGATCTGCCCGCCCTGGCGCAAGTCCACACCCTCGCCGAACGCCACGCCGTTGACGCGCGTGGCCAGCCCCGGGCCCTGCACCGCCAGCGGCTGGAACGCGGACATCTGCGCCTTGAAGCCGACGGTGTCGGCATTGGCCAGGTTGTGCGCCACCTCGGCCTGCGCCCGCATGGTCTGCGTGGCGCCGGTCATGGCTACATACATTGAACGATCCATGGCTACCTCGCTGTCCTGGTCAGCCGTCAGCGGCCGATGTTGATGACGGTCTGGGTGAGCTTGTCGTCGGCGGAAATCACCTGGGCGTTGGCCTGGTAGTTGCGCTGGGCCTTGATCAGGTTCACCAGGTCAGCGGTGACGTCGGCGGTGTTCGACGCCTCCAGCGCGCCCGACTGCACCGCGCCGTACATGCCGGTGCCGGCAGCGCCCATGACCGGCACGCCGGAATCGTAGGACGCCGCCCAGTTCGTGTTGTCCAGCTGACGCAGGCCCTGCTGGTTGGCAAAGCGCGCCAGCGCTATCTGCCCCAGCGAGGTGGTCTCGCCGTTGGAGAACTTGGCCTGCACGATGCCCTGGCTGTTGATGTCGATGCTGGACAGGATGCCGGTCGGATAGCCGTCCGGATTGATCGCGCTGGCGACGTATGCATTGCCGAACTGGGTCGCCTTGGTCATGTCCAGGTTCAGCGCCAGGGGATCGGCGCCCGGGCTGACGGTCATCGCCCCAAATGCGAGCTGGCCGGTGGCCGGGGTGTCCAGGGCGCCCGCGCTGGTGAAGCTGATCTGCTGCGACGCACCGGCGGAGACACCGTCCACATACAGGTGGGCGTTCCACGTGTTGGCGGCGGCGTCCTTGACGAAATACACCACGCCGGTATGCGTCGCGCCAAGCGAGTCGTAGACGGTGAACGGGGTGGACTGGTTGTAGCTCAGCGCGTCGGCCGGGTCGAACGGATTGGCCGGCGCCGTGGCGTTGGACGGCAGGTTGAGCGCCATGGCCACCTTGGTCGAGGCCTGCGCCGCGTTCTGCGCCGTGACCAGCTGCAGGTCGGCGAGGGTACTGGTGTCGAAGGTGCCACCGTTGGTTGGCGGATACACCTGCAGCCGCTGGCCGTTGGCATTGGTCACGTAACCGTTCGGGTCCTGACGGAAGGCACCAGCGCGCGTGTAGGAGAAACCGGTGGCATCGCGGATGGTGAAGAAGCCGTCGCCGCTGATCGCGAAATCCAGGCTGTTGTTGGTGGTCTCGATGTTGCCGGCCTTGAACTGCTGGGCCACGTTGGTCAGGCGCACACCGCTGCCGACCTGGCTGGAACTGAGATTCGGGCCGGCCGCGTTGAACAGCTCGGCAAACTCGGCACGCGACCCCTTGAAGCCCGTGGTCCCGGTGTTCGCGATGTTGTTGGCGGTGACCTCGAGATCCTTGGACGCGGCATTGAGTCCGCTGAGTGCAATATTGAAAGCCATGGATGATTCCTCTTGCGTGGGAGTCCCTTGCGGGCCCGTATGGGGTTTTCTCAGTTGACCTGGGCGACCTGGCTGAGCAGCGTGCCGCCAAAGCCGGCGACGTCGAGATAGACCCCGTCGCTGGTCATGCCGACGCCATTGACCTTGCCGTTGACGTAGGTGGCGATGGCCGTGCCGCCAGCCTGGGCCTTGAGCCCATAGACGCCGGCAGGCAGAGCCGCGCCATCGTCGCCGGTGCCATCCCAGTGGAATGCGGAAAGGCCCGTGGCCGGCGTGCCGAGGTTGATGCTGCGTACCACGTTGCCGGCCGTGTCGGTGACCTGCACCAGCACCTGGCCCGCGCCATCGGGGACGTTCACCGCACCATCCAGGCCGCCGGTGCCAAGCGTCCCGGCCGCCGACGGCACGGTGACATTGCGTCCAACCATGCTGCTGGCCTGCAACATCTGATTGCCCTGCAACGCCTTACTCAACGTATCGAACGAGGTCTGCAGCGACTGCGTGGCCGAGACCTGGCTGATCTGCGCGAGCTGCGTGACCATCTGCGAGGAGTCCATTGGCTGGGTCGGATCCTGGTTCTGCATCTGCTGCATCAAGAGCTGCAGGAAATCCGACTGGCTGATGGTCTTCTGCGCGCCGGCACTGACTGCCTGCCCGGCGCTGCCGCCGACACCTGGAACGTTCATGCTGCCTGCCTCATGGATTGCATCGTGGTCATGGACTGCCGCGCGCCGCGCCTCACTTGCCGAGGTCCAGCGTTTTCTGCAGCAGTTGCCGGGTGGAATTCATCACCTCGACGTTGTTCTGGTAGGAACGGGAGGCGGAAATCATGTTCACCAGCTCGTCGACCGGATTGACGTTGCTGGAATAGACGTAGCCGTCCGCATTGGCGAGCGGGTTGCCGGGTTCGTAGCGGCTCGGGATCGCCGCCTGGCTTTCGGTGACGCCGGCCACGCGCACGCCCTCGGCCTGCGCCTGGCTGGCGAGGCCCACGCGTTGCTGGACCGCGGCAAACAAGGGCTCGCGCGAGCGGTAGGCGGCTTCCGGGGTACTGGCCACGCTGTCGGCGTTGGCAAGGTTGCTGGCAACGGTATTGAGGCGCACGGACTGCGCCGCCATGCCCGACCCCGCGACATTGAATATGCTGAACAAGGACATCAGCCCTGGCCTCCGGTGATGGCGGTGCGCAACATGCGGATCTGCGCGGTGATGAAGGACAGGCTGGCCTGGTAATGCACGCCATTGGCGGCAAAGGCGGCCTGTTCGACCTGCTCGTCGACGGTGTTGCCGTCCATCGTGGGTTGGTTGGGGACGCGATACTCGAGTGCGCCCTGGGCGGCGCTGACGCCACCGATCTGGCCGGCGGTCGGCGTCGCCAGATCCACACCATGTGCACCGGCAGCCCCGCTGGCGGCAGCCAGCACCTTGGAGAAATCCACATCCCGGGCCTTGTAGTCCGGGGTGTCGGCGTTCGCCAGGTTGTTCGCCAGCACCTCGCTGCGGCGCTGCCATACGTCAAGCGCCCTGGTGTGGATGCCAAAAAGATTGTCGGGAATCATGCCTGTCGCCTCGTGTCGCGCGGTCTCGCCGCACGCTCACCGAGGCAAATTGCATGCCATGGGCCCAGACCCCTTGCCGGGCCTGGCCTGGCAAGGACTGGCGGCTTTGCGCCTCGACCCCACACGCGCGACCGGGACGGTTTGTTGACGCCCGCCAGCGAATGCGCCTGACGGCACCCGTCGTGCGGACGGGCCCTGTCCTCTCCGGCCTGGCGTCTGCGGAGAGGACAGGGAGCACGGGTACCCGTCCGCCTCGTGTCCCCGGCGACACCAGATGGCGCAGTTGTGGCATGCGGATTGCTTCAGCAGGCTCACAAGGCCTGGGCGACGCAGCACCAGGCCAGCCACGACGACGAACCCCGGAGCCAACGATCAACCATGCCCGCGCACGCATCCCTGCCACCGCAGCATCCCAGCGACGCATGGACAGCGGGCCGTTGTCCCGTCCCGGCCGACCTGCGCTGCCGGCATGCGTCCAGCGACATGCCACGCTGGCTGCGCCAGCGCGTGCGCGAGGCGGCCATGGACTGGCGCGTCGGAAGCCGCACGCGTGCCGGGCATTTGACGGTGCAGGCCGCCAGGATCCCGACAGGCGGACCCGGCGCGCGGCACTCGGTGGCGGATAGTCCGCGGACACGCATGCGCACCCTCGTCGTGCCACTGCTGCTGGCACTGCTCTGGGCGAGCGGCGCCGACGCCACCGCGCCCAGTGCCGCCGCCAGTGCCCAGGCGGCCGCCGAACAAGCCGTGCGCGAGCACTTCACCCTGCCCGGCAACCGCGTCGAGGCCAGCGCGCACGCGCTCAATCCAAACCTGCATCTGACGCCCTGCCCGCTGCCGTTGGAGGCCCGCCTCGGCAGCTTCGCCAAGGCCACCCCGCAACTCGCGGTGGCGGTGCGCTGCCCGGCTGCAGAGGGCTGGAACACCCGCGTCACCGTGCAATTGCACGTGTTCCGCAAGGTCCTCGTCTCAACCCAGCCACTCCTGCGTGGCGACGGCCTGCGCGCCAGCGACGTGCGCGCCGAGGAGCGCGACATCACGCGCCTGGGCTACGGCTATCTCGACAATCTCGACCAGGTCGCGGGAAGAACGCTCAGCCGCGCCCTGCCCGTCAACAGCGTGCTGACCCCGGCCGCGCTCGGTGGCCGGCGCATGGTGCGTGCCGGCGACCAGGTGCAGATGGTGGCGCAGATCGGCGGCATCGAGGTGCGCGCGGCCGGCGTGGCGCTCGGCAGCGGCGACAACGGCGCGCGCCTGCGCGTGCGCAACACGGCGTCCGGCAAGATCCTCGATGGCATCGTCCTCGCTCCGGGCGAAATAGGCGTGCTGCCGTGAACGCGCCGTCTTCCTACACTCCATCGCCGGCCTTCCCGACCGGCACCCGGCTAAAGATTCCGTGCCAGCCGCCGATGACGCCAGCACAGGGCCACAAATCGAAATGAGAGCAGACCCATGACAACGAGTATCTCGAACAACGCGCCACCATCGTTCACGCCGGCAGCCAGCGCCGCCGGCAACGGTGGGACGGCGGCGGCCGGCACGCAAGCCAGCCAGGCGGATTCGGGTGGCAAGGTCGCCGACCAGGTCAAGCTGACCGACTCTGCCCTGGCATTGCAGCAGGCGGCGCGCCCCGCCAACGGTGCAACCGTGGACCAGCCGCGCGTCGAGCAGCTCCGCAAGGCGATTGCCGACGGCAGCTACGTCATCAATGCCGAGCACATCGCCGAAAAAATGCTCCAGCTGGAGCAGCAATTGCACGGTGCGACCAAGGCATGAACCAGCAGCCGCCAGCAGAGCTGCGCGAAGCGCTGCGGGCGGTGTCCGCGGACATGCACCAGGCGTTGCAGGAACTCACGCTGGCGCTGGAGACGGAATTGCACGCGATACACGTGCTGGACAGTGCGGCACTGGACAGCGCCGGTGCGCACAAGCAGGCCCTGCTCAGCCGGCTGGAAGAGCTGGACGTGGAACGCCGCCAGTTGTTGCGAGCGGCGCCGGACGCGCACGCGGTCCGCGACCCGGCGTGGCCACAAATCGAGCAGACGCTGCGCAGCTGCCAGGAGCTCAACCAGCGCAACGGCAAGCTCGTCAACCGCCACCTGGGCCAGGTACGCGAAGCCCTGTCCATCCTTACCGGAAGCGACGGCGAAGGTCGGCTGTACGACCACGCCGGCAGCGTCCACCCGAAACCGCGCTCGCACATCCTGGCCGAAGCCTGAGCCAGCGCTTCCACACCACGGCACCCCGTGGCGCTTCCGCACCAGCATCGACCACGCCATGAGCATTGCCAACCAGCCCTCCCATCTGCCCGCTCCCGACCAGTTGCCCGAGAGCCTGAATGCGGGTGCGCCACTGCCGGTATTCCGTACCCCGATGCTGGATGGCGACCGTCAACTGTTCGCCTACGAAATCCTGTTTCCGACGCTTGCCGAGCAGGCGCAGGACCTGCCGCAGCGCGTGCTCTCGACCATCACCGATGGCGCGCTGACACGCCTGTCGCGCGGCAACCGCGCGTTCGTGAACCTGCCCCCGGAACTCCTGCTGGAAGGCTCCGACGTGCTGCTGCACCAGCCTCGCCTCGGCGTGGTGCTGCGCCCGGAAATCGCCAACGACCCGGCGCGGATGAAGCTGGTGAAGCAGATGGCCCAGCGCGGCTGCCAGATCATGATCGATGCCAGCGACTCCGCCCTGGACGACAGCCTGGCTGTGGAAGCGCTGCTGCAGACCGCACAGTTCGTTCGTCTGGATGCCGACCGGCTGTCGCCGGAGGCCATGCGCGAACGCAGCTCGCAGCTGCATACGCGCGGCCTCGGGGTGATCGCCGGCCAGGTCAACGAGCACACCACCTACCAGCGCTGCCTCGAGCTTCCGCTGCAGGCGATCCAGGGCCGCTACCTGCTGATCCCGCAGCCGGTGGAAGTGCCGGCCGTGCTGTCGGCCAACCGCCTGAGCATGCTGCGCCTGATGGCGCTGCTCGAGGAAGGCAATCCCGGCCCGGTGGAAATGGGCAAGATCGTGCGCGACGACGCGGTGCTCAGCTACAAGCTGCTGAGCTGCGTCAACTCGGCCTAC
>ERZ778017.344-NODE-344-length-67690-cov-6.219265_pt1 | contig 67690 bp, 31 predicted proteins | sample MGYA00375747_ERZ778017 | MGnify/ENA primary metagenome ERZ778017 (study PRJEB29350, sample SAMN05509838) | bioreactor metagenome | biome: bioreactor; material: wastewater | place: South Africa: University of Cape Town | collected 2014-03-17 ...
GATGCGAACATCCTCGAATATAACCCACCGATATCGAATCCTACTAGGGAAAATGGTCCCGTAATTCCTTTTTTGTCAAGTGCTTCTATCAAATATTCTGAAATCATACCAATTGAAATTGGAGATGGGGCACTGTCACTCCATCCATACCCTGGTCTGTCCCAAATACAATAACGATCGATTTTATTAAGGTGGTATAATTCCTCAACCCACTCTTGAAATACTTCAGATGAGGTCAATTGGCCACCTTCGACTAAAACAATTGGTTGTGCCAGCCTATCACCAACTTGGTCGTTTGTTACATTTCCATAGCAAGCCAAATGAATCTTAAATTTGTCATCAGCAACACCAATCAACTCTCCCCAAGGCCCTTCGTGACTATCGAATGCAGATATCCACACGGTAAGGGATATGTTCCATACAAGCAAGAGCAATACTATTTTAAAGCAAGATTTTCCGAACATAATGATAATTTCTGTTAATGTCCGTCTAGTTTCAATTCTCCCACTTAACCTAATTTCCTGATAGTTTCTTCCTTGTTCGACATAATAATTTGCAACACTTTCAAAAACGATATTTATACAAGTCCATATTAAAACAAATCCTCCCACCGTGCCAAATTGATGTTTCAAATTGGACACAAGAAAGATTATAATTCCATCAATTACTAAAAGACCTGCAGTAACGTATCCAATAGTTCGTTCAAACCTTGCAGGAACATCAAAACACCAAATTGATATCAAATTTGCAAGTGAGCTGATTAATAACAAATTCAATTCCAAAAACGATCTTCCACGGTTGTAAAATCCAGGAATATTAATGAAGTCGCTTATCAAAAATACCACAAAAAGAGCAACGTTCACAATAAGAAACACTACCATTGCAAACCTCATCCATCGTATATACTTCAAGTTGAGTGGCGACACTCGAGGGTCCCCAGGGTCTAAGTACTCTTGCAGGATCAATGGTTGCTGTTCCATTTCTTCCTCAGAAATTGGAATTGGCTGCACCTGCCGAATCTTTGGTGGTCCCTTGGACTGCTGGTCATTTCCTCTACTATTCTCAGATGTCGAATTGTATGTAGACATTGCCCATTTGTTTCCCTAAGGAAGCCCAACTCTTACCCTCCTCGTTCTTGAGCAACTATGTCATTCTAGGTATACATGGTAGCGCAGACAAATATCACCACTATTTCGGAGTTCAGTTTAGAGCTTCTTAGGAAACTACTGAAGTCTGGCGGAGCTGTTGTGCTGCATGACACAGGTGCTGGATCGGTTTTGTCGGCGGAGAGCTTTTCGTTGTGTTTGTCTATAATGGTGAGAGAGTGGTAGGTTCACCATTCCTCCTCACATATTACTTTTCTACTGTCAATTTGACCAATGACCATTTCATGGTGATACCACACACTTCCAGTTTGAAACCGTCTGTTACCATTAAAAACAACAGTTGTCCTGGTAAAAAATAGCTACATCTTAAATTAAAGAAATCCACGTGATGAGAGTTCTCATGCACTTGTTTTCTTCTATGATAAGTACAAGCAATCAGTAAACTAAAAGCATGAGCGACATAATAACGATCCGTGATACGGTGATTACAGATGGAATCACATACTATCAGATCCAAGTGGAGTTGCCGTTGCGATCGTTCCGTATAAATCGAAGATACAATGAATTTGAGCAAATGGCCAGCCAACTAGCGGCCAATCTGGGTGTAGGTGTAGGCGATTTACCGTACCAATTACCAGGGAAAAGGTGGTTCAAAAGAACAGGGGAGACTATTGACGAGCGGAAACGCGAACTCGCGAAGTTTTTGAATAGTTTGGTCAAGGATCCTGAGTTTCTGAACAGTGCGGTGCTCAAGCGGTTTTTGGAGGTGCCACCAAATGTGAAGTTTGATAAGCATCTGTCTCGGGCAGGCTCGAGTGTTTTATCTGTCAATCCAGAATCAATTGATGAGTCGTCATGGATGGAAGTGTATCGGTCATTGAAACTGCAAATTGGCGATGCCCTGGCCAGCCAGGATAAAGTAATTGTACGAAACAAGGTAAGCACGCTTCTACAGCCTGGAATTGAAAATTTGCAAGCTTCGCTCACACGAATTTCACAAAAAATCTCGAAATCTGAGCTCGAGAGGCGTCAAGTGTTACTTAAAGATGCCCTGAAAGAAATTGAAACTTTGTTAAATAATAATATAGACCAGCTGGTATTTAAGAAGACATCGAAGCGTGTATTTGGAGATGTGAAAGAGACAGAAGATACTATCTCATTAACGAATAAAGAATTACTTCAGCAACAAGTCGAAATTCATAAAAGTCAGGATCAAGAGATAGAACAATTACGACATTTAATTGCAAAACAACGCCAAATCGGGCAAATGATCAATGATGAAGTTGAAGAACAAAACGCAATCTTGGATGATTTCCTGGAACAGATGGATACCACAACAAATAAATTGAACTCTGCAAGACAAAGGGCCAAGAAGTTATATCAATAGTTGAGGAGTACTCGTAATTGAGCAGTAATTGGCATTTACAGTACATACATAAGAGAATTAAGTATCATATTGGTAGCTCATTTTTATCGGGTCACAAGCACAAGGGCATTATAAATTTAAAATCTACTTGTACTAAATTTAGTTATTGTGTTAGATTATCTTGTGTGTATTAGGATGGAATAGGTTCTGATTTTTCAGATTCTACGGCTCAAAATGTGCAATTGACATGTGAAGTGTGCTCACAAATTGCAATAATTATTGGTTACTTGTATAATGTAGAAAGAAAATCTATTTAAAGTAGTTGGATGTGTCTCCAATGTTCTACTATGGCTAGAGAGGTCAAATGTCTTATCAAGGGTAAAGATGTGTTAGTCCTAATTTGGTGTGGTTATCCGGGTAACGTTTGATTTGCTATAAAGACGAAAATTTTCACTGGGGACAAGAATCACCAAATCTGTTCGAATTATAAAACTTAATGTATGTTCATTTTGAGCCATATACTTTAGATTTAATATACTGATGATAAAACATCGCCTTTTTCGAAAATACATGAGAAAATAAAATGTTACACCAAGATCTACGCTGAAATATTAATCTAGTATAAAATAAGACTTAATTCTCATAGAACCAATATTAACTAATTAGGACAGGAAAATGAGTTTCTCAATTTGCATGTTTTTACTGTAGAATCCGTGAGTCGTTAATATGCTTGACGTCAATTTATATATAGTCTCTGTCTAAGTGTATAACTGAGGATAGGTTTGCTTCAAAACCTGGCCCCATTTTTCTATACCGGCAATAATGTCGGCAGTCTCCAAGTAACTGACGCACAATCTCACACAATTTTTTCCCCAAAATCTCTCATCACCCAGGACTTCAAAGTGTTTACCACTGGCCAAGATGACGCCCTGTTTGGACAATTGTTCAACAACTTGATCATGGTCTATATCTCCTGGAATAGTAATCCAAAAGAAGTAACCGCCGTCACCACCATGGATTTTGGTGGATGCTGGTAAAATTTCTCTTGCGGCTTTTACCAATGCATCACTCCGGGCCTTGTAAGTGGATTTGAAATTGGCTATAATGGTGTCTATTTCACCTGTATCAATAAGATCTTGTACCACAAAAGATGCTAATTGGCCGGGAGTTCCTCCCGATCTATTGGCTCCAGTTGAGGATAATTGTAATGCTAACGACTTATTCACCGTCTCTTGCCATCCCAGTCTCAAACCTGGAGCAATGATTTTTGAGAACGTACAATTACTTATAACGTTACCGTACGGCGTAGGGTTGGAATCAATATCCAAATGAATTAATTTTGGGATTGGTTTTGAAACTGTACCGTAATTCAACATATCGTAGACATCATCAGAGACAATTAGCATATCATATTTCCTTGCTAATTCGATCAACTTGGTTCTAGTTTCAACAGAGTACAGCATTCCTCCCGGATTACTGAAGGTGGGGACAATGTAGATGACAAATCGATACAACTTCCACTTGCCCCGTTCTGGATCATCCACCACACTAGGGTCATTTGGTGGTATATCCTTTGAGAAGTGAATCAATTTTGATTCAAGGTATTCTAAATCAATGTCGTATTTACTAGTAGAGTTTGGGCTATTTTCGCATTCATCAATCGCCGTCAATTTTCCTTCAAACCCGGCATCAATAAATGCTCCGTTAATCAAAAAGTACGTAGGGGTAACAATAAACGCTTGTTTAGTGATATCATGACTGGTGCAAGCACTTAAAATGTTGGCAATACCATACGAAGCACCCGCAGTCAAATTGATTGAATCTGGATCTACTGGACGACTGTAAAAGTCGCTATTCCATTTGCCTATAGACTTTCTCACCAGCAAGTTTCCCGGATCGGTACCATATGCCAATGGGTGCTGATTATCAACATCATTCTCGTACTCATCGTAAGATCTCGACAAAACTTTTGTATAGCTTTCAGCAATTACTTTAGCTGGAAACAACCGCTTGGTAGGATGCCCTTTGAAGAAGTTTATTGTCATTGCTGCTCAAATTACGTTGGTGGAGTCTTTCTACGTTTTGGCAATAATTTTCTCGCTTAGCGGCTTCCTCCACACTTTGTCCTTTGATGAATCATCTTGCCTCACGTGAGCAGATAAAGAAGTCAGAACTGGACTGATGTGGACGTTTTCGGTGGAGTGTTTAAGGTACTTCGCATTTGATTGTTGTTTATATCATTTGGATTTGTGAACATGTAATTCTTTTTAGTTTCTACTTTAGTCGCCTTCTTACACAATTTGCACAAAAGCACAAAAATTGTAAACAAAATCTTATAATACAATTGAAATTTACAATAAACAATATAATTTTTTTTCAGCCTCTTAGTGCTATATACCACTATGAATCACCTGCTTTTGTAAAGCCCTTAACATGCAACATATTTTTCCTCAGTACGCAAAACTCCGATTCAGCTAAATAACCCATACAAGGCCAAAAACTGACATATAAAGTACCACCGAAATGTAAAAAATTACACAGTTCTGCCATGTTACAGGATATCAATCAGTTATGTTACAATATACATGATTGAACTATTGAATATCTTCCCAACTAGCTGGCTGCATATTCTTGAAGTAAACATTTTTTGCATTGGCTGCGAAAAAAGTTCCCAGCAAGGTTTTCTCAAGGTCCATCCATTTTCAATACCAAGTCAGTAGAATCATCACAGGAGAATATACTTGAGACCGTATTTAGATCTCTCGTGAGTGATTGCCTCTTCTGATTTGTTGCAGATGAAAAAATGATTAGTAGCCTAAAAGACATACACTCTTTGATTTTTGGGGTCATTTAATCAAACAAACAAACAAACAAACCAAAACAATTGTCTAGGGTTTACATACACAGATAATATCGCATCACTCAACTACGTCGCACCGTCACCACCCTTCGCTCACCCTCTTCACAACTGTCATAACTCCCACAATCTACCCATGGTAGCCACCGCGCTACCGCAAACACCCAGACACCCAGACACCACATACAGGACGCGAGCAAGATTTTCCACCAATGAAAAAACCTTCAACTAATACTGATAACTAAGCGATACAAAGTAGAAACACAACACACCATGCCAACTGCTGCTGGATTATTGTTGAGTACATTGATGGGAGCCTTGGCCAGAAGGTTCCAAGTGACATTAATTGGCAAAAATTACGAGAAAGGATTCGATAGATTATTTGGATATGCCTTGAGTTCTGGTGCATTTGTTGGTGGTTACCTTGTGGTTGACCACTATGTTGAAGGCAACAAGCAATTGTTACAAAGAAGATTAGCAGTGTTGAGAGAACAAAGAGCTCAAAAGGCTATTTTCCACGAATTTGAAAACGAACCTGACCACAGAAGTACTGGTGATAAGAGATCTGTTTTCTTCAAATTTATGGATACCCATGGTGCTCCTTACAAGTAAACTAATAGTGGGTAATTTGCTTTAGTTTTCTTTTTCCGTTGTGCTCCTTTGTACCATTGGTTTCCTTGTGTCGCTGGTGGTGACTTGTAAATTACTTTCGAAGCGGAATACTGGAATTTAAGTCATCCATCGTTATAACTTAGATTATTTATGTACTGATGATATGCATAAAATCATTCATTTGATTTATATAAATTATGTTAATAGTCAGGTTGCTACTATTACCATAGAATACATTATTTGAAAAATATAAACCGAATTGTTGTGTAGCCTAGGGTACTTTTTAATCGGTCTTATTCTACATCCTCCTCCTCTGCAGCCTTCTGATGGACTCCTTCATCGTCGGTGTTTTCAACGTCACTATCAAATTCTTCTGCTGCTTCACTGTCTTCCTCGATGTTGTTTTCGTTGAAATCGTCATCATCTTCGTCTTCGCTATCCAACTCTCCGTTCGCTTTCCCCATCAATTGTGCTGTTCCATCAGGTGGGGCTGTTGTGCCAGCTTGAGTCTTGGTGTCGGGTTTTTCCTGTTTTTCTCGTAACTCTTCCGCAAAACTCTCATCAGGAATCTCGTTAGATTTCATGAATTCATCAACAATACTGAAAAACTTCTGGTCAATCATGGAAAACTCTATCGGTTTGGTTTCGTTTTTGAGGGTCAAATTCAATGAAAATGTGAGTCTGGTGATGTTTGAGTAACTTGCTGTGACAATTTGTGATACCTCGAAAACCAATATTGGCTTCTTGAACGCAAATATCAAGTATGCTGGGTTGACATCATTTTGCGACAAAAATAAAAGACATCCTTCCTTGGAGCCCTTGTAAGCCTCACATATTATAAGAGTCGAATTATCTTGTCTTGTGACAGCAATGGCATTATCTGTGTTCAAAGTATACTTATTTTTGAAAACAGTGGAGCCAGGCAAGTAATTTATAAGATTAATTCCACACAATTTGAACTGTCTCGTGAAGTAATCGATGATGGTTTCCTGGATTGGGTTTAAATCCAAAGAATTAGCCTCGTCCACATGGTTGGGAAACTGAGTATCTATATTTGCTGGCAATTTGCCTAACTTTACAAGCGTCTTTTTGATGAGGTCTAGATTGATCTGGCAAATTATGGGGTCAGACTGCAAACTATCGTCCAACCAGAAACAAATATTCACAATCATCTTCTTCTTGAAGTTTGTAGAGTTGTTTAGAATAGGCAATAGTATACACAATTTAATAGATGACGCCAAATTGATCAACGAAAGCTCAGGAACATTGGTTGTAGGGTTGACAATACTCAAAACCGGTATTGGAGTCTGTTGTTTTTCTATCAAATGAAACGTCAAGTTCAACTTCTTCCTAAATGGTGACTGGAAACTAACCAGCTGGATCTCAAAAATCACCGTTTGTGGTTCAATTGCATGGTCAATATCAACTATTGGCGATCCATTCAACTCCACCGTTGGTGCTGGGGCGTCTTCCTCAACTTTTCTGCGTTTATGTTCACCATCTGCACCTCCAACTAGATGGTTGTGAAGCTCCGAGATAATCAGTTCCGAACCGGGGTTTCTTGAAATCAACACTTGTAACTTCGTCTGTAACGGCTGGGGCAACTCAAGTATCCAGTCCATGATGAAATATTATGAATGCTGCAATGCTGTATGTTTTATACTTTTGGAAGTTACTGTATGTTTACTACGTAATTTTTTCACCACAAAAGCGGCTACCACAATAATTTATTCGTCTTTTGCACCAGGGGAAATTTTTACCACCTTTTGTCGACCTAACGTGTACGTTTACGGGTGTGTGTATTCTGGGACCAGAAACTGACTGTTAGTTGTTGTTGTAAGGAGGTATATAATTTGTGTATTGAACGATTTGCCGATATAATTCACTTGTATGGGCTTTTTTGCAGCTAAAATCAATGGAGTTGTTTGACGATAACAGTGCGTTGGTTTCGGTTCTTCCGTCACTAGTTCCCGGTTTGCTTGTATTACAACTGAATTATAAGGCTATCACCGCTTTGACTGGCGAAGAAAGCCCGATTTTACACAGCTTCATGGCACTAGTGCCTCGAGCTTATAATGCGGTGACGGTCGACCAGGCTAAAAACTTGCAGTTGACTCTCTTGTTGGGTGAGTGCTACGTAAAAGCGTTGTCCATGGTCTTACAGCATGTAATCGTTGATTTGGGCAGCGGCTTGTTCAAGGTTTCTACCGTTACTGTTGCTTTTCCTGCCACTGCTCTTGAACTTGTATTGGCACATAATAATGTGTTTTTGGAAAACGGCGAATTGATTAGTTTGACACCAGAAAAGGATACATTACCGGTGTTGTCTGAGACCGACGTTCTTGTAGATCTGGTGAACTGGTTTTGTGCTTGCTCAGAGTTTCATGCGTCTTGTTCCCAAGAATTTCAAGACTCTATAAACTATCACAAAATCAACTTTATAACTAAATTGCTCAATTCTTGCCCTACAAGGCTACATAAGAAGCTCCCGATTTGTTGCCATTTGTTGGCAGTTTTGATAGTGGTAGGAAACAAGTCGGTGTTCCTCCAAGCGCATTCAGAAGGATCCAAGAGCACTTCCTCGCCTACTTGAAAGTCGGTCAATTTCCGCCCCAACATACGCAGACGTCGAGGTATCTACTTCCGAGTTGGCCACACAACAAGTACCATAGACTAAACTACATCTTTGAATTGTTAAATACAAAGTGAGCACAAGAACTCGTTGCAAATCTGTATTGGACTTATCTACTAAATTGAAAAACTACGCTTTGGCAAGATTGTGCTGACTGTGTTGACAGAAGGACACTAGACCAAAGAGGAAAAACTCAACACATCTTTGCAGAAGTCACAACGACAACGACCGTGCGACGTCGACGTACCCTTAACAGTGTTTCGGTCGAAGCCAGATAGATTCTGGTACTGGAAAATTATTGTCGTGCATATACCGAAATGTTACAAATTTTTCAAGTCTTTTGGTGATTACAATCAATGATAGTAAAGGATAATATTGGTAATAGGAAATTAAGGTATTCCAATAGGTCATTCTATTACTTCATGTTCTATTAATTTATGTCTACATCATCATCATCATCATCATCCTCATCTGCCAACACCGGTCCCAATAGGTTTAGAGCTGATGCGGCATCGTTTTCTCCCCAACAGCTGACCAATTATGGGAATTATAGATCGAATCAACCACCACAGCCACAACAGTTTTATAATCCTCAGCATCATCAGATGTACATGAACTATGGCGTTCCAGTGTACCCATATGTAATTCCACCTCCACAATACTATTACGGTGGCCCCACCGAGTACTATCCGCCATATCCACCTCAACCGTACTTGAACAATTCTCATAGCCGTGGCAAGTTTGGCCATCAAAACCACCATAACCATAATGATATGATTCATCCGGCAAACATTCCGAACACCCAGACCCCATATCCTACAAATATTTCACATTCGCGTGACTACCCGTATAGTTATCGCGACAATCATACAAACGGTAGTAGTACTCATGCACCATCGTCCAACGGTAGCACATCGAATGCAACAAATAGCTCGATCTCTATTAATAAACCTATTCATAATAAATCGTCGAAAGTTGGTGCCAAAACTACTTCAAATGACACTACGAAGAACGTTCATCCAGGCGACGTTGATAAATCACCAACCACTATTGAGACTGGTGAAAAAGACATAAAGCCATCACAACCAGGACCACTGGTTTCAAAACCACAGTCACCAATCAAATTTCCAATCTACATTAATGAAGAATCAGACAAGTTCAATGAACAACATAAACAAATTTTGTCAATAAGGAAATCGTCAATTTTGAAAAAATACAATCATTTGAACAATCTTAAATTTGACAAAATGTTCAATGTTTTACCTTCAAAATATGTTACGATTGACTATAATTCACATAACGATGATGAACAAAAGACCTCAGTAACCAGTACACCAAAAGTTCAAAAGGAGTCAACACCCATGACTAAGGAATCGACTCCAACAGCACAAATAACTGAAGTTCAATCACCACTGTTACCATCTTCTAACTGGGCCTCAATTTTACAAGCGGCCCCACCTAGCAGGAAAACACCATCAAAGACGAAAACAACAGAACCATCCTCGAATAATAACGATTCACGAATTAATACCAATGTACCAACAATAAAACCAATGCCACAATTTAATATTTCTCAAGAATCTTCTCAACCATTAGGAATTTTGTTGTTAAGAATAATGTTTGATGCTAATTACTCCGTTTATTCACCAAACTTACCTAAATATCCTATTAAACCACACGGATTGTTGAATACAGGAAACATCTGCTACATGAATTCTATCTTGCAAGTTTTAATCTTTTGTCAACCTTTTAATCTTTTGTTCAAATTAATTCAAGATAAATCTGTCGGTAGTTTAGACAAAGTTTCCGAAACTCCATTGACTGATGCTACCATTAAGTTTTTTCAAGAATTTGTTAAACAAGATGATACCACTGGTGGTTTTCAACGCACTGAACAAAACGATAAGAAAAATCAACAATACGAAGATACAAAACCAATAAGTCCTGACAGCTTCTACATGAATTTAATCAATCATAAAAAGTTTCAGCATCTTAAATGGGGTCAACAGGAGGATGCTGAAGAGTTTTTAGGATATTATTTGGACGGGCTAAATGAAGAATTTGTTGCAGCAATGAAAAAGTTGACAACGACTCAAATCGACGAGCTCATCCAAAACTATTCTTCATTTACATCTGACTCAAAAAAAGTGCAACAATTCAAATACAATGTAAAGAGCACCATAAAGATCATCAAAAAGGAGAATAACGAAGGCAATAATGGAACTGGCGAAGATGATGGTGGGGAAGGTGAATGGAATGAAGTTGGAGCCAATAATAAGAAAACCAGCATTAACAAACCAGTAGAATTTGAACCAACACCAATCAATCAAATATTTGGAGGTCAATTCAAATCTGTTTTGACTATTCCAAGATCATCTAATAGTTCATCATTTCAGAAATCTATTACATTCGATCCATTTCAAAATGTGCAATTGGACATTTCCGAAGTTGAATCGATTGAACAAGCATTTATCAACTTGAATCAACTAGAGAAAATCAGTTATAAATCAAACAACAACCAAGAAGTTCAAATCAAGAAGCAAACATTTATCGATAAACTTCCAGAAATTCTTATTATCCACTTAAAACGGTTTTCATTCTTGAAGGAAAAGGAAGTAGGAATCGAGAAATTACGGAAAAAAATCGAATATAGTCATGAATTGAATATTCCGGGAAACTTGATATCCAACAAATCAATTCATAATTCATGCTATAGATTGACAGGTGTTGTTTATCATCATGGGGTTAGTGCTACTGGTGGACATTATACGTGTGATGTATTGCAAAATGTTGCGTCAATTAAAGAAAATACAAAACAACAAGAAGATTGGATACGAATTGATGATACCTTACTCAAACCAATTACTGAACATGAAGTGTTGAATGGTGGCAGTGAAGAAAACATCAAAAATGCCTATCTTCTATTTTATGAACGAGTATAACGAGAACTGAAATCACCACTGCATTAATACAATATAGAGATAATATGATTCCGAATCACATCACTCAAAAGGATTCTACTAACATACTACCCTCCAGCTACCCAAATTCAATTCATAATTAATTCATATAGCATAATCACATTACACATCATCACAATACTAATGAATACATATATAATAGGAAATTTGACAGTAGTTATAAGGCTAGATTAGCTATGCAATATCGTTCACAATGATATTGACCGATGTAGCCTGGCCGACACTAGAAACGACATCACACTACTGGAATTTTATATTAAGAATCGACCATTATAGTGAAACCGAAATGGCAATTGACTTAGCTATTCACCAGTTTATGTGTAGACCACTCAGGAACCAAAGTCCAACTGTTGCTGAATCAAATGAATGACACATCGAATGTTACCAATAGTTCCACCACTAACAAAAATGTCATACGAAAAACCAAGGCCGCATCACATGCATAACAAAGCCGAGTCGAGATAAACAAATGCGAAAATCTACAATAATAAAGTAATCACTAAAGGTCTATATTAATATATATTTGGAGAACTATAAAACTAAGTCTTATTCAAAAAACTTAGAATAAAGCAGCAGCAACAGCAGCGACACCAGCGACGGCACCAGCAGCAACCTTGTTAGCACCGTTAGCAGTAGAAACGGAAGCAACGGTGGTTTGAGAAGAGGTTGGAGCAGCAGTGGTAACGTAGGTGGTTGGGATGGTACATGGACCAGTGATGGTTAAAGTGGTAGCTTCAGTGACGGTGATGGTCTTGTTGTTGACAACAACAGAGGTTGGGTATGGGCAGTAAGTGGTGTAGTCAGTAACAACAACATCGGTGGTGACGGTGGTGTTAGCAGCGGAAACGGCAGCAGCTAAAGCAGCTGGGACAATAACTTTAGAGAATTGCATAGCGAGTGACTTAATTGATGAAGAATACAAACTTTTTCCATGATAAGTGATATGGGCGCATTTATATAGTATTGCAAAACCGACGAAAAAAATCTTTTTTGCTAGGGTTGCACAGAAGCTTCTCAACCTACACAAAACCACTAAAAAGCAATTTGTGCAGCACGTCAGTAGCATGTTCGTACTTAATCAGGCAAGGTAGTTTCCTAATTCATATGGTAAAAAGCAATATAAAAATAGCCCCAGCTGATTTCTTCCACTAAGATTTTTGTCAACTGTCACAAAATTTGCATCGCCTTTTGCCAAGCGACGACGAAACGTTCGTCAGTGTCACTGCTCAATTCATGGTTGTGCGACCCTACGTACCTTAGTATGGGTACCTGACTTTAAATGTGCCATTGGATGGGCTAAAACCTCATTCGATTTTCTCGCATAATCTATCCTAAATAATAATAAAATTTCCGCCGGAAAATTGTCTGCCACAGTAGTGATGCAACATGTAGCTAAGGATGGAACAAAGCCAGCAAGCCCGACAAGTTGTTCATGCTGTGTCGTTCACTGGCTGACTGTTAACAATGCTCGGGTTAACATGGTAGATTGCTTGTTGACATTACCTATTTTCATCGCACTTTTCTTGGCGACAGTTTCACTATGCCCGTTTATGTCATCTACATGTCCGACATATCCCAAGGTTAAGTAGACTTTTCACTTGCTATAATTGCTTAACAACGTGGTTTATTACAAGGTACGTTTAGGACACAAACTTGGGAAAATTACGAGGCTTCTCCCACCTCGGTTTCATGTTGTGGCAATTGTTCATGAGAGGCTTCTTTGTTGGGATAACCATCTTGTGTACACATTCCCGCATTAGGCGATTTTTACCAGCTCCATTTCCCATTTCCCATTTCCCACTGATAAGTGCTTATCAATTGAAGCCCCTGTTTGGCTTACGAGAAAAGGCATAAGGAGTCCCTACCTGTTTTGCAAGTGTTGTTGACACTAGCTATATCCGAGAACGGAGAGTGCATTGGGACAAGTACTGGCCCAACTTGCGAGACTGGCACCTCTAGACAGGCACCTCTAAAACCACTTGGTAGTAATGTTTGTATTTTTCTCTTCTAAGCTCGGCTTCTTCGTGTCAAGGATCTACAACCTTGGTCGTTGTATCAAGTGGCACTATCCGCTTGTTCCTTTAGCATCGATGGTTGGCTCGTAAACATCCGAGTAGCTTGCAAAGTAACCAATCAAGGAATACTGTGATTGACCCCTGGTTTCCACTGCAAGCCCCTATTTTGCGCACCCCAGTCCGCCTTCCGCCTCGCTCGTCCATCCATGAGATCCGTCTACACCAATTTATCATGCATTTTATCCATTTTCTATGTTCATCAAATCTATTTAAATACTCTATCAAATACCTGATCGCTAGCCTACAACGTCATTTTTCATATTAATTATCATCAGGAACATCATAAAACACCATTAAATCACCAGCATTCGTAACCTCCATCAACAACCAAATTATGACCAGTAGTGTAACTGGAGGCAGAATCGCTGGCCAAATACAAAATCGATCCAACAAACTCTTTAGGTTCTGCCATTCTCTTCATGGGGATCTTGGATTCCCAAGCTTCCTTCATCTCAACATGTTGTCCAATAACATTCTTGGTCAATGGGGTCAAGATGTACCCTGGAGACAATGTATTAACTCTAATGTTGTACTTGGCCCACTCACAAGCGAGCGATCTCACCAAGTGAATGACTCCCGCCTTGGACATGTTGTACATACACTGAGGCTGAGGGTCGTTGACAATAGTCCCGGACATGCTTCCGATCAAAATAATTGACCCGGTCAAGTTGTTTGTAATCAATGGTTTGGCGAATGCTTGCGACACGTAGAACGCTCCCAAACCGTTCACCTTCATAATCGACTCGGCATTTTGCGCAGGGTAGTCTTCAGCTGGGAAGTTTTCACAGTATCCCGCGGTATTAATCAAGACCAGGGCAATCTTGTCGTGGTGCGTATTGATCGCGGTGAAGGTTTCTTCTACATTTTCTGAGTCTCCAATGTTACACGACCAAGCAGAAACCGTCCCAACAGGCGAGGCACGGACCCCTTTCAACTCGGACTCGGCCCACTTCAAAACCTCTTTGGCAGCTTGGGTGGTTCTCTCCAAGTTCATATCAATCAAGGCCACATCGGCACCTTGGGCAACCAATGCCCTGGAGATGACCGAGGCCAACCCTCCAGAACCACCGGTGACCACCACCAACTTTCCGTCTAATCTAAACGAAGGAACAACGTTATCGTAACTGAAATTCATTATAAACTATACTATTCAAAAAAAACTACTCTTGTAAACGCCTGGGTATTTATAGCATCTGGGGTAAAAAATCACGATCATGCCGAAAATTAATCGAGGAATTTCTTTTTCATGGAAGTTTTTATCCCATCACCATCTAAAAACAGAATAGCATCACCATACAGATTTTTATAACGGCGGACTAGATATAACGACGGATGGGAAAAAATAACACATATCCGCGGTAGTAAAGGTTTTACAGTTGGCGATGTCGTTATCGTCCTTTGTAGACGGGGAGGTTTGTATCACGTTGTAGGCTGCTCCCTTATCGCCCAGCATGGTGGTATTGTTTCTCCACCACCACTTTTCGTTCGTAAACAATGATCCAGCACCGCTTGCATGGTGGCAGGGATGTGTCATCGCTGTATGAATACTACTACATACTACTGTTGTTACCTAACCAAGCCTGGTTTACTAATGTGTTACTACCACGTTAAAGCGATGACTTCGCGAATTCTTACTTGGGTGTGAGATCATCGCACTTTTGTTGCATCATCGGAGCTTATATGCTAAACCTTGGTACCGAGAACCGTTTCATCCTGTTACGACGACTTGGGGTGCGGTTTTGTACCACATGCTGGGGTTATCGAACCCCTTGCAATCCTGTTTGAATGGTGTGGCTATTAGTAATGTTGTTCCTGACACTGTTACTAATGCAAAGTTGTTCCTCCTGTGCTGGCCCTCTGGGGATTTTCTGCCTGACCGTTGTATGACGTATCAGTGACCAGCCCAGAATTAGTAACTGGAGTGTTTATGTTCCACTTCTCCAACATGATCACGGCCGTTCGCTTGTATGACTATCGGATTCATTCCCGGCGAAATAGTGTTCTGTGATGTTTAGGGTTCACTTTGGTGTGGGGCTGAACCAGGATAATCCCGCCTTTTGGTTGTTTTGTTTGTCATCTTGATAACCGGCATGAACTGTTACTGCCTGAAACTTCAGAGTTCGATCCGGGCCATCCCCGGCACTAAAATGCAATACCGCCGGCTCATTTTCTCAGCTTATTTCACATTGTTTGTTTAGTGGGAGCATCTAATCCTTATCGCTGACAGACCCGCCTTGCACCATGGCCATCACCCCTCGTGCCATCTTTTATTCATACTCCTTATTGCCCGTGCCACCTCTGGTATATAATGCTCTAGAGACTATCCGCCCTGGCAAGTAGTATAGGGTAGCACCGCGTCGACCGGTAACGGTGATACACAAAGCTGCAATTTTGAAAAACGTTTTGGCCGATGAGTTTGTGTTTTTTAACCTGCAACAATGATGTATGGTGCTGCATTGTTGATGTGACACATTACAGCATCGAACGTCAGGTTGCAAACGTTACTTTGCAATACAACACAGGATCAGATTTTACTGATATGCTATTATTAGTCTATTATATATGGTGATTTCTAACTAAGTATCCTTGCGTATTAAATGTATTAGTCTATTTTATTTTTCCCGTTCTCCAACCTCATTTAACTCAGCATTTTTTTCTATGTCGTTCATGGCTTTCAATCTTGCTAAATTTTTCGCATCCCTCTTCGCTTGTGCTAGGTCCATCCGTCTGTTGGCCATCGCTCTTAACCTCTCTCCGTAAACAACGCAGAAAATTGGAAATGGAATCCCTAATGCTAATGCAATTAACCCGCACATGGTATTCCCCCATCCGTAATGTAATCTGTTATACATAGCTGTCGCAAATAGTGGAAATGCAAACCCAAAACATGATCTGAACACTGCAGCAGCTGCAACTGAACTTGCACTGAAACGATTATTCATCATAATCAAATACTGTTGGATAGTGTTGAACACAGCAATAAGAGCAAATCCAAAAATAGCCGACCCAATAGATGGCATAATCCAGTGCAAATGTTTTTCAGCCGACCATCCGTACCAAATTAGCCCGGTTGGAACAAAGATACCAGCAGAAATTAGACATGGCAATCGGAATTCTGGCTTGTTCACACCATTGTTGCGTTCTACTAACTTTTTTGCAACCACCTCTATGGCCCATGTCCAAAATACCGTACCTAAAATGAATCCAACTGCCAAAGGGATGTACATTAATCCAGCAATTCCAATGGAAAACCCATATGTATTTCCAAAAACTGCCGGGAAAGTAACCAACATAAGATACATAAACCCATAGACAAATGCCATAAACGATCCCAATCCCATAATCATAGGATGTGTCAATAGAAGCTTTAATGGACGACTGCTGTTGTGGTAGAATTTTTCCCAAGCCGTTTCACCATTCGCAATTTCATAAATGGTATGAAGATGACTGTTCCCTGTCTCTTTACGTAACTTGTTTGCTTTTAATTTTAGTAACTTGGGAGAGTAAGTTTCTTTGAAGAATATTGTTCCAAAAACAGCAACAAATCCATTCCATATAGCCAAAACATAGAACACCCAGTTCCATTTCTTGTGCTCCACAATAAATGATGATATTATTGGCGAAATAATTGGCCCTAAACTCGGAGCTAAAGAATATATAGCAATTGCAACGCTTCTCTCTTCGTCACTCCACAAATCGGCCAAGGTTCCTGCCCCTACATTTAGAGGAGCACATCCACCAAGCCCTCCCAAAAACCTGAATACACAAAGCTGGGCTGGTGTTTTTGCAAATCCACAAACCAAGTTGAATAAGAACGAAATCCAGATTGATATCGTAAGGACTGGTCGACGACCAATACGGTCCGATTCACTCAATGGAGCAATAAACAATGGACCAAGGGCCCATGCCAAAATCATGATTGAAGTTGAAAACGCTTTCATGAACGATGAATTCATATTTAGGTCTGCGGCAATGAAATTTATTGCTGGAGATGCTACAGAAGAAGACATCGGCGATATTAACGTATAAATTGCAACAATAAATGTCTGAAATATTTTAACTGATTTTGGCCAATTTCTGGGGTGTTTGGGATCATCTTTTCCGTCCCAAACTACCAATTCTGGATCGATTGAGTGAAATTCATCTCCATCAGCTGCTACAGGAACAGGGACATCGGCGATTTCTTCTTCATAAAGATGAGAACTGGATGACATGCGTGGATCTAATATATTGGATTCAATTCTTTGTACTCTATTGGACAAAGACGTTAACACCGTTGACTTCGTTAATGTTCTTCTCAATCGAATATCATCTTCAGGTAAGTCTCCATAGATTTCATGCACTGAAAATGAAGTACTCTGTCGAGACAACGGTCTACTTAAATCAAGACTTGTCTTTGTCTGGTTCCTATGATGCACGGCATTGAGATTATCATATAGTACAGGGCTTAGTTTCAACGAAGAATCTCTTGAAGAGGACGAAATTGAATTCCGCGAACCTTCGTCTGCCAGATTTCGAGACATAACGACAGGATGAAATGATTATCAAATTGAATTTTCAAGGATGGAAAGTTCTCCAATTAAATGATTTGCTTAACCACTATAAGTTTGTTCGTCTCAACCAAGCTTACACGTTATAGTAATAACGAAAGGTATGTAATGATGTAAGTATGTTGGGTATGACTTTTAAGGATTGATGTGGTTTAAAACTTCGATTTAAAAATTTTAGAATTGTGTCTTTATGTAGTCGCATAATGCATAAGCCTTATTTTAGTAAGCAACAGGTGCCACATTAGTAGAACGTCATTATCTCAGGTACTTCCACATTATTTTGTAGCTACGTTTCCTGATATCGTTTCTCAACTTTTCTTCTTGTTGTTGAACAAATTTGCTTTTGCAAAGGTCCCATTCGTAAGCCATCATTAATTCTGCCGTTTTCAAAATCTATAACGAAAGTCGGGGTCTATTTATATCCAAATCGCGGTCTAAACTTACCGACTTTTTTGAAGAGTTTCGGGTGACATATGGTGTGTTCCGCTTAGGCGTTGCATTGATGTTTGAACCAGAAATACACTAGAAATATTAGGTTGGAATTGGAGTTTTCGGAAAACTGACAATAAATCCGTTACTACATAAAAAATACTTGGGGCACACAAACAAAAATTTTAAAGGAATTCTACCTGAATTCATTATAAACTGGTTTACGCCTCTCATTATGTACCACTAGATACCGCATTGGTTAAATCCGTACAGGAAAAATAATGTAGGTCTGTGGATATTGTTTCATAAATAGTCAAGCTATTGGCCAGACTTATAGGAATACACTTCTAGAATGGTACATTAAACAATAGGGTAAGGGACAGTGGGAGTTATAACATATAAAAGCGATACAAAAACCCTTATTGTATGAAACAGAAATAACGGATGAACCATTCGCTGTTGGTTATGACGGAAGTTACAGCCGCAAACTAGGGTATTCTAACGGAAATTGTGCCGCTGAGAAACTTCTCGAAATCAAGATACAAATGTTTACAGTGAGTCATATATTTAGCCCTTCACTAATAACTTTCATTAAGATAATATATATAAAATGAATTCATGTCGTTAGTCTAGTGTCATTATCATGTTCATTTGAAATACACGTTGCTGCTCTTTCTTTTCTTCCGTGACTCAGGTACCTGTTGATCCAGATCTTCATCTGCAGTGCTAACAACTTCTTTTGGCTGATGCTGGTGAGCGCCGTGTGGGAAGTAAACAGCATTAATCGGTGGTAAGTAATATACCCTTGATATAGGGAAATATTTGTACTTGCTTGATCCAGTCAAATCGTTTTGTTCACTAGTGAGGGTGTACTCTAAAGGTGAAGTTTGATTCGTGCTACCACCAGTGTGATCACTATTATCTTCTTCCTCATTATCATCAAGTTCCCCTGCATTTTCATTATCTTCCTGTTCATCTTCATCGAATCCAATTAAATCATCAGCTTCATCAGCTTCTTCATTACCATCACTGTTGTTACCCACATTTTTATCCGACTTCCTAACAACTTCGTAATCGTCATTATTGTTCTCTTCGTCAAAATTCTCCTCGTTGTATACCTCACCGGCATCTTCACCGGCGTCATCGTCTTCTTCATAGTTGTCATCATCGTTTCCTTTATCCTGAGATGCCAATTCGAACGACTTCTTTGAAATATTTGACCGGCCCTTAATTAAAATATCATTTCTTTCTGTATAGAAGTTTGGATTTCTTCCTCTAACAATAATCGGATCGGAAGTTAACTCCGCAAGAACCACCTCGTTATTGTCTGTATTCGCTCCATTAAGACCATTGTTGAACTCTTCATCAACATAATCATCATAGTATAAATCGGCAACTACCGCCAGCAATTTAACAATCAAGTGGTAATAATTTTGAAATGTTAGACTTCCATTATTCGGTGTAGCATTTTTGAACTGTAATTTCTTAATCAAAAAATATTTGTTAATTGACCCTTGATCGACAGTTTCATCATTGTTTAGCAAAATTATATGTTCTGGCTTAACAATTCGATCGAAAATGATGTTGTCGTCAATCACGGACGATGTTCTATCCTTAGTACCAGTAATACTAACTTTTCCACCTGAGACACTGGCATCTTTTTTTGAGCCAACCGATTTGATAGAGATCGGAACATCCGAATTCTTGTTCTGTTTTTTGGCCATAATCTCCAACTTAAAGTATTTGATGACCCTGGTAATTGTGTATCCATATTCACTTGTTTGTAATCTCAAAATTTTATTGTTCGTGTTGGACTTCAACCCAGAAATATTCATATTCATGGATATTTGAATATAATTACGTCTATAGCACAGAATCACTTGGGGGTTTTGTTTTGTTGGAATGTTAGACTGCGAATTATCACCCTCAATGTTGTGTTTCGTTAAAATATAAGTACAATTATCTGTATCATTAGTTAAGAATTTTCCATTTAAAAATCCATTGAATCCGATTTTGATGGGGTTATTATTTTTGTCAACAATAGTAAAGTTATTTGTTTGCGGAAGTTTTTTAAGGTCGAGTAATCGTTTTAGCTTGTGCGGATTGTAATTAATAACGAAGTCATTGGACTTACTAGGTTTTCTTCTTGACTTGGCTTTTTTCTTTTTAGGAGATACCGCAGTAGATCCATCTCCTGTGGAACCATTGTTTGGTAGTATTTGACCATTTGTTGTGACATAAGTCTGAAGAAGATGATCTTGGTTAATCCAATCTGCCGTTGATGTTCGTTGGGGAAATATACAGTGGTTGGTCATATTAACTTGTCTTGCGGCCTCAGGCACAAAGTTACTATAATGGTTGTGATTCAAATAGGGAAAATGACCATGTTGACCGTAAATAGGTTCAGGATGGTATTGGAAAGGCTGTTGTTGTTGCAGAATCTGTTGTTGCTGATGTGATTGTTGAGGTTGAGGTTGGGATTGTTGGGATTGGGGTTGCTGCGATGACTGCAATTGCGGCTGCTGATACGGTGATTGCTGGAACAAGGGCTGTGTATTGGAAGGAGACTGGTTGAAGGACAAATCGTCTTGCTTATAGGAGATAAACTGGTTGTTTGACAAGAAATTGTTGAAATTTACAAATGACGACTGTTTCAACTCATCAAAGTCATCAATGGCAAACTCTTGTTTGATGGACAAATCATTGTTGTGGTGAAGATCGGGTAGGAAAAGGGTTGATAAGTCATCGATAGTATCCTTGTCGTTCATCAGGAATTGATTGGAGCAGTTGGTCACCGCGAGTAGATGACTTTAGTATTGATGGAAGGGATAATAAAAGCTGTAAAATACCACACCAATATGAAATCTGAAGACTAGAAGTTAAAGATCGAGGTCAATATGGGAATAATAAGCCAAGGTAATATTCAATATAAACCTAGAAAAATAGTAATGATGATAAACACTAGGCAAATTAATTTGAGTTGCATAAAATTTTATCGTGATACTACAAAACCAGTCTCATGATCGGACTAAGAAAAGTAGAAATTTGAGATGACAAAAAAAATCCTTGTTTTGGCGCTACGTGGTGGTGATTATTGAGGTGTATACCACCTACGCTCATGTGCTTCATTTCTACAAGGTGCTGGCAATCAAGCAGTGTTTAGAGTGAATATAGTGGAAGTAATGTATTTATCTAAACCGGATATCGGAGTGTGCATTGCTCACCACAAGTGCCATAAAACACAAAATCAACTACATATAGGGCAAAATGTTTGCTACGGTCCATAATTTAGGTAGTCCGAAGTAGACTTCCACGGTCAATGCTACTTGAAGTTCCTTCTCGCCAGCAAATACTCATAGTGTTGGCGTTTTTATATACCCTAATTCTTAATGGTTTCAATGCAGTCAGTCAAAAATAATGTATATCTAGTAGTGTATTCTAGTATTAGGCAACTTTTTCTTCCTGCCTTCCGCTGTGGTGGCCATAGCAGATGTCGCGACTTGATTTGACCTTAATTATTTAGTGTAGCACCATGTGTTTTAGTTGTGTTTACAACTAAAACAGAAGTTTTTAGACACTTTCTTTGCGCTGTCTTAGAGGCCCCACCATTCCTTTCGCATGGTGACCCGTGGCCTGTTTCCTTTCCCATGAAGAAATTTGGTCGGCCCAAGTACAAACATGCCCGCTAATGTATAAAAGATGCTAAAAAATATAGACGAAAAACCGGCGAAATTACTTTGTAGGGTCGTCTTTGTATGAAGCAAATATACAGTTTTGAAATTCAAAGATCTCTCCAATACTACATCGGTGCCTAATAGAGGATGAGTAATCTAATTAGCTCTCACAAATCTACATTATATCTATTCACAAATGCAACCCTTTCAAGCTAATAATAGAATATAACACACAACGGCCTACGTCAGTCCCAGTGCAAAACAAGATATATGTACAATTGCGATGCGCATTAAACCAGTTCGCATATACAGAAATTGGTGGGATGCTACCACATTAAGCTCAGCGCGCAAAAACAATTCCATCAAACGCGATTGGTTCATTTCCTAGTCACGACTATTTGGAAACTTAAATTCTACTTCTGTATAAAAAAAATAAATTACTCAAACACCATTCGATTTCCAGAGCCAAGATTTGAAATACATGGTGAACTGCCGATATTTCCATAATGATTTCATACTTTTACGATGGTGTTACATCACCGCTTCAACACTTCATATTGCCCTTCGTCTTTGGTATTGATCTAAGGAACATATATTTTGAACTTGGCCACTCGTGATTTTATCCCAACTTTCCTGTAGGTAACAATTAATCATCGGTGCTGGGTAACCAACATCCATTATATCCGTGAATTGTATTTTATCCTACATTTCATGCTGCATCTGACGTAGTCAAATTATAATCTGTAGAAAATATCGAAAATTGCTGCCCAATGTTGTATTATAAAGTTCATATTTGCTGGTATTTGTTTTCACATTAAGACTACATCTCAATTCAAAATTGTGCGATCTACTCTTTTACCCATATATTACCCGTACCTATCCATAAATTCGTAAACCATAAACTGGTGATGCTATGTAAGTAGGAATGTCTCCTTTTAATTCTATCATTTAACCGTCCAGAAATATTGCAATATTGTAATCATTTGAGCCACACTGGGCTATTCTTGAATAATGATATTGGGGTCAACATCCCCAAGTTGTCGTCTGTATCACCAAATAATGAAATAGGCGACAAAGGCAAGTATTGATTGTTTTGAGGTAAAATCAATGACAATAACTCACTGTCACAACATTTGAGAAATAGCGAGTCGGATTGAATCTTAGTATAATTGATATCGTAATTGATCGATGACAAAAAGACTTGTTCCAACTGGTTCAAGATTGACAATGGTAGATCCATTCCTGAATTTGACAAAATTGTTTGCCAGGTTTTCAATGTGTAACACTGATCATCGAATGACTTATTAGACAAGATCAAGGATGTTACAATGATTAGATTGAAGTTCTTAATTGTAATTATACAGTTCTTTGTAAATTTGTAGATCAAGTACGCTGATACCAATAAGTTTATGTTATGTAATTGACAATTATGCCATATCTTCAATATTAACTTTTCGTTTATGTTGCCGTATGTTTTAATGTAATTTATGTAGTGGTTGATCATTATCTCCATTTATAACAAGTCTCAACTCAACTACTCGCAGTATGAAGCCTGGTATATGTCAAACTTCGAACTTGCAAGTAGATACATTAGAAATACATTTATATATATATATATATTTGAGTATATTGCAAAGGTGTTGCACCTTTAAAAATATCTTCGATGAAATATGCGCCCTTCAGAATATTTTTGAGGAAAATGATTTTCTTTTGTATAAAGGATTAAGTGATAAAGGGGAATGAGTTCTTGAAAAGTCATGGGTACAGTGGTTAAAATAACCTATGGTTACGTGGAATGAATCGATGCCGCAGGTCTAGACAACCTACCTTGAAAGGATGAATGTCGTGGGTTTGTTGTCTTCATAGGACACTATAAACTTGCGTGTATTAGTAGACTATGGAGGGTTTCAGAGGGGGTTTCAGTTGTGGTGAAACTACACTAGAGTACAATACAACTTTTTGGTACTCCAGCAGTATTGCTATTGTTTTATGTCGGGTGGTTGCCTTGGTACCATCTGTAAGACTACTTTAAAAATACAATACGATACATTCTGCTATGTAAGACTCAGGCTACTGCAGATCGCTACGTAAATGGAATAATAATCATGACGATTAAAGAATTATGGTGTGTATAGGATTTAGGAGTGATGGTCATTATTCAAAAGCCAATGCCAGCAGTTAGCCAAGATTTGATCCAAATAGTTCCTGAGGGCTACAACTCTAGTAATGTCATCTGAAGATGAGTTTTAAATTATTTCCAGGTTTCAAAAAAGCGCTATGGTTGAATTCAGATTTGCGGAATTAAGCACACAGGGGTTTCGCAACAATAATTTTATGAACAGAAATGCTACATAGAATGCGATATGTACGTGACGACAAAAAATTTTACATTTCTTTAAGTTATATACTGCACAAAGTTGACGTGGTTCATGCAGTTGTAATTTACTGTATGGGAACAGTTGTGCACTGAACACATCATCAAAATTATCTATAAGCAATAATTGATCAATTTCAAATTATTATACCTAACCATTTAGTCCCTCTATATGATTCCCAATTCTCTTGATTTCGGTCAATCTGAAGCTTAACCTCAATCATTCGACATAAGTACTTCATCGAAGTTGACGTTGTTCATTTGTAATGTCATTAAGTCAGTAGCCTCCCAAATAAATGGCCTTGTGTATTTTATTGGTAATTGTGCTTATCGTTTGTAGCATTATAACGAGAAATTTCTTATTTGTTCCCCATTGCACTTACGAACCCGTTTCAAAAGCGAAATTCCTTATTACAAATTGATTTATTTTTACGCACGAAATACTTGAAATTTATGCATAGGTCTCTGTTATATCACTGAATTCACTGCTATTACGTCGAAACCTAAAGCCCTCTTCGCTTCTGGAGATGCAAGATTGGAAAGTATTACCTGTTTTTATGATATTTGTGAACTTTAGTTTTCCTTCTTGTTTAAACTATCGATTTATTTGTTTGCCCCTTTGTGATCAAAAATATTTTTTTTCTTCAGGTATTTTGTGCTCTGATCGAAAAATTAATTCCCACGCACTGTCCTTGTTTCAAACATTTTCTCTCAAGAATATACGATCGCCCATAAACTTTTTTGCTCCGTTTGGTTCTGACGTGCTGCCCTACTACTTGGAAAAAGCTTATATCTTGGGATCCCTTGTTTTACTGTTCTATATTTTAGGAAGTACAATCCAACAAACAAGTTCGGAAACTTGGGATACCGGCATGCTTCCAAAGCTCCACGTCGCCAAACGAAATCACATTGTTGATATGTGTAATCATTTTTGTACATCATCTCCTACGGCCCATGTATGCAATGGCTTAGCTGTAGAACTAGTTTGACCATTTACCGGATAAGTATCTTCACCAAACGTCGATTTTACCCAAAAATAATTGCTCTCTTTTGCCATGTTGACCTGTATATACTCTGAGGAAAGCATAATTCCTTACAATGGTACTGTATCTGTGCAGTATGCATCCATGGAATACTCTGCTTATCCGTATTATTTCTTTCCTTCTCGTCAATCACTCGACTTGCGAGGGTCACCTACAATCCACCAACCCTACGAATTCGCAAGAAAAATATTCGGTATACGAAAAATCTAGAATTCAACCATTTTCGAATGATTCCAGTGGGCGCACTTCAGAACAATTAGAGACTAGTCTTTGTGCGTATGCCAATACTTTTCTTGTGGGAGTTGTTTCACAATGTTACACAATGTAACACACCTATTCATTGTCTCCCACAATTTCGTTATAACCTATGAAATGCATGTACCATTAGACCACCACCCGCAATCTCTCGACTCAATACCAGTATCCTGCGTTTACTAAGAGTTCCCGCTGATGCTCTTCACCTCCTCAGCCTCAGTATCAGGCATTTATGCATTCTCCTCAAACATTTCGTTTGATAGTGCTACCAATCACGTTATATATAGGAAGGAAATCTTGTAATGTTGCGGGATGAGGCTTGGGCGTCTTGGACATTACCAAGAAACTCTTTCGACTGGTCTCAGTCACTGAGTTTCAGTTTCAAACGTCCTTTTCCGAGTAAACTGCATCTGGATGGTGGTATGCCTCTGTGGCTAAGTTTTCGTTTACTTCCCAGGTGTGAAAACTTGTTGACACTGCCTATGACGTAATTGGTTGTGAAAAAAACCGTTGGTTTATAGTCACAAAATACATGCTCGAATTGCTGGTGTAAACAACATCATTTATTCGGTGCAGCATACCCAAGTTTGCTATAATTTATAATTTCTTTACTGAATATTTCATTAGTCGTATACTTTGTCTTGTTGAGTAAATTTTAATACTAGTGTAAGATTTTCATCTAACATGACTAGGCCGTGGTTTTTGAGGTTTAAAATTGTTCATTACTACCTTGTCCCATTAGTCAGCCTTGTGGTCTGGTGGGGGATGCTTATAGCATTGCTCTCTGCGTGGTATATTCAAGGCCAACCAATGTACTCGTTCATGGATAGCAGGCTACACCCATTGTATATTTCCGATATCGGTGCCACCAATTTACAGCCATTGTTCATATCATGCGTTGGTTTCCAATCGATATTCTTTGTCGGCTCGCTAGTCATGGAATGCTATTTGAGAACCCATGGCAAACTTCAGCCATATGTTTCCCGAAAACAGTTGAGACTATCTATACTATCAATCATCTGTGCTTGTATTGGGCAGTTGGGAATTTTATTTGTATCTATATTCAACACGAGAGCATTCCACACCGTGCATCTCACTATGGTGGGCGTGTTCATTTTATTCATATTCTTTACATGTCTATTCAATTTCTTTATCTCGTTCATTTTTGGAAACTTCCCACAGAGATTAAACCCAGCTCACGAGAAGGTCATATTTGGTAAGCACAGATGGTCCAATGTCTACATGGTGAGTTTTTTTATGAAAGCATTATGGCTAGCAGCCTCAATTGCTTTCGCACTCTGTTTCGGGATATTTATGAAGAATGGTAGAAAGTCATTATCGGCTTGTTTCGAGTGGACCATCTCATTTTGGTACGGATTATTGTTAGTAATGTGGGCAATGGACTTGTTCCCATCAGCAGTGAAACATTACAAGGTGGCTCATGCTGAAGAGTATGAAGATGAGCCACCAATGTTTAACGACCACGACCACGACCAATGGTCACAGACTTTAAATACAGAAGCGTCTCGTGACCATTCTGAACCTAGCCATTTTAAACCATAATACTAAACCCCCAAGGGCGGTGTCGACTACACAACTTTATACTTGTAAGAGGAAGAAGTTTGGACTAAACTAATCTATAATAGTGTATACTACGTTCATTTTGTATGTATTGGGAAGTCGCTCGTCACACTTCGGAACAAAAAATTAATCCGTCACACTCTGCCGGTGGGAGTGAGCGCGTCACACATTATATTGGCAGTCTACTTCAAGCTTGCTAGACCGAGAACATCCCGACCAAGGCATTTCGGTGAGGTAGCAATGTGCACAATGTAAATCGGAAGAAAACTGTGCTGATTGGAGCAGCGGAAAACCCTACGGCGGCAAGTAATTCCATTCATGTAACATTTTTGCTCGCTAAAGTGGTTAACGGAAAAATTGCAGGAAAATACCCCCAATTTTAAATGAAGCCGCACAAGTTCCGCGATGAGTTAAATAGACCGGTATTTGATGGATTTTAAAATTATTTTTGACATACTTTATTGTAGAAAACATGAAAAATGAACTTTCGGAATTGGCACCAAATGAAATGTACTCTTGCGAGACAAAAGTGGATATGTCTGCAGCATCTGTGATTCCAAAAGTGGACGAAGAAAAAGTCTCCCCCAAATCCACCAATGACGATAATACTGTTCCAATGCTAGACGACCCCGAACGATTTCCTGAAGGCGGTAGGGTAGCGTACACTGTGTTGGTTGGATCGTTCTTAGGGTTGACGGGAGTGTTGTCTTTTGTCAATTCGCTGGGTGTATTTGAAAACTACATCTCTACTCATATTTTTCCCACGACAGCCATTTCTTCTGTAGGATGGATCTTCTCGATTTACAACTTCTTTGCATTTGGAGGAACGTTGATTTCGGGACCCATTTTTGACAAAATCGGTTGTAGATTCCCTATCATCGTAGGGACTGCTCTAATGACAATTGGATTCATGACCATGTCTGTCTCGACCAAATTATGGCATTTTATTTTGTCTTATAGTGTTTGTGGTGGTATAGGCACTGCGTTAACATTTGGTCTTTTTGTTGGCGTTCTCAGTCACTACTTCCTACGTAAGCGGGGACGTGCTATCGGTGTTGCCTACATTGGTGGGGCAATTGGTGGTGTAGCATTCCCTACGATGTTCAGGTCTCTATTTCCAAAAATCGGATTTGGATGGTCTATTCGTGTAGGGTCGTTTATATGTTTAGTGTTATTGCTCATTGGTTTGGCCTTGGTTAGAGACAGACATCTAGAGTTCCAAAACGACCAACCAGACAGCAATGAGAATATCGCAAAACAGATAATCAAGTCTATCGATTTCACTGTGTTCAAAAGCAAAGTGTACTCGTGCTTGGTTTTGGCATTGTTAGGAAACGGTTTTGCATTCTTAATTACCTCGACATATTTACCTTCTTATGCAACTACATTCGGATACTCCGAAGCAAACTCGTATCTACTTGTTACAGTGTTTAATTGTTTGTCCATTCCTGGACGGCTCATACCTGCGTGGTTTGCTGATAAGTATGGTAGGTTCAATTCTTTATGCATAATCAGCACCATGTCCACTTTGGTCTTTTTCATCATTTGGGTGAATCGTCCAGTCGGACATTCGCTTGGAGGTTTATTTGCATTTGCCGCATGTTTTGGGTTCAGTTCTGGGTCTGTATTGTCCTTAACTCCAGCAGTTATTGGACAAATTTTCCGAGTCGAGGACATCGGAAAATCTATTGGTACAGCTTTCTTTGTTCTTTCTTTTGGTGATTTAGTGGGAATTCCACTTGGTGGTGCAATAACTTCATCTAGAACTAGAGACTCATACGATTGGCTTGTTATTTTCATGGCATTATGTTCCTTCTTGGGAACGGTAGGCAGTTACGCTGCAAGGTATTTGTACGCGGGAGTAAACTTGAAAAGGGTTTAATGGCATTTTAAAAACTATAGATATATATAATTAAGGAAATACGTAAGGGATAATATACGTGGGATCACAAAAAGTCTATATTCATCTTATTATAAGCCAATTGATCCGTAGAACCCTCTATGGAAACGGCGTGAAGTCTTACCAAGTTTCCTCTCATGGGAACTCTCCAAAGACTTCTTGTCAACTTGAATTCAATTATGTCACCCTCTAGTTGATTATTGAGTCTCCGCTTTTTAGGAGATTGTTCAAGTAGTCTTTTATTAAACAGTTCAATCTCCAAATATTCCTTCTCATCAAGGCCGAGAAGATCTTGCACCCAAGTTGGTTTCATTTCCAAACCATTGATTAGTGTTTTACAGTCGGATAAGCCCACTGGGAAAAGGACTTTGGGATTATCAGTATCCAAGTCACTTGTGATGAACTCGTCAGCGAAATCTTTTAGTACTTGTAGCAATTTTCTGCATAGTTTATTAGTGATTTGAACCGTTGCAATGGAGACAGATTTATTCAAAATCAATTTTACCTCAGAATAATTTCTATTGAGGATATCGTAGTTTGCGTCAATTTGAAAAATCAAGTTCCGTCGAGGCTCTTTGACAATATAAGGACGGCAGTATTTCAACGGCACCTCAAGGGTCTTATCAGGAGGAGATTCGTTGAATATTCCTTTATAATGCAAATCTTTCAAATTAATAATAATTTCTTGAGTGTTTTGAGAAAATGGATTGTTGATGATTGAGTGTTTGATGATTCTTTGTTCCAATTCCAAGAAACGGTAATATTTACATTCTCGAATAAGCAACTGTCGATGATCATCAGATTGAATAATCAAGTGGTTTCCCAACATCACCTCCAAAAGCTCACCAAATAGCTTAGGAGAACGATTTGATACTATTGGTGGAAGTTGTGGTGGTGGTCTCAACATATTCTTTTGCTCTATAATCTTTACCTTATCTACCAAGGTGTTTTCGTAGTTGATGGTAAAGTAATTTGGGTAGTTTCCAGAACTCATCAACAAATTCCTCGAAATCTTGAATGACTGGCTTCCTACAACGGCAAATATGTCTTCGTTGACTAGAAATGATTGTAATCGTTTCAAGCCAAAGTAATATGCATCAGACCAAATATGCACCATTTCGTATGCATCTTGGATATCCAATGTATATCCTTGCAAATGGTTATAGATTTTTTCAAACACTTTTGGGTTTCTGTCAATGAATAGTACCTTGTCGGCATTCTCTTCACTTGAAAAGAACCTAGTAAAGTAGGATGGAGCATCGCTGGAAAGACTTAGTCCGCTCAACCTGAAAAGCTTGTATCCTACTTGAATGGAGAAGATCTTTTCTGTCCGTAATACCGGCGTGGGGCAAGCATCGAATTCTTCACTGATTCTAACTTGGATAGGTTGATCAGCCATGAGTGAAATTTATTGATGAACACACAGTAGAACGAATTAAACAAATAACAGACAACAAATGTGGAAAATGCAAAAAAATGAAATAAGTTTCACGAATCTGTTTAAAAGGATCACAGTGTTTTCGATAACGTATTCAGAAAGTGTCAAGATGAGATGTGTAACTTAATCAAAAAGATCAGACAAGAAAAACTGAATATATTGGACAATCAAATGTTCAAAGTTGAACAAGATAAGCCAAAGTATGTAATTCGATCAAACGTTGACCAAATACAATTGAGATGGGAAATATGTCGATTTATATATCACGATTAACTGTACTAAAGCTTCTCAGACATCACCAAAGATAAATGTCCAATTTTATGAACTGGTGGCATTATGCACACTATTAGTAAATTTTACTAAGACACCACACAGTAGTTGACGGTGTTGATTTACTAATGAGCGCGAGGTTGCACGGTTGGTTTTATAAGATATTACTGCAAAATCTCTGGCAAATATTCCGTCGTTCCAGGATTATTCAGCTGGTCATTTTTCTTCTAATTCGCATAGCCGTGCGACAAATAAAGTTAGTAAGAGATGTAGCCCTGAAGTCATTTTCTCCGGATATTCGTGAATTGGGGCAAAAATCAACCGAACCGGTATATTATCTCAAGTTCAGATACATCTCCGTCTACGTCCTCCACAAAGTGAACCGACACACACACTTGCGTGGTTACTGTGTGCTATCAGTAGGTCATTACGTTTGTAATACTACTAGAACGGAGGGTTCACAATTGCTATTGTGAACTACCTTTACATTCAATTGGTCTACTATCCTTTTGTGTGATTAAACGTTTTGAATTTTTGTCTGTAAAGTTGAATTTAATGGTACATTAAAGAGTGTCTGTGGCGGGGTGTTCCATTGCATACATAATACATCAATTATTGTGAAGTCTCAAAACACAATTTGCACGTTCCCAAACAGCAAAGGTTTTAACGACCCAAGAACGTTCATTTCTTTTACTAACCACTACTCTGGTATGTCCCAATCTTCCACTGGAACGGTTTGATATCAAACAGAGCTTTTGTAATCGGCTTATATATTATGCTGTGCTTACTAAAAGTAAGCAACCACAATCAGTTTCAGTCAGCACTACCATACAATTACGTCGAACACTTTCAAACATCGATTTCAACAGCCTTCACGCGTGTAGGGTCCTCCCATCGTATACTACCAAACAGAGTACGCCGTATACGTGTACGTAAAGAACACTGGTTCTGCAATGTTACGTGGGTGTTCCTGTGTACCGTGCAGACACAATCTCACCACGATGCTTGGAGAGAAGTTGCGCAGCTACCTCCGCATCCACCACCGCACTACCGCCATCTCCGTCGCTACCCCATCGCATCTACGAATCCAAGAATAAAACAATTCCATTATCTTTATTTTGCGGTGCTATTTTATAACCTTGTTCATATTCTAGTACAAGATTCGTGACATTGTTGTATTGTATCTAGTTGATTTCCCACTGCCAGCTAGAGACCAGCTGTTAGAATTTATGAACTGAAATTTTCCTCAGGTTTTCCCATCTCATCCAACATGAGAAGAAGTCGTGATTACAACGGGTGCTGGACTTGTAGACAAAGAAAAGTAAAGTGCGATTTACGACGACCATGCTGCGGACGTTGTGAGAAAGCCAAACTCAAGTGCTTGGGGTATAAGATCATCCTAGGATGGTCCCCACCACTAACCGTGAAAGAGAACAAGTTAATAGTTGATGGAGAAGAATCGCTCGATAATTTTCAAAGAAGGAATATCGACTTGGTGAAATTTCCCGCTTCAATGTACTATCCAACCTATAAGCTCTTGAATGACAAGTTGGATGCTTTGGAAAAGTACGGTGGTACCGTTGGGCCCTTTAGTGTTTATAAATTAAGAGTCGATAGGAGCCATGATGACGACTTTGAAAGCTCGTTAGTTCACACAAATTTAATCAATTATGCTAAATTTTCCATTCTTGCGATCAAAGGTATATCGTACCAGTTCAATCGACAGAATATGCTTCACATTTTGTATCCCAAGTTTTTCCCAAATATGGACTCAGACGACTGGATACCCTCAAAGTTGATTTTGAAACATTTGTTCACAATTGACGACCAATTACATTTGACACCATTGTTGAGAAAGTTGATGAGTTTTGATTCGTCGGTATTTGCCATGAGCAGAGTGTGTTTTCAACCAAACTATTTTGACATCTTAGTTATTCCATACTTGAAACTGTTGATTCTGGAATACTTTATTTGCGATTTTGCATCATGGAAAGATAACCCGGATAATAAGTATGATAGTATCAAATTGGCGGTAGTATATTTAACTCTTGCGTTATCTGCGTTGAGCAAATCAAGCAAGAATATCATTGAGTTAGACTTAATGGCCAAATTGGCAATAGAGTTAAGAAAAATTGGATTAATTATTGTGAACAAGCATTTGGATAGCTATGATGATGAAGAAAGCGAAGAAGAGAAATCCAATTTTAGTGAACTGGCACTTAAAACTTATGAATATGAACAGTATTTACTATTGGCTATTCTTTTGCAAATTGAAATAGATAGTGGGTTTAGCGTTTATGAAAACTACGAACTTTTATATGCAATTGGAGACAATATCATCAAAAACAAGTTCAAAACGTTCCGGTTGACAAGTTTGACTAAATTTATAATCAACATATTCAAGATATCGTACATTTTCTTCGAGTCAACGCAATCAATTAATATGTTCAATTATGAAATTAATGAACAGGATGAAATTATAAACTATCGAGATTTGAATGAGAATTATGATTTGGGTGACTCCGAAGGAGAGGAAGAGGAAGACGACGACGGGAAAAACATTCAAATTAAACCTACCATTAAGAATTTGATCATATCCAATAAACCTGATTATGCACCATTGTCATTTACAATTTCGTTTGACAAGCGTGATTTGCACGGTTATAACGAGGCATCCAAAGAGGATGCCCCCAAAGCGAAACTGCATGGATTAACAGCTACCAATGTCCCCAATTTCCATCTTGACCAGTACGTCGAGGTAAATTCTGTCTACTTAATGTATGGTATACCCAGGAGTCTATTGGAATTGTTTCATGCTATTACTCATTTAACTAATCACAAAAACATTTTTCGAAGAAGAAGAGTGTTCCCACGTAACTTCCCCAGAATTTGTGCTGAAACATACGATCATCTTTTAAATTGGGATATAAATCAGTACTGGTCACTCGACTTGAATAACACCCTTCATCGGCAACTTCACCTTTACGTGAACTCCTTCCATAAAGCTCTAATCGTATATTACAATCGATTAATTCAAGAAGGTAGTATTGACACATATCAAAACTATATTATTGAGTCTTTGGAATCTTTGCACGAGCTTCTCAGTTTGAAGGGTGACATCAGGATTCGACCTACTTTTTGGATTTTATTTGTATGTGGTTCGGACGTCAAGGACAAGAGCTGGCAAATTAAAATAGAGAAACTTTGGAATGAGACGGAGGAGTTCAGTCAGCAGTATAACTATTGGCGTGGTAAACAAATCTTGTATGAAGTATGGAAACGGAGAGACGACGGAGAGGACGTTGGGTTCATGGATATAATTAGAGAATGGGATAATATTTTGTGTCTATATTGATGGCCGAAATGGAATAGTGAGAAGATACAGCATGTTAAGTTGTAGGAATGTAGGAGAGAAGTGGGTCAACAGCTTGACCGAATTGAGGTGTTAATTGTGATTTACCTCGAGGGTATCAGGCTGTAGCTTAAGCCTCTAGGATTGGTGCTTTGTATATGGCCCAATTGATTCTAAAGTCTCTATATGAGGCTTTTGGGTGCGAAAAATGACTTTCTACAGAATTCGAACCGTAGCATTTGGTAAAAATTGCAAATGCTTTAAAATGAATAGAGAATTTAAGAATATAGGGTAGAGGTAGATAATGCCAGGGTGTGAAGAAAATTTTCCACATCTAGACATTTGGCATCAACATATCATATTTCAGCAACGAAATAAATGGGTGAGGTGAATTGGACCATAGTGACTACGAGTAACACTACTTTAGCATTCGAACAGAATAACCGTGTACATGACACAGGTAAATCATGGTGCGTATAAAATAATACACCATATTGGGATAGATCTCATTCGCAGATAGTCCTGGCATATTGAGGTAAAGAACAATTAGATTAATGTAAAGCATGGTATATTGTAGAACTACAATATACAAGATCTGGTTGAAATATTGTAGCAAAGTATACAAGTTCTCGTAGAGAGTATAGTCGCCATATCCATAAGATCAGTTTCAGTGCACCCAAAGACAAGTCAATTTGGGGTATTGTGCGGAAGAGCCCTCTTGTGGTTGCGGCACCAATTAGTGCTACAATCTTGCATTGAAGAACCCTGGGCAGAGGGTGACAATACGGTAATAATGAAGAGAGTGGTCCCCGTTTGCCTTAGAGACTCATCGCTTATTCCCGTGCCATAGCACCAATGTTTTTCTATTGTGAGCATTTAGCGAACAAAAGTTTTACGAGCTCATGCACTGTTGCAGCGATAAAAAATAGCAGCATCCGTGCTGGTAGACCTTTCACTACGGCACCACGGCACCACGACCGCGGTATCCTGTGGTGTTGCCAATACACCACGGATACCTGGATGTCGGCACATCTTGTGGTGGAATGTTACAGGATTTAGGTTGTATAAACTGCACCATTAATGTAATGCTACGGTACCATCGATGTAGCATGACGTAGTGTGAAATAGGGCGACAAACAGCTCTATTTATCACGAAAGAGTACTGTTGCAATTAAACCCCCATGGTTCGTTAATGCGTTAGCATGTTTCTGAGTTTCTCAGTAGTGAATTAGGAATGTTCCGACGAGGTCCGACAAACTTCCTATTATTACCGGGGCAAATTTTTTTACCCCAAGTTTTCGTGTATCCGGAGTAATCCGGGAAACTGTCCTCCACACAACAACATCCCGTTACTGTTAGCGACAATTCCACCACCCGAAAAACTTTATTACTTCGACTGTCTGGAATTTACCCACAAGCCCTCAGATTTACCCCGGTGCGGCGCGGCTGTATCTTGCATCTTGTGGTGGCAGCATCGACAAGTAACCGCCCTAAAAGTAGGTTCGCTAATTAGCACAGTTTCTCACTCTCAACGTATTCCACTGGATAATATCTGTACATTACCTTGGTGAATATTGGGTGAATATTTTAAGGTATATTTTCTTTTCAGAATCATTTTTACTTCCACCACCCTTCTGTGATTGAGCTCACCAAGACTTTGTTATCAATCACTTTCGGTTCATTATCAAGCCAGTGCATTTGTTCCATCTCCTCTGGGTGTGATTACTTGTATACCATTTAATACTTCCGTCAGGTGGCAGCAACTGACATCTTGCAAGTGCATTTATTTCGTGCCAATACGTCTACTTTGTTTATTGCCCACCCTATGTTATGAATAAAGTCGAGGAAATCCAAGTGGCTTCTGACCACCCCCGAAAACGATCAAAGATCTCGAGAGCCTGTGATTGTTGCCGTCGTAAGAAGGTGCGGTGTAATGCTGAGTACTCGGCAAACTTGATGAAAGTCACCAAAATCTGTACCAATTGTATTAAGAACAACGAAAGCTGTACTTTTTCTAGAACCCCATTGAAGAGAGGGCCCTCTAAGGGATATATCAAAGATTCAGAAGACGACCAGGCATCGCTAATACATAGTGTTGCATCAGATACCCCACTACATCCATCACCACCATCGAATAGCTCCTCCAATTCAAACTTGTTGACCTATAGTAATAACAACTCCTCGACAACCATAGTCGCAAATACCCCAATCTCGTCTGTCAATAATCCGGCTCAACCATCCCAATCATTACCGTTTCCTAAAATGTCGAAACTGGTTTCGTCCCCTTTCAGTAACCCATCACCTAATAATCCATCGTCGACGGGCCCAAATTCTTCTATTCCACAAATCATTTTACCTCCAATTGTAGGATACCCATCAAAAATACATCCTCAAGTTCAAAAATTGAACGATTCATCACCGTCAAGTCCTCAGCCAGCATACGAAGTGTCGAAAAATACCAGTCCACCTCTTTCAGGGCCATTTTGGAAGGTCCCGTATGAAATGCCCCATGCTAATGGTGAAAACCCCAATGGATTCAACAGAAGACGTTCGTCGTCAATTGATTCCATATCCTCAGCATCGACAAATGGATCAAGGTTTCCATCTTTGAAACCAAGTATATCGATCAATTCTGACGTCATGTCTGACTCGGATGATGATTTCTATTCTGTGAGATCGCATAATAGAACTAACAGTATGACAAATTCCCGCCAAACATCAACTTCTCCAAGGAATTCTGTGTCTTCCTTGTCGTCATTGAACGGTAGAATGTTCAAAAATTTATATATTGGGGGATCTGGTGCTCCAGTTCAACAATATTATCAACCAGGACCACAGCAGTTGGGATCTGCTCCACCTCAAATGCCTCAACAACATCAGCCTCAATTCAGTCAAGGTCCAATTCAATTTGTTCCTCCACCATACAAAGCTCCAATAGCTTCTTTGGAAAGCAATTTACAGGTGTACTACGAACATTTTCATCCAACTTTCCCTATTTTACCCTTTAATCCAAAATTGTTGAATGTTGAAGATGAAAAATTGGGAGGGTTGTTTAATCAATCATTGCATAACTTAATTAATTTCAAACATTTGAACCTCAACGATCATATATCGGTATTGCAACATATCATCTCTCTTTATCCATTCAACAATTCTGGCATCCCCCTTAATGATTCAACATTAATAATATTCTTATCTTCATTTACATTGGTTAATTATGCGATAATACTAAATGGTGATATGTACTGTTTAGGAATCTCAACGTTGCAATCGATTTTGAACCAAATTAAAGTGTTGGAGAATTTCGTTGATTTTGTTAATGAAACTGAAAAAACCAAAATGAATGTGAGTCAATTGGACTACGATAATATTCAATTATATTTACCAAAACTCTACTACTGCATTGTTATCCTCGATAATTTATATTCCATATCTTTTGGAACTCAAAAAGTTTTACCGATGAATGAATTGATTATTTTTTTGACTAGTAATTTGAAGTATTTAATACCTTCTGAAATACGAGAGAACAATGAAAGTATGGTTTACAGTTCCAATATTGGAATATTCAATTTATCCACTATATTTACAAAGATCATTTCATGTCGCAACCAATTTTTGATTGATCACACTAAATGCTTGCAACAATCAAATGATACCTACAATTATGTTAATGAAATAAATCAATCACAACTGTCACAAAGCAATACATCACAAGGTCGTCAAGGGCAAATTTATGAATTCCACAAGTACTTTATTCAATTGATTCATGAAAAACTTGACCTTTGTAAATATATCTATGAAATTAACGAGTCTCAAAAAAATTTTAATCAGGGAGATATTGATGATGTTTATGAAATCGCGATGGACAACAATGTTAAATTTATTCGATTGATTAAGAAGTTTACCAACACGATTATGAATTTTGCTAATTTCATTGGAAATAGTACCAGTAAGGAGACGAATTTGATTAATCCATTATTGAACATATCAATTGGGCAATTATTCAAGATGATCAAGTTGAACAAATTGATCATTGACAACTTGATACTATTTATCAAACAAACTGAAGGTTCACAACATGAAGAGTTGTTGAAGAGGTGTGTAAAGATTAATAACGACTTGTCGATTTCCTTTAATTTATTGAACTTGAATTTAATCAACCTACAATTGGGAACAATCTCAGTCAATATGATTAAAAACAAAATTGCAAGTTATGCTATCAACTTCACCATTCCAGAGACAGGACCAACAAAGGAAAACAGTGTCAAAAGTAATTTGAATAGTTGGAATTTTGAATTTGCCAAAACTATTTTGCCTTTCATTGAACGGGAAAATATTGATGGTTGGTATTAATGTAGCAAATCTAGGGTTTGCGTTGCAGCTGTCGACAACCGTATCTACGAAATCAGTTTAAGTCTGGGCTTTAGTATTGAAATCTCCCAGGTATACAGTATATCCAAACTAGGGAACTACGAATCTTCGTATATTTGTATTTTCATATCATGTATTGCAAATTAGGAGATTTTCATGTTAGAGTATAATCATGTATTGAATACCCAGCCATATTTATAGAGACAGACCGTCCAGCCCAAATGAGATTGCTTTGCAAAAGTCTACGTGTATCGATTACTATGAATAAATATCAACATATGATCAAGCTTGGTTAAATAGTATACCGTGGCAAAGAAATGTGTCCATGCATGTTATTAATGGTAGCAGGACAGTTTATACTGTATCGTGAAAAACTTGCTGTTTGTTGGATGTTGGTACATGTAATGCATCACCTTAATCTATTTTGATTTGAGAGAAGATTGCTCTGACAAAGACAAAACTGGTAATAAACCCTACGGCACCACAGCAGAGGAACACAACTAACGACACGACAAGTGAATAACCGAAATATAACACAATCGAAGTTAATCCTGTCAAGTTTTGTCCTCTGGTTAAGAACAAGGAATGCAAAAGTACGTAGATAGCACAACCACCACCCACAAAGAATGATTTCCATTGCCATTTATAGTTCTCAGAACATAATGAGTAATAAATCATCAAAACAGTAATCAACGAAGTAGTCAACAACATCAAAAGGAAACAGAAAAATAAAAATCCGAACATGTAGAAGATTCTATTAAACCAAATTGACGAGTAAATGAAGTACATTTCCACAGCAATTGATCCGAATGGGAAAATACCAGACATTAACATCATTGGGAATGTTCTCAAATACCATGGTTGAGTTGGGATTTGTCTTGGAATTTGGTTGGTTCTTACTGGAACTGAAATTAATGGTCTCTTAGATGCTAAAATAGAACCAATAACAGCTAATGGGATAGAAACAACAAACCAGATTGCAATGATTGCAAACATGGTTCCAAAAGGAATTGCTCCAGATGAGTTAACATAAATCAAGAAGAAGTTCAATAAAACAAGTACGGCAAACATAACACCTGGAACCAAGACTGGGGTTAAGACCATGTTTAACTTCCAGTTTTCTCCACCCCAGAATCTGTAAAGATAACCAGACACAAACGAGGCAATAATACTGAAAATCACGTAAAGGATAAACATAAATGTTGATAAAGCTCCTCTATTTGATGGTGACAATAAACCAAATAACGCAAACAAAATTGTAATGAATCCCATAGCGAAAATTTGGGTACCGCTACCAACTAAAACTGAAAGCACTAATTTATGTTGTGGAGGTCTAAAGATATCACCATGTACCAACTTCCAACCGGTCTCGTCAGAGATATCGTCATCCAAGTTAACTTCGTTGTATTTTACAATATCATTTTTCAAGGTTTTCATCAAAATATGACCAATGATAGCTCCTAAGATGACAACGACAATCGAAAAGTTGACCAACGAAAACCATTGAATTTTTGGATCGTAAACATGCAAGTATTTATCCCATCTTGTAGCCCAGGCGGTATCTGATTCTTTGAAGGTAACAGAATATGTGAACAAAACTTCAGTGTCTTGGTTTCTATTCAAATTAATCTTTGGCAAACTTTCAGAACAGAGCTCATCAGCTGGAGCGTCCTTCTTGATGTCCTTTCTGTCCATCGATTTTGGATCAACTGTAACACCAACCACACGGAATTGGTCATCGGCTCTCTTGTGGTATTCGATAATGATATTGAAATGGTTGAAAAGATGAGCATTGTTGGATTCGTCGACTTCTCCGATATTGAATCCAGTACCAAGGAAGATTTCGTTAGTTCTAGCGTCTCTAAGGAGCTTTGACGCTGGTAAACCATCAACGATCCAGTTGTGTTGGTAACTTGCTCTGATGTTTCTATTGACAAAAACGGAATCACTCTTCGAATATGTTGGACTACAAACAGATTTACATTGAACATCTTGTAACATGTTCAACTCGAATGGCGAATTGAATATCCGATCACCAAAAATAATTGACCCTAATGATTCCAGTTGTTTTACTGGACCACCCTCTGGAATACAGAAATGGAATTTTGGATAATAGTAGTCATATGAATATACAAACGCATCGGCACTGGATTTACCATTGGTACTCGATAATCTGTGGACGGATGGTGTTAAATGGTTCACCAACAATGCAATGGGGTCTCCCTTCTTATAATCGGTGGGTGCTACACCAGGAAGATAGAATGCATTAGCAAAACCAAGGAAATATATTATTGCTGTCACGCAAGAATATAAGAGTAACATGGCTCAAAAACAACCAATTAATTTTATCTTTACTTAAGTGTTGGGTGTACTTAAGAAATGATTCTTCAAGAAAAAAATGTTAAAATCATCCAAAATTAACGCGCGTGTAGGAATCATTTTTCAAAACAACCCGAGAAACCCACTATTTGTTTTCACTTTCCTCAACCAAAGTCGCATCTTTCTTCAACCTTCTAGAACGGAAGTTCAACTTCTTCTGTACGTTTGTGATTTCTCTAATCTGTTTCAACTTTTCCACTTGTAATTCTTTGATATACATGTACGGTGGTCTCTCTTGGGAGTAGTCGCAGTCAAGCTTTAACCGTTCGCATTGGCGGCATATAGGCTTGTTTTCTGGACACGCTTTATGACGGACTCTACATGTCCAGCATCCAGTTTTGGATCTAGGACAAATCTTTTTTTTGATGCGTTGAATAGAATCGGTGTTGGTTTTTGGTGAACTTTTGATACCAAAGTCATTGCCATTTTCTTGGCTCAATTTCCTGGGCCCAATTTTCCTTTTCTTCCGCCGTTGTAAACGTTCCAAATATACCCTCTTTCTTCGTGAGATTGGCTTTGGAGTCTGAGCTTTGGGGCTGCTTTTGTCTTCAGTTGACTCCGAAATACCACATTTTAAAGGTGTGGATTTTGCTGTCAGTTTACTACTCGTAATTTCCAATTCCAGTGTGTCAGATCGACTTTGACACAAGTTGTGCCATATGTTTGTCAACCTCGTAATCTCCTCGGGAGAAATTAAGCATTCCTGAGTGCTGAACTGTTTGTCTGACGTTATTAAAGCATGATCAATTTCAATCTCTACACTATCATTTCTATATTTCAACGGTGAGCTACACATATAGTTTGCTTGGGAACCAGGCTGATTCAAAACCTGGTTTCTCCACATGAAATCATCGAATTTGTACAGAGTTAACTTCTTTCTGTCTGATGAAGTAGATCCTTTCTGTTGTGTAGGTCGGCTAGAGATAGGGCATAAAAGTCTTTTGTCTGACTCTTCTAGGACTGGATTTGCCACGTTATAAAGCTTATAACGCTTCTTATCTCTCACCAGAGGACTCCATGAGGCACACATTGGCAGGGGTTTCAGCGACTTTGATAGCGGCGTTTCATTTGCAGCCACCGTTTGCGAATTGAAGGGCCGCCTCAAATATGAAGTCTTCGCGGTATCAACCAACTGACTACAAGTACGGTACTCACACAATGGCGTCGTTATCAACGACTTATTCGTGTCTGATCTCGCCTCTACTAGAAATTTTTCTTCCATTGAAATTATCGTATAAATTTTGCAGCAATTTGTAATCTCTATATAAAACCAATATTTGTGTAGCGCTACCAGAATGTATTATTACCAAGGTATAATTCAGAAGACAAAGGAATTACTCGAATCTGGACCAACGTTGTAAAGGGCGCCTCTACTACACATGTTCGTTCATTTGATTGAATTCAGATAGTAGTGATATAAATATGTGTGCAAAATTGGCTGCAAATTGCGCTAATCATGAAGATGCACCGCTAGTTGTTTCGGTCAACTGGTGACGTATGAACTCGTGTGTATGCTAGTATCCAGTTAAGGTTTATAAGTAGAAATTTACAGCTGTCGGTCCATTCTTGGTTGGACGTTATCCGGATGCTTTTACCTCCAACTGTGCCTTTAGTCGGATTCATGATATATGGGAATTCGATTTCAGGGTCAATGGTAACTAACTTTTCTGCTAATAGATGGACAATATCTAGTAGGGCAAGTAGCGACACATCAAGTTTGTTGAAATTAAATAAACGTCCCAACGAAAATTCATTGGATGTAAACAAATTAAGCACAGTCTTCGTCTTTACCTTTCGTGGACTGCCCGTTTGCTGCGGTTGTTCAACAATGGAGTATTTTATAATTTGGGATTTAGAACCGAGTGGAACAAGCTTGTACTGTCGAAGGTTCAATTTTAATCGTTTCACTAAAAACAGAAGCAATAGTATTATTTGCCCCAACCCAGCATTTATCTCCAGAAATACAATTTTGTATCCTAGTCTAAATCCGTTTATTGACCCGTAAGTTTCGTTAAATGTGATAGTGAATAGCTTGGTGTAGATGTTCATGTTTCTCAATTTGTCCAAGTGATCTAAGTTGGCCTTATATGTGGCATTAGCTTGCTCAAGCTTGTATTTCTTCTGGTTCAAATCTAGTTGAAACTTGTTTTTTTTCTTGAATACTTCGTTTAATTGGTTTTTGTTGAGTTCATGAAGTTCTTGCTTTTGAGACTTGAGTCGTTTCTCCAATCCCAACCTGACTGTTTCCAATCGTTTTAATTCTTCTAAATCATTACGCTGTTTTAAAGTCAACTCATCAATCATTTTGATCGACTCATTCAATTTAGAGTCAATTTGTTGCTCTTCGTCTACTGATATATTGTGGTTTTTCAACTTTTTCAAAAAGTTCACATAGTTATCCTTTTCCTTCTGTATTTGATCAAACTTGGCCTTGTAATTTTCTATCAATAAACTTGCACAGTCTGCTGACAACGGCTGATCAATTTGCTGATGAGATGACAATATTTCGAATATCTTCTGTAACATCTTTATTCTTGTAGAAATTATATTGCTAGTATTTGCTTGGTCTTCGTCGTCGCGACTCTCGGTATTTTCTGTATTTGATGCTTCCTCGTCATCAGATAAAACTACATATGATCTTGAATTGAAAAAACTTGAAATGTCACTGTCAATATTATCAATACCTTCATTTTGATACTCGAAATCATCATCGTCATCGTCATCTTCGTCTTCACTTCCAAGCAATGAGTTATACACGGTTGGTTTTTGCTCTTGATTCGTAACCAGCATGTACAATTGTAGTCTATCACTGGGTATGAAATCCTGTGGGTCTAAATCATCTAGTAGTTGATCATCTTCAAAATGCTTGTGGGTTTTACTAAGCACCAATTTCAATTGTGCTGGCTTCAATTGCAACAATGACTCGTCCAACTTGATAGTGGTGTTACATCGCTGACATGTAAAGTGTTGATTTGTCATATCTTTTGTTTACTCCACTGTTTGAGGTGCACTTATTTGGAGTATTGTTATTTCCTTATCTATGTAGTATAGTCGTGAAACTGGCAAATTCAATGGTTGCAAAAATTTCGATAAATATTGTCTGTAGAAACTACCAACGTAGAGTGTTGTGTTGGGGATGGTCGTGGGAATTAATGTGTCTATGAAAATTTGGTAGTTGTTAAGGATTCAAGGGTGCCAAAATTATTACTCAACAACGAGGATTGAATAAACGGTAAATGTACACATAGACCGTAGTTGAGGTGTTATCTTGGTTCTAATCGTCATGCATCGTATTCCAAACCATGGGAATATATTCAAGTTTCTAGCGAGGGAAAAGTGTTGTAAGTGGTACTATTTTTTTAATTTTGTCAAATATCCAAAACATTTAGGAGAATTATAAATTACAAGGCAAGACCTAAACAGTATGTGAAAATTTTAATACACCCTAGACCTGATTCCCTCATTTGAGTTTTCATATATATCATTGTATTAGGTTCGTGGACAAAAATTTCACCGTTCTAATCATTATCATATCATTGTTTTTAACTCAAATGCACCTCTTGCTTTATTTTTCAAGTATTAAATCCAGACAAGCAGTTAAGTTTCTTTTTAATTAAATTGCATGTATTGCTTTCTATGCTTAAAGTAAACTCATCTCAGTATCCTCTGTTGTCAAGTATCCTTCCAAATTCACAATGGTTTTGTCAGTAAAATCAACTGATCATCTCATTGAGCTAGCATACGATATATCCTCTGGCACCAAGAGAATAATTGGTTAATTTAGTCTTACTTTGATTTCAGAGCTCCTCATTTGACTTTCCTCTGTTTGTAAATCAAACAGGTCCCATACCCTACTGATTCCCCAAATAGATAGCGTTTTGTCTTCCCAGATTGCTTATCTGGTAATGATTTGATTGACGTTGGAAACCAATTTGACAAATTTTTTGGAAGAGTTTTTTTTTCGAAAAACCACACTTACAACTAATTATCACAGAAACTACCTCTTGTGGTTTCTTGGGGGAGTTTTCTGAAATTTTATTGAAAAGATAATCCAGGGATGGAGGCTTGTGGAATTTAACATTCAAGCAAAACGGTTTCGTGGTCTAGTCGGTTATGGCATCTGCTTAACACGCAGAACGTCCCCAGTTCGATCCTGGGCGAAATCATTTTTTTACTCCAATTTTTTCAATTTACAAGGCAGTAATGTGGTGAATTTTTTTGAATGTTCAACGCTAGCACCTCATTCCCAACTAGGCACTCAGGATTCTAGTGTCATTTAGATTTTCTATGTAACTTAAACGTTATTGCTAAAAATCGTTAGTGCAGGACCAGTCTCATAAAGGAGAAATTCAAAAATTTATAGTGGAAACACAACTGTATATCTACAATGTCAGAAGTAGTTAAAAGCGACCCAACAGCATTCTTGAGTGATATAATTGGATCATCTGTGTTGGTTAAATTACATAATGGAATCCAATACTCCGGAAACTTACAAAGTATTGATGGTTATATGAACATCGTGTTGGATGAGGCAAAAGAGTTGGTCGATTCCAGTGTCAAGAGATCATACGGTGACGTGTTCATTAGGGGAAATAATGGTATGTATACTTTGATGTGATTGCTGGTCTTAACAGCATTGTACATGAGACATTTACTAACGCCTAGTTTTGTATATTAGTGAAGCTTAGTCTTTAATAAACTTGTATAAATATGTATTACTACACACTTTGAGAAAACAAGATGTAGAATGTTGACGAAAAAGTTTAAGTGAGAAAACAGACACGAGTCCCTTATATGTAAAATTGGGTGACACAAAGAGACATTGACACAAGCAAAACGATCATCACGCCCAGAAAAGGGTGTGATACAGAGAACCAGAGATGATTGGCAGGAAGCAGCGAGAAGGACCCGAAAAAACGGGAAAATGGGCTGAAAAACAAGCCCAAGATGTATACAATATTGTACTCTACTTCAAGGTGAATTTGTTGTGGAATCCATCATCTCGAGCAATTAATACAAACAAAGTGGTCTTCACGTTTCACAAAATTCTCGTTGCAACTCTTGTCCCTGCCGTTGTGAATGTTTCTGTGTCTAGGAGTGGTAGAGCCGAGCAGGGTCACTTCACCGTTGCAATTACAGAAACATGAACTAAAATACTAACAGAGTACCAGAATAACAGTGAAATTCATACCTAATGTAAGCTACCACTAAGCAGTTACCTGGCGTTGTGTCTGTCTGGTCGTTCTTCTGGCTACATTTGAAGCTACTTACATTACCACGAACAAAAGCGAAAAACCCCAGAAGAAAGAGTCGTTGACCAACCAGAACGGACGTGAGGTACTGTTATACTCTGCTACACCCAACCTCAAGCGTCGCCTACACTACTCTGTGAGTAGTTGTTGCAACCAAACTGATCATTATGATTAAAATCACATGACCAATCACGTGAATACTGTTAACGAATCAAATTCGGTTTCTGTACGGTAAAGGTGTGGGTGAAAAAAATGAGAAAAGTTGGTGTTGAAAATATAAAGTTTAAAGGCCAACGATGTCGTTTATTATTAGAAGACAATTATCTACTTTGATTCCACCAAAGATTGCTTCTGCCAAGGTATGTTTAACCAGCGTTTTCCGAGGTTGAATTGGGCCATTTTCCGTTGAGTACGAGGTGATGTTGTGCGACTATAGTTCCGTGGATTTGTCGACACAACTTTTAAAATTGATAGTGTGGTCGTATATCTTAACACTGTGCTGTGATATGTAAGAGATTCCGAACACAGCGATGCAATTTCCGTGAAGTTTGTATGTTTTCCGGTGACTTTAGCATCGAAACGGTCCAGAACCTAAATGAGACCATGGATACAATTTAAAGCGCAACAACCGTGTTTCAGAGATTCATAGTACGAGTAATAATTGCATGTGTAGTTTGCAGCACGGAAAGCGTGAGTTTCAGAAATTTGACCAATGTGGCCCACCGGTACCACCACGGAAAACACGAACACGGCCCACCAGTGCCAATGATCGTATGAGGTTTTACTAACAGTATAGAACATTGGATCCAATCCAAATGCTAAAAGAATGGCAGAAGTTGTCTCTTTCTACAAAAAATTACCACAAGGTCCAGCTCCAGCACCAAAGGCCCCAACCAACCCATTGAGTAAATATAAGGCTGCTTTCTTCGACGGTGACAACGCCTCCGGTAAGCCATTGCTTCACTTAGCTGTTGCCGTTGTTATTGTCGGATACATCTGGGAATACAACAGTCACTTGAAACACCACAAAGACCATTAACCGTGGCATATCCTGTCTGGTACCATTTATAAAATTATTTATTTTATAATACATAAAGAATGTAATCAGCGTAGAAGTAATGTGAACAGACGATTGGGCCAGCGAGGCACGTCGAGGTGGTGCTGGTGTCACCCAATCGATCAGCTACAAGATCCAGATCAGCGAGAACTAGACCGCACCAGGTCAAGCCCAGTAGCAATCGACCACTGTGAAGGTGCGCCTCTGCAACGCACACACAGATCTTCTGCACCTATAAATGGAAACACCTCGAGGTGAAGTCGCACCCGTCGATCTACAAACACAGAGCCCTGGAATGATGTCAGAGATGCAGTTACAAGACAGGGCGAAGCCGGCTGGAAAAACCTGGATCTACAACAATGTCATTAACAATACGAGCCCATTGAGAAACCACATTTATTCCAACAGTAACGAGTCAGGATGACCACTACATAGCAACTGGCCCACTTGCGCAACCAAGCTGTGTAAACAACGTATGTATAGCGTTTCTCTTTGTAACTTTTACTAATCCTGGTCTACATGCGAAGCACATTTGAAACAGAAAATACTGGATCGTAACCCACAAGTGCCGTCAAGGCATCACCGGGTGTGGAAAGTTGCGGAAGAGGCTATGGCAGCAACTAGGTACGCGGAAGTCGTAGCAGCATCAAGCCAATGTGACGCGATTTAGCCTCCATTGTCGCCGTGAATCGACGATGCTACAACAAGGCTTTTGTAGCCCAGTTTTTGTAGGCACAAAACTTGCCTCTGGCGGCCCCAAATTGGACGTTTCACCATGGAATATGGGGCCGTTGTACGGTGCTGACAGGAGCAGAATTTGCGTTCTCCCCGTCTCGTCCCACCCGTCAGGCACCTGGCACCACAGTGACTGGAAGTATTGCCTGTCCGACCCACTACCGTCGTACTACCTCGAGGTGATGGCCCCGCCGCGCAATTGTCCCCGTAGGTCGATAATGTAGGGAAGCAGTGGGATGATGTTCGGGTTTGGCACGACCAGCATGAGGGTTAAAAAATCTCCAATATGAAATACTGGCAACTCAAACGTAAATAAAGCCCGATTGTAAAACCACCTGTTTCGGCGACAATTCATCACGATCCATGACCGACAGTATGGATTATCCGCGCGAATATCAGGCGCGTCCCAGAAGGACCAATTCGCAGGGGTCCTCCACCCACTCGGGGCAGTCCAATCCCCCAGGTCCACCAGGACAACCGGCCACGGCGCGGATGTTGAGAAATGTTAGTGGCAACTTGAAGACGGTGAGTCCTGACAAGTCAATGGACGACAAATTGGCAGATTTGCCTGGTCATGATGCCCATTTGCAGGTGCCTTCTGCCACTAGTGGGGCCCATCAGCAGCCTCAGCAACAACAGGGAAAACCCCAGCCATTTCCGTCTCACCAGCCAGGCTCGCATCAACCACAACACAATTCGACCCATGCACCACCCCAGGAACTGACTAGTGGCCATTCTAGGTCGACATCGGCCAAGAAAAATGAGTTGTTACCTCCCGTTAATATAGCATCAAAACACAACGATAATCATCATCAGCAAGGCACGACGGAGTCTAAGTCCAAGTCATCGCAGCAGCAGTTTCATAGAAAGTCAATTGGAGATTGGGACTTTATAAAAACCATTGGAGCTGGTTCCATGGGTAAAGTCAAATTGGCACAGCATAACACTACGAAGGAGATTTGTGCTGTCAAAATCATTCCTCGGGCGGCCAAATTGTACCAACGGGCCCATTCACAGGACCCACCGCCAGTAAATGCCCAGGAGGCAATGCAAAGACAAAAAGAGTTTGAAAAAGAAGTCGCCAGAGATAAACGTACCATAAGAGAGGGGGCGTTAGGAAGGTTGTTATACCACCCATTTATTTGTAGACTATACGAAATGGTTCCCATGACCAACCATTACTACATGTTATTCGAGTATGTTGAAGGTGGACAAATGCTAGATTATATTGTGGCTCATGGCTCGTTAAAAGAAAAGCACGCGAGAAAGTTTGCTCGGGGGATCGTTTCTGCATTGGATTATTGTCATCGAAACAACGTTGTTCATCGAGATTTGAAAATTGAGAATATTATGATAAACGAGAAAGGTGATATCAAGATAATTGACTTTGGGTTGTCAAATTTGTATTCTCCAAAGACGTTGTTGAAAACGTACTGTGGATCATTGTATTTCGCAGCACCAGAATTATTGTCAGCAAAACCATACGTAGGACCAGAAGTGGATGTGTGGTCTTTTGGGGTGGTACTATATGTTTTAGTGTGCGGGAAAGTCCCATTTGATGACCAGTCAGTGTCTGTTTTGCATGAAAAAATTAAAAAGGGTAACGTTGAGTATCCATCATCGTTGTCACGGGAGTGTGTTTCTTTGTTATCGCGAATGTTGGTGGTTGATCCAACAAAAAGAGCATCATTATTTGAAGTAATACAACATCCATGGATGAACAAAGGATACGACTACCGTGTTCTGAATTATGTTCCTAAACGTCAACCATTGTCGTTACCACTTGATCCGGAAATTATCAAGACCATTGCATCATTCGATCTTGGAAGCGTACAACATGTTTCTGATGAATTGACTAATATATTATCGAGCGTAGAATATCAAATGAGTTGCGAAAATTGGTACAAGTTAGCAGAACAAGGAAGAGACTACATGTCGACATCTACGTCACATGTTTTGCCAGACCCTACTGGAGGGTTCCATCCGTTGGTTTCTATCTACTATTTGGTAGACGAAATGAAGAAACGTAAGAAGGCCAAAGAAGACTCCATTAAAGCACAAATGTTACAAAAACAACAATTACAACAGCAACAGCAACAGCAATCACAGAAACTTGCGGCACAAAGCTCCCAGGTTGAGGTGCCATCTTTGACTTCAAACGATATTAAACCTCAACAGAACACCCCAACAAGAATTCAATCCGATAATATCGCATCATTCAGGACACAGCCATCACAAACGCATAAAGATTCACAGATTGTAAATGACAAACCTCAACCGGCACAATCACAAATCGCTAATACCACACCCATTCTTCAACAAGAAAATGAACAACAATGGCAAACACCAGTTCAACAGGTCAAAAACACAGCAGATGTTCCATCTATTGCATTCCCAGAACGTGTTCATACCTCCACAATTCCAACCACGTATGACAAAGATTCTCAATCTGGTCATATTCAAAATGTGCCAGACTTGAATGTAAAAATTCCAGAGCAACGATTTAACGGGACTGGCGAGAAGCCTTCCGAATATCACAACTTGGATCCTGTCACTAAGGGAGGTGTTAACTCTATTCTCCGTAGAATGTCCTCGAAAAAGACAAAGACTCAACCATCAGAGCATCAACAATCAATTCAAACTACTCCACGTCATCAATTGACTTCACCTGGTCAAGCAGCTTCTGAAGTACTGACACCGGATTCCAATGTACCACAAATCTCAATTGCAGCAGTAGAGGATAGAAGCACGAGTGGATCACCATCCAAAGATCCAATGGTTCGCCGTGGTGTCAGCATGAAAGTTACGGCCAAAGAAAGATTGCACAGTCCAGAAAAGCAAAGCCAACAGAAAGCAGAAATCAAGAAAGCACAAAACAAGCCGGATACTTCAACAGAGAAAGAGAAATTCCATGGATTTGTTCCTGTTGAGTATCTCCCACCATTGCCAAATATCAATGTTTCTAATAATTTACCTACGCCTTCGAAATCGGTCAGTTTGGGATCCAGAAAACTCCATCCAACTGCAAGAGCAAAATCTGTGGGAGGTCATGTTAGGAAACAATCATACTACAACTCATATCGTCACGAAGCACACCCATTGCCCAACAGTATGGCTACACAAAATAGCGATGAAATTCTTGGAGAAACTAACACGAATGGATTCTTCGATGATGTTACTTTAGACGATGTAGAATACCAAGAAATTCCACAACTTACAGAGGAACAAATCATTGAGCAGTTCAATAATGCCGAGCCAAACTCAATGCCATCTATTGAGCATTGCAAGACATTATTCTTGAAAGGGTTTTTCAGTGTTCAAACCACCTCAACAAAGCCCTTACCAGTCATTAGATACAACATCATTAATGTACTTAGCAAACTAGGAGTTAAGTTCCAAGAAGTGAAAGGTGGATTTGTATGTGCTCATGCACCATCATTAAAAGAACAGGATGAAATCTTGAATACTGAAGTGGTTGAACCAGAAGCTTATAATGAGAAAGATGATATTACAAGCGAAGAAAAGAAATTGTATGGCGATGCATTCAAGTCAACATCATCTTCCATCGAGCAAGAATTGCCTAAATTACGCACTTCCGAAGATAACCTGGAACATGTGAGAACCCCAAGTAGACAACCATCATTAAGATTAGATACCAACATTACCTCACCACCCAGCTCGATTGGTAAATCGAGCTATAGATCAACTGGGTCAACTGGTAGTACGCATAGACGGAAATTCTCACTTGGTAACTCGATTTTGGGTTCGTACAAAAAGAAGAATGGCTCCAATACAGCATTACCACCTAATACTCCTGCAGCAGCTAAGGTTAGAAAAGACTTATTTGAAGAATATGATTACGATGAACAAGCCCTCAAACAAATCCAACAACAAATGGACGATGATTCGGTGGATTCGTTGAATGGACTTACAATTGGAGGAGGTAGTGACATGTTGATATCATCCAAGATTGAACAAAGAGCTAGACACCAGCACACACCCAGTATGTCTAGCCAGCGGGGTAAGAAATCACCATTGAAATTCGAGATACACATCGTGAAAGTGCCTTTAGTGGGATTGTATGGGGTTCAATTCAAGAAACTCTTGGGTAACACGTGGAACTATAAAGCTCTTGCCAGTCAGATATTAACTGAGTTAAATTTATAGAGTGTTACGGCGATCAATCGTAATGCAATAAGATGGTTGGGCTTGAGCCATAGTTCATTTCTAATTACGGTACAGCAGCACTAATCTACATTTCATTTCGAACAAATTTATTTTATAAATATACACCAAGTCAATTATTATTCCATACCATAATCACGTTCAACTAACGCAACTCTAGTCTTGTAATACTTGTAAAAATCTTCTTTTCCAAGTTTCTGAGCTACTAAATGGTCACTGTTCTGTTTCCAATTCTTGATACTTTCTTTAGAATCCCAATAACTCAACGTAATTCCAAAGCCATTGCTATCTCTGGTAGACTCTAGGCCAAGAAACCCTGGCTGTTTCTGAGCTAATTCCACCATTAAACCCGCGACATCAGGATATAAATGTTGTTTTTCACCAGATAACTGACTTGTAAACAGAACTACATAGTAAGGTGGCGTTGGAGTATTGGCGATCATTTTATGAAGAATACTGATCACCAATGCCTGAAAAATGGCTAATGAGTCAGCAGATATGGGGATAAATATGTGGAGTGAAAAAACCTGACTCTCGTTTCGACTCTCGACGACAGAAATATAAAATTGTCCATTTCACTTTGGGCTAGTTCATTTCATTATAAGCTAGTCCATTTCACTATAAACTAGCCCATGTCACATTGAACTAGTACATTTCGATATTTCTCTTCTCATATTTGATTGCCGTTTATTCAGCTAAATAGAACGCTACAGCTCGTATACGTCATTCTTGTCTTTTAAGCAAAGACTCATTTACAGTTGACTGAATAAATCCGTTAAGATTTGATTCGGGTTTGGTTGTTTCTTCGGCTGCTGGGCCGGTACTGTAATATACGGGAGGTATTTGTGTAGAAACGTGGCCATTTGGTACTGTGGGAACTGGTACTTGCGTAATTTCAACTTGTGTTGGTTCTGGAGCTTTGTCTATATTTGACGCAGGCACAGTTTCTGACAGTCCATTCTGTCCAGAAATGTTGGTCTGAGTTTGTACAGTTTCGTTTTGTTCAGTTTCAAGTGGTAATTGGTTATTGTCGTTAAGTTTAGGTTCTGGTTCTTTGTATTCATTCTGATCATTTTCGGGTACAGGTTCCGTATTCACAGCATCTGACGTGGTCTCTTGTTCCACTTGCAGTGGTTCGGGTGTAATAGCTGCTTCCGGAGTATTCAATTTTCTTAATTTCAATCGTTCATCTCTTGATAAACCACCAGTGTAGTCCGGTGTTCCATCTTGTTGATGAAGTTTCATTTTCATTCTTCGTTCTGATCGTCTCGTAGATGCCATCAACATTTCTGCTGCTTCCTGTTCTTCTCGAAGCTTTAATTCCTCTTGTCTCTGCTTCTCCTTTGCTTCCAATCTTGATGATCTTTTACGTGTGGCTAGCAAACTTGCCAATTGAAGGTCCTTCTTTTTATTAGTTAAAAATCGTCTCTTCTTTATTTCGTTTTCAAAGATGATTTCCAAGTATTTTGGCTTGGTCAATTTGGTGTATAGTGTCTTGAATTTCATGGTCTTTTTCCGAGACCACTCCTTTGCTAAATCATTCAACTCATAAATATTCTTGAAGATAAGCTCGAACTTTATTGTTGGTTTTACATCAAATTGCTCTGCATTGTAAAACTCATCAGGGTATTCTGGTGCTAATTTTCTCTTTTTTGGAATCACTAACGAAGGAAAGTGAAGGGTTCTTTTCACCAATCTACACCCATCACAAAATAAGAAATAGTCTTCTTGGGATTGATTTACGTGGTCCGTAAATACTGGATCAACACGTAACTCCTCGGCACCCAAATTGTTTCTATCAATCCAACTTCTGTACGATGAGTAGCTTGAGATATAGGATATTAAAATGTACAAGATTTCAAATTTATCACTGATTGTTAAGTCATCAAACATAGCTTTTGGACGGCCAATTTGTGATTTATTTTCTCCGTTAGTTACACCTTCTTCATCGTCTTCGTCTTCTTCTTCTACCCCACCCAATGGCGTATCCACACCGAACCACAACCTAAAGATCTTTTCAAAGTTGTTCACAGAAGACAATTTTGAATTTTGTAGTGCGGTAATAAGATGTATTTTTAATTTATAGATGAATAAATTGTTGATATTTGGTTGTTCTTCTGCATTTAATAAAAACGAGTTATTTGGAAAATAGTTCATTAATTCTAACTCAAATATATCCACATCAAAATATTCAGATTGTAATTTTATGAATCCTCTACAATGGTACAACCAATTGATAACGTAGATGTATTTATAACTGGTCCGCAAGTCTTTCAAAGCCTGAGTTTCATATAGTTGGGGTGATTGATTCGGTAATATAACTGGCTGTAGTTTCGCCAACGTCGCAATTTGGTCGCTCGAACCAATTGTGAGCGCATTTGCTGTAACTGGATTAACATGTACGTCTTTCGCGGACGCGGTATCCTTCTTTTTCACCGTGCCCATGCTTCAACTTCTTCTGGAAATATACTTCATTTCAAAATGAAAAATTCGAGTTTAATCGTGTCGCGAGTTGCACGTGACTTTGTCAAGTGTTTTTGACATTACCACCGTGTCGCGACGGGAGAACAAGATGACATCGTATGAGACATAGATAACAAGTCAATACAGGCACATTCGCATTGACTCACTTGATACTTCTTGAGTCATCGATAGTTGAGAGTCACCTGAGTCATTTCTAGATCGTTACTTTGCATATGTACATTAGTTGATCAATTCATCCCAATTAATTTATTTATATATAGAATTATTGTATAATTTTTATTATAAACCTAACCATGATAATAATATGAAACCAAGAATTGAAATCGTTACGCATCAAATGGTATAGCCAGCACACTTTGATGATTTATAGTTCGTTAGAAGAATTAAGATTCGTTTAAACAACAGTACCCAAAGAATCATGGATTAACTTCTTCAATTTCTCATTTTTCTCTTGAATAGTCATGATCTCGGCACTGATTCTAATCAAAGCAGTGTGTTTAGACAAATTAGGTAACCCGTCTTTGTTAACTCTAGCTCTCTTAGACTTTTTGTTTGTGGTTTCTTCTGGCAACTTGTTAAATGCATCAATATCAATGATAAGACGTAAACATCTTTCGTAGGCTAATTTACATAATTGACGTCTCTTTTGTTCCGAGTGGGAATGATTCAATCTCTTTTGCTCAACAGTTAAAAGGTGTTTATTAGATGATCTTCTTCTCTTTTTGGCACCGAAGGAGTTTGAGTCATCCGAAAGATCCTCATCATCGTTACCCATATCGAGAGTACGTTTCTTATTTTCAGCTGGTGGTGAATTTAATTGTTCACGTTTGTAATCGTACATTATGGTGGTAGCAGACGATTGTCTCGAATCGCAAGGTGTTGGTAATTGGAAATTTGGTGATGAGCTAGAAGAGCTGACAAATTGGTCATTGTGCATTGGCTTCATAGGATAGCTAAATGCTTCAGTCAACTCCTTTTTCAAGATTTCATGATCCTTGGAATCGTTATGTTGGATAGACTTTTCAGGAAATGATTTCATAGTGTGGAAATCAAACATCGTGTCAAAACCTAATGACTTTTTAGAGGTATCCATATGATGGTTGTTGTCCAAATTGTTGTAAAAAGTCATTGGGTTGGAAGAACCGGATGGGTTGGTCAAGTTTTCCAAAAACTTCTCCAAGGCATCTGATTCGGTATTAGAGAAAAACTGATCAAATTCTGGAGCATTAACGTCTTCTGGTTGCTCGATTTTGACGTTTGGATGTAATATTTGCGATCTGTGGAAATCAAAATCTGACTTTAATTGGAAATCATCAGTTTGATATTGCTGGTTCAACAGTTGGACCATCTGCAACTGTTCGATAGATGACATCGATTGTTTCTGTTGCATATTGCTGTACATATTGTAAGCTTGCTCAAAATCCATATCATGGGAAACCATATCTAAGAATGATGAGTTGAAATCAGTCATGTTGAAGATAATGATATACTATACCGAAATGGTAAACCAAGTAACAGTGCTTTTGTTGAGAAAAATTATACCAATGACTAACTGAGACCCTGAAAAAATTTCAAGATAATCACTATAGTCCCGTCGTGGAAAAAAATTGTTTGTGTGTGACAGAAAAATTTATTTTGCTGAAACTACCGGGTAAATGACTGATTGACAAATTGTAACAAATAGACACGAGAACAAACAGCTAGAGTGGAATGATAAAACTACCAAAGAATTTAATTGAAAATACCGCCCTAAACGTTTGCTTATGCCTTACAATGAATCACGGTTTTTCAATATGGAAAAGAGCTAATTTATATATTTACCCCAGATAATATTCCCACAATAATGTATCCTGCATCTATTAGTCGAGAAAAAAAGCAATCCACAGCGTTTTCCCATTTGTAATCTGCGTGTAAAACCGCGGTGTTGAACCGGACTGGTTCCAGAGCTATCGGAGCGGCGTCGGACACGAATCCGGTCTTGATATTGGTGATATTTGATGCTATTAGGTCCAAATTGTAAGCTGGAGACCTTTAAGAACAGCTTGTTAAAGTATTTGTAGTTTCAGTTAGTTTGACTGGCATTGTTACAATGGGTTCTTTTACCGGCAAGGTCCTGTTTGCAGTGTTCTACGCCGTAATTAACTCCTAATCGTGCATGAACAATTGCACCCATATTTTTTAGTTAATATTACCACTTTTGGGTATCGGCTAAGAGGAGAGACAAGAAGGCAATTATCGTTATCAATGGTATGTACTTGCAAGTTGAGTGATTGAATTGAGTACTCTAAATGCAGAAGTTCCAATCGTGTATTTGTTATTTTAGTTGTCAGAGACATGTCACCCCATTACCTTCGTACTTGAATTCTGACTACCCTGTACGATAATGTAGGCAGTTGCTTTATTTCCGGAAAATACTTTATGTGTGCATTGCGCGTATGCTAGAAACGGATAATACAAATCTAGCTCTTTGTAGCAAATATAAACTATTGTTGGGCTGGAAACTGGACTTGTCCATCGTCAATGCCTGTATCACCATTAATGCCCCCAGAAAATATACGGTTTTTGACCTTAGTAAACCTTCTATCGTAGTCTAGAGTCTTCTTGTCCACGTTATGGTGCAGTCCCGTGATTATAGTCACGGGATCAACTTTAAACATTCTATTATTAGGTAGATTAAAATGCATGGATGACCTGGTTTGAGATGACTAACTCCTTCCGTAACCCCACTAATTTGGTACACTCTTTTAGAGCATTTGGTGTTTCAATTGGTTCAGTGTATTGTACTTCACGTACCACATTTATCATCGAAAGGTTCAAGTCTACTGGATCTTTGCAAGGTGGTGCGACATGACCCCCCACCTAATAAAACCGTTTCCGTTCCGGACGGAAACGTATGTGCATCTCCAACAGTAGCGGAGCTATCTTTGTCCCTACATAGCGTAATCACTTATCGGGCAATCGTCTGGAAGGTTCAGCTTTACATGGCTAAGATTACAATACCCGTCACATAATCTTTCCTATAGACGCATTAAAAATATCAATAAAATAGCGTACGGAATGACGCATGAGGAGAACCCAGCATAGACTGCATGGCACTAAGTCCTCTTTTTTTTAGTCATACAGTACGTTTTGTTATCAAGAAATATCTCCGTCTCGACGTCATTTGTGGGGTGTAATTGCTTTTTTGACCCTTGTAGCCCAAATTGGAAAGATTCTCAGGCAATCCATAAGTTGAGGCAAAACTGTGGGTTCAGTAAGGTCGCCATTTTAGCACGCCTCACAACAGAAATAAGAATACAATTCCAACACTCTAAAACGAATTCTTAATGAGTCCTACCTATTCATTACTTCACCTTATCCTCCACGATATTTTTACTCCGAATTAACTCTGCCCTTGCCGCATACGTAATCGGTAATTTTTCCATAGTTACTGATCCACTTTGCAGCCAACACTCGTACTTGGACGCATTTATTGTGGAAACTTCCTCCACGTTCGATCGACCGTTGGACTTTAGGGTCAGTTCTGTATATTGCTCAAGTCCGAAATGTGCATGTGAAATTCCTTATGGGCCATTTTCGTCGGAATAACACCTAATTGTTTACCATAGTCTCTGCTCAAGCTCAGGAATTGCCAGCGTATGTTGAACAAGTTACAAGAAATCTGGATGTATCAGTATTAGAGCATTTGTCAGTATTTCTTTACCCCAGAATGTTTGATCTCGTTCCTGACTGTAACCTAAAGTAAATTTAGATTATTTTTTCCCGGATATGTTAACCGTTACCTTTTAGCATGTGAAAGTTTTCTGACTACTTTTTGAGATGAGGGCTAGTTTGTTTTCGTTAATTGATTCCATTGGCATGTGAAAATGACCAAGTCATTATCTTGCGATGCTTTGGAGAAGATCAGTTTCCTGCCCAACTACTTGCATTCAGCTTCTTACGAACTCCTAGTAACACAATTCCAGATATTGCCTAAACGTAGAAATGTTTTACACTGTAAAATTAGACCGCGGTACAAGCCCCTCCTCCGTAGTTTGTCGTTTCTGGGGCGGAGCACGTTGATACCGTACCGTAGTTACTCGTATTACCGGAGTGCTATTGTTGCCCTGCAATTGGCCCGTTCTACGGTGGATTCGTTCGTGCATAATTGTACCTGGGGCTCAATGCATTCAAGAAATTCACAAATTTTGGAACATTTAATTCTCTATCATCTCTCTTCGTTACTTCATTAACTATACAACCAATAAATAATATAAATAACATAATAAATAGTATTAAGTACGGATTCACCATTGTATTTGACTGGATTTATCGAAAACAGACTACTATGACAACCCTCACACCAATCAATACTTACAGTTAACCCAAAAATCAGTATCGCACTTTGCGTCTATCAAATGTTTGTAGCAGTACAATTTCAATCACAAGTGTTCTATGCTAAGATCCTAGTCTCATTATCAATCAAGAATTTACGTAATTGTAACAAACTTCCACTCAATTTTTTGAATATTGAGACTTTAATATTGTCATCGTAAAGATAGTTTAGGACAATTTCACCAACCTTCAAAATGTATAGCGATTTTTCTAAATTATAATTCATTGAATTGTCTCGTTGTCTGTTCTGATTAAAGTTTTCAGATCCATTTTCTTCGCTGCTGTTAAACAAGTACAAATTTGTGAAATCGTGTTCTAACTTGTTTGCCATTCCATTGTTCATACTACCATTAATCTGGAATTTGAGTTTCAATGAGTTCTCAATCTTATCTAATAATTTCAACACCAAACTAAACCGATGATTTATTTCAAATAATGCATCGGGTGAAGCTGTCGTCGATCTAATCATTCGGTTGTAATTATTGCCCGAGTTATTCTTTTTCATGACATAAATTGAAAACACTGTCAACACAGTAAAAACGTGGAACAACATTTGTGATTGAATTGAATTACTTGAGCTGTCAAATTCATCATAAATGCGAATATTCATCTGTTTTTCAAAATTGGCTAAAGTATTCTCCTCAGTTTCCAACTCAGTTGCATCTAAGCTACTGTTCAAAAATCTATAATCTGTAAGGAGGCTATGTGATGGTGTGTTAGAACTTGGTGAGTCGAGAATATCTTCAGATTTGAAGAGTACCAACTTGATAATCATTATACAACAGTCCACAATCTTTAAATATTGTTGATCATTGACCTTGTTATTGACATTGTTAGGATCATGTTCCGTGAGGAAAATATCAAAATTTTTAGTCAACTCATCAAAATTTCGCAACCACGACTGTTCCTTTACGAGCTTAAAATTCACAATTGAACTAATAGTAATGAAATTCGAAAGCATTGCATAATCCAACTTCTCGGAATCTTGTAAAGGCTCACTACGATGATGTGAGTGTTGGCCATGTTGATGATAATGTCTTTGTGTCTCGTGAGCCACAGAATTTGAAGGTATGAAACGGGCAACAAACTCCAAAATTGTCAGGGTATCAAAACTTTCCATCCCATCATATTGCTGTACTTCATAAATACCATGTAAAATACAGATGAATCCAAATTTGCTCACTTTCGAAAGGTTTCCCTTCAAAAATGAATGATCAGGATGTTGAGGGTTGCTGATCTCGTTTAGTCTAGAAAGCTTCATCAAAATATCTTTATAAACGAGTCTTTGTCCGTGCTGTAATTTATCATCTAAAGAAATTCTTGGCTGATTGTGATTATTGTTGCTTACTTGACAGTATTCCTGGAAATCAGCATAATTCTTGAAGCTCCACAATAGCTCATCATTTTGGCTAGGAAGAGTGATATTCTGTAGATCATTTATACTAAGTGTTAATGGAACATTATACATCATTAGTAAAAAGTTTGTCAAACGATAAATCATCAAAACGATTCTAGTTTGGGACTGGGTATTAATGTTGTTCTTAAATTTTAATTCGTCATTAAAAGTGTTCGAAAACAAACTATCTCCTAGAGGATTTGAGTTACCAGCAACTCCTGTAGAGTTTAATTTATTAAAAATCTCCTCATCCTCGCCATTGATTGAAAATAAAACAGCTCGGTTACTCTTAATTGACGTCTTTACCAACGAATTTAACGCATTTAATTGTCTAATGACAATATAGACGTTATTCTCATTATCTGAAAATAATCCATAAATTACGCTCAATGTCAATGACTGAATTAACCATAACGGATTCACAGTAGACTTCTCTTTTTTGTCATCGTTGTTCATAGAATTCTTTCTGCTTTCAAGGTAAATATGAATTGTTCTCCTGGATGCCTCATAAAGATGTTCAGAGTCATTTTTATTGTTTGCTAGCAATGCACCCATTGTTGCAATCAAAAGAGGAAAACAAACACGAGCACTTTCATTACTTGGATCTTCGTTCGATGTCATATTCATAACGTCGTATTCATTAAGTTTGCTTAAATGAATGAAAGGAAAATGTGACAAAAATACTTGAACAAATGTCGTCAAGTAATATTCCAACTTTTCATTTGATGGAATTGATGGTGTCATAATTCCTGAAATAGGGTATTTGTTCAATGATTTGTTGATCATGTGCCTCATATTATTAGTGAACAACTTGTTTTTAAAGTAGTTGTTATTATTGACATTCAAGTTTTTGAACAATCCATTATCATTCATACCATTATGGTTGCCATTGTTGAAATTACTTCCTGGCATATTTTGAAAACCAATATTCGGGTTATTAATTGTGTTTTCAATGTGCAATAATTGGTTTTGGTCTATATTCATGTCTAGCATCATCTGATCTTGATGCTGATTATTGCTTCCATTCATGTGTAATTGTGGAGATAATATATGAGGACTGTTAACTTCAATACCACTGGAAGAAACTGAAGGGTTATCACCATAAAACGAGTATCCATTTGGCATAAATTTTGAGTTCACATCAAATTCATGAGTCAATTCATCAATATCATTCAAAAAGTTCAAGTCAAAGTTTTGACTTTGTGAGTGTTGGCGAGATGATTGAGATTGGTCAGTTCTAAGTCGTTCGTCTTCGCTTTCTTGTTTAATCGGTGTCAATGCTTTATAGGTGTGATGATCCATATTGTGATCCATCTCTTTTGTTATAGAATCTAGTGCTTTTCCTGTAAGCATTGTTTCAGGAATATCATAAAAGGAATACCCATAATTAAGTTTATCTTTCTTGTTATCCCGCATTCCATTTTGAAATTCCTGATCGGTTATAGTAGCAGTTGGCATCATATAAGCTGGGTTACTTAATGGTGTATTAAGTGAGTTGTCAGGATTAGATCCTAAACTGAATGAGCCATGATTTGAAATATCATTAATCATAGATGGTTTACGAGACATAGACATGTCTGTATATCCACTAATACTATTTTCTCGTAATTCCTTTGCTGAAACACCGGAAGTAAATTTATTCTTATTATCACCTTGAGGTTTATCACTAAGCATACCAGGAATCGTTGATAAATTGTTTAACCAGTTTATTTCATCACTCATTGAAGTAGGAATTAATTGGGGTGTTGAGAACTCTACATTATCAGGATTTGGGTATATGTCATTCATATCGGGCACCATTGCATAATTTGCTCCAGATTGTGCCGAGAATGATGTACCTCTTCTCTTTTTTGCGGGAGTGACTGGGAAATTTTGATTGAACTTGTTCTTTTGGAAAACTTGACGTTGTAAAATTGAATTTTTTCTCGAAATTTGACTAGAGTTCGAATTTGAATTTGAGCTTGATGACATTTGCATTGAAGTTGAAGAAGGTTTCTTTGGCTTGGATATTTTATTGTTAGCATTTTTCGAAAACAAATCCAAATTGAATTCAACATTTTGCGAGTTCACATTTTGACCCGAATATTGTGTCATATCATTAATACTTAAACTCTCATCACCAGTGTTCGAATTCAAATCGTTTGAATCATCGTCTTCTTCACCACCTTGTTTTTTGATTGACTTTCTTCGTAATCTTGTAATCGCATCGGAACAGCCAGCATGTAACTTTTGTGCATGTCTCAACAACAAATCACGTCGACTGAATTTTCTTTGACAAACACCACAGCTGAAAGGTTTTTCCTTTGTATGCGATCTTTCGTGTCTTCTTAAATGTTCCAATCTTGCGAAAGCTCGAGTACAAACTTGACAAACAAACAACCGGGGTTTACCAGATGGTGTTGTGCCGTATGCTGTCAATTCCAAAGGAATGTTCTTCTTTTTGTTACCGTTTGATGATTTCGAAGGAGAATCACTGGCGGTAGTTTCTATATCGTCATGATTATTTACTTTATCATTCATTGTATCATTAAAGTTTGAATTGAATTGATTCGATAGTTGCATTTGTGAGATCATACCAGATCATAAGAAGATAATAATCTAGTTAAATGGCAGGTAGGAAATGTTGGGCAAAGGTCAAGAAAAACCGATGAACTGAAATTACAAAAAAATGAACGAAATTAGAAAATTGTCTGGGTGCTATCAACAGATACACCTTTCAAACAATTACCCAACTAGTAAGTTTATGGGTATCACAAATGTGGAAATAAAAAAATTAAAAATATTCTGACCCCAGATTTTAAAATGACCCCAGATTTAGCAAAGTCTCGGCAGGGTTAGAAACAGGCCGACTAAACAATAATTCACCGGTGAAAATGAAAAAAATCACAATTGGGAGTGCCTAGTGCTTTGGAGTTCCACCGAAAGTACCTAGTCTTATTGTGCTAGCTGTACTTTCTTGACTGGTAAAGTGTTGACCAACCTGACAACAAGAGAGACCACCACTTGGAATGATAGAAAACCGGAATGTAATGCGGTTACCAGGTACAAACTAACCAACAAACAGAGCAAGCCAAAAGTGCTTGAAGAAATAGACGTTGGTGGTTTCGTCGAAACTGCGGCAAAAGACCGATAGAATGACCAGGCTAAAAACCACGGGTATCTCAGAAGAAAATCAAGCCGGGAATGAAAACGTGAGCTGGCGAATAAACACGTTCAGCGAATTGATAAAACTACCCGGCACCTGCTGGGAATAAATTGTAATAACAAGAATAAATTTTACAAATTTTTACCACTGTATTTTGCAAATCCAACAAATAGTAATTTAGATTTTGCACGAACGCTCAATACGACAGCATTCAACTACAGAAAACAGCGAGGTGGTGCGACTACACGAAACACTGCGGACATTGGCGCGGTGCACTCGAGACTATACAAAGGGCTACGGAGAAACCGATGGAGCCCCAAAGAAACCACTAACGTTGTTACAAGAAGCCCAGGGCACCACAAGTCAACCACAACCCTGGTGACTTGCACCGCTACTGGACCGGTTGTAACAAATTGGTGTGAGGACACGCTTTTCCGTTAGTTATGTCCAACGGTAAATTTGGTAGTCTACAAGTCTATATCCTACAAATTAACGGTCTTGGGTTGAGTAGTCGGTGTTAAAGGTAATAGTTTTGTACTCGTTCGAGGTATCTCGCCAGCATCTGTCCACGGCTGCCAATACTAGGGTACGGGCTGTGTTTTGCATTCAATTTCAGAGGAATTCCATTTTACTTTGGACAACGTAGCCTTTATGTCCAACGTAAGATTAAGGGATGTTTCTTGTGTAATGAGGATGTTGTCTTGTATGAAAAGGTGTTGAGTGTTGTGGACTCGTAGTGAGACTCGTTTACTATGCGACGTGACCCTGGTCACTCAAATTGTGGGGTTATCCCCGCCGGACTTGCCCGACCATTCCGACCGATATATCACCGGTTTGCATTACCGACAAATATTTACGGCAACAACCTAACTGCGAGTAAATCCGGACACAGACGAACACAACCGCCAACTCTACTAACTCTACTGTTAAACAACACAAGTCAGAGAACGATTAACTTCAATTCAACAAACCGCCATCATTAGGTGCATTTTTGTGGCATGAACTGCACAACAATCCAACCGAAGTATTCAGCTCTTGGCTGTGTGGATGGCCAGCCTACACTTACATACTGTGCTTGAATTGTTGGTTCATTGTTACGCTCGAAGTTAAGCTCTTGGGTTTGCGTTTCACTGGTCTGTGTTGTAATTTGAACTTCTGTTCTGTAGTCTAGTTTTGCAAAATACCACTACTTCTATTGGCTATTGGGTTGATTCCCCATATCTGCCTCACTCTACATGGTATTTGGCGTTTACTCCTTCAATGGGATTTTGGTTCTACAACACAACACTATACTACACTTGTCTGGTTACCCTTCGTCCGCACTATCTATGCTTCCTGTGCCACCACAACTGCACCACGAACCCAGCCAACATTTCCCTTCGATTGGCCAGGGTGCGTGTTCTCGTGTGCACTCGCATTTCTAAAATCCTCCCTCACTTGTCCAACCAAATCATTGGTCCTCGCACGCTAAATGGCTTAGTCATGTTTTCGTCATCCTACCAGTCAACCCAGTTTCTTTTTCCCACTTACACCCACCCTTTCACATCATGGCTATTGGTTACTTTATTCCCGGCGCTACCATCTCTGCCCCTCCGTTTCCCATTACGGTAGTTCGGTTGACAGCTCTTCTCTCTGGCCTCCTATTGTCGCTCACCGTCTGACAAATCATGAATTTCGGTGAACGGAGGCTCTGGTTAATCGCTCATTGTGTCATCTCCTTCCATCCTATCACAACTGTGTTTTACACATGGCACATATCTCGGCGTCGAATCATAGGCCCGAACACATCTCCCCGTATTTTATCTTCTATCAGCCTTGTCCTTGTAGCTCTCTCCTCTTCCACTGGCTGTTTTAAGTGAGAAAGAGGAATACCACCATACTCTGAAAAATAAGACGTCATGAGTTCCAGTTTTTTCGACTTGGCAAACACCACCATACCCCGGCCTCCGTTCAGAACCCTCGTCTACCACCAAAACCCCCCGTAATTGCCCGTTTCCTAACATGCCTTTCTCAAGAATCTTCATTGTCGAAATTCACGTGACCCTCGATGATCAAAAATTTAAACCGAAATTGTCATCAACAAACCCTCCACCAGTTGTTTGTAGATCCAGATAGGAAACGTATAAGATGGGTGTAATCGAAGTAGAAAGTCACTCCCAGTTCACTGACTTGACCGAGTCGTACCCAACAAAGTTATTGGCCCTTTATTTCCACACCCCATGGGCCAGTCCCTGCAAGACCATGAACTCAGTGTTCAAGACTTTGGCCGATTCCAAATCCAACGATCCCGATATTGTGTTTGTTTCCGTCAACGCAGACGAGTTACCTGAAATATCCGAGTTGTTTGATGTCAGTGCTGTCCCTTACTTTATTTTAATTAGAAATTCCACCATTTTGAAGGAGTTATCTGGAGCTGACCCACAACAGTTTATCTCGGCAATAAATGAATTTTCAAATAACGACTCTTCAAATGTGAAGGCTCCATCTTTGATATCGACTCCACCTTCCAATGCCACCCCATTAGCATCCAACAACGGTGAACCAGAGTCAGAAGAAGCCATCAATGAAAGATTACGGAAATTAACTAGTGCAGCACCAATAATGCTTTTCATGAAAGGCTCACCATCAGCACCACAATGTGGGTTTTCCAGGCAATTAGTAGCCATTTTGAGAGAACATCAAGTAAGATTTGGATTTTTCGATATTTTGAAAGATGATACCGTAAGACAAGGATTAAAGAAGTTCAGTGACTGGCCAACTTTCCCACAATTATACATTAATGGAGAATTCCAAGGTGGTTTGGATATCATCAAAGAAAGCATCGAAGAAGATGACCAATTCTTTGAAAATGCTCTCAAAAACACCGTTTAAGTTTCGTCCCTTGTAATATTATAAATATGTACATCTATTTATTGATTAATATAGATTCCCAAATGTCCTCCGTATTTCTATATTTGGCCCCTGGATATCAAATTGTCCAACTCAGAATCGTCCAGAAACTCGTCTTCATCAGTGGTTTCCTCATCACTGATGGGATCACTTAGTTCATCATCATCGAATTCCTGATTCACTTGGTCTTGCTCGATCTGCTTTATTCTGTTGTCAATGTCAAGCTGAAATTGGTCTAGCTCTTTCATATCGTCTTGATTATCATCATCGACAGGTAATTCATCGTCAGCATAAATCTCCCGAAACCTTCCACCTAATCGATTATACCGAAACCTGGTGGACTTTTGTCGATTATAAATTAATGGTAAGTAGTACCCCTCAATGAGATTCAAATCCTGAAACGAGTTCTTGTGGTTGTTAATATATATTTGATATTGTCGAATCTGATTAAATGTTTTGTTGTATTGTTTGATCATTTTGAAGTGTCTTGTAAACTTTGTCTTTTGTCTGTGGGTATATTTCTCGGTTGAAGATACTGTTCGTAGATTTACTCGTGTTGATCTTATCCCAATCTCCTTGCACATGTGGCTCGACATTGTATCATTAAGACTTAAATCATTTGATATTTGGCTGGCAACTGCTAAAGGATAACTGCCATCTTTATACATGGTGTAATTTTCCAATAATGAGAGGTTTAACAACGGGAAATTACTCTCTTGAAAATCAGTCAAAACCTGTTCCACAGATAAATAATCTTGATTGGAAAATTGTGCAAAGTTTGAACTGGAAAAGATGATTTTCCCGATTGCATGAAACAAATTCATTTGGTTTTCTCGATGAAAATTTGTCACCAAAAACTTGCTGGTATCTATTAGTTTATTTTCGTCAGTATCAGAATTGCTTTTCAATGACAGAACATAATTCATCG
>ERZ778017.345-NODE-345-length-67631-cov-16.270421_pt1 | contig 67631 bp, 67 predicted proteins | sample MGYA00375747_ERZ778017 | MGnify/ENA primary metagenome ERZ778017 (study PRJEB29350, sample SAMN05509838) | bioreactor metagenome | biome: bioreactor; material: wastewater | place: South Africa: University of Cape Town | collected 2014-03-17 ...
TCATCTTCAGCAGGTGTCTGCTTTTCCTTTTTACCATCTTGTTTAACTGACTGGCTTTCGCCTTCAGACTGCTGTTCTTTTTTCGCCTGTCTGTTATCCACCCTTTGCATACTGTTATCATATATGTTGATTGTCTTGAATTGGGGGTTAGCTTCGATGTATTGTTTTTGCTCTGCACCGTTGACTTGAAAGGTGGCAGATTGCAGGTTTCCTTTTTTAAGGGAATCCATCAGATTGGATTTGTATTCTTCATTACCTAATTCCCGTATAGGGTGCTTAGATAAAACGGCTTCCAGATCATAGCCGTAATTTTCGTGATAATGTTTCAGCTTGAAATTGCCGTTATCATCACTCTGTTTAAAGTCCATCTGTACCCAGGCATTGTACACCTGACCTTCTTTATTGGTGAGATCTTTATTCACCGACCTTCCTTCCATCAGGTTATATGCTTCCTTCAGCGTAATGTTGTTGCCTTTGTTGATGTAAAAGGTTTGCTCCATTGTATCTGAGCTATCTCCCTTTTGAAGATTAACTTGGTAGGAATTGAAGAAGAACATATCGCTTTGTTTGGACTGACTGAAATTTAAAGTTGCAGTTACAGAATCCTTTCCATATAGCGTTTGATGCTGCAACTTAAATTCCGGTTTACCTTCTTCTATTTTCTGTTTCAGGTCATTTTCTAACCCCTCACCAAAACCTGTGAACTTTACTTGGTCACGCAGGTACTCGAAATTTTTCTGGTTCATAATCTTTGAATTTTGATTGTTAATTGATTGTTCTCTTTCTAACCTTTCATAGCGTACCGCTACCATCAGTGACACGTCAACAATGCGATCTTTTTCGATCAACAATTCAGTATTTGTCACAGCTTCCTGCATTGCTTTATATGCAGACCTTATTGACAAAAAGTTGTAAAAGTCTATGTCAGTTGACATTTCATAGCAAAACTCTCTAACATCATATTCTGTAGAGAATGTATATAGGTCTTCTTTACGGGCTGGAGAAAAATCATCGAGAAAGGCGACAAATTCTTCGCCATCCCAACGCTTTTTTGTTAGGTATTCAAGAATATCCTGATAGTCGTCTTTCCTGATTTTCATAACACATATTTTTAGCGGAAACGAATAAATGGAATAGAGTTGAACGGTTTCTATCAGCGTTCAGCTTTAATTAACCGGAACTGCCTTTACAATTTCTTTATTTTTTACATGCAGCTCCAGATGCCTGCCGCCGTTTTTCTCCATCAGTTGTATGGCGAGATACTTCTTATCAGGTATAGTAAACTTTGGTACAACAAAAACGATGGTAGTGTCTGATTGCCCTATTACTTTGTTTGTATTGTTATGCACAAGTACAGGTAATATTTCTATTTCCTGCGTAGCAGTCCTTTTGCTTTTCTTTTGATCACGTATATACATTCTTAGTTGGTCAATATCATAGTTGATATTTGTTTCATTGGCAATATTGAAACGCATCAACATAATATTATCATGGATAAACAGCGCGTTCAGTTTAAGACGAATGCCGAAAGTTTTATCCTTTATGCCCCGCATCTTGTGCCTTGATTCAAAAGCCATTAAAGCGTAATTCTCCATTTGTTCCTGGTTAATGCTCTCCGAAGGAATGAAGATGGTGTTCTGCTTTGCCGCACTTGTTAGTGAAAGGTTGAGCACAGTAGGTTGTTCAGCGTAATCAACCAGAAAGGATGTGAGCTTTCCGTCAGCGGTGACGATGCTGATATTGGTTTGAGGAAAGCTATCTTTTGCTGCTTTTATCTGTAAGATATTTTCCACTCCCTTTGCTTTTTGAGCCAACACATCCCGGCTTCCAATATCTACACTGACAATAGAATAGGGAAAGATAATGTTGGTTGTTTTAGAGAAAGCAATTGCCACATGATACGATTCGATTGCTTTTGTTTGCCAGGTCGCATTTGTTTGTGCCTGAGTTTTGAAAGTTGTAACAAGCAGGAAAATTCCCATTATCATTACTGCACTAATCTTTTTCATCTTCTGGAATTTTTAAGTGATTGAAATATTTAGTTAGATTGTTTTTGCTTTTCGTCACGTAAAAGCACTTGGTAGCCTGCTTTTACAGTTACTTTAATCAGCTTAACTTTCCGGCTGAATAAAGTTTTTGCGGCTTCAATGCCTGCACTTGCTGCCTGCGCTCCCAACGAAGGATCAAGCGACGTTAAACCGATGGTTTGCATTGAACGGTCAGCGGATTGCTTTGCAACGTCCCTGGTAATTGCTCCAGGAATGTAAATGCCATCCAGCCCGTCCATATCATATACCGATAATTCGACTGGGAACAGCGAGTTGTTATACCGCATACTGGTAATCTTAATGGCTAATCTTTCACCACGCAATGAAGCGATCCCAAATATGAAGTTGTCTTTGGGAATACGGATGCCGTTAATAAATACATCGTTTACCAATCGTAACTTGACAGTTGAACCATCAACGATAGTCTGCGTTTCTTGGATGACCGCTTGTATTGCGTTCTGTGTATCTTCACTTATTGCCGTACCAGTAAGCGAATAGAAGCCATTTGTAGTACCACTTGTAACATGGTCATTATTGAGCAATGTGATATTATTTTCTTTTGTCTGCGATGATACTGCGAACACTTGCCCTCTGTTTGCCTGAGAAGTCTGTTTCAGTTTTTCCTGTACACGTTCAGGATATTGCACATCGAGTATCTTATCCAGCATTCCGTTCAGTTGCTTCATTTCAGGATCTTCGCCAGCAGGTTGGTTCATCATGTTCATCATTTGCTCCAGTCTGTCCACGTCTGAGGAATTAACCGTCGTGTTATTGCTGCTCTTGCCCGGTGTACGTTCGTACATATCATACTCATCCTCTTTTGTAGTAACTGGCTTTCTCATCTCTTTGTCCAGTTCCGCCAACTTGCGATAAATCTTATCCGTATTGGGATCATTGTGTCCCTGGCTGCCATAAAGAGACCTGTTTAATCCTCTTTGGTCAGTACGGTTTTGAAAAGTGTCCTCTTGCCCTAATAAATATTCATCTGTATCTGTTGCGGCAATGTTCTTGTAGTTGGGATCATTCTTTACCAGTTCAAGAAATTTGATTGAATCCAGTTGTGCCTGATTGTAGTAGCTCATCTTATCCATCGGCTTGTCATCTTTCAGATTGGCATCCGGCAGGTTAATATTAAATCCCTTTTTTGCTACTACCTGGCCTTCTACCTTTTCGACCTTGCCGCCGCCAAGTGCCCAGAACATCATCGTCATAAAAGGCAATGCGAGCAGTGGTAATGCCAATAAAAATTTGCGCTGCCTGATCATTTTCGGAGTTTTTACTTGCTTTTCCATTTCTATTTTTGTTTTAATTGTTGATAATAATTTTCAATGAACCGCACACTATCCATTAAGCCCGGACGATGGCTGGTTATACTGTCATAAAGACTTTTCCCTGAAGGGCTTCGTGCCAGGCTATCCATATACACACTGAACTTTTTAATGCGACTGTACTCTGCTTCAGATACCTCCACAGCTTCTTTATTTGCTTCCCCGGTTTCGGTTACATGCTTCGGTTTTTTAATAGGTGTAATTCTGAATGAATTGCTTCGCTTTCCCGTAAAGGCATTCACTGCGAGGTAAACACTATATGCACTGACGGACAGTACAAAGAGAACAAGCAGCACTACCCATGTGCGGCGTGAGAATTTTTCTGTACGCTTCATCATCCAGTCTGCCCAACTGCCCTGCAACCGCTTGTAGCCTGTCTGTATGCCTTTGGATATGGCATCTGGCTTAGGCTCGGAATTGCTTTCTTTTCTTTTAGGAAATAGTTTCATGATCTTGATTTTTATTGCCGTCTGTTTACAGTTTTTAAATCCCTGTTATCAATTGTACTCCATCGCTCTATCAGGAAACCATGAGGGTTATTGTCGCTACGTGATACATTCCGTAATGCACCGTCCGTAACCAGGCTTCGGGTAGTAATGCTGGTAGGACGTATAATGCTTTGTGTCGCATAGCAACGAAATTTGTAGGGATACTCATTAATGTCTATCGCTACGCTGTCCACTACAATGGTTTGATTGACGTTGCCGGAGATAAGCCCGGCGTAATAGCCATTTTCCTTCAGATCATCATAGGCACGTTTTGCACTTCCATCAGCGAGGTATAATGCTTTGGTAATATTGGCAGTAATGGCCTTATCGTCAGGGTCAAGAGTAAAGAACAGCGTATGAAATGTCTTTACATGATCCCTTGCCTCAACAGGGATGTTATCCTTTCGTTCTGATGCGTATGCTTCCAGGGCTTTTCCGTTGGCAAGGATGTATATTTTGCCTTGCATCTGCGATACCAGACTGAAACTTTTATACAATGCAAAACAGCAGATAAGTACACAGCCTATAATAACTACCAGTGTAAAGCTCCTGATGTGGCGAAAAGCTGTATCAATATTTTTCATCTTATTAAACATATATTCTCCTTTAGATTATTATGAATTGCCCTTTAACTTATCGTTCATGTAGCCGGAGTTACCGGTATTCTTATCACCGAAATAAGGATTGGATGTACCACTACTTGCCATGCTTTGCGACATGCGGTTTGCTGCGCTACCCATAGCATCCACGGCCATACCTGCCCCGGCAGATGCAGTATTCACCACAGTTCTGGAAGAACTGCCGAACAGACTTGTAACCTTATGACCCAATGCTCCACCGCCACCGGCGTGAACAATATAATTAGCTACAGATGGAACGGTAAAATAACCGATGATGCCAATGATCATGAATACCAGGTAGGCCATATCCGTTCTGCTAAAGAATGTGTCGCCGTGATCCTGTACCTGTGATATATCCAGCTCCAGCATCTTTTCCTGTATCTTACCGATGATGCTTCCGAAAATGTTTGCGACGGGCAACCATAAAAAGATATTGACGTATCGTGCGATCCAGACCGTGAGTGTATGCTGAAAGCCATCGAACACGGCTATCCCAAACACGAGAGGCCCCAGGATGGCCAGTACGATTAGCTGGAACGTTCGCAGCGTATCAATGCACAGGGATGCTGCTTCAAACAAGACCCGTAACACTTCGCTCATCCATTCCTTTACTGAATTGCGGAAATTGTAAGATGCTTTAGACATGGCAAACTTGATATCATTTCCGATGCCCTCGAATAAACCTTCGTTTGACGGATCTTCATTGTCGTGAGTGTATTTATACCATTTATCCCGGTCGCCACTTCCGCTTTCGCCAACATACATTTGCCACACATCTGTTTTCTTGATTGCTTCTTCCTTTTTTTGCAGTAGAACTGCAATTGCTTTATCAGAACCTTCCACCATAGCAGCGGTTGCAGTTACTGTAGGCTTCATAACGCCGTTGATCAGTCCTAACACAGATGGAAATATCAATACACAAAAACCTATCACAAAAGGCCGAAAGAGCGGATAGAAATCAATAGGCTCTGCTCTCGATAGATGCCCCCAAACCCGTGAAGCGATATACCACATAGCCGCAAAGCCTGCTAATCCCTGACCCACACCGATCAACTGGCTGCACAATGGCATCATCTCATCGTAGAGTTGTTCCAGAACGCCATGTAAACCCTTCATTTCATTGGCTATTCCCTGTGCCTGGCTCATAAAAGGCAATACCAATCCTACTGCCGCCATCAAAGCGACCTTTCTATACTTTGCCATATTTACTTGTTTAATTGTTTAACCCATAGATTTTGCGAATGGTCTGCGCATCGTTGCGTTCTTTCGCTCTTTGCACGGCCAATATTGTAGTGTTGTTATTAAAATGTCGCAGGAACATTAATTTGTCCTGCATGTCTGCATAAATTCGGTCAATGGTCTGCAAGCGTTCATCATCACTCATGCGGGCTTTGCCTGCCGTGATCACCGTAATCAATTCATCCAGGTTACGCAGGCTTTCTTTAAACAGGTTGTCATATACACGACCCAAATACGCCAGCTCGTCTGGATTGAAATTATTATCCTGCCGAAACCGATCATAAGCCGTTCGGTATTCTTTTACCAGTGTTATCTGGTAATTGGTAATATCTGCTACACGCCGGTAATTGCGAACCGTTGGACTTACCTCCATTAAGCCATCAAGAAAAGCCTTATGCAAACTGAAATTGCCTTCGGAGATATTCTTGATAGTATTATAGCCGCCTTCCAGTATCTGATAGCCTTTCTTCATGTCGCTGAGTATCTGTTTGAACTGTGCCAGCTTTTCTATGTTTAGCATTAGCTGTGCTAATTCATCTGCTTGTGCAGATGCACGAAATGCAGGTAACACACCCAGGAACGAAAGCGATATAATTATGATTAGCTTTTTCATCGTTATTCATTTTTAATGCCCTGCAATACACGGCTGGTTTGAACATCTGTTTTTTCTTTTAATCTTGAAGCAGCAAGGGATTTGGCGTCATTGGAAAAACTTTGCGAAAATGTAAACTTGTCCTGCATGTCCAGATATAGCTTATCAATCCTATCCATGCGTTCATTATCCTTCATTTCCAATTTGCTATCTGTAGTAATTGTTATCAGTTCATCCAGTGTTTTATCACAATCATCGAGTAACCTGCCAAATACCCGACCGATATAGGCCAGTTCATCATTTGAGAAGGCATCGCTGCTATTAATCTGCCTGTAAGTCCGGTTATAGTTTTGTACAATCTTTATCTGCAAGGCGATAATATCTGCCACCTTAGCATACCGTTTGATGTCCGGGTTAACAGATTTTAAAGAATTGAAATAATCGGTGTGCAGATTAAATTCTCCCCTGGTAAAGCCGCCGATTGTAGTAAGCCCTTCTTTGGCTATGTTGTACCCTTTTTGAGCATAACCGATATATACCTGTAGAGCAGCAATCTGCTGGAGGAGATATTTTTTCTGTGTCTTTTTCTGCTGGAACCACTCTGCAAAAGTTTGTGCTTGCAGACTGCCTGCTGCCGATACGAGCAATAGAAACAATAGTATCTTTTTCATACGTGCTGGTTTAAGGAAGTCCATATAATTTTTTTACTGTCTGCACTTCAGTTTCGGTTTTAGCACGTTGAAGGCTCAACAATGTGTTTTGCCTGTTGAACTGCACCAAATCCGAATAGTTGGCATCAACCTGATCCGCTGCATTATTGATTAACTCCAGCCTTTTGGCATCGCTCATCTTTGTGGTGAAAGATTTTATAATAATGCTGATCTGGTCAATATTTTTCAGGCTTTCTTCAAGAATACCCGAATACACTTTTTCCATGTACAAAATTTCATTTGCCGTGAAATGGCTGTCCTGTCGGATCAGCGACCAGGAACGGTTGTATTCATCCACAAGGCGCAATTGTTTTTTTGTAATATCCCGGATGCGTAGGTAATAGGAGATTATGGATTTGACCTGTGCCAGTTCCTCATAATATTTCCGGTATTGCTCTTTTTGCTTTTCCGTCCAATCGGAAATTTCATCCAGTTTCAGTTTGGATAAAGTATTCTCTAAGGTCTTCTGAGCATTTTGCAGCCAGATCGTTTTATTCTGCAAACGTTGAATCTGTAAATCAATCGCCTTAATTACTTTTTTCACAGCAGCTTTTACTACAACCCATACAACTGCGTGACTTTGCTGCGTAGGAGCTACCACCAACAACGTAGTAGCCAATAGTGTAATGAACCATATCTTTTTCATGCCTTATAGATTTTTAATAAATAATTCAATCGTTGTCTGTCCCTGCTCCGTCAGTGTTTCGAGATACATAGACTTTGCAGCCGCATCAAAAATGCAGAACCTGTCTCCGCCTATTTCTATAAGATGACCGTTAGAATGCCACCCGTAAGTAGCCAACCACGTTTCTTCACATTCCGGTATATTGGTAATGTAATCGGTACGGGTAACTTGATATAAGCTGCCATAAGGCTTTATGGTAAGCATGGTATCTACCCCTGTAATTAATTCATTGTGCAGCGCCTGCCTTACATACATTCCCTGCATCATAGAAAGGGTAGCATGGTGCTGCCTGCCAAAATTCAGAAGAACCTTAACGGCTAAACGTAGATCGTGTATCAGTTTATTCAGTTTCATCGGATTATTAGCGTTTACTTCTTATGTCTTCAGCCATTGCCGCAATGCCTTTTCTTATATCTCCATCAAACCTTGCAGCATATTCCATCAGCTTTACTTTTTCGGTTTGTTCAGTGGTGTAAGCGAGGTATTCTTCAAGGCTTACCTCTGTGCGGTACACTTTGCTTATCATACCACCCAAGCTGATAAATACTTCTTTGTATTTTTTAGCGGGATCGTTGGACTTGTTGACGGACAGCACTAATGCCTTTTCTTTTTCTGTTAGCCCCAATAATTCCTGTATCTGGTCGAACTTGTTTTGGTATTTGCTTTGGTCAAGCAGTATTTTACAGTCGCTGTTATTAATGATAGCTTGTTTAACCACAGGTGAGGAAATAATATCTTCAACTTCTTGTGTTACGACAATCGCTTCACCGAAGAATTTCCGCACTGTTTTGAACAGGTATTTTATGTATTCAGCAAAACCTTCTTTCATTAAGGCTTTCCAGGCTTCTTCTATTAATATCATTTTTCGGATGCCTTTCATCTTTCGCATTTTGTTGATGAAGACCTCCATTATAATGATGGTTACTACGGGGAATAGTATGGGGTGATCCTTAATGTTATCCAACTCGAACACGATAAAGCGTTCCTGTAGTAAATTCAGGTTTTCGGTAGCGTTCAGTAGATAATCAAATTCGCCACCTTCGTAATAGGGACGAAGCACGTATAGGAAATTATCCATGTCAAAATCTTTTTCCTTCACCCGATCACCTTCAAGTACCTGCGTATATTCATCACGCAGAAAAGCGTAGAAGCTGTTGAAGCATGGAAATACTTTCGGGTTCTTTTCCAGATAACTGTAATAGCCTCCGATGGCATTTGACAAGGCGACATATTCACTACGCTTAAACTCCTCATCATCCTTTTTCCAAAGTGCAAGTAGCAGCGTTTTAATGCTTTCTTTTTTTTCTGTGTCGAGGCTATCACCATCACCAATATAAAAGGGATTAAAGCGGATAGGGTTGTCTTCGCTGTAAGTGAAGTAATAGCCCTTCACCATATCGCATAAGCCCTTATAGCTATGCCCCACATCCACCAACACGATATGCGTACCTTGCTCATAATAGCTGCGTACCATGTGGTTCGTGAAAAATGATTTTCCGCTACCGGATGGCCCAAGAATAAATTTGTTCCTGTTAGTGCAGATACCCATGTTCATAGGTTCGTCGCTAATGTCCACATGAACTGGTTTGCCTGTGAGGCGGTCGCCCATACGAATACCTACCGGGCTTAATGAGGAACGATAACCGGTTTCCAGATTAAGGAAGCAGGTAGCCTGTTCTGCGAACGTATCAAAGGTGTCATTCATGGGAAAGTCGGCTGCATTACCAGGAATACCCGCCCAGAATATTTGCGGAGCGCCAATAGTTTCCTGTTTTGCCACTGCATCCATCTGTGCCAGTGCAGAGGAAACCATGTTCTTCAGGTCTTTCAGTTCCTCTTTATCATCTGTCCATACCAATACATTGAAATGAGCTTTTACAGGAAGCCGTTGCTGACTAATGGCTTCGTTAAGGAAATCATTAGTAGCATCCCTGGCAATTAAATTCTCCCGGCTGTAGGCCGAAAGGGATTGCAACCTCAGTCTTTTACTCTCCAGCTTTTGAATGGTTTTCTGTGCATCTTCAATAAATAGATATTGATTGTAGATATGATTGCAGGGTAAAAGTTGTCCTAATGTAGAAGCAAACCCAACGCTGAACTTTGTTTTATCGGTACTATATCTATCGTAATTGATACGGCTGCCGCACAGTGCAGGAAGATCTGCCGCATCGCCCAATGTATATAGCTGGCAATATTTATCGCCCACACGCATACTTTCATCAAAAATGATGTCTGCCATCAGGAAACTATCGTTTCGTTCAGACAGGTAGCAATACTGTTCTACCAAACCCATCTTACGGCTGTGGCTTCGCAGCTCTTTTTCTTTTAGCCTCGTTAGTTTCACGAAACCACTGTCGTCCATAATTCGTTTAAACTGCCCGGCACTATCCAGAAAGTCCTGAAGCAATTGCGGCTTTAATGTTTCTTCGGGTACGATGGATCTTCGCAGGAGGCTTGAAAACATGGAACTGGCTGTCTTTCGTCCTTCCGGCTTTTTGGTCAGCATGATGTAACAACTATGCGCCAAAAACGGACGTTCATTGAAAAATCGTTCGCTGGCTCTGCTTAGGAAACTGGTATCTTCTTTCGTAAAGTCAGGCTTGTGGCTGCTTTCCAAAAACCAGTCCTGCTTGTGAACAATAGAATATTTGGGCAGTAACTTGATAGCCTTTACCCATGCCTGATGAAAGGCTTCATATTCCTGATCGGAAAGAGTAAAAATCTCCGGCAGGTCTGCTTTAAAGACAATAGTCATATCGCCTTGTTTACTCAGGATGCAATCATGCTCCACATCCATAATTGGTAAAATATCATCCAACACTTTTTCCATCTCACTTTATTTACCTGTTATCACTTAATGCACTTGTGGCATTCTATTTCATAACTTCGGGCCTCTACGTTGCCGCTTGCCGGTCTTCCGGCTCTCATCAATTTGTTTTGATTGCTGCTGTTGTTTGTGCTGCTTTCTAATATTCTCCTGTATGGTTTCTTCAATGCCGGTTTCTTTCCAATCAACCACCTTTGCCTCGAAATGGGATTTTATATTTGTTTCTTTCAGCCCATTTGTTTCATCCCAACCGCCTTTTCCATTAAAACCTACGGGGTCTAATACACTTTCGTGCGGGAATGATACAACGATAAGGTCTGAAGGAATTGCAGTGATATTATCATAGTCCAATTCCTTAAATTCATGGGTCTTCGGATTGTATGGTATGATGTATGCCTTCTGTTCGTCATTATAGTAATGATCAATCTGGCGGAACACAATTCCGTTAGAAAGGAAGTCATCTTTCGGGCGCAGCATATCCATTCGGATGTCAACAAAGAAAGTATGACCCGAAATATCCACTGTGGGCAATTGTCCCATCAACCTTCTGCCAAAAGCCTGCTGATCTACCATTAACTCAAAATCTGTTTTACCCTGTACATTGTGAACAGTATATCCATATTTTTCAGCCATTCCCACTGGATCAAGTTGCACCAGCTCTGGTATTTTCACAGTTCTTACGTCCGTATCATCACTGAACAGCGCTGGTATATTTTTCTCTTTCGGGCTGTAGTCAAATACATATCCGTCTCCAACATCCCGCATGTCAAATACAGGTATCACATTTTCGGGATTTGCTTTTTCCTGAAACTGTAAGTTGGCCACGTCCACGATAAAATCAGTTCCTTCGATGTTATACACCGGCAATTCTCTTTTCATAATTATTTGTCTTTAAATCCCATGAAAACTTTCCTGCTCCTTGACTTGATCAGTTTCGGAACCTGTTTACGGGCAAGGGCTTTCATTAAGCCGTGTTCTCCATATTTATTGCTCATGCCATAAATTTTCATAACGAGGAATGCACCAGCCGACAGGATAATGCCTATGCACACGTAGGTAGGCAAGCCAATAAAATACATCACGGCAAATACAATGAGGAGGGCAACTACACCGCCACCTAAATACCAGATGTATTGAGCCTTCAAGCCTTTGAACTCAATGCTCTGGTTTATTCCTTTGTTGATTTGATAAACACTATTTGCCATAACGATTTCTATTATTTTTTTACAACCGCATTCTGCTGCGTGGGCGTTCTGCCACCTGTTGGGTGGCCAGTATTACTTCCTTCGGAGCAACATTACCATTTACTTTTTCTGCCAGTTGAATAACTGGTGTTTCAATAACTTCATCAGGTTCGCTACTCTGAACTTGTTGCTGCTTCAACTGGTTTTCCTGTATCTTGATGGCTATCTGTCTTTCCAGGTTAGCCAGTTCATTTTTCATTTGCTGTAGTTCTGTTTCCTGTAAAAAAGATTTTGTAGTGAGCTGCTCCAGTTTCGGTATTGCTGTATTCAGTTCCGATAATGTATGCTCATACTTTTCTTTCAGGCTTTCCACCCTGTCAATGGCATTGAGGAAATGCCTTGCTGCCAGTTTAGGATTGTCTGTGTTAGGAAGGCCATTGTTGTATGTGTATTTAATTCCATCCCCCCATTGCGCATAAAAGCTATTGGAATAGCGGTATTCAAATACACCGTTTTCCTCGTAGGCTTCCTGCTGCCTGCGTATGTATAGGTTGAAGCCGTACAGCGTTCCGATCTGTGCAGTATGTTCATCTCCGACAGGTGGTTTCCAGTCCTGGTAAAGCTTGATAATATGTTTGCCAATTGCTTCACTATCTGATGTGCTAATATTATCCAGTTTGATAGGATTAACCTTTACGCCGTCCTTATCCAGTTGGAGGCCGGCTTTGTACACTTTTTCGTCTGCAGCAAGTTTATCGAGCGTTTTAACGGTGGATGCCTGTTCGTTTTGTAAATTTTCCAACTGGTATTTATTGCGTGCGATTTCCCTGAAGTGAGATACTTTCAGGCTTTCCATTACAGCTATCTTCTTTTCCAGTTTGGATTTTTCCAACAATGAAGTGTCGCCAGACAGAATGGCGATGTATTCAGAGAAATTCATTCCGCTTTTTTCATCAATCGCACCTTCGTCAATAGTACGCACGTTCAGCTCACAATTTTTCATTTGCGAAATGAACGTCTGCTTATTCTTCAAGAGATTGAATTTGTAGTTATCAAGCGACTGCTCTACCGCATATATATAATTCTGCACTTTATTACCATAATGTTCTTTGGCAATAAGATTTCCCTGGCGTGCGCCACGGCCATTGCGTTGCTCCAGTTCCGAAGGCTTCCACGGAATATCAAGGTGGTGCATTGCCACTACACGTTGCTGCACATTCAACCCGGTTCCGGCTTTCTCTGTACTACCTAATAAAATGCGTATCTCACCTCTGTTCATCTTACGGAACAGTTCAGGCTTTTTGGTATCTGTCCAGTCGTGGATAAAAGTGATTTCCCGTCCGGGGATATTAAAATCCCTGATCAGCTTTTCTTTAACTGCATCATAGATATTAAATTCGTTGGGCTTAGGTGTGCCAATGTCTGAAAAGACTATCTGGGTTCCTTTATGCTCAATTGTTTCTTTATAAATCTCTGCTATCTTCCTTGCACTGACATTTACTTTGTTATCAGGATGATCACTGTACTTCCACTCATTAATCAACCGCATATCTGCCGCCATTTTCTTGGCGTAGTTGGTAGCGATCAGCATTCTTCCTTTATCTTCCTCCGGTGTCAACCTACCACGTCCAATCAATTCACCATTGCCTGTTTTAGCGAATTGCATCAGGTTTCTAATGAACTCACTCTGTTCAGGCGTTGGTTTTATATTGACAAGGGTTTCATTTAACTCTGGCTTATCGAGATTAATATGCTTTGCTGTTTTGTAGTCGGTGATCTCGTTATAGAACAAGGCCAGTTCGGGTACTTTGATGAAATGCCTGAAGCGTTCTTTGGCAATAATCTCATTGGTAACTGAAAACTCAAAGTCTGTTGTTTTGCGTGCAAATACGGCTGCCCAGCCATCAAAGTTTTCAATATGCTGGCGTTCCATTTCTTTCGGACGCAGGTATTTGAACAGCAAATACATTTCTGTAAGGCTGTTGGATATAGGCGTACCGGAAAGGAAGGTTACACATAGATCACTGTTAAACCGGCTTTGTAGTTCACGTACTGCAAACAACATATTCAGTGCTTTCTGGCTACCTTCTGTATTGCCCAGGCCAGCGACCCTGTTATGACGGGTAGAGAAAGTGAGATTCTTGTATTTGTGGGATTCGTCCACAAACAAGTGGTCAATGCCCATTTCTTTGAAATTGATACCTGTGTCTTTCTTTTCTTCAATGTCTTTAAAGATTGCTTTCAGCTTTCCCTCCAGGTTATTCTTTCGTATCTCCAGCCCTTTGAGCATCTTCTTAGAGATGTCACCACCAAGATCCCTGACGGTTTCCAGGTCCCGCTCCACATTGTCCAATTCAGCTTGGAATATCTCTTTTTGTATTTCCGGTGACTGCGGTATCTTTCCGAACTGGTCATGTGTAAGTATGATACAATCCCAATTGTTGTTCTTTATTTCATGGAAAAGCCGTAACCGCTGTGCGGGTGTAAAATCATTTTGTCCGGGGAACAGAATGCGAGCTTTAGGGTAGGCTTTTGTATAAGTTTCTGCTATCTGGTTAACGTTAGCCTTCAATGCAACGATCATAGGCTTATGCACAATACCTAACCTTTTCATCTCCTGTGCTGAGACGATCATGGTAAGTGTTTTGCCCAATCCTACCTCATGGTCAACTAAAGCACCCCGGTTTTGTATTATTCTCCAGGCTGCATTCTTTTGTGAGGAGTACAGATCCTCAATGCCCAATGCTTTTTTATCCAAGCCGGGAAAGTTGAGATGATTTCCGTCGAACTCACGTAATACATAGCAATTGAAAGTATCATTGTATAGGTTCTCTAAGTTCTTTTTCTCAGCGTCAGGTAGTTCATTTAGCCAGTTAATAAATCCACTTCTTATCTGCTCGATCTTTTGGTGTGCCAGTTGTATGGCTTCGTTATCAGGCAGGCGAATAGTTTTGCCATCCCCAACCGATACCTCATAGGTGAAGAACGGGGTTGTATTCTCCAGTGCATGTTCCAGCAAAGTGTATCCGTAAGTGGTACGGCCATTTTTGGGCGTAACAGCAAACTCCCTTGACACTTTGATATTCATTCCTGTGTTTACCTTGAAGGCATCCAGCGAAGGAAAATAATTGATGGTAGTGTCCAGCTCGAACAGCTCAGTTGCAAATCGCTCATAGTAAGAATTAGGTATCCAGCGTTCTCCTAAATTAAAATCCAGCAATTCAAAGGGAATACGCTCCGGCTGCACCTTTGCAATGGCTTCCGCACTTCGTTTATATTGCACACTATCCGGCATCTGACCGTACAGACGTTCAGCCTGTCGCAATTTTTCAACTACATTACCACTCAAATACTGGTCCGCTGTTTCCCACTCATTGCTGACAGGATTCAGGTACACATGATTGCCGAGACGACTGATTACTTCGTTTTCATCTAACCCCATTGCTGCACTGATAAAACCTGTATCTACCTTTCCGGTATCGTTTAGGCTGTGGGCAAGAGCTTCAATAGGATCATCAGTTATAAATCGTTCCTTAACCTGATGAATGGAATGAGTTAGTATATCTGCTTTTACAAACCGTTCGCCGTCCCTGCGTTCAAGCGAGGATAATGCAATAACGCCAAAGGCGGTATCTTCCAGAATACGCCTGCGGTTATCAGGACTGTTCAAAAGACCATATTCAACAATAAAATATTCGTATTTGCTGTTGAGCTGGTCCCTGTCTGCATTGCTGATTGTTTCCCCTGATACTTCTTTGGCTGCTAATTCAAGATACGCATCACGAAGCGCCGCATAACTTTCATAGAAATGAATATTTCCCTGAATACCGAGGGGCTGGAATACGGCTTGCTTGTATTCAGGATCGGGGTTGCCAATTATGCCAACATTACCCATGTGTACCACTAACGTACCTTCCTGGTAGTAAGGCTTCAGCCCGATGAAAGGAAGCGGCACTTTTTGCTCAAACCGGAAAAAGCCTTCCAATGTTTGGTCGCCCTCATATCTGAAGCTGTGATCAAACTGTTTAAGGTAATTGGAAATACCTGTCAGCTCATGACCCAATAAGCGGGCATCCATCCAGTTTGCTGATAGATGATCTACTTCTTTAACGTTGGAGCATAGCTTATATAAAAAACGATTGCTTTTGTGTTGCTTTGCGGTAAGCAATACAACATTCTCATGGCTCGGCTTGTCGGTAGTGCGTATTGTGCCGATGATACGGGCAGATACTTTTTGAACAACTGTTTCGTCGAGCGGACTAATATATGCCATTGCCCGGTTGATCTGCTCTGCCGGGGCTGTATCAAATAATCCTAACTGTACTGATGTACTCTCCGTTGTGTTTTCGGGCATCGGCAGGTACGTTAGTTTTTTGCCCTCATTTTCAGGAACGGGCAATAGTACCGTTTGTGCTTTCTGATATAATTCAGTGTTGAAGCGATTTTGAAATTGATTGATAAGACTGGCATGAAGACTTTCCCTAATCTGGTTAATGTCGCCATCCTGCCAAATAACTTCCGAAGCTCTTCCGTATTGGTTTTTGCCTGGCTTACGCACATTACCCATGACCACATCATGATCGTGGGTGGAGATAAAATAATTATATGGAAAACGACCAAATTCATTTTCCCTTTCTCTTATTTCATTCAACCAATCTTCTTCCCAGCTTATCTTTTCCTTTCCTGTATTTTTTTGAACAATCAATAAGTGATTCGGTGCTTCGGTATTGCCAGTATCTTTCATCAGATTATCAGGCATTACGGCAAGGCTCACGAAATCTGCACGCTGAAACAAATATTCTCTTACTGTATGATTAGATGGACTATTCAGGAAAGCATCTGTTGTAACGAAAGCCATCAATCCACCTTCAGCCAGCTTATCCAGTCCTTTAGCAAAAAAGTAGTTATGTATCTTGCCTGATATTTCTTTGTCGGGAAAGGCTTCATCATATACCGAAAAATTCCCGAAGGGTATATTGCTCACCACCAGGTCATAAGTGCCATTATCTTTTGCCGGGGCTTCTTCAAAGCCTGTAATATGCGTAGTTGTTTTTACAGAAAGTGTACTGTTGATGGCAGACAACACCAATCCGGTGAGCCTGTCCTTTTCCACCGCCGTAATCTGTTCCAGGCCAGGGAACGTTGTAACTGCTTCGTTGATGAATACACCGGCTCCGGCTGAAGGTTCGTACAATCTTTTAGGCTGAATGCCTTGTGCTGAGAGTACACTGTAAAGTGTTTGGGGCACTACTTCGGGCGTATAAAATGCGGTCAGTACACTATTGCGTAATGAAGCGATGATTTCCTTATAGGCTGTTTCAGGATAGTTTTCTTTGAGCAGGTCATGCAATTGCATCATTTCTCCGTGCTGCTTCAAATCTTCCTTTGTAGCACCATTAGCCTGCCATTCTTCTGTTGACCCATAAGGATATAAAACGGCCTTGATGCCGCCAAAACCTGCATATTTTTTCAGGCTGGCGACATCTTCCGCAGTAAGCGGACGACCGTTCTGATAATCCAACGCTGTACGGATAGCACGAAGGTTATCATGCAGCTTTTGGGAAACATTGTAAGCCATAATCACACATTTTCTTTCTTCACTTTTCTTTTGGCTTAGGCCAGGTAATCATGCACCTGCCCAATGATGGCATATCTCAAATGCCTGTTTGCTTCATTTTCGCTGTTAAAATCAAAGTCACTAAAAATGCCTTTGCATGTTTCGATAAGATTTACCACTTCATAGGTGAGCGTTCCGTTTTCCTTCATCCGCTCGTAGTCCCCATTAAATTCTTCTTCTATAACAGAGCGTATATACTGATAGCGGGACGGCTTCAATTCATCCGTCATTGCATTAAGGCATAGTTCTTCGATTATGTAGGGTGGCCTTCCTTCACCAAGAAGCTGCTCAACCATCGGCATTACAGCATTTACCTTTTCTTCCCGATAGCGGGTGACTGAATAGTCTTCCTGCAAGCTGAGCATGAGGTCAGGATTGTTGTGGACGATATACGCCCACAACTTTTCTGTTAGCATACTTTGCATACATCCTGATTTTTAAACACCGAAAAAGGATTGAATAACGGTAGCAACAACTACCAGAAAAATGCAACTGCCAAACCAGGCGGCGGCAACTTTGCCGGTGTCCTGATCACCTGCGTTCCATTTCTGATATACTTTCACTGCACCAATCAACCCGAGTAATGCACCCACGGCGTACATGAGGTTTGTACCTGCCGAGAAATAGCTTCGCACTTTGGTGTTGGCTTCGTTAATACCCTGTATGCCATCCTGGGCAAATGCCCCGTAATGGATAGCCAATAGTGCCAGAGCGACACAGATCATCATAACCTTTTTTCGGTTATTTCCTTTTGTTTTCCTGCTGCACATTTCCATAACACACGTTTATTAAAATTTAAAATCAATTCTTTAAAAAAACGGAGCAGCTTCGCCGTCACACAACCTGCTATTCCTACCACACTTTGCCCTTACGCACCAGGAGGGACAGGGAAACACGCCCCGTTAATGGGCTGCTACACTGCTTCTTTCCACAACAGTTCCACTTCATCCTCTTTGAGTGTAACAGCACCGTATTTTTGACATTCGGACACGATCAGTTCGTTGACAGACGACCGAATAGGCGAGTATCGCACGGAAGGATATTCCTTCAGTACCATGCTCAGATATTGTTTAAATTCCTGTGGAATTAATTTTCGGCGGGAGGCATCAGCAACAACGGTTTTCAGACGTTCAATGAGGTGTTCCACGTCTGTAAACTCATCGTCTGTAGTTTTTTCAAAGCCACCCATTTCTTGCTGACGGTGTTCATCGTCAAGATCGGGTAAGCTATTGCCATCAGGAGAGATTGTCCTGAGTTTTGGTTTGCGTTTCCCTGATAGTAGATCTTTGATCTCATCGGAAAAATACCGTACACCCACAAATAGGTAATAGATCGCTAATAGTATGGCAACTGCAATAATGTAGTCACTCCATGAAATGTTCTTTAACATACGCTTGTTTTTTTTCGTTTAACACTTTTCATTTTGGCCGCCAAGCCGTTTGTTCATTTTGTTTACGATAGCAAAAATGCAACGACTGCAAAGGTGTTTCAAGTCCAACTTTTGCTTGTGCCCAAAGTTGTACCCCTTGTACCCCATGATTATCAGGGTTATAATGCTCTATGAACCGATTATTTTTTTTAACTTAGCAGTAGAAAAATTTGATGGATTTTATTGTTGAATAGCTTAAAGCGATTGTTATGAAAACAATAGGTATATTAGGACTTGCTATTTTTTTGCTGACATCTTGTAGTCAGCCCAAACCAAATAAGGAAGAAGCAGCTACAACCATCCGTGCCTCTAAGAATTACCCTAAAGCATACGAGTATGAAATCAACATGACGGACCCGGCGAGTGCCAGGAAATTGCTTGATGCAGGTTTAGAGGCAGATGGACTGGTAACAGTGGACAAGACACAGAAACTAAAAGATGTTGGAAAGCCGATTGTACATTTTACGGAAAAGGCTAAGCCTTACCTCATTCGCACAGACGAGAAATACGATAATGTACAGGTTGTGAAAGTTGCCGATATGGACTTAGGAGAAGTTACAGGTATTCAGTTAGAGAAAGATAATAAAAGTGCTAACGTGGAATATACAGTTATCTATAAGAATATAACGCCTTTTGCCAAACTGATGAAACGTGACCTTTCTAAAAAGGAAACTCAACGTGCAACCCTTTCTTATTTTGATACAGGGTGGAAGGTGGATAAGCAGTGATAAGAGCCTGCGATAGTTTCAGCAGATTCTATTAAATCCTACTAAAGTGCCATTCAAATTTCAGTATTCATTTATCTTTTTGATCATTTGTTTAAGGGTTTCTATTACGATTTCCTTATCTCTCATTTCCGCAGAATAAGACTTACTTCTCATGCTATCATACGATATGTTTTCCTGGTAAGGAGTAGATAGATACGGAACGATATTTTTGAAGACACTATTCAGAGAGCGTGCCATGACAATTTTTAAATCGTCCGCCGCTCTTAGAATTAGCGCCATTTGATCAACGGAAAGGACAGATAGGAGTTTTGTCTTTTCCTTTTGTACTACTTGTTTTGGCGCCTCAATTCCTTTTAAGGGTACTATGGAATAATGGATCTGTTTTTCCAAATAAAATACTTCTTGTGTGAACCAATTAGAAATTTGTTTATGCAAATCGACATCCTTACGATTAAAAGTTACTGCTGGTTTTTTATGATATTGCTTAAATAGTTTAAGATAGAACAGTAGTCTATCCATTTTTTCACTGGGTTGCTCAAGGTCGTTAATGCTTGCTGCCAATCGTTGTGTTAACCAATAGATGTAAGTTTTACTATTAAAATTCATATTGATCAGCAATTCATCAAGCCTGGAATAAATGACGACTTCATCAACAGGTTGGAGATGTTCCAATTCTAAGCACAGCTCCTTCACATAGAGTATTTCCTGAAAAACATAAGTATGCTTATCGGAAGGCTGTGTTAAAAACCTTTCCAATTCTTGTTTTAATATTTTGAAGGTCGGTAGATAAGCATCAAAAGCACGGATCTTTTTTTCAACCGATGATAGCCGCTTTGCCAATTCCTTTTTGAGAACGGCAAGATAAGTAGCGGGAACTCTTTCATCCCCACTTAAATAACTTGTAAATCGGTGTTCAATTAAAGAAAGTAGCTCATCAATGCAGACAATTATAGTCTCTAACACCTGTTTAAAAGGATTGCCTTCCTTAATTAGTGCCAGATCTTCCAATGCCTGGTCTAATAAAGAAATCAGGCTTGAATGGTACTTCTTTATTAAACACCGGATTTTCGTCTCGTCATTCAAAGTAAACACGGTGGACTTAATGGCAGTCTGAACCTTGTCTTTTTGAGAGACCACCTGATCCTTGATTTTTGCTATGTCGCCAGGTACGGCAGCATTTATTTTGCTTTTGACCGGATTCAATGTTACTGTAACCAAAGTATCCAGCCATTCCAATACATAACCTTCACACATATCCTTTACTTTAGGTTTGCGACTATTCGCCAAAGCAAAGGTATGATTGCGAACAAGGGAAACCTATACGGCATTTCTACTATTTCCGTACTCAAATAGTAGTAAATCATGTACTTGTATCCTATTTCGTAAGTTTGTTTATAAGCTCTACCTTGTTGGAAACCTCAGCTTTACCAAAGATGTTTTGGATGTGCTTCGTCACGGTTTTGTCGGAAATAAATAGCTCTTTCGCTATGTCCTTGTACGTTTTCCCTTTGAATATCAGGCGAGCTATTTCCGTTTCTCTTGCGGTAAAATGAAATAGCTTACAGCTCTGCTCAAATTTCGAGAGTGAAGATTGAGCCATATTGTCAGTTTCCAGGCTTTTCCCGGTTTTTAGGGCGGCAATGGACGTGCTGATTATCGCCTTTTGCTGCCTTAGCATATTATCAAGTATGGTTTCAATTTTTTGACTTAGTTCATCAAATGAAAAGGGCTTTGATATAAAATCTATTGCGCCAAGCCGCAGCCCTTTTATACGGTCGGTAGGCGTAGATTTAGCCGTTAAAAATATAAAAGGTATATGGCTATATTTATCTTGCTCTGAAAGGGTTTTGGCAAAAGCGTAACCATCCATTTTGTCCATCATAACATCTGAAAGTATTAAGTCAGGAACCACGGACATTTCAAACAATTTCTTCAATGCTTCGCTGCCATTGTGAGCACCAAATACGTTATAGTTAAGTCTGAGTTTGTTGGAAAGGAAATTAATCATTGCCGCATTGTCCTCTACCAGCAATATTGTTCTTTTTTTCGCATCATAATCGCTGTCGGCCAGTTCATCGTTATTGAAGCTATAATGGAGCTTATTTAATTTATTTGCTCCCTTTACAGGTTCGTCCTTTTCGGTTGGTTGATATCGGGGAAGAGTAATGATAATTTTTGTCCCGCGCATCTTAGGAGGATTGCTTTCGATACGAACAGTACCACCAATGCCTTCTACTACTTTTTTTACTATCGGCAAGCCAAGTCCCATGCCCTGCAAACTGGTATGTTTATATCCGATTTGATAATATGGCTCAAAAACTTTTTTTTGCAAATCTTCCGGAATGCCGATACCGGTGTCTACTACTGAAAAAATGACTTCTTCGTTCTGACCCGTCAACGAAATGAGCACTTCGCCATCTGGATCTGTAAATTTAATGGCGTTCTCAATAATGTTATTTACTATGCGATGAATGGCGTTGGGATCTGCCTTAACAAAAATATTCTCATCTATACACGTAGAGCATTCGATTGTATGCTTAGTACAATAATTCTTAAACAAAGGAAGGCTGTCTTTAAGAATGCCGCTGAAGTCAGAAACCTGGTTATGAGTATATGTATCAATTCCTTTCGAGAAACGTTCGATATCGAATAAATTTATTACATCAGCAGTCAGCTTATCAACTCCACCTCTTATTACATCCAATTCTTCTACAGCACCATACTTGCCGATATATTCATCCAAGTAGTTTTTTATCAGCGTCAGCGGTGTTTTGGTTTCGTGAACAAGGTTAATAAAATTGTTCGTTTTTTGCTCATTAATTTTTTCCAGTTCTTTAGTACGCTTACTCACTTCATCTTTAAGATCAGCGTTCCAGGTTCTCAATCGCTGTTCTGATTCTATTAGTTTTTCATGCTCATTTCGTACCTCCCGGATATGCCTTAGCACCTGTAATCCGAACAACAATAGAAATCCTATGTTTGTGATTAACGCCTCAACTGATTGACCTAAATTGAAATAAGTGATGATGGGCAAACCTACCCAGGGCGTTATGCTAAATAACAATACAACCATTTCCTGCCGGGCTTCGAGGCTTGAAAAAACATAATTGTATTTGTACTGGATAGCTTTACATAAAGAGATAATTACCCAAATGGCATAAAGTACGGGAATGATAAGCAGATTTTGTGTATCCTTCAGATCTCCGGTAAACCAAAAAACAAAGACAAAGATGCAGTAGGGCAAAATCAGGAATAAATAAACACCCTTATAAGCATGGAATTTCATCCTTACCAAACCGAAGGCTTTATACACATAGTATGGGAAGTAGCAGGGAGTAATGAAACCAGTTGCATACGCAATTGCTTCCTGCAAGAAATAAGACCCCGGTAATTTTGGATCAGGTAGCAAACCTCCAGTGATATTATAGATGAGCAGTAAAAAAATAAGGATTAAGTTAAGCGTAGTTATTTTGTCATCCGGTCGGGCTAAGCGAATAAGTGCCAGATAGAAAAAGATAACAATTTCTATGCTCACAAAAATAAATGTGACAATGTGCATTTGTGTTCCAAATACCAGCATTGCCAAACTACTTTACATCCCTTTTGAAGAAATACAAATGATAGGTCAATTCCTTTTCATTGTACACTTCAAATCCGAATTTCTCATACCAGGGTAAATTCTTAACCGTTGAAGTTTCCAGATAAATAGGGCGGTTATTACTATTACTGTAGTCAATAATTTCCTGAAGCATCTTACTTCCGATTCCTCGGCCTTGTGTTAAAGGATCAACACCGATAAACCATAAGTAAGACATTGGAACTTTAGGCTGGATGGTAGTTATGAGCTTTTCTCTTTTCAAAGTCTTACTTATGTTACCCAAACCGACAGCTTGAAAAATGAGTTTTATGTCAAGCAATATGGATCTCAGCGTTGTCTTCTTTTTATCAGGATAAACAATGAGTGCACATGCTTTTTTATCATCAGAAAGAAATACATCGCCAAATGCTGAACACACTTCAAAAGAATAATCCATCAATGCCCGGATTCTCTTCTCCCGTTTGCTGTCCTGCTTAATAATATAATTCACGCTGGAATTACTATTGAAGGATTTGGTAAGAATTTCTATGACCAGCGGCTTGTCATTTTTTTCGGCTTTCTTCATGATATTGTCTTTTATTGTTAGCAATCGGATTAGTATAAAGTCATTCCCAAATTTCACCCAGAGAACAAAGATGATTTCTGTATTATTGGCTTCAGGTTATCAAACGAGTATTCCAAGTAACGCATCACCAATCCTGGTTTCACCCATAATACCCTTTCAATACTTTCAGATTCCAGCGGATGCAAAGCCTCATTTTTATCACCTTTCATTTCAAACCAATGTGTTTCTTTAATGGCTTCTTCATTTAATTTATTATCGAAATAGGTATGTTCAGAGAAGCCGATAAAGCGTACTAATTCTAAAGATTGTAACCCGGTTTCTTCCTTTACTTCACGTATGGCACACTGCTCCAATGTCTCATTCTTTTCCAGGTGACCTTTAGGTAAATCCCAAATGATACGCCTGAAAATCATCAGCAACTCGTTGCTTTGATTAATGACCACACCACCAGCGGCTAATACTCTTTTCATATTCGGCTACGTTAAGATTTGTTTTCTGAAAAATATTTATAGAAAAAAGGGATTGTTTCAATTCCCTTATAAAAATTTACCAGATCGAATTTTTCGTTAGGAGAATGAATATTGTCATTATCAAGCCCAAAGCCCATCAATACAGAATCCAGTCCAAGTATCTCTTTGAAAAGAGCCACAATAGGGATGCTGCCACCACTATATACTTTTAACGGCTCTTTGTTAAAGGTTGCCTTAATAGCTTTTACCGCAGCCTGATAGCCTTTGGTTTCAGTGTCAGTAACAATGGGCTTACCGCCATGCAAATACTTTACATTAACAGTAACTCCTGGGGAGCATCGCTGTTGTAGATATGCCTTGAAGAGATTGGCAATTTCTTCAGGCTGTTGATCAGGTACGAGCCGCATAGATATTTTGGCTGAGGCTTTAGAAGGTAGCACTGTTTTAGCTCCTTCTCCTGTATATCCGCCCCATATACCGTTTACATCCAGTGTAGGACGGATGCCTGCACGCTCCAACGTAGTATAACCATCTTCACCCCATACTGCTTTTATTCCCAATTCTTTTTTATACTCAGTTCCATCAAAAGGCAGTTTACCAATTTCGCCTCTTTGTTCTTTTGAAAGCTCTTTGACTTTATCGTAAAAGCCGGGAATAGTAATATGGTTATTTTCATCGTGCATGGAAGCAATCATTTTGCAAAGCACGTTGATAGGATTGGCAACGGCCCCACCATATACGCCGCTGTGCAGATCCCGGTTAGGACCGATTAATTCTACTTCCATGTATGCCATACCCCGCAATGCTGTTTCAATAGATGGATGTTCCATACTGATCATAGCCGTATCAGAAGCCAATATCACATCAGCTTTTAAAAGCTCTTTCCGGCTGTTTAGGTATTCGGGCAGGCTTGGAGATCCAATTTCTTCTTCTCCTTCGATAATCATCTTGATGTTGCAGGGAAGCGAACCTGTTTTGACCATTACTTCCAACGCTTTTATGTGCATGAACATTTGCCCTTTGTCATCGCTTGCCCCACGAGCAACAATACTACCATCTATTACCTGCGGATCAAACGGATCATGATGCCATAAATCAATAGGATCGGGTGGTTGCACATCATAATGTCCATAAACCAAAACGGTGGGCAATTCTGGATTAATGATCTTCTTACCAAAAACTACAGGGTGATGTGATGTTTCTTCAATTATGGCAATGTCAAAACCAGCCTGCATCATCAACTCGATGAGTTTAGTGGCACACAAGTGCATCTGCGTTTTATATTCCTCATCATTACTGATAGATGGGATAGAAAGTATTTGTTTCAGTTCTTCAAGAAACCGATTCTTATTTTTGACAATGTATTCGTTCCAACGATTCATATTATGCTTATACTTTTTGAGGTTAAACAACATTTAACTTGTATCCGATAAAAGCGACGAACGCACCAGCAAGTACCAGCGAAACACTCCATGCAAGAGCGTTCCCGTACACAAGCGATGCGATACCGATACCAAGTAAAACCAACATTAACAATGCAATGACAATGGCAACCCATTGTGCCTGTGGAAATATCATAGCTGTACTAAGCGGCAACATACCACCAGCAAAATTGAAAATTGAGGATATTAATACGCCCCATAGTGTTTCCCTTAGTATTTGCCTACCTATATGAGTAGTAGCAAGCCTCCCATGTGTAGCCAGGTTCAACTGTTTTTCAGCATGAATAAGCCTGTGTCGTTGCCTTGAATATTCGGAAAAGAAATAGATACACGCACCAGATACAGCAGTGGCAAAAGCAACTTTCAGGGACAGCGATAATGTAATCGGTGTTTCCCCATGCTTTAATACGTGCCCGGTAGCCAGAGCAAGGACGGTTAAAATACCGTCAATCAGTCCCAGCAACAAGGCGAATAATTGATCTTTTAATAACTTCTTCATCGTGATCGGTGAACTGGTGTTATCATTTTTTTTCCAGCCAGCAATTGATCAAGACTATGCACCACTGCGCCAGTCTTTTCAATGGCAGCGACTATCTCATCATACTTTAAATCTTCGCCCTCAACAGTAATTTCCATTCCAACAGTTTCCATGTCTATCTCGTTAACTACAATGCTCAACCCTTCCACACAGTCAACACTTTCAATTGCCGTTGCAATGTCAACTATCTCCGGCCTTTCCCGTGCTTTATCTACGTCTAATAAGATTTGTCTTATTCCCATATTATCATTTTTATTTAGTTCCGTTTACAGTTTCTAAAAGCGTATTTACAGTAACGGTATCAGCGAATATTTTTTTATACAGGTCTGGACCATAACTCGTAGGTAAGGGTGCTGCTTCTGTCAGCTTAAAGCCCCTGCTGGCATCAGCAAGTCTTCCTGCTCTCAGGAACAGGGATTCCGGTAATTCTTTTTCATAAAAATTGAGTGCAAAATCATAGAGGTGTGTAACAAAGAAAATCTTGATACCTTTTTCAATCAACGCAGTTGTAATTTGGGCAGCTATTTCTGAGCCTTCCCTTTCGTTGGTGGCTGCAAAAGATTCGTTGAATAATACCATGCTGCCCGCACTGATATGATTGGCAATATCATTCATGCGGCTTAGTTCCTCATCAAACTTTCCGCTTTGCATGGTATGATCTTCTTCCTTTTTGAAGTGTGTACATACCTGGTTTACGATGTTGGCAGAATACTCCGTTGCTGCTACAAACATGCCGCTTTGCATCATAAACTGAGCTACACCAATGCTGCGTAAAAAAGTGGATTTACCGCCCTGATTTGCACCGGTAATAATCACGAGCCTACGCTGGTCTGCATTCAGATCATTGCTTACAACTTGTTTCTTCATGCTAAGAGCAAGACAGGGATCATACAGATCTTTAGCGTAATGCGCGAAGCTGCCCGGTGGCACTGCCATCGGGAACGTAATAGGTTCTCGTAATTCCTTCAGACGATCGTAAAGATTCAAGCAGCCCAGGTAAAACGCTAACTCCTGCTGGAGTAGGGTGAAAAATTGCAGAATGTGATCGTTGGATTGTGCCAGTGCATTGCCAACCCTGTTCACAATTTCATCTTCTATTTGTTGCAATGCCCGAACGCCGCTTTCATCTCGTGGATGAATATTAAAATAGTAGCCTTCTATTTTCGGAGGGAAAAACCGATGCCACCACTTACGCTTTTTTCCTTCATACCGTTGTAAACTGTAGTCAGCTCCCTTGTTCGCCTCTACTAAGTGTACTCCGGAAAGGGTACCACCTTTGAGCGATAATTGATCCAGGTTATCATTAATGGCATCAAAATATTTATCGTCAAGCTCAATTTGTAAGATGCGCATAAATTGAAGGAAACCTTCAGACTGGAATTTGCTGTAATGCTCATCTGCTATTGCCCGTAGTCGTCGTAAGTAGTCTGCATACACCCGCATCATACCTACTGAAGCGGATAATACAGACGTGGGATGACTTGTAAAGATGCCGAGCCAACTACTTTTTCTGCTTTCAATGGCTGAAATAGAGAGGTTAAAAATTTCCTGCACAATTTCACGATGAGAAATACAATCTTTAAGGATTGCCTGCCTGTATAAAATGGTTGCCACATTATTACTTGCCGATGTTAGAATTACTTTTTGTACTACTTCCGCCAGCAAGTCATCCTTAGCAGACATACAATCAAATAAAACCTGTAGTTCCAAGTCACTTGTTACTATAGCCGCATTCCAGGGCAAGGTAGCCTTGATGTTGAAATCCTTATCGCTATATAACAAATGCGGTTTCATGGGTGGATACGCTCTTTTAGCTGGTTATAAGTAACGTGGTATTTTTCGGCAACGGACAGGGCGTAAGCCATACCGTCCGGTGCTTTTCGTACAATCTTAAAAGTTCTGGTAGCAGGATGATCAGATACAACTGTGCTTACCATGCTTACTGCTGTATCACTAAGCGATACGAGTTCGTCAATAAAGGTGACCCAAATACAATAAGCATTTAACCGGATCAGGTGTTGCATAATATTCCGGCAGAGAAACAGCGCATCCTGCAATGTTGTGGAAGAAAATATCTCGTTAAGAATGATAATACTTTGCCCTGTAGCTTCTTTCAAAATGGCATGGATTCTCACAAGGTCTTCCTCAAATTTGCTCCTGTGCGTTTCTATATTTTCTTCACGCTCAAAATGGGTATAGATAGTGTCAAACAGCATAACCCGAACCTTGCTGCCAGGCACTGGACAACCCAAGCAAGCTAAATAATGGAGCTGTCCGAAAGTGCGGGCAAAGGTGGTTTTGCCACCCTGGTTAGGGCCTGATACGATAATGATGCGTTCCTTTCCTTTTAACGCAAAATCGTTACTTACAGGTGGTTTGTTTTGCTCAGCCAGTTTGTATGCCAATGCGATGTCGAAAGTTTCACGGGCATATATATTGCCTACAATGGCAGCTATTTCTGGATAACAAAAAGGTGAGCCATGCACCTTTATTTTTTCACAGTAGCTTAAACAGGTAACATAAAATTGTATTTCCCTGTCAAAATCCTTCACGGTCTTATCGGTAAAATCCTGGTAGGTGCTGAAGAACTCACAAAGTGATTGAAACAGTTCCGGGAATAAGGTAGCAACGCCTTTTAGTACCTCTGCCTCTACATGGTTCATATCTGTAGTAAAGGGAAATTCCTTCTTGTAATCCTTTACTCCTGCAATGCGAAATTTATCGTAGAGGCGCTCTGTTTCATCGCTATAATCAGATTGTGGCTGGTAAGGCAGTATCCTAACCGTTAATTCCTGTATATGGATGTTATATTTAACTTCTTTCAGCCCGGCTAATATTTTTTCACTTATCTGAGAAATTGTAGTAAACTTTTCTGAAGCAGTATAAGCGTACAAAAATTCGTTAAATGAACATAATCCCTCTGAAGTTACGGACGAAGCATAAAGCTGCTCTTGTAACAAACGCACACTGTTGCAGTATATGTTAACAGCATCGAGGAATAGCCGCTCACGTTGATATTGATGAAGACAATCACGGGAACGCTGTGACATCTGGCGCATCTGCTGCATACTATGTGCAAAGCTGTCAATACATGCCCTGACATTTTGTTGCTCCAGTTCCTGCATTACTTTCTGCCTGTAAAGAATGGAATCGCCATCCTTTAAGCATGTATAGAAAAACGGCTTGAGATGATATTCCTCTTTCCCCTCGGTCATTTTATCAATGACCTGATCCAAATGCAAATCGGTAAAAATCGTTGGCATATTTTCCCTGATTTCACCTGCCGGACCGTTTTTATATAGTATGCTTTGAAACTGCATAGGTAGCTTTATCGCTTTATGATTTTTGGTTGTTATTTAAGTAGTCATCATACGCATCTGGCAAGCCTTCTGCCTTAATCTTGGCAATTACCTGCTTAGTGTCATAAGGCACATGCCTGAACTGAACCTGTACTGATTCGGGCGTAGTGAGGTCGGCATTACTATGAATCTGAACAATGCAATAGCTGCCATCTGTACTACCGCTTTTAGATTTACCTACGGAACCTACATTAATGACATGCCGATAAATTTTCCTGTTTTCTTCTTCACAGAAAATTGCCTTATGGTAGGGAACATGCGTATGCCCTATCAGCAAAACATCAGCGTTAATGCTGTCCAGCATTTCCAGCAGGTATTCATCAGGCGTATCCTTTTGCACATATTCATTATTGCTTGATATGCTTCCATGCACCATTGCCAGCTTTACATGATGAAACGGGAAACGAAACTCCAGTTGCAGCATAAAAGGCAACTCCGACAGAAAACGCCTATGTTCTTCTGAGATAATTTTATTTACACGCTGAATGGATAAATGCCCGAAGTGCTTTTGTGCATCATTACTGTAAGAAAATTGAAAATCATGGCGATGGTAACCGATCCCTTCGTCATGATTACCCTGAATACAGGTAATATCAAGTTTACGGATAAGGTCTATTACCTCATTGTCCCAACCGGCAAAATTCACTAAGTCTCCCAGGCAATAAATATCATCGGGCTGCTGGTCTTCGATATCTTTCAATACGGCTGTAAGAGCCGGAAGATTGCCATGTATATCGCTGATAAATGCAAGTTTCATACATTAATAATTTACTGTTCAACATTTCTTTTTTTGTTTGCATGTCTATCATCCTGTTATAAGGCATCCTCCATAGTAAACAGGCAAACCACTATTTTTAATCGCCTTTACTGCTTTTCCCAAATCATATTTAATTCTGTAAAAATCTACATGAATTGCTTCGGGATCTATTAATAAAGGTTTGCTTGGATCAATAGTTAACAGCACATAACTTGGTCGCCAGTCTCCATCTTTGGGTTTACCAACAGAGCCGGGATTAATCACATGCCTATTAATCACACAGCCATTTTCTTCAACCTGAATTATGTGATGGTACGGGGCATGTGTGTTTCCCATTAAAAGCATATCTGCATCTGCCAGCTTCAATAATTCAGCAAAATCTTTTTTAGGTGAAAAATGATACATCTTTTCGTTGATACCTTTTGGGCTGCCATGCGTAAGCACTATGCTGAATGATGTTCCATCTTTACCAGTGATCTTCAGGCGAAGGTGTAAAGGAAGTTCAGAAAGAAAGCTACGGTTATCATCAGTTATATGTGAAAGCGTATATTCAATTGCTTCTTTGCCCCATTGCTTTGCTTCAGAAAATGTATATGAAAATGGAAAGAAATGTCTTCCTTCTCCTATACCTTCATCATGATTGCCTTTTATTGTCGGTATTTTTCTCTTACGAATGATTTCAACGACTTCATTATTCCATACATTCTGATTCACCAAGTCGCCCAGGCAGTAAATGGCATTGACTTTTTGCGAATCAATTCCATTCAACACTTCTTCCAGTGCAGGCAGGTTAGCATGTATATCACTTATAACTGCGATACGCATATCAGACTATTTTAAATTTTTCTTTATACATCTTAATACTTCTTTTCACGCATTCAAATGCCTGTTCCTTACCATACATATCGCCCACCTTAACCGTTTTATGTTCCAACGCTTTATACCCTTCAAAGAAATTTTTTAGTTCGTCCATCTGATGCTGCGGAAGATCTTCAAGATTATGTATATGCTCGTAAGCGGGGTCATGTGCTGCGACAGATAATATTTTATCATCAATGCCATTTTCATCTTCCATGTGCATGATGCCTATTACCCGAACATCCAAAATGCAAAGCGGAACAATTTCATAAGAGCACATGACCAGTATATCGAGTGGGTCTCCATCATCAAAGTATGTTTGAGGAACTAATCCATAGTTCAATGGATAGTGCATGGAAGAATAAATAACACGATCTAATTTTAATAAGCCTGACGGCTTATCCAGTTCGTATTTCATGCGGCTGTCTTTGGGAATTTCAATGACAGCTTTTATTATCTCCGGTGCATTATCGCCGATGCTGATATGCCAGGGATGTGTCACTTGCTGGAATTGTTCCATACTGCTACTGGTTTTTAAATGTTTTAATTCCTGCAAAAACTGCATTACTTCCTAATTCTTCTTCTATTCGCAAAAGCCTGTTGAATTTGGCAATGCGCTCTCCTCTGCAACCACTACCTGTTTTCAAATGCCCTGCACCGGATGCAACGGTCAGGTCTGCAATAGTGGTGTCTTCTGTTTCCCCACTGCGGTGTGATATAAAACAGTTATAGTTATTTTTCTTAGCCAGTTCAATGGTTTGGAATGTTTCGCTTACAGTTCCTATCTGGTTTAATTTGATCAGTACCGAATTGCCAACTTTCTGCTGAATACCTCTTTTAAGTATAGCAGGATTCGTACAAAAAATATCGTCGCCCACCAGTTCCGTTTTATCGCCAAGTTTTTGCGTAAGCAGTTGCCATCCCTCCCAATCATTTTCTCCCAAACCATCCTCCAACAGAACAATGGGATACCTGCCCAGCCAGCTTTTCCAAAGGTCAATCATGTCAGAACTGGTCATGTGTTTTTTTGTGGTGTCTTTAAAAAACACGTACTGGCCGTCCTTCCATAATTCACTGCTGGCTGGGTCTAAACACAAGGAAATATCTTTCCCTGGCTGGTATCCTGCTTTTTGAATAGCTTCAAGAATAACCTCTACCGCTTCTTCATTCGATTTGAGATTGGGGGCAAATCCGCCTTCATCACCAACACCAGTGTAGTATCCTTTTGCTTTCAAAATATCTTTAAGTGCATGAAATGTTTCTTCTCCCATGCGTATAGCTTCTTTAAAAGAGGGAGCGTTATGCGGAGCGATCATAAACTCCTGGAAGTCCACATTGTTATCAGCGTGTCTGCCACCATTGATCACATTCATACAGGGAACAGGCAACGTGTATATAGATTGGTTGCAAAACTGCCTGTACAAAGGAATTTTTTTGAATGCCGCAACCGCATTGGCATAAGCAATAGAGACAGCTAATATGCCATTTGCGCCAAGCCTTGACTTGTTAGGCGTGCCATCAAGGTTAATCATCAATTTATCTATCTCATGCTGATCGGTAACACTTTTGCCGACTAATGCTTCATTAATTACTGAATTGACATTATCCACTGCCTTAGTAACTCCTTTGCCATTGTAACGTTTCTTATCGCCATCCCGTAGCTCAGCAGCTTCTTTCTCACCGGTACTTGCACCGGATGGTGAAATGCCACGACCTGTAAATCTATCTTCCAGTTCCAATTCGGCTTCTACGGTAGGATTGCCTCTTGAATCAAGTATTTCTCTTGCGTGAATTTTTGTAATCTTCATGATTTTAACTTTCTTTTCTTTATTTAATAAAATTGTAGGTCGTCTAATATTTAGTTCGCCCAATGTGTTTGCTGATTGTATTCGATTTTTTTAAGCCGTTCTTCAAATTCAAATAGTTTATACAGTATAAAACCAATGTAGTCCTCGGAAGTAATGTTCGCGAGCATACCATGGACTTTCAGCCATGCTTTCATTTTTTCCACTTCCTCTTTTGATATATTATCCATATTCATTATTATAACATTTCAAAATCAGCATTATTTCTTTCGTCTCCCTCTTCCAAATAATTGGGTTCATTTTTATCTTTCCTTCTTTCAAGTCTTTCATTTTCTATCTCTCTGTCCAACTTCCATTCTTTCAAATAATCTGCATCAAAGAGTTTGGGTACAGTCGGCCTTTCCAGACGTTCAATCTTTTTTCTTGTTGGACTAAAGAAGTAGGCGATAAAGCAGGCAAAAGCATAGTAAGAAGTGTATTCCGCTCCGAACAGTTCCATGCCTAAAATGGTAGCCGCAAAGGGTGTATTGGCGGACCCGCCCAACACAGTAATAAAACCCAAAGCGGCAAATAATGGAACAGGCGCATGAAAAACCACAGCTAATACACTTCCTAACGTAGCACCAATAAAAAGCAAAGGGATAACTTCACCACCTCTAAAGCCGAAGCTCAATGTGATTACAACAAAGAGTAGCTTGATCAACCAACTCCACGTATCAACTCCACCAGTACCAAACGCTGATGCAATGCTTACTGCGTTTTGACCCATGCCGGCTACTCCAAGCCCTAAATATTGCTGTGTGCCAAAAACATAATATAGAGCTACAAGGAGTATCCCACCCACAAAAGGAATTACCCATTTAGGAGATATTGATTTATCAATCCAATGCTTTATATATTGCAATAAAAGATAGAATAGGCAACATAGTAACCCCATTATCACACCAATTGCTCCTGCTTTTGCCAGTAGTAAAAGATCAGGCGTAAAATTGCCATTGAACATCGGACGGCTTTGGGAAGAAAAAATGTGTTGGAATTGTGTTGAATGAACACCCCAATAATTACAGGTAAGTGTGCCGACTATGCTGGCGACCATGCAAGGTATAAGGGCATTATAAGGAAACCTGCCTTCCCGAACTATTTCGAGTGCAAAGAAAGCGCCTGCAATGGGAACACCAAAAATTGCTCCGAATGCCGCAGCAATGCCCGAAGTACATACCACTTTAAATTCCGGCTCACTTAATCTAAACAGTTTTGCAGAAAAACGACTAATGCTTGCTCCTATTTGAAAAGTAGTACCCTCACGGCCTGCAGAGCCGCCAAATAGATGTGTAATGACTGTTGTTAGGAAAACGGGAAGTGAAGATCTTTCAGTAACCCCATTACTGGCATCATGAATGTTTTGCAATACAATATTGCTACTGGTTTCACGGAATGCTCTTATGATAAGATATATGACTATTCCAGTAACGGGAAGAAACCAAATAATCTGTGGATGTAATAACCGAATAAGGGTTACTTTGTCAATTGCCCAGAGCAGGAGTGCAATAACATTGCCTATGACAAAGGAGGAAGGTAGTGTCAGAAGTGACCACCGAAGGACTTTTTTGATAACAGACCAATTGCCTGTAAATTGCTGAGTTAATTTCATGCCTACTGAATTAAATTAATTACTTAATCTATCCTGTAGGCGCCATCGTCCTTCTATAAGGCGGTTGATTTGGTGGACACCATCACCATTAGCAAATATAAAAAAATCATTCCATTCTCGGCGGTGTTATCAAAACCGGCATTGTGGCATGGCGTATAACATATTCCGCAACAGAACCTGTGAGCATTCTCCCAATTCCTGAACGCCCGTGCGTTCCCATAACAATCACATCTGCTTCCCATTCTTTGGAAATATTAATAATTTCCTGTTCCGGGAATCCTTCTGGGGTAAAACGCTCAATGTTCTCAACTCCATTGTATAAACGAATAAACTGTTCAATTGTTTTTTCCGCTTCGTTTAATAAAACAGTTCCACTTTGCTGTGGAGTAATACCCAAGTCTGCATTAATCACCTCTTTTGACTTATCTACCACATATAATAGCCCGATGGTAGCCCTCAAACTGTGTGCCAATGAAAAACCAACCTTCGCTGCTTTCATTGAATATGAGCTGTTATCTATGGCTACCAGTATTCTTTTATATTTCATTTCCATAATTATCCAGTTATTTATTTAACAATAGTCATTCCTCCCAAAGTTGAAAACAACCCCACAACAACACTAAGTAATATATACAAAATGAAATAGGTGTAATTCCCTTGCTTGAATAAACTGATGCCCTCGTATGAAAAGCTGGAGAAAGTGGTATAACCGCCGCACAAACCTGTTATAAGGAAAAGCCTCCATTCCAACGTAATCGCCGAATATTTACTGACAAGACCATATAATAGACCAATAATAAAACAACCCGTTATATTGATCAGAAAAGTACCCGCAGGGAAAGTAACATGAACAAGTTTACTTACGCCAAGCTGAACAAGGTAGCGGAATACGCTACCGATACCTCCACCAAGCCATATAATCAGTATTGCTTTCACTCTCTTTTATTTAACGTTATTCAACATCCCAAAATTCGACTTCTTTAAAAATAACAACCTTTTCACGTAAAGAATCCTGGTGCTTTAAAAAAAACGCTTCCAGCTTTTCTCTTTTATCTACTAATTCAACGCACATAGCAAGCTTTGAATTATCACCTTCGACACTGAAAGAAATTATTTTCCCATCGGTCGTGAAACTTGTATGTGTACTGTGAGCAGATGCGTTAATAATCCCTTCTTTTTTTGCTTCCTGAATCAAGTACATGTAGGTAGATTTAGGAAACAACTTACGGAAGAAACTTTTTGTGCCATGTTGTACTTTATGTGCCGGTGCTATATAGATTTCCAGCTTGCCTAAAGAATGATGTTTGACTTTCTTTACCATAATTTTCTGTTTTTGATACGTTTTTGCCTTACCTCATGCAACGTTTCATTTGTATGATGATTTAATTTAGTGACCTTAGAAGACCCAATTCTTTGTGCGTGGTAAATTCCAGAATGACCACTGAAATAGTAAGCAGTAAAACAGGCAACCGCATAGTATAGTGCATTGTCTGCTCCAAACAGCTCTACTCCCATAATTGTACATGCTATAGGTGTATTGGTAGCTCCGGCAAAAACAGCTATAAAACCAAGTCCCGCCATCAGATCAACCGGTGCACCGGTGAGTGTAGCAATAGTGTTGCCCAAAGCAGCACCAATAAAAAACAAAGGCGTTACTTCACCACCTTTGAAACCAGTTCCAAGTGTGATGGCAGTAAACAAGAGTTTCCACAACCAGCTAAAATTTGTAGCACCCCCTTCACTGAAGCAGGATACTATCGAAACGGCCTTGGGATCAGGATTAGTTACACCGAGGCTAAGGTAATCCTGCGTACCTAACACATAAGTAAATACTATGATGGCAAGCCCGCCTATTGCTGGAATAAGCCACTTTATCTTAATCCATCGGTTACTATAATTTTTAATTGTATGAGAGAGTTCAGCAAACATATAGCCCGCCAGTCCGAACGCTACACCACCTATAATCGCCTTGATAAGCAAAACGAAATTGAAATGAAAATAACGAAAGAAAACAACGTCCTTTTCCGTAAAACTAATGGTGTAATGAGTATGATGAATACCCCAGGCAGAACAAACAATATCTGCCAGAACGCTGGCAATAAAGCAGGGCATCAACGCATCGTGCTTTATTCTACCCAATGCCAGCACTTCTAACGCAAAAATAGCACCAGTAATGGGTGTCCCGAACACAGCGCCAAATCCAGCTGCAATACCGGTCATTAACAGGGTTTTAACATCCTCTTCTGACAATTTCAATCTTTTCGCAAAAAATTGAGCAAGGCTGCCGCCTATCTGAACTGCTGTACCTTCGCGACCTGCTGAGCCTCCGAACAGATGTGTGATAACAGTAGTAAGCAATACCAAAGGAGCCATCCTGAACGGGACGCCACCTCCCGGATCATGGATTTCATCCATAATGAGGTTATTGCCGCCTTCGGCATTTTTACCTGAAATTTTATAGACAAAATAGATCAATATTCCCGCAAGGGGCAGAAGGAAGAGGAGCCAGGGATAAGCAAACCGGAAGTTCATGGCCTTGTCTAATAGCCATAAAAAGAGTGCAACGAGTGAACCTACCGTTATTGAAACAGGAAACACTAAACAAGTCCACCTGAAGAGGTAAGAAACAATAAAAACGTGTTCAAAGGAAGTTTTTAGCCTTTTCATTCCTACAAATTATAAATTGAATATTAGATAAATCCAATAATTTGTAGGCGCCATTATCTCAAAAAGATGAGCGGTTCAATTAGGAAGACACCATTTCCTGTTACCGTAAGAATACAAAAATAATATTTTTCTGCCAAAAATTTCTATTTCCCATAGATTTTATGGAAAGAATTAAATATTCCGCAATTATAATCGAATTGTTTCCTCAAACACACTATTTCGTTTATAAAAAGCGACTTTTATCTTATCAAGCAAGAAACTGGCAACAACAACAACAGCAAGAATCCCTGCAATCATCCATGTTGGAACTGAAGCCATCAAGATTCCAAAACATGCCAGCAGTGACGATATTACTATATTGCCGATAGTAACCGTGACTACCAAACGGCTTGGAAGAAAAGACCAAAAATGTTCCCGCACCCGCGTAATGTATATAGTTGCCTGCGCTGAGTAAATGAGGTAAAGAAACATCAGTGTTTGTATTTCGGGGAATGGCAGTTTCAATATTTTAAGTGCCACCCAAAGAATTGCAAATGCAAGTACGAGCCAGCCCGCTGCTAAAATACCGGCAAGTTTGGAAATTGTGTTTACGTTCCACTGCTCCAACGATGGTGAAACCCAAGCATGGTCTGTCCCGAGTGTAATGGTTACAAGGTCATTGAATACTACTATCAACACAATTAAACTCAATGGGACTACAAAATCTCCAGTGACGATATATCCGAATGTCAGCAGCACTGCAAGCTCTATCGTTCTTGTAATTTTAGTAATCGTCCAGGTCATCATTCTGCGGTACACACGCCGCCCGGCATGAATTATTTTCACAATATCCTGAAGACCGGGATTTGTCAGAACTACTTTTGCAGAAGCCTTGGCAACATCGGTAGCTGAATTAACTGCAATGCCGACCTCTGCCTGTTTAAGCGCAGGGGCGTCGTTAATACCGTCTCCTGTCATACCGGTGATCAAATTCAACTTTTGAAGGGCTTGTATGATTTGATATTTTTCTTCGGGATAAACATTAGCGATGCCGTCATAATCAAGCGGGGATTGAAGCGCAGCCGATAAATCACCAATGTGTTCCCCAATATTTAATTTACTGCTGATGACCTTTGCTGTGGCAGGTGTGTCGCCTGTAATCATTAGCAGACGGACGCCTAAGTTCTTAATGGCTTGCACCAGTGTAGCTGCATCTTCTCTTGGTAAATCAGCAAGCGTTAATAAACCACGCACTGTAATGTTTCCTTCAGCGCCAACGGCAACAGCTAAAACTCTGCCGCCATCCGCCGCCATTTCAGCTACCTTTTCTTCTAACTGTGTAGCAGAAGCTGCATATTGTGCCATGACAGTCGGTGAACCGAGTATTACAGTCTTTGCCTTGCCGCCTTCTTCTATGTGAGCTTCGGAAATTTTTTTAATCGGGCTAAAGGGTATGTATTGTTCACAAGCAAACGGAGTAAGAGAACGCTTTTTCAATTCATGCAAAATGGCAATGTCAATAGGATTTTGCGAAGAAGGGTCGCAAGCCGCCGCCGCATAAGCCAGCAGTTCATTTTCGCTACTGCCGGAAAGAGATAATATAGAAGCAATTAAAGGTTTGTTTTGAGTCAATGTTCCCGTTTTATCTATGCAAAGAACCTGCATTGTTGCCGCTTCCTGAATGGCCGTTAAACCAGTAACCAAAACTCCTTCTTTTGCCAATACACGGGCTTCAACGGCATTAGCAACGGTAAAACTTGCTGGCATTGCTACAGGAACAGTAGCAATTACCAATACAATAAGAAACGGCAAAAGCGGAACTATGGCATACCCGTTTAACAAAGCTGCAATTAAAAGTATGACGGCAAGCATAACGTCAACAATTGCCAAATAACGTACTACTGTAAATAAAAGCTGCTGAAGATGACCAGGGGCAGAGGCAACCTTAACGAGTTCGGCAGTTTTGCCAAAAAAGCTGTGCCGCCCCGTAGCCGTTACCAATGCAACGGCTTCACCAGAACGTACAACAGAACCCGAATAGATCGTTTCATTTTCAACACGGGCGACCGATGTAGATTCACCGGTAAGTATAGACTGATCTAATTCCACATTTCCGAGAGTGACCGTGCAATCTGCCGGCACAATATCGCCGGTCTTAATGTGAATATTATCACCAGGAACAAGTTCTCTTGCAGCAAGAAACTTCCAAATGCCATTGCGAAGTACACGAGTGGTGATTTGCAAATGCTTCTTTAGAAAACTCACTACTTTCTGTGCTCTGCGTTCCTGGGTTTCCCCAACAACAGCACTAAAAAGCAGGAGGACTGCTATGATAGATGCCTGGAGAATTTTGCCGAGAAATGCTTCTAATATCAATGCAGCTTCAAGCGTCCATGGTATAGGCCCCCACAGACGTTTTAATAAACCGAAAATAGGGTGAGCAGGTTCTTCTGTGACTTCATTATAGCCAACCTCCGTCAAAGCTGATTGTACTTGATCGTCAGTAAGCCCTGTTAGCCCAACGGCGGCTTCTATACCTTCAGAGTTAGTTCCCTCTTTCGGCTTATTAGTTGGTTGTTCCTGCATTGTTACGTTTTTTTGATATCCTGAAATAAACACAGCACACTACAATGATCAGGATACGTTTTATGATGGAAAAATGAGCACTACGGTTCCTGCAATAATTAAAATTGCGCCGATAGCAGTTTTAAGGGTCAGCGCTTCTCCTAAAAACAAGACTGATAAAACAATTGTCAATGCAACACTGAGCTTATCTACCGGAGCCACCTGCGACACTTTGCCCAACTGTAATGCCTTAAAATAAAATATCCATGACAGACCTGTGGCCAAGCCAGAAAGGCAAATGAATAAAATGTTTTGTTTGGATAAAGTAGTTATGCCTTTGGCTTCTTTCCTTGCAAGCACAATACCCCATGCCACTAATAAAATAATAATAGTTCGTATGGCTGTTGCCAAATTAGAATTTACACCTTTAATGCCAATCTTGGCAAATATGGCTGTTAAAGAAGCAAACAAAGCAGAAAGCAAAGCGTATATCCACCACATATTTTATAAGTTATTCGTGAAAATTTTTTGTTTGAAACGATGGAATATCCACCCGAACAGTGACCCCAATCCAATCCCCAAAACGGCAGGAACTGCAACATCAGATGGATAATGTACACCCAGGTATATTCGGCTATACGCCACCAGCATTGCCCAAAGAAATAGCAGATAGGGTAGCCATTTTATCTTCTGCTCAGTTACAATCGTTAAATAAGTAGCAAAAGCAAACACATTGCAAGCATGGGATGACACGAACCCGTATGTGCCTCCATGGTAGTTATTGACATAGTGAAGCAGATCCCGTAAGCCAGGTTGATGGGACGGGCGCAAACGATGAACAATCGGCTTTAGAATGCCTGATGCAATCTGATCGCTTAGGAAAATTAATGGTATAATTAAAATTATGACCCACCAACTTTGCTTTTTGTATTTATAAATAATAAGCATAAGCAGTAAAGCGTAAAATGGTATCCAACTGAATGTTTCACTTGCAAACCACATCACACTATCTAAAAGAGAAGTATGATGTTTATTTATTTCGAGTAAAAACTTAATATCCCAATCTTTTAAGCATTGCATCATAAGGCATCCATATTATTGTGGTATTTATTTCTAAAAAAAATATTTACGATTATTGCAACAATGCTTCCGATTATTGCTGAAGCGAAAACATCACTTACATAATGAACACCAAGGACTACCCGTGAATAAGCCACAGTAAATACCCATAGCCATATTAAAATATTCAGCCCAATTTTTTCATGAAATAAGTAAGAAAAAGACATCGCTATAACAAATGCGTCCGCAGTATGGCCAGATGGAAATGATGGACTACCGCCTGAGGTGAGCTTAATGATATGGGGGTCATTTACAAAAGGTCTTTGTCTATTAATCAGGTATTTCAATAAGGTCACTACAATGGTATTGCTTATTAATGCCATTGACATTTGACCAGCTTTAATTTTAAGCGTTCTTTTAGTTCTATATAACGCAACACACCATACTGCTACTGTGATTAAAATGGCAGTAACGTAAGCTGTATCAGTAATCGCTATAAAATAAATGTCTAATGATTTTATTCGGTGTTGATTTGTCCACTCAACCATGTGCCTGTCATATCCGATTAGCTTTTGTAAATCCATTTCAAAAAAGTGCTATTTATGTAAGAAAATATCCGACAAAACGGAGCCGTTCGTGCCATTGGGATAACTAATGTTTAAAATGTCTGCAACAGTAGGTGCTATATCTGTTATTGAAACTTTATCACCCGAAGAACCTGCTTTTACTTTCCAACCATACCAGATAAGCGGCACATGGGTGTCGTAAGAATAGCCGCTGCCGTGTGTTGTGCCGCCGGTTGCCGCATAGTCTGCATCAAACCACCCAGGAAGTAATTGTATTGCAATGTTTCCTGAACGTAACGGATGAAGTCCTTTTTTTAAAGCAGTGTTATAATAATCGTTGGCTGTTATTGACAATGCCTCACTTGAATAGACCTTATACACACCTTCTCTTGATTGTAAAAATGTTATACAGGCATTTTCAATTTCTGCTATGTTAACTTTCTTTTCTTTGGCGAGTTGCGTATTCAAATAGAATTGAAGGTTTTCATAATCTAAAATCCACTTTCCATCTCCGAATAATGATGAAATATGATTGTTTAGCTCTTTTTTAATCCCTTTGCTCTTGAATATGCCCCCGGGAATGTTCATGGATTGCATGTAAGCAGGTGTTTCAACTGCACCATGATCGGCAGTAAGAAACAACAAAACGTTTTCTGCTCCGATATACTGATCTATAAAAGCAAGCAGGCGCTCCAATTCCTTATCCAATCTGGCGTAAGTATCCTGGACTTCGATAGATTGAATGCCGAATTGATGTCCCACATAATCGGTAGAAGAAAAACTAATGGCAAGGAAATCTGTATTTTGATTTTTACCCAAATTCTCAGCTTTAATGGCTGCTATTGCAAAGTCAAGCGTCATTGAATTACCAAACGGCGTTTTCTTCAACAACTCATATCCGTTAGCTTCTATTAATGCAGGCAGATTATGAGGGAACCGGTTTTCTGCTTCTCCTTTATAAGCATTTCTATAGGGCGCCCCATTCGGCAAGCCATTGGTATAAGTGCTGATGTCATACAAAGTTATCCATGGCTTCGAGAGATATTTATCCGCTAATTTTTGCTCATTGAAATACTTTACCCATTTAGGAAGGTCGCCCATATAGTAGTCACTGGTTATCCAGTTTCCACTCTGGCTATCGTACCAATAAGCGGCATTAGGGATATGCCCTGCAGGTAATATGCTTCCCCTGTCTTTTAAAGCAATCCCAATTACTTTTGATTTCTTGTTAGTGGCAAGCCTTAATTCATCTGTAACAGTTGTACTCAACAGTCTCCGTGGCGACATTTGACTTTCCTTACCGCTTCCGCCAACACCCTGTACCGTGGTATCTTCTGTAACATACACGCTTTTGTTCAACGATCTTTCATACCAGTCATTTGCAATAATGCCATTGTTTGAAGGTGTTGCTCCTGTATATATTGCTGCATGACCCGGACCTGTATAGGTAGGTACATAAGGGTATTGGGCATTTCGGAATATAAAGCCATTCTTTAACAGTTTGGCAAACCCATTGCTATTAAACTTGTCGCTGTAGCGAAACAAGTAATCATAACGCATTTGGTCAACTACGATACCGATGACGAGTTTTGGCTTGTTAGGTAGCCTACTGATTTGCTGTGCGTTGCTGTATAAAGCCAGTAGCATTAACTCAAGTGCTATTAACCACTTTCTCAGATTGTTTATATTTTTATTCAGGACTATTCTTGTTAACATAGCTAAAATGATTGATTATAACTGAACTGGATATCTATGTGAATTATGTCTGTTCCATTTATATTGATGCGTCCAGTAGGAAACTTTAGTAGATAATATTCCGATTCCGGCAGCAACCAATACATCACTTAAATAATGCTTGTTATTCATCAGGCGGAGCGCTCCCACAGTTGAAGCCAATCCGTAAGATAGATAAGGAACCCATTTATACCGGTAGCCATATTCTTCTGATAACATAGCCGCAGCAGCAAATGCCTGGGCAGTATGACCGGAAGGAAAAGAAGTATATGCGCTGCTATCTGGGCGTAAAATGTGTGACGAAGTTTTTAAAGCAGTAACCGCAGCTATCATCACTATTTCACTCTTAAGTAAAATGACGGATCTGTTTACAATATCTGTTTTGGGTTTCATACCTATTACTTCAAAGCCATAGGTTAACGCAATTGGAGAAAACTGCAAATAATTATCGAGGCTTGTTTTGAACTTGGGTAAATGTTCATTTCGTTCTTCTACTATTTCGTTTTTAATAGATTCCCGTCCATTCCCATTTATAGCAAAACCGAAGCCCACGAGGCACACCGGAATCTTAAGCTGTTTAAAAGTGTATCGCAACGGCCTTATCTTTTGTGTGCTGTCAAAGTTTTTTAAGTTGCTGTCAACACGTTGCGCCATGCCTTCTGCATTACAAGCACAGATAAACAAAAGGATGATATGCGTTCTAATAAAAATCATGACATGTGTTGTTACTTTTTATTTGAATAAATGAGGCGTATGAAGGTTGGAAACACGAGCAGCAGCAAAGGAATACCTGTAACAAATCCGCCGATAACCGCGATTGCCAGCGCCTGTTGCATTTGTGCTCCCATGCCTATGCCTAACGCAAGGGGAAGGAGTGCTAAAATAGCTCCTATGGCTGTCATTAATTTTGGACGGATTCTAAGTGCCAAAGCATAATTGACCGACTTACTCACATCCCCGTTGGAGAGGCGCATATTGTACCGGAACTGGTTAACCGTGAAAATCGCATTTTCAGCAATGATGCCTACTATCATAATGATACCCGTATAGCTGCTTACATTGAGTGGGATATTTGTGAGGTACAAAGCGAATAAACAGCCCGGAATACCTAAGACAGAAATAGCAAGTACCAAAAATGACATAATCCATTCCCGGAACAAGAACAACAACACAGTGAATACAAGTAAGCAGGCAGCGACCAGAATTGTAAGTAATTCTTTAAAGGACTGCTGTTGCTCTGCGTACGCTCCGCCAAAATTGACATAATATGCCGGTGGCAAATTGAGCTGTTTGGAAAAGCTCTCTTTTAGTTCCTTCACAGCACTTCCCAAATCCCTGCCTGAAAGCCGTGAAGTAAGGACAACACAGGATTTCAGGTCTTCACGTTTATAATCAATTTCACCTTTTTCAGTTTTTATATCGCAAAAAAAGGAAAGTGGTTTTAAACTGCCGTCCGGCAAAAAAATCATCTGCTTTTTTATCTTATCAATGTCGTTATCCCGGTAATTAGTAACGCGCAGGCGTATCTTACGCATCTGTTCACCATCCTGGATCTGTCCCACCTGAAGATTGCCCAACATGGAAGCCTGAACCGGGGAAGGTTCTGTTATTGTGGCATTGTCGCCCAATACAATCCCCTCCGTGTACATTTTTAGCTGACTTTGAAAATCAGAAAGAGATATGCCATATTGTGCCAGCTTTACATCATCAGGTAAGATGATTACCGAAGGACCAGCGGATATCATGCCATTGGAAACATCTACCAAGCCTTTGGTATGGCGCATGATACTATCGGCTTTGCGCCCGAGCAATTCTAGTTGCTTTTGATTATCGCCAAATATTTTTACCTCTATAGGGCTAGGTGTGCTCATCAGGTTGCCGAGCAAATCCTGTATGCGCTGCCCAAATTCAATATTCATTACGGGAACAGATGACTGAATGCTCCTGCGCAGGTCACTAATTATATCAGTTGTTTTTTGTTTTCTGTTTTTTTTCAACTGGATCAAATAATCCCCGTAATTGGGCGCTACATTCCTGAAATCGAGCCTTAGCCCGGTTCTGCGGGAATAGCTTTCCACGTTAGGATTAGCCAGGATGATTTTCTCCATTTTCTGGCACAACTGGTCTGTTTCTTCAATGGCTGTTCCACTGGGAGAGAAATAATCAAGTACGATCGTTCCTTCATCCAACTCCGGTAGAAAGCCGGTTTGTAATTTACCAGCAGCAAACCATCCTGCAATAATCAAGACGATGATAAAAGCAAATGCCAACAAGGGTGTTTTATACAGGTTGGTTAACCATTTGTACTTATTTAAACTTTCCTGCTCAGTATGAACATGCGAATGTTTATGTGGTTTGTAACCGATAAGCAAATGCAATACAGGCGTTACAATCCAGGTGGCAAAGAAGGAACAAATCAACGTGAGCTCCATTGTTTTCGCCAGTTCTTTAAAGAAGGCTCCTGCTAAACCACCCATCATAACGAAAGGAAGAAAAATAACGATGGTGCTCAATGAAGAACCTACCATTGCAGGAAACAGATCTTTGATAGCGTCTTTCACTACTTCAAACCTATCCTTGCCAGGATTGTCTTCATGCCCACGATAAATTTGCTCAATGATTACTATAACATCATCAATAAAAAGGCCAACGGCAGCGGCAATGCCCCCCAGTGACATAATATTAATAGTAATGCCAGATAATCCTAATGCTATTAAGGTAAAGCCAAGGGTTATGGGAAGCGTAAGAATGACTACTGTACTTGCCCGCCATGAACGAAGAAAAAGGATAACTACCAGGATGGCAAGCAACAAGCCCTCCAGTATGGTATGCACCACACTGTTAATGCTATCATTTACAAAAGCTGATTGGTTATAATAAGGGCGCAGCTTAATACCTTTGGGAAGTAACTTTCCTATTTCGGCAGCCTTGGCATCCGCTGCATGTGCAAACTGTATCAGGTTAACACCAGGTTGCTTTACCAGGTCAACAATTACGCCCTGGCGACCATTGGCATTGATAATATTAAATTCCGTTTGTTGTTGCAGTTCTACTTTGGCAAAATCGCGTAAGCGGATAAGTCGCTGCGGCGTATTTTTCACTACTACATTAGCGAGTTCTTCCGGATCATTAATGCGGTTGTCAGTTAAAGTGAGATAAAGCCTTCGGAAGTTGGACATTTTTCCATTGGATAGAACATAGTTATTTTGTTTGAAGAGTTGCACCAGGTCATCTGGTTTAATGCCAAATGAAGACATCTTAACAACATCGGGTACAACTTCAAATTCTTTTGTTTTGCCGCCCCGCAGTATAACCGTAGAAATACCTTCGATTTGAGAAAACAGGGGGCGCACGGTGTTCATGGCAAGGTCGCGCAGCCCTATCAGCCCAACGTCTTCATCATCGCTTTCCAGTGTAAATCCATACACAGGGAATAAGGACTGGTTGTAGCCCTCCACAGCTATGTTCGTTCCCGCAGGCAGCAGATTTTTTATTTCATTCAGGCGGCTTTCTATTTGCAATTTTGCATTATCTACATCCACGCCCCAGTTGAAATAAATCTGCACATCTGAGCTACCCCTGCTTGTAACGCTTTTTACTACCGTTACACCTTTTACTCTTTTAACTGCGCTCTCAATAGGTTTTGTTACGGTTATCATCATGCGGTCTATGGGCGTTGAGCCTACATCAGCAATGAGTTTTACTTTAGGGAACATTACTTCGGGAAATAATGCTGTTTGCATTTTACTGTAGGTAAACAACCCAAGCGATACCAGCAACAGCCCGATGAACAGGAAAGGTTTACTGTATTTTTTATAATAATTTCTTTGTTCCATATAACCAGGCTTGTATTTTGAACTTTTTGAAAACAACTATTTCAATATTTTTACCAAAGCCGAATCACTAAGACCATAGTTTCCGGAAATAAGTATCTGGTCATTGCTGTTGAATGTTGGATTTTTTATTTCTACCAAGCTGTCGTTTTGCGCCCCGGCAATTACAGGCACTTTTACAGCCATTGAATCATTTATCAGCTTCATTACCCAAAAACGTTGCATCAGCTCATCGCTTAGCACAGCGCTTTTGGGGAGCATAACAGCGTTACTGTTTTTATAAATAACCAGCTTTGCGGTAGCAATAATGTTTTCCGGTATATATCTGTTTGTTTCGGGTTTAGCCATAAAGGGAATAGTTTGCAACCCTGTGTTAGCCTGTATAATGGGCATTTGCAACCTGGCATTGATATTTGTATTGTCGGGCAGGGTGATGATACATGATGTGTTTGACTGCACGTATTTGCTATATTCAAACGGAATATTTAGCTGGAAATAAAGACTACTGATATCTGAAATATTACAAAGCGCACCACCTTCTGCAACAAAAACACCTGCTTGCGACTGAGGTATAGCAGTAACAACACCGCTCATAGGCGCATATATGTTGATCAATCCGTAATTTGAATCAGTTTCATTGCTATTAAAATTGCCCAATGCTTTACGTTCTTTTGTTTCCAGCGTATAAAGAAGCTGTCCTTTTGTAACACGGTCATTAAAATTGATTTTTACGAAACGTACATAACCTGCCACGGGGGTAGTTACGGTATTGTGCCGCAGGTATTGTGCAGTAGCGGATAATTGTTCGCTCTGCATCATTGTTCCTGTTTGAATGGTGGTTACGCTTACAGTTGAACGGGGCGTAACATCATCCTGGTTGTTTTGCTTGCGGTTGCAGGCGGTAAAGGACGCAATGATCAATATTGAAAAGAGTATAAAACGCATGGTAGCTTTATTTAAAAGATATTTACCAATTCCAGTAATTGTAATTATTTACGGCGATCAGACGATTTGTTTGTAGTGCTATCCGGTTGAACTGCAACGCTGCGTTACTTCGCAACACGGTTATGTAATCTATCACCGAACTTTGTCCATTTGCTATCTGCTTTTGATAGTAACTCAGCAGCGTGTCATAATCGCCGACTTGCTGTTGTATAGATTGTAGCTGTTCATCTATCGAGCGAATAGCTTGCAACAAAGCATTCTTCCGGCTTTCATTTTTCTGATTGAAGAAATCACTGTTGATAGCTGTAGTTTGTTGTAGCAGCTTGGTTCTTTGATCGTTCAGTTTCTTTTGATGACCGTCAAAGAATTTTTGTGTAAACCTGATACCTATCTGCCATCCCAGGCGTTTATATATATCGGGAGCATACACTGCATTTAATCCTGCCGATGAGTAAAGGGACACTACCGGTTTATATTGCGCATCAAACAACTTCTGCGAGGCACTAAGGCTTAAACTATCCAACTGGTATTGCCTTACAAACCCGGAATTATTTACATCGGCAACATTCGATAGATCGAGGTTAATAGCTGCAAGATTCACTATTACAGTGTCTGATATGCCGCAAATGCTATACAAATCGAGTAAATGCATCTTATAGCTATTACGTAAGGCTTGTTTATTCGTTTCCTGTTGTTTCATTTCAATTTCCAGCACTTTATAATCGCCTTGTTTTGCCAGCCCGTTTGCTGACAATTTTTTTGTAATACCTATTTGTTGCCCGATTATATCTATGATATGGCTTACCGCTTCCTGCAGGTGTACATCCTGAAGGCAAAGAATATATTGATCTGTTACCAGCTTTTCCAGTTCATGTTTACTAAGCGTGGAGCTATTGGATAAAACCTGGTTTTGAATTACCGCCTGCTCATTCACTGCATTAGTCCTTTGCTTATTAAACAATGGCTGGTCAAGGGTAAATACGCCTCTGTAAAGCCCGCCATTTGTTGCCGACAAATCGTAACCGTAATAATCTTTAATGGTCTTAGACGGGTTTAATTTAAACCCGGAATTTCCCGGATCATTGGAATACATGGGCGCAAGCAAATAATTCACTTCGGCGCCTACTACGGGTTTGGTGAGCGCAGCAACCATTCGTTGTGCATCTAAATCGTTTGCCTGCGATTGAATAGTGTTTGTTTTTAACAACGGCGAATTTTGAAACGCCTGATTAACAAAATCAGACAGCTGCTTTTGCCCAAATATTTTACCTCCCCACGAGCCTACCGCCAATACAATAATAAATACCAATTTTTTATTCATGATTACCTATTCTTAGATGAACGCATAGCGTATTAAATATCCATGGTGCCATTCAACTTCATACTACAATATGCAGACGTATATTCATCGCAAAACCTATCCCAGGCGGCATTAATACATTGCAGAGCGAAGTTATCAGGGAGATCTTGGAGAATTTCTGGATTTAAGAAAATAGCAAATACAAATGAGGTGCGCCAGCCCCAGAGGACTAAATCTTGTTATTTGTTTGCTGTATAAATTCTTAGTTCAGCGGGTTCATTTTCTCTTTGCGGAACAGCAAGAAAAAGACGATTCATTTCCGGCGAATACAACGAAGTTCCTGCACCTTTTTTCGTTGGGATATTGCCGCCAAGAGAATAATTATCGGGGCCTTTTTGCCTAATAATATCAATAAAGCCCTCACCACAGGATATATAAATCATTGAATCTTTTCGGTTGAAGTAAATGCCGTCTGCATTTTTGTGAATCGGTATATTACCGACAGCTTTCCCGGTTTCTGTATTGAACACTATAAATTTGCCAGGCTCACAGGCAACAAAAAGCCGATGATTAACTTTGTCTAATGCCATCGGCACATTTTCGCTTGATTCTGTCACTGTCCATTCTGCCACTACCTTGTTTGCCAATCGGTCTATCACTTCAATCACATTTTTTGAGGGAATATTGACATATATACGGTTGCTGTCCAGTTCAAATTGTTTGGGGAAATCTGCTAAGGGAATTTGCCCTGTAATTTTATCATCTTTGCAATTAATAATCCCCAAAGCTCCAAATGATTTGCCGACCCCAACATACATTTGTTTGGTAACAGCATCATACCGGAGATTATTACATTTTTCCCTGAATGAATAAGACATGACAGGCTTGTATGTAATCGCATCTAATATGGTTACTTTTCCATCGCCAGCAGTTGAAACATACAGGCGGTTTGTTTCTGGGCGATAAACAATCCATTTAGGTTCATTCAAGCCTGGTATGCTGGTTAGTAGTTTACTGTTTTTAAAGTCTATCACTTCAAGCGTATGGTTATCCTCGGCAGCTAAAAATAAGCGTTGTCCTGCAACATCTATATCCATAAGATCAAAACCACCTTTGACATTATCCAGCTTAATCGACGATATAAGCGAAAGTGAACCATGCGTAAGGGTTGAAGGCTTACCTTTAGGAATTTTGACTGTATTGCCCGTATTGCTGCCATTACAGGCAGATAAAACTATAACGGAAAAGACTAAAAAGCTGAGCGAAACAGAAACGTCGAAAATTTTCATCTCCAATAATATTTAAGTGAACAACTTATTTCCAGATAAAGTTGTACACCCAATGTTGGAGAATTTCTGTATTTCAAAAGGCAATGGTAAAAATGTGCACAGAGGCTTTAAAACTATAGCTAATTTCCCAACTATTACGATCGCAAATTTCTTTAGCGATGGCTAAGCCTAAACCACTACTCCGGGCATCCGTTGAATTTTTTCTGAACCGCTCAAAGACTGTATGGCCGTCCAATGCTTTCTCTGCGCCGGTATTGGCGATTGATAAACTGTTTGCTTCCAGTTTGATAATGATTTCTCCGTTTTCGATATTATGCCGAATTGCGTTCAGTAATAAGTTGTTGATCATTATTTCTGCAAGCACCTTGTTGGCGTTTAGGCTTATGATGTTTTTGAAATCCATTTCAATAGTCAGCTTTTTGCTTTCCGCTTGCTCCGTAAAATAGGGAATTACCTCCTTGATAATATCGTTGACTCTTACCGATGAAACGTCTGCGAACTGGTTGTTTTCTATTTTAGCAAGTAGCAAAAGGTTTTTATTGATGCGGGTAAGCCGCGACACCGATTCGTATAACGAATGCAAAATAATAACTTGGTCTTTTCGTAGCGAATTGTCTTGCAATAACAAATCTAATTTAGATTGAAAGACCGCTAACGGTGTTTGTAATTCATGCGAAGCATTTTGCGTGAAAGTTTTTTGTGTAACATAAGATTGAAGACTATGTTGTATGAGCTTTGTAAGCCTGCTGTTTAACTGGCTAAACTCCGTAACCTTTGTGTGCGAGAATCCAGGTGCGTTGTGAAGTTCTATGTTAAACTGCTCTATTTTATGCAGTGTATCATAAAAGGGTTTCCAAAGCCTATTGGACACAAACAGTGTTATGAAAAAAATGACCAAAAGCAGCACAAACAATATCCCTATGTAAATCCAGACAATAGTTCTTATCAGATCATCCGATTCCACAAGGTTGAGCCGGATCATCAGTACAAAAGGCTTTCCTTCAATGGCAACGTCTTTATACAAAACACGATATGGCTCCCATTCAGGAACTAAAGCATCATAAAATACTTGTTGAATAATGCTGTCTTTAGGACTGGTTTTAACTGTATCAGGTAAAATACGCGTATCCCTGTTAAACTGATTCCAAACAGGTATATCACTGATGTGAAGAGACTTCCGGTTATTGGTTTCAAATTCGTCTCTTCGTAATAAAATAGCCTCGTCCACATCATCCTTGTACAACTTTTCCATTGTCCAGTAAATGAATGGAGCGCTTAGCAACAGAATGACAGTGGCAAAGAATGAGTAGTATAAAAGTGTCTTGTTAAGTAAACGGTTCATGCTTCCCATTTATACCCCATGCCATAGGTAGTTTTTATATAATTTTTACATCCTGCTTCCGTCAGTTTCTTTTTCAGGTTCTTTACATGAGAATATACAAAATCGTAATTATCCAGCATGTCAGCCATATCGCCTGACAGGTGTTCCGCTAAAGCTGCTGTAGAGATGGTCTTATTTTTATTCCCGAGTAGGAATAATAAAAGTTCAAATTCCTTTTTAGTCAGTTGTACCAACAGATTATTCACCCTCACTGTCTTTGCCAATAAATCAACATTCAGTTCGTTTACTTGAATGCTATTGGTACTGCCGAAATGCTTTCTCCTGATAATTGAATATATTCTTGCACCCAGTTCGGACAAGTGAAAAGGTTTGGGCAAGTAGTCATCAGCTCCCAGCTTCAGCCCGGTTATTTTATCTTCAATAGCATCCTTTGCGGAAATGATAATAACGCCATCCTGCTTATTTTCTTTACGCAGCGCCTCCAGTATTTTCAAACCATCCCCATCTGGCAACATCAAGTCAAGCAGAATACAGTCATAGTCATAAATACCTGTTTTAGATATGGCATCATGATATGTTGATGCAAATTCACAAACATAGCTTTCCCCCTTTAAGTAGGTAGCAATGTTTTCGGCAAGCTCTTTTTCATCTTCAATGATTAATATCTTCATCTCGCAATTTAACTGTTCAATGTTGTAGAATTTCTGTATGACCATCGTGGGCAGATACAGGCTTTTCTGCTGCAAGCTTCAGTTCCAGCCAACTCAGTTCAACAAAATAATCTTCCCTGGCAATGTTAGCTGCTAACTGTTGGAGCGCTTTAATATGATCCTTTAGACCCGTCAAACCGTGCTTTTATCCGAAATTACTAAATACAGTGCAGCTCTTTAAGTGTTTAGGAGCAATTGCAGTGTAAACTTCAACAAATCACATTAAAAATATACCTTTGCTCCAAAATATTCTTGAAGCGTTTTTGCTTTAAGTCCCGCACTGAAACTTAGGAACTTTCAAATGGCAATGGGACATAAGTGGAGAACGCTCATGCTACGGCGTGGGCGCACTTATCGTTGCCAGGTTTCCTAAGACCTCAGTGCGGTGAGTTGTTGCCTGCGCTATTTTTTTTGCCGGGCTGCAAGTGGAAGGTAAATTTTAAAATCTGTGTATTATGACTTCTGCCAACAATTATCCGGGCTTTAATTACCCCGCCTCGCAATTGTCCAAATTCCTTGCTGCAAGCGACTTCTTCACTATTATGCTTAAAAGCGGTGATATTGTTCATTTTACTCCAAAAGATGTGGTTGCTTTTCAGAGATGGCTATTAGATAATAAGATTCAGGACATCAGATCAGAAGAAGGCTGGATCATTAATAGGAATGCCACTTGAAACAATTTGTATCTTATAATGCAAAACATCATTTCAAGTGGCTTTTAGTGCAGTCTTTTTACTTCGCATTAAACGCTTTCAGTTTCTCACTGAGTTCAGTAAGCCCTGCTTTAGTTAGATAATCATCAGCAATTACATGCAGTTCCTGCAAAGCTTCCTGCGGAATACTTTCCAGCAAGGCAGACGATTTATCATCATCTTTTGCTGTTAATCCACGTTTGAGAACGCTATGCAATAACAATACATTTTTTCGGGAGATCCTCATGTCGATCTTCACTGTTTCATTCATGCCGGGGATACTGAGAATCGTATCATACACTTTGGCTACATCACTTGTTGTTAGCATAATCACACGGTTTTAATTTAAGTAAATACTTACTGCACAAAAGTAAGTAACAGCACTATCCGTATCCTCATCGAAATATGATGAGGATACGTGAATGCCATCTTCAAATCCTTTTTTTGAAAAAAAAGTTCACCGCAGGCTTTTGCTCAATAAAATATATCCGGACAAGGCAGCTATTATGGATGCAATTAAAATAGAGATTTTTGAAATGTCAATTAGGGCTTCATCGGTAAACGCTAACATTGTTATAAATATAGACATAGTAAATCCTATTCCACCTAAAAAACCAACGCTAACAATTTGTTTCCAACTCAGCTCTTCAGGTAAAGAACAGATGCCGAATAATGTTCCAGCAAGTGTAAATAAGAATATACCCAATGGCTTACCTAATAAAAGCCCAGTTATTATACCTGCGCTATTGGCATTTGTTAAGCTATCTGAAATATTTCCTTGCAACATTATGCTGGTGTTTGCCAAAGCAAAGAGGGGCAGTATTATAAACGCAACAGGTTTATGAAGGTTATGTTGTAAAATGTAAGATGTAGATTTTTCATTGCCGTTACCAAAAGGTATTGCGAAAGCCAGTAACACCCCCGATATGGTCGCATGTACTCCTGAATGCAGCATAAAATACCACATAGCTGCTCCTCCGGCTAAATAAGGTATAAGGTTGCGTATTTTAAGGCGATTAAGCGCTAACAAACTTAGCCATATTCCTAATGATACCAGTAAATTCGTCCACAAAATGGTCTTCGTATAAAAAATAGCTATGACTATTATCGCACCTAAATCATCAATAACCGCAAGCGCCATTAAAAATATTTTTAAGGACGGCGGCACTCTGTTTCCTAACAATGAAAGGATACCTACTGCAAATGCAATATCTGTCGCCATCGGAATACCTGCGCCTGCCTGTGCTGGTTTGCCATAGTTAAAAAGAAGGAATATTAAAGCAGGCAACACCATGCCTCCTAATGCCCCAATAGCAGGGAATGCAGCATTTTTGATTGAAGACAGTTCGCCATGATAAATTTCCCGTTCTAATTCCAGTCCGATAAGCAGAAAAAAAATAGCCATCAACCCGTCATTAATCCAATGGGTTATACTATGCCCGGCAATGTTATGTTGCCACAGCGAAATGTAAGCAACCGATGAACCTGTGTTAGCCAGAATAAGTGATAATGCTGTAGCGAATATTAGAATAAGCCCGCCTGCTTTTTCGCTGTAAAAAAATTCATTGAAAAGTTTACTTAATGTCATCTCAGTTTTATATCCTTTTTATACCCATTAGTCTTTATTGTAAAGACCTTTATATTCAATTACAGTTAGCAAATTTACGATTTCATTATTTGTATCTAATGACACCTTTATCATCCAACCTTCACCAAAAGGGTCGCTGTTAACCAGTGTTGGTTCTTCCTTTAAACGGAGATTGATAGCTGTTACCTTTCCATTGACTGACATAAACAAATCGCTTACTGTTTTTAATGCCTCTATGGTTCCAAAAATTTCATCCTGCCTGTAGCTGTTGCCAATATTGGGAAGGTCAACGTACACAATTTCACCCAATTCACTTTGAGCAAATTCGGTTATACCAATTGTGCCTGTATTGCCTTCTATCCGTAACCATGTATGTTCTTTATGGTATTTCAGCTCTTCGGGGAAGTTCATATCAATTGTTTTTTGTGTTTAGTTAATAACCTTTTCTAAGCATGTCTGCATACGCATCAGGTAAAGGGCTATTTTCTACTGCTTTAGCAGCTTTCTCTACATCATAATCAAATCGGATAAATTCTACCTGCATACTGTCTTTATCGGATACGTTGCTATTGTTGTTGATGTGCAGCATTACATAACCACCCTGCGGACTACCGTCTTTTGGTTTACCTACCGACCCTATGTTAATGGCGTGGCGGTATCGTGTTTTATCTTCTGTTGTTTCCGGTATTGTGCGGTGATAGGGTTTGTGTGTATGACCAAAACACATGATGTCTGCATCGGCATCGTGCATGATGCGCAACAAGCTTTTTTCTTCTCTGTCTTCAAACAGGTATTCGTTTATTTTTCGTGGGCTGCCATGTACTAAAAGCAAGTTCAGCTTGTCTTCGTTTAGCTGGTATTCCACTTTGATGTGTGCTGGCAAGGTGCGTAAGTATGCCCTTTCTACGGGTTTCATTATTTCGTTGGTGTAGGAAATGGAAATGTTGCCATTGGTTTTTTCGTGATCGGTTTTGTAGGCACATCCGCATTCTTTGCTCATACGCCCTATGCCAAAATCGTAATTGCCTGCAATGGTGGGTATTCCCCGTTTTTTTATTTCGTTTACTACTTCGTTCGCCCATATATTATACCCTACCAGATCGCCTAAACAATAAACAGCATCGGGCTTACGGTTGTCAAGGTCTTTAAAGAACGCCTCCAATGCAGGAAGGTTGGCGTGAATGTCGCTGAATAATGCAATCTTCATTTTTTATTATTTTACTGTTTTCAGATAATATTTTTTACGAAGCCAGAATGCTACGTTCACCAATCCTATCAGCGCCGGTACTTCTACCAGCGGACCTATAACACCGGCAAATGCTTGTCCACTATTAATGCCAAATACACCTATTGCCACTGCTATTGCCAATTCAAAATTGTTGCCTGCTGCGGTAAATGCTATGGAAGCGTTTTTAGAATAGTCTGCACCCAATGCTTTGCCTATAAAGAAGCTGGTTAAAAACATGATAAGAAAGTAAACGGCTAACGGTATGGCTATACGTATCACGTCTAAGGGTATCTGTACGATCAGATTGCCTTTGAGACTGAACATGACAATGATGGTAAAGAGTAATGCTATGAGCGTAACGGGTGATATAACTGGTATAAACTTTTTGCTGTACCATTCTTCCCCTTTGAGCTTTACCAAAATAAAACGGCTTAGTACACCAGCTGCGAAGGGAATACCTAAGTAGATGGCTACGCTTTTGGCTATCTGTGTAATGGTAATGTTTACATCAAAGCCTTTTAGCCCGAATAGGGGCGGCAATACGGTTATAAACAGGTAGGCATATACGCTGTACAATAGCACCTGGAAAATGCTATTGAGTGCTACCAGCCCTGCTGCATATTCCCTGTTGCCTTCTGCCAGTTCGTTCCATACGATAACCATTGCAATACAACGGGCTATGCCTATCAGTATCAAGCCAATCATATATTCGGGATAACTATGTAAGAACACTACTGCCAATATGAACATGAGAACGGGGCCGATTACCCAATTGAGTAATAGCGATGCTCCCAACACTTTTGTGTTTTTAAATACTTCGCCTATTTTCTCGTAACGTACCTTAGCCAACGGTGGATACATCATAAGTATTAAGCCTATTGCCAAAGGGATATTGGTTGTGCCGCTGGAATAGGAATTAATGAAATTGGGAGCGGCGGGTATGAAGTACCCTATTGCCACCCCCAACGCCATTGCAGCAAATATCCATACGGTTAAATACCGGTCAAGGAAACTTAGTTTTTTTCTGTCGTGTGCCGGGGCACAGTTGTTTGCTGACATGCTTTTGTGTTGTGGTTTTATTATTATTTACAGCAATCCGTGCCGCAGCAGCTTTTCTTTTCTTCGGTTGGTTTTTCTGCATATACGGTTACGCTGAATATGCCTGTAGCTCCTGTTTTGAATTGTTGCAGTTCTTCCGCTTTGAGATAGTTCCCTAAAATATCATCCGGTATCACAATTGCTTTTTCTTTTTGCAGGATGATATTGGTAAAGCCATTGCTTTGTATCAATTCAAAATAAACGTCTTTCTGTATAGCCCCTGCTACACAACCAGCATACATTTCTGCCGCTTCCTGTAAGGCTTTTGGGAGATTGCCTTATAACACCACATCGGAGATACTGAAATGTCCGCCGGGCTTTAATACACGATAGATGTCTTTTATTACCGCATCCTTATTGGGTACAAGGTTCAACACACAGTTGCTTACTATTACATCGGCTGTATTGGCTGTTACCGGTATATTTTCAATATCACCCTGCCTGAACTCAACATTGTTGTAACCCAATTTTTCTGCATTGGCTCTTGCTTTGTCAATCATTGCCAGGGTAAAGTCTATACCAATGATTTTACCTTCTTCTCCTGCTTCCGCCCTTGCTATAAAACAGTCATTTCCTGCACCGCTGCCTAAGTCTATTACGGTGTTGCCTTTCTTTATTTTGGCAAATTGTGTTGGCAGGCCGCAACCTAATCCTAAGTCTGCATCAGGATTGTACCCGTTCAACTGCGTGTAATCATCACTCATGATGTTGTACACTTCGGTACTGCAACAAGTGGAACCGCAGCAGGATGCTGCGTTGGTTTCCTTTTCCTGTAAGGCTATTTCACTGTATTTCTGCCTTACGATTTCTTTTAATTCTTGTTCTGTTTGCATAACTGAATTTTGTCGTTATTATTTCGTGATATTACGATGGATATAATTAAAAAAAATCAACAGCAATCGCTTCCAGCTTCTTTGTAGCTCTTAAATATGTCGTTTAACAATACCTGGGCTGCTTTCCATTGTTTTTCATCAATACAATAACAGATCTTTACACCTTCTACCTCTCCTTTAATCAACCCCGCGTGTTTTAGTTCTTTCAAGTGTTGTGAAATGGTACTTTGTGACAGGGGTAATTCGTCTACTATATCCCCACAAATGCAAGCCCGTCTCTTAATGAGTATCTTAAGAATGGCTACCCGCGCAGGATGCGACAATGCGTTAGCAACCTTTGCTATGGTATTGTCTTTTATTGAAAACGCTGATGATTTCGTTGCCCCCATGTCTATAATTGTATCGCAATATTACGATACAATTATTTAAAAACAAATTTTTTGTCTCAAGTCATAAATGATTCCACATCCTCATTAAAATATGATGAGGATAGGTGAATGCAATACCACCTGTTTAATTTCGCATCGAAGAACTGAATGTGTATTTGAAAAAGTGTGGTTATGGATTTCAGGAACAAAAGGCTTTCCGTTAGAGAAGCCAAAGAAATAGACTTAGTGTATTTCCTGTCAGGTTTAGGTCATGAACCTGCTAAAATCAGGAACAACGATTATTGGTATTTTTCACCACTTCGGGATGAAAAAACGCCTTCCTTCAAAGTCAACCGAAGGTTGAACCGCTGGTACGATCATGGCCTGGGCAAAGGTGGTAACCTTGTTGATTTTGCCATGCTGTATCACGGCTGTACTGTTTCCGAATTACTACAGAATTTAAGCGGTAATCTTTCCCTTCAAAAGCCCTCACTTCAGCAGTCTTTTACCAGATCCGAACCTAAGAACCAAATAAAGATTTTAGGGGATTTCATACTTTCCTCGACTGCCCTTTTACGTTACTTGCAGCAACGCCGCATACCTGTTGAAATAGCTGACCGCTATTGCCGGGAAGTTCGCTACGAACTCAATGGGAAAGTGTATTATGGAATTGGCTTCAGGAATGACCTCGGAGGCTTTGAAATACGCAATCCTTACTTCAAAGCCAGCAGCTCGCCAAAGGGCATCACCACCTTCGATAACAGCACCGGTGAGGTTATCGTTTTTGAAGGCTTTACAGACTTCCTTTCCTTCAAGGCCATCCATCAACAAGACCCCGAAGACCGCTTTGATTTTGCAGTGCTGAACTCTGTATCCTTCTTTGAAACTGCACGCCTTTTTTTGGAAAAACACAATGCCATCCGGCTGTATCTGGACAGAGATACTACCGGACAAAATTGCAGCCGGTATGCACTTTCTCTAAGCAGTAAATACAAGGACGAAAGTAGCCTTTATCAAAACCACAAGGATTTCAATGACTGGATGGTGAATTTCGGCAAGCAGCAGAAGAAACATCAAAAACAGAAATTGAAATAAGTAATAGCAGAACTATAAGAGCCGCTTTAGCTTCTTTAAAGTGCTGTAGCCTCTTATACGCTTTAGAGCCTTTCAATGTCTGAAAGAGGTTCTAAAAGCTGAAAGATTGCAACTTTCCCGCAATCGGCCAGATGAACGGTTGTTAAACAACCGGATCTGGCTGCCCATCACTCGGAACTCGTGGGCAGGGCGTATAAAATGTGATAATGAGTTTGAAAACGTGAAAATGAACAGTGATGAAAGAACAACATTCAAACAGAACACGCATTGTCGGGTTGCGTCTGACACCCGATGAGTATGCAAAAATCGAAAAGAAATGGAAGGCTTCTACCTGTCGTAAGCTGAGCGATTATATTCGTCACAGCCTGTTCGATAAACCTATTGTAACAACCTACCGCAGCAGCTCACAGGATGACTTAATGGCAGAACTCACCCGCCTTCGCAGCGAGCTAAATGCAGTCGGAAATAACTTCAATCAGGCTGTTAAAAAGCTTCATACACTCAGCCAGATTGCTGAGTTTAGAAGCTGGCTGATAGCGTATGAAGTGGAGAAAAAAATCCTTAACAATAAGGTAGATGAGGTTAGGAATAACGTAAAAAAAATACTGGAAATATGGTTGCAGTGATCAAGCCCGGCCACTCCATGCACCGTATTTTCAACTACAATGAGAACAAGGTTAAAGAAGGTGTAGCAGAGTGCATCGGAGCAGAAAATTTTCCGCTGAATGCAGATGAAATGAGCCTGAAAATTAAGTTGGGCTATCTGCTGAAAAGGATGGAACTGAGAGAGAATGTTAAACGAAACAGCGTACATATTTCCCTCAATTTTGACCCTTCGGAAACACATTTGAGCAAGGAAAAACTGATGGGAATTGCCAATGTCTATATGCAGAAATTAGGCTTTGGCGAACAGCCCTATCTTGTTTATCAGCACCATGACGCAGGCCACCCGCATATCCATATAGTCACTACTAATATCCAGTCTAACGGCAATCGTATTGACCTGCATCACCTCGGCATTCGCAAGTCAGAACCCGCAAGAAAAGAGATTGAAAAAATGTTCGGTCTTGTAGTGGCTGATGCCCATGCAAGAAGTGAGGCCTTCAGGTTAAAATCTATTGAAGTAAAGAAGGTGCAATATGGGCGTACAGAAACAAAAAGAGCCATCACCAATGTATTGGATGCGGTACTGCCAAAGTACCATTACACCAGCCTGCCGGAGCTGAATGCAGTATTGAAACAGTACAATGTACTGGCAGATCGTGGCAGCGAACATTCAAGAATTTTTCAGGGTGGCGGATTGGTTTACCGCATATTGGGCGAGGATGGAAAGCCGGTAGGCGTACCGATAAAAGCCAGTGACTTTTATGCTAAGCCCACACTGAAATTTCTGGAAGAAAAATATATCCTGAATGATACCAAACGACAGCCTTTTAAAACCCGTGTAAAAAATGAGATAGACAGGTTGTTTATTGGTAAAACGCCAACGCTGGACGAACTGGTAAAGCAGCTTGAAGGAAAGGGCATACATGTTGCCCTGCGTCAAAATGATGCCGGGTTGATATACGGCGTAACCTACGTGGATCACCAAACCAAAAGTGTCTTCAACGGAAGTGCATTAGGCAAGCAATACAGTGCTAAAGCCGTACAGGAAAGATGTGGTTTCAAAGAAGCCGTGAAACCTGACTTACGACCTCAGCCAGCTCAAAAATCCGGTACTACCTCTCTGCCTACACAAACTGCCAAGCCTGACATTACCCCCGTTCTCCAGGGCACTAATACGGTCCCGGTTACAATATCCACCGGCAGCATACTCGATTCCCTTTTACAACCCGAACAGGCGGCTGATTATATACCCGGACAACTAAAGAAAAAGGGCAGAAAAAAGAGAAAGAGAAAAAACATATCCAATAACCAATAAAATTTAAAACAATGGCTGTACAGACAGGTGAAAATGAACAGGCGCTGAGGAAAATTCTGGACATGACCAGGTTGATCAGTATCGTTATTTTAGTGATACACTTCTATTATTATTGCTATGCCGCATTCCAGGAATGGGAGTTGAGCAGCACTTTTAGCGACCGTATTTTAGGCAACATTTACCGGACAGGTATATTCAGCAACTTCGTTAAAAGTAAGCTGATTGCTTTAGGCTTTCTGGTGATCTCCCTGCTCGGAGCCAAAGGCCGGAAGGATGAGAAACTGAACTATAAAACTGCCTTTGCTTATCTCATAACGGGGTTGTTACTTTATTTTGCCAGCTACCTTTCCATGATGCTTCAATTGCCTGCACAAGAGAAGGCAATTGTTTATGTAAGCATCACCGCAATAGGCTTTTTGCTGGTACTTTCTGGCGGCACATTGCTCTCCCGGATCATTAAAAGTAGGCTCAACAACAAGGACATTTTCAACAAAGAAAACGAGACGTTCCCGCAGGAAGAACGTTTACTGGAGAATGAGTTTTCTATTAACCTGCCGGCACGCTATCACTTAAAAAATAAGGTACGCAATAGCTGGATAAATATTATCAATCCCTTCAGGGCGATTATGGTATTGGGTACGCCGGGAGCAGGTAAATCCTATTTTGTTATCAGGCATGTGATAACCCAACATATCCGTAAGGGATTTACAATGTTCGTGTACGACTTTAAGTTCGACGACCTTTCAAGGATTGCCTACAATTCCTGGTTGAAAAACAAGCACAGATACGCCAAGCCACCAAAGTTCTATGTGATCAACTTTGACGACTTAACAAGAAGCCATCGGTGCAATCCGTTGGAGCCATCAGCCATGACCGATATTACAGATGCTGCTGAATCTGCACGCACCATTTTAATGGGATTAAATAGAGAGTGGATAAAGCGTCAGGGCGATTTTTTCGTGGAATCTCCAATTAACTTTCTAACTGCTGTTATATGGTATCTGAAGAAATACAAGGACGGAGAATTTTGCACATTACCGCACGTCATAGAACTGATGCAGGCAGACTATGACAGCCTGTTTACGCTGTTCAGAACAGAAGCCGCCAAAGAGTGTGAGGTATTGATTAATCCCTTTCTGAATGCTTATTTGAATGACGTAATGGAGCAGCTTGAAGGACAAATAGCCTCTGCAAAAGTAGCTATGGCAAGGCTTTCTTCCCCTCAATTATACTACGTTTTATCCGGCAATGATTTCAACCTCGATGTAAATAATCCTGACGATCCAAAAGTAGTTTGCATGGGCAATAATCCGCAAAAGATACAGATCTATGGAGCAGTGCTTTCCCTTTATGTAACCCGTCTGGTGAAGCAGGTCAATAAGAAAGGTAAATTGAAAAGCAGTTTAGTTTTTGACGAGTTCCCAACTATCTATTTGAACAACATGGATAGCCTAATAGCCACTGCAAGGAGCAACAAGGTTTCCACCTGCGTAGGCATCCAGGATTTCAGCCAGCTTCGCAAAGATTATGGCAGGGAACAAGCAGATGTAATTATGAATATCACGGGCAACATCGTAGCTGGTCAGGTCACGGGCGATACTGCAAAGCAGCTCTCCGAACGCTTTGGGAAAATCATGCAGGACAGGGAAAGTTATTCCATCAACAGCGGAGACACGTCTATAAGTCGCTCAAAGCAACTGGAGGCTGCTATACCCCCGTCAAAAATATCGGCATTAAGTTCAGGCGAGTTTGTGGGCATGGTGGCTGATGATCCCGATAATAAAATAGATCTGAAAGCCTTCCATTGTGAAATTATCAACGACCATGAAGCACTGAAACGAGAAGAAGAAAGTTACAAGGAGATTGAAGTGATCCGCAAGTTGGATAACGGCATGGTACAGCGTAACTATTTCCAGATAAAACAGGATATACAGGACATTATTCAATCTGAAATGGAGCGATTGCTTAATGACCCAGGATTAGGCCATCTGGTAATCAAGAAAGGATAAAACTTTTCCATCAACCTAACCAAATTCTCAAAAAAATGTTATTACACTTAAAATGTAACGGTAGTTACATTATATTTGCAACATGAATAAATTAAATGCCTGGCTGCTATTGACGTATAAAGTACCGCCAGAACCGTCTAAACACAGGATTGCCTTATGGCGAAAATTGAAAGGGTTGGGTGCTGTATATCTGCAAAACAGCATTTGTCTTTTGCCTAATACAACAGAACATATCAAGCAGTTAAAGCTGATAGAAAACGATATTGCTAAAATGGATGGGGAAAGTGTTTTGTTAGAAACAGTTGCCTTAGACAAGACACAGGAACAAAAAGTCGTCAACAGGTTTAAATCTGATAGGGATGAAGAATACAAAGAGTTCTTAGGAAAATGCGCTGACTTTGAGGCCGAGATTAAAAAAGAAACCAAAGCCAAACATTTTACCTACGCAGAACTGGAAGAAAACGATGTTGATTTAAAGAAGCTGGAAACATGGCTTGAAAAGATTAAAAGGTTAGATTTCTATGGTGCAACGCTTGCAGCTACTTCAATAGAAAAATTTAAAGAATGCCAAAGAATACTCGATGATTATGCTCAAAAAGTGTATGACGCCCATGATGAAAATCACTAACTGGAAAAGGCTAATTACAGATACATTGACCAGGTTAGAAAAACTTGTCTGGCTTCATTTGGGCTGGGTCATTAGTGGGCTGTTACTTCTTTGGGTTATCATCAGTTTATACAAAAGCTATTCATAATACAATGTCGAATAACATAAAAAAAGCATCGTGGCATTTTATTCTCCTATTTGGTATTATTAGCATGTTCGGCGATATTACTTACGAGGGTGGCAGGAGTATTGCTTCACCTTATCTTGCCATTTTAGGCGCAAGTGCGGCAGTAGTCGGGCTGGTGAGTGGTTTAGGCGAATTTGTCGGCTATGCGTTTCGCCTGTTATCTGGCTATGTAGCTGCTAAAACAAAATCATATTGGGCCATCTCTTTTATCGGATATGGTTTGCTCGTATCAATACCATTGCTTGCACTTGCAAACAATTGGCAGTTGGCAGCATTTTTTGTTGTTATGGAACGTTTTGGTAAAGCCGTCAGATCTCCTGCAAAAGATACCATGCTTTCCTTTGCCACATCTAATACAGGCAGAGGGTTTGGGTTTGCAGTGCATGAGTTTATAGACCAGATCGGCGGCATTATTGGACCTTTACTCTTTTCAGCGGTTTTCTTTTTACATGGCACATACAAGCAAGGGTTTACGCTATTGTGGATACCTGCAATACTTACACTTGTGTTTCTATTCACAGCAAAGATTAAAGTGCCTAATCCCGAAGCACTTGAAGAACATCATGTTGAAGAACAGAATACTTCGTCACCTACAAAAAAGCTGCCTGCAAAGTTTTGGTGGTATATGTTGTTTTCATTTCTAAGCGTATTAGGCTTTGCCAATTTTCAGCTTATAGCTTTTCACCTGAAGGTTAATACCATAATCACCGATGTGCAAATTCCTTTTTTCTATGCTATTGCTATGGGTGTGGATGCGGTAGCCGCTTTGCTGGTAGGTAAGATATACGATAAAAGTGGGCTAAAAGTCTTAATCCTGCTTCCGCTCTTATCTGCTCCGATTGCATTCCTCACGTTCACGTACTCGTTCAATTTAGTATTAGCGGGTGTGGTGTTATGGGGCATTGTAATGGCTATTCATGAAACCATCATGAGAGCCGCCATCGCTGACATGGTAGCAAGGAATAACCGGGCATTTGCTTATGGCATTTTCAATACTGCTTATGGCTTAGCATGGTTCATGGGGAGTGCCGCCATTGGTTGGCTCTATGAAATAAGCATCGGCTCCATTTTATGGTTTATTTCCTGCATTCAGGTTTTATCGGTACTGTCATTTTTATTCCTCAATAAACAACTCAAAAAAAACGCATTATGAAAGTATTAAGTTGGAATACGCTTTTCGCCGGTATTGATACGGCCAGCGCAAAAAGAAGAGCGTTTCAGATAGAAGTCATCAACGACTTGAAACCAGACATATTTCTCATGCAGGAAGCCAAAGTTTTTGATTTAAATGGCCAAAAGCTGCTTTTTGAAACCGAAAGCAAAATCAATATGCGCGGATTTCTCGGCAATGCAATTCATACCGGGCAGAATACAGCCATTTTTATTGACCCATCTTACCAAGTATATAATTTTAATTATGACAATATTCACTTTCATCATGCAGCAACTTTTGTGAGTGTTGAAATTCCTGGTTTTTCTTTACCCATTCAATTTGCAAGCGTTCATCTTAGCCCAACAGGCGTTGAAGTACGCCGCAGGGAAGCATCGTACTTGATGCAATTAGCAGACCCTGCTACGCTCTCTCTGATAACCGGTGATTTTAATTCATTATCGCCACATGATAATGAGCCGGAAAACTGGAAAACGCTTAGCCCACATTATCGTTCCAGATATTTTGAAGGCTTTTCAAAAAATGCTGACCGGACAGTTTTAGAAAAATTTGAGGCAGCAGGTTTTATTGACTGCGGACATCAGGCAAATACAACAAATCAACATACAGTTCCAACTAAGTCCTATTTAAACGCTGAGTTTGTTCCATTCCGATGTGATTACGCAATGGCAAGTGAGAAACTGGCAAAAAAACTAAAGAGTTTTGATGTTATCAGAACAGATAAAACTGATTTCGCCTCTGACCATTACCCGATTTTTATGGAGTTTGATAGTATGTAGAAGCATTTCTGCTTGCTCAAAAATCTAATTCCAAATATGATAAAAGTTTTATCTTGAAAATGCTGATTACAATACAGCCCCGTTGAATATGGATAACGCTATAAAAGATTTGACTTCTTTATTTGAAGAAGCCCGATCCACGAATGAATTTGAATTTATACTGACCTTAATAAATTTTAAGGGCATGGCATCAATAGAAGATACACTTCATGAATGGTTTGATGCAATAGAGATGTACAAAAGACTTTATACTGAGTTTAACGGGAAAGAGAAAACCCGAATTGCTTGCTTATTATACTCGACTTTTTTTGAAAACAGTGATTTTTATAACATTTTAGGAAGCCTTTGCAATATTACAATGGGTTACAGGGGGTCGTCTTATTTTTTCTGGAAAACAAGGAAACAGGACAGATTATTAGGGACTGGAGAAAAAATAAATTTCGTGGTGGAAATATTGAACGATTGCGGCAAGCAGCACATTATCCAGTTTTTTAACGATAACCATCATGCCACTATTAGAAATACTTTTTTTCATGCAGCTTACAGTCTAAATGAAGATGCATATAATTTGCACGATTCAGAGCCAATTATAATTGAGGGGTGGGTAGATATTATTTTGACGTGAACAAATTTTTATATCCTATAGTAGATAATGTAATCAGTTTTTTTGATGCCTTCAGAAATCTATACCGGGATAGTTTTGCTTCTTATAAGGAGGATAAAATTATTAAAGGCTTTTTCCCATTCCTTAGAGATGTTGAAATAAAAGGAAGTGAGAAAGGCTTGGTTGGATTTGTTGTACGTAAGACAGCGCAATTCTATGGCGAATGGACAGATACAAGTATTACTTATAATAAGGAATGGGATATGTGGCAAGCCTGGAATATAACTACGAATCCGGTTGACAAGGAGAAAATAGAAATTGAAGATAAACTCACCCGATACGAAAAGAAAGACAAGATCAATCTAAGTGACGCTGAATTTTTTAATCTGGAAGATAAAATAATCCAAAGAAATCTTAATACCGAAATGACCCGGTTAATTGAGCTGCTGGTAAAATTTGGTGACAAAAAATATGACGAATGGAAAAATGAGCAAAACCATTTCAGAAAAGCGAAATTACCCAAAGCCGTTTTACCATACTACCAAAAAGCAGATAAGATAAACAAACATTTAGATGCGAAACCACTAAGAGAGAAAATAAAAGAACTTAGTGAAAATATAGGACAATAAAATTGGAATAGCTGTTGATATTAGCCGAAGATTTTGTCTTCGGCTTTTTTATTTTTTAGGGCATGTCCCTTCGGGCCGGGTCATTCCAGGGTACGCTTCGCTTCCGTCCCTTCTTCGTCGTGACCGGATCGTTCCTCACCGCCTTACATCCCCCTCATGCTTCGTTGCACAAGCTACCATCAAGTCTGCATTGGCTGAAATAGCAACCAGCCTGCTCGGCATTTTCCAATCGAAACGGGCAAAAAGGCAGCTAAGATAGTTACGCCTTCGTTGCTACGAGCGCATAATGCTGCGC